>SCPP01000016.1_pt1 | contig 17059 bp, 14 predicted proteins | sample 6106811 | NCBI WGS metagenome assembly SCPP01 (sample SAMN10720449, study PRJNA508395) | human gut metagenome | isolation source: Participant 2 stool, 15 month | host: Homo sapiens | collected 2018
GGCGGAGGCAGTGTTGGATGATTTAAATAAATAGACAAATAATGACCCCATATATGCAAGTAGACGGGCTTACCAAGTCATTCGGTGACTTGGTATTGTTCAGAAATTTCATTTGGGTGGCCGAAGGACAACGCATCGAGTCTGATAGCAAAACGGTACAGGCAAGACTACCTTACTTAATATAATAGCCGGTAAGGAGGGATATGATGAAGGAAGCATCGTCTTTCGTCGTGATTTGCGGGTGGGCTATTTGGAGCAAGACCCACATTATCGAACCTGACCGTGCTCGAAGCCTGTTTCTATCACGGAAACAGCACGGTGGAACTCATCAAAAGAATATGAAAGCTGCATGGAAACCGAAGGCAATCCGGGACTGGAAGAGTTGTTGGCACGGATGGAGCACGAAAAGGCATGGGATTATGAACGGAAGGCGAAACAAATCCTTTCTCAATTAAAAATCCGGGACTTCAGCCAGCAGATCAAACATCTTTCCGGAGGTCAGTTGAAACGGGTGGCTTTGGCGAATGTGCTGATAACCGAGCCCGATTTCCTGATTTTGGATGAGCCTACCAACCATCTTGATCTGGATATGACGGGTGGCTGGAGGGTATCTCGGCCGGGGAAACATCAGTCTGCTCATGGTGACGCACGACCGTTATTTCCTGGACCGCGTCTGCTCTGAAATTATCGAGATAGACAATCAGCAGGTCTATTCATATAAAGGGAACTACAGCTATTACTTGGAAAAGAGGCAGGAGCGTATCGAGGCTACCAATGCCGAAATAGCCCGCGCCAATAACTTGTACCGCACAGAGCTGGAGTGGATGCGCCGTATGCCCCAGCACGCGGACATAAAGCGCGTTATCGGGAAGAAGCTTTCTACGAACTGGAGAAAGTGGCGAAGCAGCGTTTCAACGACGGCAATGTGAAACTGGATATGAAAGCCTCTTACATCGGCTCCAAGATTTTTGAGGCGGATCATCTGTACAAGCGTTTCGGTGATTTGAAGATTCTGGAAGATTTCTCGTATATCTTTGCCCGTTATGAGAAGATGGGCATCGTGGGAAACAATGGTACGGGAAAGTCCACGTTCATTAAAATACTGATGGGCGAACAGAAGCCGGACAGTGGAACACTGGATATCGGTGAGACAGTCCGTTTCGGATACTATTCTCAGGATGGCCTGAAGTTTGATGAGCAAATGAAGGTCATCGACGTGGTGCAGGATATTGCCGAAGTCATCGAATTGGGAAATGGAAAGAAGCTGACTGCATCCCAGTTTCTGCAACATTTTCTGTTTACCCCCGAAACACAGCATAGTTATGTATATAAACTGAGTGGGGGAGAACGCCGCCGCCTGTACCTATGTACGGTGCTGATGCGTAATCCCAACTTCCTGGTGCTGGATGAGCCTACCAACGATCTCGATATCATCACCCTTCAGGTTTTGGAAGAATATTTGCAGAACTTCAAAGGCTGTGTAATCGTAGTAAGCCACGACCGCTATTTTATGGACAAGGTGGTAGATCACTTGCTGGTATTCAAGGGACAGGGAGACATTCGTGATTTTCCGGGCAACTACTCCGATTATCGTGACTGGCGCGAGGCGAAAGAGCAGCGCGAAAAGAGGCGGAAAAGCCAAAGAGGAAAAGACCGCCCGCGTGCGCCTGAATGACAAGCGGAAAATGTCTTTCAAGGAAAAGAAAGTTCGAGCAGCTGGAACAAAAATAGCCGGGCTGGAGCAGGAGAAGGCCGATATAGAAGCCGCCCTTTGCAGCGGTACGCTGGGAGTGGAGGAACTGACGGAGAAATCAAACGATTGCCGGAACTGAATGATTTGATTGATGAAAAGACCATGCGCTGGTTGGAACTGAGCGAGATAGAAGGATAGAATAACCGGAGGTGCAACAGTGTACCTGATGCCATATTGCTATATTCGTTTTGAATAACAAAACCATAATATAGAAAGAAATATGGCATCCATTAAATTGAAATTCCGCCCATCGAGCGTAAAAGGAAAAAAGGGCGTATTAAGTTATCAAATTATTCATTACAGACTGACACGGCTCATCAAGACTTCTTACCGGATCATGCCTTCCGAGTGGGACGACTCCACCGGCAGTCTGCTTATTTCAACACAGTCTGAATGTAAAGCGCGTCTTCTGCTGATACGTGACCAGACGAATTGGGAGATGACGCGGTTACAAGGTATTATCAATGATCTGGAGCGGACCGGTGTGGAATACACCATTGATGATATCGTGGCTTCTTTCCGGAAAATCCCTTCTGTAGAAGTGTGTTCAACTTCATGCAACGATGTATCAATAAACTGGAGCGGCAGAAAAGGGGACGGACGGCAGAAGGCTATACCTCGGCAATGAACAGCTTTATCCAATTCAGAAAGAATGAAGATCTGAGTTTTGAAGCCTTTGATTCGGAGCTGATGGAGATGTATGAAGCCTATCTGAAGAGAAGGGCTTGGTAAAGAACAGTACTTCCTATTATATGAGAATCTGGCGGAGTGTGTATATCTGGCTGTAGAGCAAGGCTATACCACCGACAAGAAACCTTTCAAACATGTCTATACCGGCATAGACAAGACCGTAAAACGGGCTGTTCCCTTTAAAATCATCAAAATGATCAAGGAGCTTGATTTGTCATTCGAACCCCAGTTGGAGCTGGCAAGGGATATTTTCCTTTTCAGTTTCTATACCCGGGGCATGTCGTTTATTGATATGGCACACTTGAAGAAGAGCAACCTCAGAATGGAATTCTGACATACAGCCGGAAAAAGACCGGGCAGCGGCTGACTATTCTGTGGGAGGAGCTGATGCAGGAGATTGTGGATAAATACAAGGATGACACTTCCGAGTACCTGCTGCCTATCTTGCGGTATTGTGACATAAATGACCGCAAGCAATATAAACTGAGGGCCAAGCAGATAGGACGGGGTTTGAATAAAATAGGCTTGCGGCTGGAATTAAAGGCGCCGTTGACTTTCTATGTGGCGCGCCATAGCTGGGCCAGCATAGCGCAGGACAGGAAGGTGTCTACAGACATCATCCGCGAAGGGCTGGGGCACGATAATGAAAAGACCACTCATATTTATCTGGCATCCATCTCCACTTCACAGATAGACCGAGCCAATCAGATCATTTTAAGGGGGTTGTAGGGGAAGTATTCATTCAGGCTGTAGGATGACAGCCTGAATGTTCTATTGGCTTGGATAAAATCAGATCATTTTCGGAGAAATATTTCTAGAATCCTAACATAAGAGCTGGGAGAATATTCAATATTCGGCAAAGTAATCAAAATATGCCTTGTTGGTGATAGATACAAAATATTGAATGACTTTTGTATGGGGAGATATAGAAATATGCAGAATGCTGATCTAAAGGATCGTGCCATTAGGAAATACTGTGTGACTTCGTGTGATATCTAATTTGGGATAATTTATTTTTTATCATGAACAAGTGTGATAGATCTGAAAATCAGCTGTTTGATAGCATGATTCGTTTTATAAAAAATGGGGTTCTCTTAGTAAGAGATCCCCATTTGGCTGCAAAAATAGCTATAATTCCCAAGAAATGGAAATCTTTTGTTGCTTTAAAATGCTTTTAACAAGAAATGTATGAGAATTGTTCGTAAAAGGTTATGAATTACGATATGTATGTTTCACATTATCAATAAATTAAATAGAGAAGGGGATCTCTTACTAAGAGAACCCCAAAAATGAAGCTTCAACAAGCCTTCATTTTAGAAGTACAAATGATAAATAATTTATGTTTTGATGCAAATCTGTAATGATGCGGATTTGGGTACTGAATACTCCTTTCCGCAAAATCAAAACATAACGGGTAAAGCGCCTAGGTTACTGCCATGCAGTTCAATCGCTTCCTGCCCAGACCAGGGGTCAGATCTGATAACCACGTCACAGACGGGGGAAGAAAAAGAATATCCTGACCACAAGTGGTATTATATGTTCCTGCGCAACAGAGAGCTGAAACGCTATATCGAAATCTTTACAGGCAGGAGGGCTGTGATGATTAATACCCGGTCTGGCATAAGGGAAGAAAGATATTTCTGCTTCAAAGTGTTTTCATATACCTCTGCTGACCATAAAAGACGTTTTGAACGGTGTCCTTATAGCAAGGAAGAATATGCGGCCCGTCGGGAGTCCGCCTTTGCCGTAAAGGAGGCGTTCGCGACAGGCTCTGTACAGAAGTTGAACGCTTTGACGGATGAAAAGGAAATCACGGGTGATGGTTATCTGTTTGTATGTGCCCCGTTGGATGAATTGAATCTCATCCTTGCCCATCTGTTTCCCCGGCAGTATCTTGCAAAAGACCGCAATTCCTATAGCGTGGCTGTTATTCCCCATAGACAGATGGAAGAATTTATTTATCTGTATGAATCCATGCCTTATAACATTGAACTGATGGATAAGCCTCTTGAGGAGTATATTCAGAAAAAGCAGAAGATACGTATTACGGGTGGTGTTTTTCAAGGGAAAGAGGGATGCATCATGCGTCTGCATCGGAATACCAAGCTGGTGTTTGCTTTTGGTAATATGACGGTGGCTATTAGTTATCTTCAGGCTTTTCCGTTTGAGAAGGTGGAGTGATAAACTTACTTTATTTATGACAATAAGTGACTTTCTTGTACTGGTAACTATTGTACTTACTTTAGTAACAATTGCTGTATCAAATAATAAAAAAATATGGCTGTATAAGTTCTATAAGAGAGATTACTGTCTTCTTTTGGGGGCTGTCTTGTGTATACATTATTTGATAGGTTTCCCATGGTTTGAACAAAGAGGATGGATTATTCCTGAACTTGTGGTGAAAAATGGTATTCCTGCTAATATTTGGGCGTATATCATAGCTTTCTTAACTCTTAGCTATCTTATTTTTATAATTGGTTGGAGGAAAAATTTCCCTTGCAGTAAGCATGAGGACATAATCAGATATTACAAGGGGTTAATAAATGGAAATATATGTCTGCTTATGGAATATTTGGATGATTACCACAAAGATAAGATACAACAAAGAAATCGCATAGTCAATGGCGTAGCTAAGGATGAGGATAATAAGATGCCTTTTGAATCAAAAAGTAGTAAGCCGAAGAAAAAAACTCAAAATTTGAATGGTGAAGTTTTGCAGAAAGTTATTTTCTTACCGGAATTTATCGAAAAATCTTCTTCTATAAATCCTGTCTTCTTTTTAGAATGTGTGTATCAGTTGAAAACTGATACACTTTGTGGCGCAGAAGATAGTATTTTTTTTTATTTTCGTAATTTGTTGAGAACCAAATCCATGGGCTTTGTGAGAGAGTTGGTAGAGCCTCTTAATTATAAAGAGAACAGTAATATAGAATATGAACTAAGAGGAACTTTATTTTTATCGCTTATGTTTGCTTATATAGACTTTGTTACTAAATTTAAGATTTATAGGGCATTTGGGGAAGAAGCGTTGTTGGAAGCAAATATAGGAAACCGGATTTTCTCACTTGAAGTGGATGAGTTTCATAATCATGAGTATCACCAGACTTCTTGTTATATGTGCCTGCGTTTCTATGACATTTTATTTCATCGTTTATTTGCCTCATGTGATGAGAATAGGGAGGAAATACCTTTTATTTATCCTTATTACTTGAAATTGGTATGTGATTCTTTGCTGGATAAATATCATCAATATAGTGCAAGGTCGTATGCTATGAAATATATGGATGATGTAGTCGATTATATTTATCAATGGCTTGATTGTATTGCTCGAAAAGGAATAATAAGTTATACTTATGACCTGGTGAAGATATTGGTTCAGATACATAAGGAAAAAACAAAACATATTTACACTTTGGAGTCCGTTCAACAGTTAATAAAGGCATTTTTAAGATTTTCTAGAGATTATGGAAAAGAGAATGCTATGGTTGCTGTTTTTTGGAGGTATATAGAAGATTTGAATAGGCAAGAGCCTCAATTGCTTTATTTAGCATTGAAAGAGGAATCTGTATCCCGAGAAACTCTTTTTTATGAGGATTTTCAAAAACTTGTAAGTGGCAAATAATTAATATTCAAATTAGAATTTAAAATCGATCACTATTGGAACAACTAAAAATAAACATTAAAAGATAATCCCATTGGGAATAAAATTTATAAAAAAATGCCTTTGTATGGTTTTCTCTATAAATAAAAATGGTCTGCTAACGTAGTGGCTTATTTCAATGTTGTTTTTTAATATTGTCTTTGATATATTTAAGCACTCGGGCTATTTGGGGGATGTTAGTAACATGATACGTATTTTTACTTCATAATATAAAATTTTGCATTAAGGCGGTAAGTAATAAAGATCTTAAATCTTTATGAAAATGTTTTTTCTTTGGCGAAAAGTAAAGGTACTTACTTATAAATTTAAAGGCTATTTCCATAAGGTTTGGATACTTATTTTGTATGAAAATTATAAAATGAAATTCCCATGAGATAAAAAATCACGCCCAAGAGAATGTAAATAGTCAAGCTGAAGTTACCTTTGTATAGTGTAACCCTAAAATGTATCAGTTATGGCAGAAGTGACATTCCCTCAGTTGATACAGCGCGCTTGCGGTATCGACGTCCACCTGAAGGTTGTAGTGGCGACAATTGACGGAGCAGGCATCCAACGCGAGACCCGCTCATTCAAAACCTTCACGAGTTCTTTGAATGAATTGAAAGAATGGCTATTGTCCAATGGTGTAACGCATGTGGGAATGGAGAGTACCGGTGTTTACTGGAAGCCGGTTTATAAGGTTCTTGAAGATTCCATTCCCAATGTTTGGATCAATGCCCGTCACATTAAGAATGTTCCGGGTCACAAGACGAACAAGATGGACAGCGAATGGATCTGCAAGCTTCTTCTGGCAGGTCTTCTCAAACCGAGCTATATTCCTCCCAGGGCGCGTCAGCTTCGTGACCTGACGCGTTACCGGAACAAGCTTATTCAGCAGATAGCTTCAGAGAAGAACCGTATGATGCGTATTCTTGAAGACTGCAACATCAAGCTTTCAAGTGTAGTAAGTAATACAAGCGGTACGACAGCTACTTCTCTTATTGATATGCTTTGTGAAGGTAAAGTCCTTACTCTTGATGATATAAATTCAGTTTATCACGGTAAACTGTCAGCCAGTCCTGAAGAATTGCTTGAGGCGTGTACCGGTTTTGTTGAAGAGCATCACATTTATCTTCTTCAGATGATCCGAAAGGATATAGACCAGACTCAGACTTTGGTTGATGATTTGTCCGAACGTATAAAGAGACTGTTGTCCAAGTACGAGAATGTCCTTGAACTTCTCAGGGAGATTCCCGGTTTTAGCACCAAGGTTGTAGAGGATCTGGTTTCTGAGATAGGTCTTGACATGTCCCACTTCCCTTCTGAAAAGCATCTTTCGTCTGGGCCGGTCTTTCTCCGGGCAACAACGAGTGCGGGTAAAAAGCGCACGAATCACTCACGGAAACAAACAGGTAAAGGCGGTAATCACAGAAGCCGCATGGAACGACCCGTACAAAGAATACGTTTTTTAGTGAAAGATACCATCGTATAGCTGCCCGCAGAGGAAAGAAACGTGCCTTGATTGCAGTGGGACATTCTCAGTTGATATCCGTTTATCTGATACTGAGTACAGGGTCCGTTACCATGAACTTGGAGCACAATATATGCAATCAAGATAGAGCAGAAACGCAAGGTATATTTGTCTTCTGAACTTAAAAAGCTTGGATACAATGTCTCGCTTACTAAAGTTCCACAAGCAGTAACACCCAATTAACAATACAGACCAAAGGCCGACTTTTACTGGAATTACCATAGTCCGAAAATGAAATTGGTCTCAACAGCTAAGCGCCAAAGATTGTGACTTATGTACACGTGTATGAAACTTTTAAATTCTTAGCTGTTGCTATTTGTCATCGTATAATAGCCGCATTTGTGTTTTCATGAATGCTAATCTTTCTTTTGTCAAACCACTCGGTTTTATATCAATTTTAGTATAAACCTGTCCTACTTTATGTGTAGGACGCTTAATATTACGTATGAATAAGTTCATTTTGTTATGTTTCCTATTTTATGTAGCTATTCTGAAGAACGAAAGAGAGTATATAGTATATTTCAGTTAAAAGTTAATAAGAATTTTATTTTTAATCAAGTTTATGTGGCATACCTGCTTAGTAAATAGAGGGTATGCTGTATGGGTTATTTACGAATATGAGAATAGCACTGATTATATTTCCAATACATGCTAGTCATGGGTGTATTTTACAGACATATGCTCTATATAGGACTTTGAGGAAACTGGGGCATGATGTGTCGATAATAGACAGGCAGTGGGATAAATTATCTTTGAAAAATCAGCTCGTTTACGCTGTTAAATCTCTTATTATCAGTATTAAGAGGAAATGCATTAGACCATTGACAATTGAGGGGACAAGGAAGATTATAATGTCAGAGTTACAAACGTTTGTTGATAAGCACTTATCAAATCGTAAGATTTATTTTCGAACCCCTCGGTATGAAGAGTTACCGCATTATGATGCTTTTATAGTAGGAAGCGATCAGACTTGGCGACCTAAGTATGTTTCAGATATACTTTATTATTATCTTTGTTTTGTACCTGCGGAGGAAAAAGTGAAGCGAATAGCATATGCGCCCTCTTTTGGTACGGAAGAGTGGGAATACTCCGAACAACAAACTTTACAATGCAGGGAATTGGTGAGCCGATTCGATGCTATTGCTGTAAGGGAGGATTCCGGAGCTAAATTGTGTGGCAAATACTTGGGCATCAATGTAGAACATGTATTGGATCCAACCATGTTACTCAATAAAGAAGATTATCTTAGTGAAACAGGTATTATGCCTAGTGAACAGAATAGGTTGAGCTATTATCTGTTGGATAACTCTAAAAGTAAGATGCAGATAGTAGAAGAAATATGCAAAGAACTTCATTTGACAGTTCAACGCATCAATACGGAAACGGAAAATCATAAAGCAGGCATCAAGGAACGTGTAGCACCATCTATCGAAAAATGGATTGAGGGCTTCGTTAATAGTAAATTTATTGTAGCTGATTCTTTTCATGCTACAGTATTCGCTATAATATTCAATAAGCATTTTATTACAATAGCCAATAAAGATAGAGGGATAGCGCGTTTTGAATCCTTGTTAAAAATGTTCGGTCTAGAAAATAGACTTATCACGGACATAAGGCAAGTGACTCCAGAATTGGTGCATGAAAGTATTGATTGGGGGAAAGTTAATCAGACGATGTGGGCAAAGCAATCATCATCGTTGGATTATTTGAAATTTAATCTTGGAAACATATAAGTAGCTTATATATAAGGTTATATTTTATAAACTGTATATTTCAATTAAATGCCTGAAATTTCTTCTACAAACAAGCGAATTGCAAAAAACGCACTGCTGCTTTACTTTCGTATGCTATTTATGATGTTGGTAAGTCTTTATACTTCCCGTGTGGTATTGGCTACTTTGGGGGTGGAGGATTTTGGTATTTACAATGTTGTAGGTGGAGTAATAACTATGTTCAGCTTTTTTAATGGTGCGATGTCTTCTTCCACACAACGTTATATAACATTTGAACTAGGAAGAGGGGATTTCGATCAATTGCAGAAAGTCTTTCAAACTAGTGTGAATATCCATTTGTTAGTTGCACTGCTTATTTTGTTTTTAGGCGAAACGATTGGGCTTTGGTTCTTTTATGAGAAGATGGTAATACCTGCCTCTCGTATGACTGCCGCTTTTTGGGTATATCAGTTTTCGATAATCACTATGATGGTTATGATAGTGAGTGTACCTTATAATGCAGCGATTATTGCCCATGAAAAGATGTCAATTTTTGCTTATATTTCGATTCTTGAAGTATTGTTGAAGTTGGGTATTGTTTATTTGCTATATCTTACAAGGTCAGATAAACTAATTATGTATGCAGCTTTGCTTTGTGCTACGCAATTGCTTATCCGTATTGTTTATGGTCACTACTGTAGTTGTCATTTTAAGGAAGTTCGTTACTATTGGGGTTGGGATCTTAAGTTATTTAAAGAAATGTTGTACTTTGGTGGTTGGAACTTGTGGGGCGGTTTTGCTACAGTTCTTTTTTCCCAAGGAATAAATATTTTGCTAAACATGTTTTTCGGTCCGTTCGTGAATGCAGCCCGTGGTATAGCAGTGCAGGTGCAGGGAGCTGTCACCCAGTTTTCTACTAACTTCCAAACTGCTTTGAATCCACAGATAACAAAGTCGTACGCATTGGGAGATTTTACTTATATGCACAGTTTGATATTCCGTAGTTCCAAATTTACCTTTTTGCTGCTTGCTGTCATTTCTTTTCCCATATTACTTGAAACAGAGATGATATTGCAGCTATGGTTGAATATGGTTCCTGCTTATACAGTTGTGTTTGTTCGGCTTATGCTTTGCATTACTATAATAGATGCTATGGGAGGTGCATTTATGGTAGCAGCACAATCTACGGGGCGTGTCCGTTTCTACCAGTCTGTGGTGGGTGGTATACTTCTTGCTATAGTTCCGGTTTCTTATGTAGTTCTTCGGCTGGGGGCTGCACCTTGGAGTGTATTCCTTATTCATTTCTGTGTCTGTACTGTTGCATTTTTTGTTCGTTTGTTTATTATTCGTTCTATGATACATTTGTCGCTATATAGCTATTTCCATGCTGTCTTGTTACGTTGTTTATATGTGTTGCTGTTAGCAATGCCTTTACCGATTGGTTTGTTGTATATATTTCCTGCTACATTGTGGGCTGGGATTTCAGTATGTTTTGTATCTGTATTGACAATTTCTCTTTCTTCGTATCGGGTAGGGTTGGCAGAAGGAGAGAGGAAATTCATAAAGGAAAAGATACGGATGTTTTTGAGCAAAAGTAACTAATTGAATATGATCGATATAACGGATAAACAGTCTTGTTGTGGCTGTTCTTCTTGTGTGCAGAAATGTCCACGTCAGTGTATATCGCTGCATGAAGATACGGAAGGTTTTCTTTATCCAGTGGTAGATAAGGGGGATTGTATAGATTGTGGACTGTGCGAGAAAGTATGTCCTTTGCTTCATTGGGGCGAAGCACTTGTTCCGATGGAAGTGCTGGCTGTGAAGAATAAGAATCAAGAGGAGCGTATTCACAGTTCTTCTGGAGGCGTGTTTATAGCATTGTCACGTCAGATAATCATGGATGGAGGTGTGGTATTTGGGGCTGTCTATGATGAGAATTGGGAGGTAAGGATTACTTATTCCGAAACACTGGATGGGGTTCGTCCTATGATGGGAAGCAAATATCTTCAAGCACGCGTAGAAACAGGGTTTGCTGATGCTGAACGTTTTTTGAAGCAGGGGCGTTATGTTTTGTTTTCGGGGACTCCTTGCCAGATAGCTGGACTTCATAAGTATCTTCGGAAAGATTATCCTAATTTATTGTCTGTGGATTTTCTTTGTCACGGTGTGCCGAGTCCTGGAGTGTGGCGGAGATATTTGAAAGAAACAATGAGTGACTTACAATCCGCCCGTAGGGCGGCAGCTAAAAAATACAGTTTTGTTGTCCGTGGAAAGTCCGCCTTTAATGCGGACAAAAATTCAGTTTTGTTGTCCGATATACACCGTGAAAATCCTTTTATGAGAGGTTTTTTATCTGATATTTATCTGCGCCCTTCTTGCTATGAATGTAAGTGTAAGAATGGAGTGAGCCACAGTGATCTGACTATTGCTGATTTTTGGGGGATAGACCGCCTGATGCCTGATTTTGATGATGATAAAGGGATAGGATTGGCCTTGGTGAACACGGTAAAAGGAAAACAAATATTCAAACGATTATCCATAGATATACGCTTGTCTGCGTTATCTGATGTAGTGGCGTTAAATGGTGGCTTTAAGGAATATAGGCAGCCACATCCTGCTCGTTTGGTTTTTTTTCGACGCTTTGCTGTTGGAGAAACAGTAGAGAGTATTGTGGAGGATATACTTCGTGTTCCGTTATGGCGAAGAGTAATGAGGAATATAAAGACATTTTGTAAGATGATAATTAACAGGAAACAATTGACTATTATTCCATTGTTTATTAGAAGAAGCAAAAAACGAGATAAATAAAGTGATATGTCATTAAAAGGGATGACTATGATAAGATAAATGATATTTCTAGTCTTGTGTATGCCATGGATATGTTTGAAGTCAGTTTATATTATTACGTTAAGGAAAGAAGAAGTTAAATAACGAATAGGTATTACACTATATAGTGATTCTATGCTTAGATGACAAGTCAAATAATTTATTCCTCAAACATTGTATTCTCAATTTGAGAATAATGCGATTTGTGAAATGATATAATCAGTAAAGGATGGGAACGTATGAGAACTATAAATTAGAGGGAATGTTGTAAACATATGCTTTTTGTTCTCTATTATTACTTTATTGCGTTATTTATTTAGACTTTTTGATACATATTTAAAGATAGTCCCTCCCCGTTAGTGTAAATTAGAAAAATTAGAAAATGAAAACAGTAATGCTCGTTTTTGGAACTCGCCCAGAAGCTATTAAAATGGCTCCATTAGTGAAAAAATTCCAAAAGTATTCAAGTGATTTCAAAACTGTAGTGTGTGTCACAGGCCAGCATCGAGAAATGTTAGACCAAGTACTTAAAATTTTTGATATCAAGCCTGATTATGACTTGAATATTATGAAACAAGGACAAGATCTCTATGACATCACGGCTCGTGTGTTGTTAGGAATGCGAGATGTGCTGAATGAGGTAAAACCTGATGTGGTACTAGTACACGGAGATACTACTACATCAATGGCAGCATCCCTTGCGGCCTTCTATCAGCAAATAGCAGTAGGTCACGTTGAGGCAGGTCTCCGTACATATGATATTTATTCTCCTTGGCCCGAAGAGATGAATCGCCAAATAACGAGTCGCATTGCTACATACAACTTTTCACCGACACCATTATCCGAAAAAAATTTAAAGGAGGAAAAAGTTCATGGGAATATTTATGTTACGGGGAACACTGTAATTGATGCTCTTCATATGGTGGTAGAGAAGTTGAAAAATGATGTAACTCTTGCGGCAAAGCAGGAGCAAATGCTTGCTAAGGCTGGCTATGATGTTGCTAGATTGGCTGATGGTAAAAAATTAGTTTTAATAACAGGTCATCGTAGAGAAAATTTTGGAGAAGGTTTTATCAATATGGTGACTGCTATCAAGAATTTGACAGAGAAATATCCTAATGTTGATTTTGTCTATCCAATGCATCTTAATCCTAATGTGCGTAAGCCTATTCATGAGGTGTTTGGAGAGAATTTGTCCGATTTAGGTAATATGTTTTTTATTGAGCCATTGCAATATTTGGAGTTTATTTATTTGATGGAAAAGTCTACCATTGTGCTTACTGACTCTGGTGGTATACAAGAAGAAGCACCAGGGCTTGGTAAGCCCGTACTTGTAATGCGAGATACAACGGAGCGTCCAGAAGCTCTTGAGAGCGGTACTGTTCGTTTGGTTGGTACCAACCATGATTTAATCGTTGAAGAAGTTAGTACATTGCTTGATAACCAGTCTGTTTATGACAAAATGTCGAGAGCGGTTAATCCCTATGGTGACGGAAAAGCGTGTGACAGAATTGTTTATGCATTAAGAAATAGGTAAAACATTAAATATATTACGTTAAAGGCGCATAAGCTGTATCTTGAGAAATTGTTGAAAAGATATTGAGAATGTAGTTATGTGGAAATGTATGAATTTATTAACTGGTTGGAAGTATTAAGAGATAAACAATAGAAATAATACTTTATGAAAAATATGAAAAAAAGTCATATTTTTTCTTATGACTATGAGCTGTTTTTCGGTATAATGTCAGGGACAGTACAGAAAACGCTCATAGAGCCAACAAATTATTACTGACTGTATGGAGTCGGTAAGTGGAAAAACTGAGTGATGAAAGAGCGAAGTCGGATTTGAAATTAATGAAAGAGCAGGTGAAAGATATGGTTCGACGTGGTCACCGTATTGAACTACACCTTCATCCTCATTGGATAGATGCTAAGTATAATGGTGATGGTACGTGGGACTATACTGACTATACTCATTACAGTCTGTACTCATTGGACGAGGATGTAAGGTCAAGAATGTTCAGAGATGGAACAATTTATCTTACTAAATTGGCAAGAGAGGTAGATCCTGATTATACGATTTGTGCATTCAGAGCAGGTGGATGGACTATTCAGCCTTTTTGTATTTTGAAAGACTGCTTTAAGGAGAATGGAATTGTTATTGATTCATCTGTTATGCATGGTATATGTCAAGATAATAAGTACTCAAAGTTTGATTTCCGTTATGCTCCCAACAAAGAAATATACAGGTTCTTGGACGATGTATGTGTCGAAGATGAAAATGGTGAGTTTGTTGAAGTACCGATTACGGTTTATAATAGAAACATACTAAAAAAAACAATAGAAAAGGTTATACGAACTTTTTCAATCAAGAAGAAGTGTATTGCAGATGGGACTCATCAACGACTTGATTTGCCAATAGAACCAAGACGTAAAAAATGGTTAAAATCAATGCCTACAGCATTCTCTATGTCTAGTCGGAATCCTTTTATTGCAGCATTGGCATTCAGGGCATCCAATAAATCGCTGATAACTATTATTGATCATCCTAAAGACTTTACGGAAAATGCCTTGTCAATTATTAAGTTGTATATGAAAAAGGCGGATTCGATAACATATCATGACATTAAACAAAAGCTATAATAATATGAACAAAAGGAAGATATGCATTATTATGCATAATGATTTAATGGATTATCCGCCAATGATTTCATTAATTGATATAATGAAAGAATTGGGAGAGGATATCATATATATTGGTCATTACACGGATTCGCCAACTACAAGAAGATTCGAGGAATTAGGGGTGAAGTTAATAAAATTAGGCTGTATAAGATCAAATTCAGACTGGACAAACTTAAAAATTTATAAGCAATATAAGAAAGCTCTTTCGGAGGCTTAAAAGCTTGAATCTTACATCTAGTGATATCATATGGTATGTTTATTCTCAAACATCCAATTTTATACACGATATATTATCTCGGTATAGATATGTCATTCATTATTTTGAATATGCACCTCAAAATGATAGTTGGAAATTCAGATTGCTCTATCCTTCTTACAATCAATTGGAATTTGTGAGGAAAGCAATTGGAATAGTACATTGTGAGTATAATAGAGGGCAGATTTATAGGGCTATAAATGGTTTGGATAAATCTCCATTTATATTGCCTAATAAGCCTTACGTGAAGGAACATTCTATGGACGAAAGTGGTATGCCTGATGATATAAAAAAACTAATTATGGACGTGAAGCATAAAGTTCAGGGCAAAAAGGTTATATTATATCAAGGCTTTTTTGCTTCTGTAGAACGACGATTAGAGGAATTTTGTCAGGCGATAAATCAGATGCCTTCAGATTACGTTATGATTGCTATGGGGAAAGGACCTAATAATTATTACGATGTATTAAAAAAGAAATATCAATCTGATAAAATTCTTTTTATACCCTTTATTATACCTCCTTTTCATCTATATGTAACAGAAATGGCATCAATTGGTGTGATGTCATATTCTCCACATCAGAAAACTCATGCGGGTGTAGTGAACGCTCTTTACTGCGCTCCTAATAAGATTTTTGAATATGGCAAATACGGGAAACCTATGATAGCCAATGATGTTCCTGCCCTTAAATATATTTTTAAAGAGTATCATTGTGGAGAGGTTGTTGACTACCCAATTACTCCAAATGCGATTTCTACTATTTTAGAGAAATTGTTTTCCAATTATGATATGTATTCTAAAGGGGCTTTGGAGTATTACCAATCGGTTGATTTAATCAAAATAGTCAAGGGTATTTTGGCTAGTATATAATTCTATAGAGTTATGATGCCATATATACTAGTATTTATGGTTTGTATTTTCTTAACTTCGATAAGTTCAAGGAAAAAAATCATTCCTTTACTATTATCATGTCTGATATTATCATTATTTGCAGGATTTCGTGACAAAAATATAGGATCTGATACCGATTTTTACCCTCATTGGTATATATCAGAAATTCGATATATTCATAATTTAATTGATTTAATTACCATTGAAACAGAGAGGAATTTAGATAAAGGTTATCTTTTTTTATACTGGATTGCTTCTTGGATTGGTAATCAATATTGGATAGGGCTTTTCTTGACAGAATTGGTAATATCTGTTTTTACTTTTCTTGGTTTTATTCGTTTAAGTAGATACTTTAAGGGTGGAATTGCCATTTTTACAATGGCATTTCTTTTGCTTGTTTTTAACTATACGCTTAATGCTATGCGTCAGGAATGTGCCATCTCTATATGTTTTTTTGCATTTTCATATTTGTGGGAAAAGAAATGGATTCCTTATTTATGTTGGACTTTTGTCGCATGTACTTTTCATTCAAGTGCAATTATAACTTTAGCTCTTCCTTTCTTAATGATGATTTCTTATATATCTAATGATAAAAAGAGGAATTTGTTGATATCTTTCTTGTTTTTGATGATGTGTACAGTAACTATGGCTTTTTGGACTCTTTTGGATATGATAGGAGATCTGGGATTGTTTAATGAGGCTTACACTATGCGATATGGCGAAGGAGGAGCATTCGAAGGAGTTGAGAGGCTCCCATACGCTCCTTTGCTTCTTTGTTTAGTATTCTACCTGATAATGTATAATTCATATAGAAAAAAAATTATGGACAAAAATATTTTTCTATTCCAATTTCTTATTACCACAATTTATTTATTGTGTTTGACATTTCAACTACTGAGTGTCTTTTTATATCGAATTGGATTGTATTTTTATATCTTAAGTATTTATTTTTTTTCTATTGAATTGTCTTCTAAGAAAACAAATCCTGTTTTAAAAATTGGATGTATCCTATATTTAATGGCATATTGGATATTTCTTTATGTAGTAAAAAACACAAGTGAAACTTATCCTTAT
>SCPP01000660.1_pt1 | contig 16965 bp, 27 predicted proteins | sample 6106811 | NCBI WGS metagenome assembly SCPP01 (sample SAMN10720449, study PRJNA508395) | human gut metagenome | isolation source: Participant 2 stool, 15 month | host: Homo sapiens | collected 2018
ATCATAGGAGTCAGAAACACTTTCCGGAAATAAAGAAGTAGTCGAATAATCCATGTCCGGATAAGCCTTAACGTTAAAGACAGTTCCCAGAACTTTTATATCATATCCTTTCAGCCGGACGACAAACGGCTTTTGTTCATTCTTTGCCACCTCAAAATAACCTTCTCCCTCCAACGCTGACAGTCCGTTCCTTCTGATCAAACTGTGTCGGATACTGAATCGTCGTTCCGGCATTCAGCAGCACCTTTGTCCGTCCGGCAAGAACAGGGCTTTTCCCACTGCCTTCCTTTTCCACCAAACCGGGTGTAGCTATCCTGAGGTTCTGCCCGCTGACTTTTATTCTGATAATAAAAATATTGTCCTGCCAATAATACAGCCAGTAAAAGACTGCGGCATACGACCACAAGGTGATGTATTCCTGAACGTCAGGTAGCTTTCGGTTTTGTCGCAGGTATTTCGAATCTATCTTCTGCCTCATCTTTTCCCAGCTGGCATCTATCGGATACTTCCAATGCATCGACCTGTACAGACAAAGAGTCATAAATTGCTTTCAGCCGTGCCAGTTCATTTCTTCTTTGTCTTCCGACTTCCTGACAACCTCAAGCAACTGTTGCAAAGACTGAGCATCAGCCGGTACCCTGAAGATACCGGATCAACGACTCCTCAAAATCGATATGTTCTTTATTATCCATGATTTTTGCATTTCTATACTCAAAACGTGCTTTATCATATTTACTTACTCAAAAAAAAATAAACTTAGTAGGGCCAGTGCACTGCAGCGGAGCATTTCAGGGCTTTATACAATCGTGCCTCCACAGTCCGTTGTGATATACATTTCTCACGGGCAATCTCTGCCGATTTTCCCGTCAATATAAGATTCAAGAAATATCTCCCTGCATTTTGGTGGCAATTTATTCACTTCCTGAAAAGAGCATCCAGGTTATTATTTCTTCTGCATAATAAAAAGGCTGGTCGGAACAGGAAAGGATCTCCATTTCAGGTTCTTTTATAGTAATCGATATATCCAAGTTTCACTTCTTCATGTCTCAACACGTCAGACAAAATTTCTGAGAGAAGCAAACAGGAAGTAACGTAGTTCCAATGCCTTAACACATAAAAGAGCTTCTGATTCCACACTTTCAGAAACAATTCCTGCACCAGAGTCCTCCGCCACAGACATACTGACATAGCGTGCCGCTGTAGCCACTAAATCAGGGGTATAAGCTACATAAATCTTTTTTAAATAATTCCACCTCGTCCTGGGGCTTCAGCTTTCCCTTTTCTCCACTCGCTCTCATAAGATCAGAATCATCGGTATAACAATATTCAGTACGAAAACGATCTGAATCGTTTTATTTACTTACTTCTTTATCCAATAAATTATCATGATGTATATTATTTATTACAAAGTTAGTCCCCATTCCCCGCAAAAATAGCATATAATTGCCAATTCAGTGGATTATTTTGTACAAATAGGGCTGCATTCACCCAATCGGATACATGCAGCCCTATACCTTTCAACAAGAACAGTTTCACCGCCACTGCCCCGATCAACAGCCACCCCATCAAATTACCGGCCGTGGTTGCCGGAGGAGGTTCCTCTAATGCGGATTCTGTGGCGGATGAGTCCCCGGCGGACTCCCCGGACGGATGATCGACAAGATCGCGCCGATGGCTGCCAGCGCCACCTCCGTCTGCTTCAGAAGAAGCAACAGTGCTATCAGCGCCAGCCACGGGATCGCCTGGGCAGCTGTGCCTCCCTTTCAGGCCACGGGGAAACAGGGCCTGCACCAAAAAAGGAAATTACAAACAATACGAAGTGTTTTCATACGATAAAATTTACTGGTAGAAGATAATAACACACCGGTGTTTTGATCAGCTTGCCGATCGCAACCGACAGACGGTCGAGCGAATGACAGTAAGCGGTCGGTTATCGCCGTTACTTCGCTGATATATTTGCTGTACGCAATTTCATGCGCAAAAGCAGAAGGATAATAACTGACTGCGGCAGCGGCCGGATAAGCCGTAACGATCAGCCGGGCATAATCAGAAAGCTACTCTGCGTATCGGAATACTTGCGGAAAGGCAATCCGCGCAGGGACCAATTCCACCCGGCAAGTGCCAGAACTCGTTGGACGGAATTGCATATCCGGTAATACCGAACAGGTTACGATGTAATTTCGCCAGGTTACTTTCATTCCATCCCGACTCGATGGCAGCCTGTGCCAGCATAACGACCGGATTCAGATGGAACCGTTTCTCCGCAGCTTCGGCTTCCGGAAGGAAACGTTTTACAAACTCATATTTTGTCATAAAACTCAATTTAGCCGGATAAAACATCACACAAAGCTTGACATTCAAAGAATAATTCACTATATTTGAAACAGTAAATCATTCAAGAAAAGTATATTATGAATACAGAAGAACAGACTACCGAATCCGATTACGGGAAAGAACGGTCATGGGGTTACCAGGAACTGGCTATCCTCTATTTCCCGCATGTCAAACCCGAAAGTGCCTCCAGGCAACTCGCCCGCTGGATAGGGGTCAGCCAGGAACTATTGTCCCAACTGGCTGCCAATGGCTGGAAACCCGGACGTAAGCTGCTGACGCCTAAACAGGCAGCCTGTATCTTCCGCCACCTGGGACACCGGGATGCTGACAGGCCGCATCCCGGCTACGGTGCCTATTCTATTTCCGGGCGATCTCCGCCACCGCTGCCACTCCCCGAATCCGGTTCGTTCTTATCGAGCACCATACGCTCCACCTTCAACTTCTTGGCCAGCTCCAACAGGGTCTTGCCCGGACGGAAGACGACACGCGGCCGCCTCACCAAATCTGTGGTAACACTCCTTTTCGTAGGCGACCCTTACTTCCCAGCACTGCCTGGAAATAACCCAGGTCACCCAGCTGGATCGTCTGCCCGTCCTGTAACTTCTGCTTTACTACAAACAGAAGTCCGTCGAGCACCAGCTTCACATCTCCGGCGGTAGCTGCCGAACGGTCGGCTATGATTTCACACAAACTAGCCAGGTCACACATTCCATTCGAACTGCTCGCTGCATAAAACAACTTTGCATCGGCTGCCGCCTTTGGTCATATCCTTCCGCAATACCAATCGATACTTTACTGACATAATTTTACGATTTAAAAGTTACTGAATCTGTTTTACTCTCTCTTGTAATATTACATCGTAAAGATACGCCCCGGCGGAAAGGCGCAGTCCGCCATTGTCGGTGACTGTCGGCGGTTGTACTTATTTGTCGGTATTTGTTAGGTATTCTCTTGAAACATACCGGAAACGAAACGTCCCGCCGGCTCCTTTAATCAGGAACGGGCGGGACGGAAACTATTATGATAAGAATCTTATAAACTATTTATATCTTTCATTATCCGGTGAATAACCGGTAACATCATGGAATATCTTCTTTCAACGTTTTGTACACCACTTCTGCATCCATTTCAAATAATGATGTGCTATTTTATCACGCATCTTCATTACTCCACTCCAGTAAATCTCAGGATATCTAACAAGTAATTCTCCTTTGTGATTTTATCCAAACCTTTCACAGCTTCACCCAATGCGATCAAATTCATACAAATAGCATCCAAAATGAAGCATCCCATCGGTGAACATAAAAAATCATCGGGAGTATTAGCCACATCAAATTTAATCAAATTCCGATATTTAACAGGCTATCGAGTGCAATGTCTTTGTCAAACATAAACTCCTTCATTTAAGATTCTCTGTTTGCCGACTATTCATATGCTCACGTATCCTTATCAAATCAACAGAGCAACCCAGTAGCTCCTCTAATTCACTCTGAATACGTTCTAAAGTAAGAAGTGAAGGCGGTTCGCTTTCATAGCAGATATCAACATCACTTTGATTGGTTTGTTCACCTCGAGCAACAGAGCCAAATATGCCGATACGCCTAAGTCCGTATTTTGCGGCGACTGTGCCTTAAACACACGAAGTAGTTCTAATATTTCGGCTGTTGATTTCATATGATTACTGTTTTAATTCACCTTTATTTCTCACAAAGATAAAATAGTTTTCCATTAAGCATATTACTAATCAACAAAATGACACGAATTTAGAAAGATTGCAACCACCTCCTCTCCACCACCGGCGTTCGCTGGAGGTCTTCCCCAGACAGATAAGCAGGGATATATGGCGGGAAAGGTCTGCCAGCAAGGCGGGACGGAAGCCGTCGGCAGGCGTTGCCGCCCGAAGCTGTCCGTTCAGGCAGGCGGTTTCGCTCAGGATACGTTCTTCGTAATATTCCAGGCGGAAATGTCCGGCCAGTTCATGGCGACCGTACCTTCCTCTCCACTCAACAGGGATGCCGGTACTCCGGCTGGAAGCGGTAGCTCCGGAAGAACGGAAAGGATTTCCGCCAACAGGGATTCGGGGACGACAGGTCGGAAACAGCCACACCCTGCGCCGTGAAATGCAATAAATTCCGATACGTCTCCGAGGTAAACGGCAGATCGTCCTCCTCCAGCATCCGTTCCACATGCGAGGCGACTTCGGGATATTTCAGGCAGAAAGCCAGCAGACGTTTCTCCCCTTTCCCCACCTCTTCCGTAAGCAATCGCATGTACCGGTTAAAACCATCACGCCCCAGCCGGCGGAACAACTCGTCGGCATCCTTCGCCGTAGGCAACAGCAGGCTGTCCAGGGATAAGCCGCCGGGAGGTTGCGCCAACAAACGCTCCGTCGCCGACCGCGGCCGGATCATTATCCAGCAAAAGACCGCCCGTCCACAAAACCACGCAACACCTTCGCCTGTCCTTCCGTAAAGCCGTACCACCCAAGGCCACCGTATTCGTCAACCCTGCCGCATGCATCGCCAGCGTATCCTTATACCCTTCGGTCAGGTAGGCAAACCCTTCCGGCGGATCGCCTCCACCGCCCGGTGGATACCGTACAACATCCGGCTCTTGTCAAACCAAAGGCTGTTCGGACTATTCACGTATTTAGGTTCCTCCTCCGAAGCCGCCATCGGACGCCGACCGCCGAAACCGGTCAACCCGCCAGCCGCATTATAGATGGGAAAAACGATACGGTTACGCAGGTAACGATAGTCATCGGGGACAAACGCCGTTGCCTGCACCACACCGAAGTCGAGCCAGGTAGCCGACAATTCCGTATGACCCGAAGCACTAAAATCCAGGGAGGATAAAACGGACATTCGCCTCCATCCCCTGTTTCCGGGCAAGCGTCTGTTCAGGGGTCGCTTCCGGAGTCGCTTTCGGGGTCGGCTCAGGCACAACCTGCTTCGTCCGCTCCTGTACGTAACGGGTTGCCGGGACCGCTTCGCCACGGCTATCCCCACCCAGGCGTTTCACCGCCTCGGCAAAGGAGCAACGCTCCAATCCCATCACCAACCCGACCACATCGCCTCCCGCCCCGCAGGCATGGCATTTGAAATACTGTCCGCCCACATGGATGCCGAGCGAAGGATGATGGTCGTCATGGAAAGGAAAAAGCATCTTGTAATTGGCACCGGAACGCAGTAAGGTGCCGTAGCGTGCCGCCACCCGTTCTATCGGATTGGCGGCTTTCAGTTGTTGCATATTCATGATCTTATTTTTATACGGATAAATCTGTGTCAGGCTGTCGTTGTAACGGAAACGCACTTCGCCGGTGCCGCCGTTACGGTTCTTGATGACGAAAAGCGGCCACATGATAAAATGATTCGCGGGTAACAGGGTCACTCAGTTCGCCATATTGTTCCGGACGGTAAACCATTGCGATACTGTCGGCGATCTGTTCAATCTCACCCGAGTTGCGCAGGTCGCTCATCATTGGGATATGGTCGGTGCGCGTTTCACAGTTACGGTTCAGCTGTGCCAGGACTAGGCAGGCGACGTTCTGTTCCATCGACAACGTCTTCAATCCGCCCGCCACCTCGCCCAGGCAGGTCCATCGTGTCCTTCACTTCTCCCCGGTCGGCACTGACGTTGACCAGGTTCAGATAATCCACAATCATCAGATCCAGCTTGTGCTTGCGGTTCAGCACCATGCATCGCGCCCGTATCTCCGCCAACCCGCAACCACTGCAATAATTGAGGAAAAGAGGCAGCTTGCGCAGTTCGGCTGCCGCCTTATCCAGCCGCTGCTGGTCATCGGCATCCATCAGTTTAAAACGCAGTTTGTCCGGTTCCACGCCGCTCAACGTACACAACAGGCGGCTGATCAGCTGGCGTTCGGTCATCTCCAGGCTGAAGAAACAAACCTTCTTTCCCTGCCGCGCCGCCAACGCCATGTGAAGGCCAGCGCCGTCTTCCCCATCGACGGACGCCCGGCGAGCACGAGCAGTTCGCCGCGGTAAAGTCCGCCCAGATAATGATCGAACTCGTCGATGCCGGTAGTGATCTGCAATTGCTCGCCTGCACGGCGCCGCTCCTGCTCGTCATAAATCTCCGCCAACACCCGGTCGCCCACTTCGGCCGCCGTGCGGTAGTGCTATGTACGGCAAATTCCTCTTCCAGCTTCTCCAGCCCTTACGCGAAGCATTGAGCCATGCCATCACGTCGACACCCGGTTCACGCGCTTCGACCATACGCGCAGTCATCCTGGCAATGGCCTGCCGCAGCACCCAACAACGGATCACCCAGGCGGCATACGTCTTGATGAAACGGGCATTGCGCACCTTCAACATGCCATCGGCAATAAAAGCCAGCCCGTTCAGTTGCGTGGCATGCTCCGGTCGATCCGTCGCATCTCCGTTCCACACTCAGCATATCGATATCCGCCTCATGCTGGTAAAGCGCCAGCATCGCCCGGTAAACCAGGCAATAAGCAGGATTGGTAAACATCTCCGGACGCAGACGGTTGCCCACTTCGCAAATGGCAGTGCTCTGCGTCAGGATGGCCAATACGACGGCCTGTTCCATCTCTTCGGACGAAGGCATCCCATTGTCTGTACTCATGTAATTGCCGGCTGCGACACTGACTGTCTTTGGCTGTCCGGCGTTTTTCGGTTGTTCGTTTTTCATGATTCTTTATCTTTAAATCTGTTATAATTCGGTCGGCCGGCAGGCGGAGTACGAGGCTTCGCCGGCTTGGCGGGAGGCGACTCTTTTCCGTCGGAAGCGGGAACATCTTTCGGAACTCCTTCCGGAGGAAATTGCACGAAGGTAAAATGGCCGTCGTAGCGTATACGGATGTTCCCCTCTTATGCCAGCAGCTTGATCAAGCGGCTGATCGTTGTCCGCGCCACCCCGGTCTTCTGTTCCAGCTGCCGGTAGGTGGTCACCCACTTTACGGCAAGGCATCCGCTGCCCGTTGACTACGATCTCGCCGTCCGCGAAATAAACATGTTTCAGCAAACAGAGGTAAATACGTGCCTTGTTACGCCGCTCCGGTTCATCGGAGTAAAAGTCGTCCAGCCAATAATTGGGGACGCACAAAACCTTTCTTTCTTCCAGAGTTAACACTCTGATAATCTTCACCTTTCATCTCTTGCGATTTAAGTTAAACAATCATGTTACAGTCTGGGACAGTCACCTGGACAGGGACGGACAGCATCACAGTTGCATAAATATCTCATTTTCAAACACTCAACCCTACACAGACGAAACCTTTGGGACAGTCGTGGGACAGTCGGCGGGACACTCTTATTAATATATAAAGAATATCTTATATAAAGACTCTTATAAAGGTTTCCTCTTTCATCGTTTAAAAGATCACAGAGGCAAAGGTAGTAAACGGGAAAGGCAAAGAGTATAATTATATTGCAGCTAAGACCGTAAAAGAAGGTATCCGAAAGAAAACGGCCGTTTTAACTTACTGTTTACTGTTGATTATTTTATGTACAGACCGGTTATTTGTCCTTGTATGATTTGATTTTTCCATACAGCATACTTTCCCTGAGGGTATTGGCGCAACTTCTGGAAGGTCGACAAGGAGAATTTCGTTTTGAAAATGGCATTAAGATTTCGGCCTAAATGATCTGAAGAACAATCTATTACCCCTAAATCCAGGGTAGCGTGCATCAGGTCGATTAAAAATTCCGGTTGTCTTACCGGGATCAGTTGATGATCGAAAACCAGGTGTGAACAGCCGCAGTCTCCGGCGATCTGTTGTCCATAGGTTTCAAAGAAAGGTTCGTGAAACGTTGCTTCAACTCGTTCTTTCCTCATGCGTTTCCAGCAGGAAACGCGCGCATTCCTGCAAAAGTCATATTATTATCCATCATTTCTACATGTATTTTTAAACTGCTTGAACGAGCGATAGTACCCGCCACAAAGATGTGTAATTTGCTTTTCCATTCGACTAATTTATTATAGCCTTTTTCTTCCGGAGCCCTTACCGAATAAAAGGTACAAGGCAATTACACAACTTGTCCGGATTTTGTTGACAATTTGTTGACAAATGCGACAAGGCGGATTTGAGATGCGACAATATGGTCTAATCGGTTGTAGCACAGTAGTGCTGATACAAATAGGACTATAGTGCCGGATAAGGCAGCACTATAGTCCTATTTTGTATCAGATTGTCTCAAAATTATGTGCAAAGAATGATTAGTCAAGCATATAATATAACTATCGTTTATTTTGTGTATTATCCCATTGTTATTAGTATTTGCCACAGGCCATCATTATCTTTACCCTCACGCATTAAGACTCCCTTATTTTTTAATGCAGAAAGATCGCGTTCTACTGTGCGTTGGCTCACCGACAAAGTCTCCGACATTTTCTTGGCGGTGATTGTTGGTAACTCTTTTATAAGATTAAGCATTTTCATCTGTCGCTCTGTGAGTTTAGTCTCCGACACGTCTCCGTCATGCTCTCCGACATTCAATGTGTCGGAGGAGGCAAAGATGGTGGTCTGAAATTGAGTTGAAGTAGATTTGAATACAGGTTTTAGTTCATCCCTATACCCATCAAAGCCTGGGTCTCATTACAAATACGTGTAAGTCCGCCCCGCTTCTCCATATAGTCCAATTGTTGCCATCACATTTTGCGAGTATCGGATTGCGTCTTTCGGAAGAAACATCTGCAATCTCAAGTCTTGAATCAATGCACCATTATACATACCTCCGGGTGATGTTACAGTAAGGCGGTCATCATAAATATCAAGATGAACCTCACTCCCCATAACAGTATAGTCTCGGTGGATAAAATGGTTAACCAGCGCTTCAAGAACTGCGCGTTCCGCATACTCTGGTTTATTTTTCGCCCATTAGGCAATTTCTCCCAACCTCTCTTTGTGTTTGATTTTACAAAGTTCATCCCTTCACGAAAGCAACATCAACACATTACCTGTAGACTCAGCATCATTAATAGCGTCTCCTTTACCCTGCCGTCCCACCGTGTACAATACAGACGTGATTGCCACAATGGAGAATCATCGGCAAACAATGCACCATTGAGTGAGACGTTCTGTGTTCGTGACGAGTCAAATGACAAAAGATATTTTTATTCCACTCTTGGCTTGTACGCGTTTTAAAAGTGTTTGCCAATATTGTGAAAGAATGGTCTTCAACTTTATAATCCGTGTACAAGGAATCAAATGTTTTATTTGAGCCCTTCAATACCAAGCGTACCATCTGTTCGGCTGTCACAGGCAAACTTTCATCGCCAACACGATACGCTGACCATCACCGATATAATGGAGTATAACTGCCTGCATTAACTTTCAGTTGTAATATATCAAGGTCGCCAATTCTTTTGTGGAATCATCTCTACATCAGGCAATGGATCCATGTAATCGCGAATCTTGCTACTGATGGTTTCACAAACATGCTGCATATCATCAAGACCTCTGACAACACCATCGTTGTCTATACCAAAGAAAAGGGAACCGCCAAACCATTGGCAAAAGCACTTATACTCTTTACCCAACTCTTAGGCTTCCTTCTTCAAGCATCAATTTAAAATCGTATGCGGTGCATTCTGCTATCAGAGTCTCTAATTTCATTTTTATGATGGCTACTATATTATCGACCAATAAAATTTATTGTCTATTCAAGAGAACAAAATTACAACTAATTAGCGAAAGACAGCATAAACAATCTTGCTATTTTAATGGATTATTATTGCCTCACTATCGGAATCTGTATATTAAACGAACTACCGTCTTTCTTCTGATTTAACGGGGTGATGGAACAGGCGGAATAAAGGACTATAGGGTCATCGTTTTCATCTAAAACAATTGGGGACGTTCGAGACGGTGCATCGACATGTTCGCCATTCTTCAGGATAATCTCCTTGTTCATAAATAAAGAGTGCTCGGGCAATTCCCAATGAAGGCCGTCTTTTGAATACATGATAGCCAGACCGGGCTTACCTTGGGTAAATCCTCCGGTAAAATCTTTGAAGACAGCATAGAAACATCGGTCTTTGCGGTGATACCAGACATACGGGTCTTCGGCATTCAATTTCTGATCCGTACCTGTTTCAAATTCAAAGACATTATCGTCCAATACCCGGAAAGGGCGGCGGGTTCGTCGGAGATGGCCACACCATGCACACCACGCCAGCCGGGGTCATAGACATTCCCTTTAAAATAAAGGAAATATTTCCGGTTTGCCGGACAATAGACGACAGCCGGATTCACCATGATAAGGTTATCCGGTTTCACCGCTGTTCCTTCCGGCGACGGTTCCAACACATTATTCGGTTTTACCCGCGAACGGGGAATAAGCAACGGTTGTTCGTTACAGGTATATTTACCCTCCAGCAATTCTTTTATGGAGTTAAAACACAGCACTCCCAATTTCTGGTTTTGCTGGATACGGTCCCTTTTACTCAGCGTTCCTTTTATACGGGCATTCTCTCCGGGGTCTACCGAACCGCAGTAATACAGGTAATATTTCCCGTTAAAGCGCTTGATATGTGTATTCGAAACGGTCTGGGCATCCACGAACTCCGGTCGAGTATAGCCGTCCTTATTATAGACAAAACCAATATTTTTGTATCCCCATAAGGAGAATCGGAAACAGCGACCCTATCTTCGACCCTAACAGCCAGGCATCAACAAAAGGCGGATGTCCGGTTCCCGACTCCATGGCAGAATAAAACAGATAGTATCTTCCATCCTCTTCCGCTCGGATAGCCGAACCGCACCAGACAAAATGGCTCTCCAGCGAAAATGCCGAAAACCGACAGGAAACTCCGAATCTCCACGCTGCACAACTTCCATGTCGACAGGTCGGCCTGGTAAGAGCGTTGGGCAATCTTGCGTAAGGTACAATACGCAACCGCTGTTACCTTCCACATCCAACGTAAAGGTTTTCCTGTCCCTGCAATTTGATTTCCTTCACGCTGACAACTTCTTTCTTTTACCCGGTGCCTGATAATATAAAGTCGCTTTATACCGGGACTGGTCTTTCAACATATCAAGCGGCAATACGACCTGCCGTTTATCGCCGGCATTCAGGATGCTGACATACCAGTCGGATGCCGAACGGCGGGCAACTACCGCATACGAATCCATATCGCCTTCATAAAAGCGGGTATCATCCCATACAACAGGAATCGAACAATAAAAGTCGGTTATAGCATCCGTCTTAATCACCGATTCAGTTGAACCGGCACCTCCGTCACGTGACGGAGCCTTGTAGGACGGTCATACCAGAAGATAAACTGCCACGGGCTGTAAATGGCAATACGTTTAGCCAATTGAGCCGCACGTCCGCCCATCTTTTCCGTCACACGTTCGGAAAAAAAACAGTTCGTGTAATCGCCTGCCCCGCAAATCATACGGTTGTATAACGTATAAATCGCCTGATTCAAGTTCGGGCTTTCCTCATCTCCGCGGATACTTTCCTGCGTAATCAGGTTCGGTTAGGTACGGGAATAACCGGTCGGACGGTATTCGTCATGAACATCGACCATGAGTTCATATTTGGCCGCTTTACGGATTGCCTGATGCAGCCAGGCTGTCGAATATTGGTCGCCGACATCGACAAAGCCATATTTCAAGCCCTTTACTCCCCATTGTTTATATAAAGGAAGTATTTGATCCAATTGTTTCGATAAAGCTTTCATGTTGACATACAAAATAATGCCAATCCCTTTTGGTTAGCATACTCTATCACTTTATGAAGATCCAGCGAATTTTTTGAGCGTTTGGGATCGACGGTTATAGTCGATGCATCCGATTCCGGATTATACTCATCCCCATACCAACCGGCATCAAACTCCACATATTCAATTCCGTTTTCTGCTGCAAAATCCACACAAGCCAATCCTCCGGCTGTAGTCAATGTCACTTCACGAATCACCTGCCCCGGTTTGATCCAACTCGTATTCTCTATTTGGTTAGGTTCATTCAAATTCAAGACAAAATAATTGTTCTGTACCAACATCCCGGGATGATCGGCCACCATCACATAACGCCAAGGAGATCGGTAACCCGCCAAATCAAGATTTACCTTACCTGACAAAACCGATTGTACACCGATTCCTTCTTCACTCTTACCCAGTTTCATGCGTGAATAGTCCACCAAAGCCGCTTCGCCGATTGCCACAAACTGTTTATCAGAAATCTGCACGACCTGCGGGCGATCGGCCGTACCTTTCAAGGCTCCCAACTTGGTTTTAGAATAAGCTCCTTGTGCCCCGCCTGTCACCCAAGTATCACAATCTCGCGCAAACAGGAATTGTGTTTCTCATTCACCAACGTGCAGTTCCAGAAATCCACTTTGTCGAAAGCATAACGGAAAGCTAGTCCCTCGTCATACAAACGGACAAGCAATGTCATTTCTTTTGGTTTTCATCGGAACGAAGCAACAGTTCAATTCATTATACCGGTTTGTTACCAGCGAACGTTCGCCGTAAACCGGTTGCCAGGTCTGGTCGACCGAAGTTCTCGTCTGACCGGCTACCTGCCAGTTTCCGGCTAATATGGTTTTATCCAACTCCAGTTGCAAAGTTTTCGCCTCGACAACTTTCCTCCCTGTCAAACAGATCGATATCCACGAATTTGTCACTCACCCGGATCTCTGCTTTTAATATTTCCGCCGGACTTACCAATGGCAATATCGTTTTGCGCACAAAGCCACAAAGGTTGCAACAGGAGGCAGAAGAACAGATTTACTCTTTTCATATGTAAATAAATTGCGCTCCCTATCTCAAGAGAGCCGTTTAAACCATTAATAAATTGATTTTTTTAGAGTTCAGACAAAACAAAAGAGAGCACTTGTATAGATACAAATGCGGTTGGCTATTATCTTTGGGCATTTTATAATTTTACAACAGCTAAGAAAAATTTCATACACGCGTTAAAGGACTCGCAGTCTTGACCGCTTAGCAGTTGAGATCAGTTTCATGAGCGACCTCTTGCTGTTTCTTACGACAACAAGCCAGTAAAAATCGACCTTCTCTATGTTTTTAACCTACTTCTGGGATTGGACCATCATCACGGCTGATTTTAACTTTATAGTCAAGTGCTTCCAGCTCTTTCTTCAAGTAATTTTTCCGTTTCTGCTCCATCCTTTGGTTGAGATATTCCGCACCGAGTTCCTTATACTCACAAGCCTCTTTCAGTACATGCCATACCGATTTCAGGATCGAGTGTCCTACTGCTACTAAAGCCCTCTTTTTCCCTCGACGGGCGGCTAAACGGTGATAACGTGCACTGTAAAAGGTGTTCTTGGTACGGGTGGCTGCCCACGCAGCCTCCGTGATTACGGCTTTCAACTGTTTGTTGCCATGGGTGGTTCTACCACTTTTTTTTTACCTGCGCTCTCGTTATTGCCAGGACAGACACCGGCCCACGAAGCCAGGTGCTTTTCGGTTGGAAAGGCTTCCATATCCACACCTATCTCTGCTATCAGGTCTTCAACCGTTTTCCGGCTAAGTCCGGGGATCTTCTGCAAGAGTTCCATCACATTCTCATAATGAGATAAAACCTCTTTTATACGTCAGGTAAGGTCAGCTATGATGGCTTTCGTCTGTTCCATATCTTTACGGATGGTCTGCAACATATAGATGTGATGCGGTTCTATAAAGCCTTCACAAGCCTGATAAAGAAGTTCCGGACTAGCTTCAAGTTTTTTATGATAGATGCAAGTTATGTCATCCATTGTTACATGACCCTTATCGATCAACATATCTATCAGCTTGTTCGCCACGACTCCGTCCAGGCTGCACACCACGCTTGAAAGTTTGATGTTACAATCTTCCAGGATACGAACAATACGGTTTTTCTCAGAAGATACATGCTGGATCAACTTGTTACGGTAACGGGTTAAATCACGAAGCTCACGTTGTTCACGCTCCGGGATATAACTCGGTTTCAACAAACCTGCTAAAAGCAGTTTGCAAATCCAGGCACTATCCTTTTATCCGTTTTGTGCCCGGGAACATACTTGATGTGCCGTGCGTTCACGATCCAGACTTTCATATCAGGACATTCAAGAATCTTATAAACCGGCTTCCAGTAAACACCGGTACTTTCCATGGCTACATGCGTAATGCCACTGGATAATAACCATTCTTTTAATTCTGTCAAAGAACTACTGAAGGTCTTGTAACTGCGGGTTTCAGTTTTGAGACCTTCGCCACTATCGTAGCAACTACCATGTCCTTGTGGACATCTATTCCACAACCCGGAGGATGACTTGTTCAAAAGGTACTGTTTTCATTGCATTCGTTTTTCGAGTGAATGACACTAAAGTAAACAATACCCTACTTACATTCTCTTGGACGAAATTTATTTCATGGATGTTTCATGATACTTTATATAGTTAGTTAATATAGGCGACAGACAAAGTAAGAGTTCTATACTGATTAAGCAAATTACTAAAAAAAAAGGCTTCCGGAAATAAACCGAAAGCCTTCTTTATATTATATGATAGCTATTTACTCATCATCTCTGTCCATCGCATTGAAATCAACAACATTCTTGCGGTTGGCAAAGATACGTTCGAATTCATCTTTAGCACCGACAACCAACTTGTCGAAATCTCTCTGACCTGTACCAGCCGGGATCAAGTGACCGCAGATAACGTTTTCTTTCAAACCTTCCAGACGGTCTACCTTTCCGTTGATAGCAGCTTCGTTCAACACCTTCGTAGTTTCCTGGAAAGATGCGGCAGACATAAAGCTGTTTGTCTGCAATGCAGCACGTGTAATACCCTGAAGGATCTGATTTGCAGTAGCAGGAACAGCGTCACGAACTTCTACAAGTTTCATGTCACGACGTTTCAACATACTGTTCGTCTCAGCTTACGGGCTGTTACGATCTGACCAGCCTGCATTGTCTGAGAATCTCCGGATCCATAACAACTTTCTTGCCCCAGATACGATCGTTCTCATCCATTACTTCCAGCTTATCAACCACCTGCTGTTCCAGGAAGCGAGTATCTCCCGGATCAACCACTTCTACCTTACGCATCATCTGACGAACGATAACTTCGAAGTGTTTGTCGTTAATCTTCACACCCTGTAGACGGTAAACGTCCTGTACTTCGTTCACGATATATTCCTGAACAGCCGTCGGGTAATAGCTAGGATATCCGAAGGAGTGATAGCACCGTCGGACAACGGCATACCGGCACGGATATAGTCATTTTCCTGAACCAAAAGCTGTTTTGACAATGGCACCATGTACTTCTTCACTTCACCCAATTTAGAGGTTACAGTGATTTCACGGTTACCACGTTTGATCTTACGAATCAACTTCACCGTCGATTTCAGAAACGACAGCCGGTTAGATGGGTTACGAGCTTCAAACAACTCGGTAACACGGGGAAGACCACCGGTGATATCACCAGCCTTACCTACCGCACGCGGTATCTTAACCAAAACTTCACCTGCCTTAACTGGATCACCGTTCTCTTTGACAACGTGAGCCCAGCGGCAATGAATAGTTTTCAGGTAATTACCGTTTTCATCAACGATGGAGCAGCCGGAGCTTTGTCTTATCCTTAGATTCGATAATGATCTTTCTTTCAAACCTGTAGTTTCGTCACTTTCAACTTTGTAAGTAACACCTTCTACGCTTTAAATTGATCTTACCGGAAACTTCCGATACGATAACGGCATTGAACGGGTCCCATTCAATAATTACGTCACCCTTGCTAATCTTGTCTCCGTTATTGAAGAACAATTTAGAACCGTAAGGGATATTATGAGTCAGTAATACAATCTTCGTATTCGGATCAACGATACGCATTTCACCAGACGGCTTACTACTACCTGATACTTCTTACCAGCTGATGCATCATCAGCTTCTACGGCACGAAGTTCGTCGATTTCCAGAATACCGTCGTATTTAGATGTAATACTGTTTTCTGTTGCAATGTTAGATGCGATACCACCGACGTGGAATACGCAGTGTCAACTGTGTACCCGGCTCACCGATAGACTGTGCTGCGATAACCCCGACAACTTCACCCTTCTGAACCATACGGCCGTAGCCAAGTTACGTCCGTAACACTTAGCACAAACACCCTTCTTGGATTCACAGGTAAGTACCGAACGGATTTCCACACTTTCGATAGGAGAACTGGATCAGCTTAGCAGCGTCTTCGCGAATTTCTTCACCGGCAGCAACAATCAATCTCACCAGTCAACGGATGCTGGATATCATGAACAGATACACGTCCCAAGATACGTTCACAGAGAAGGATAACTTCTTCGTCATTCTTCAATTCCGTACAAATCAGACCACGAAGCGTACCACAGTCTTCTTCATTGAGGATAACGTCATGCGATACGCTCCATTGTGACGACGATCAGGTAAAACCGGCATCGGCAGTCTTCAACGCGGTATCGGCCAAACCTTTACGAGCACCGTAGAGATGAAGTACTCAACACTGACAAACCTTCTTTAAAGTTTGAAAGGATCGGGTTTTCAATAATCTGACCACCTTCAGCACCACTCTTCTGCGGTTTTGCCATCAAACCACGCATACCGGACAACTGACGAATCTGTTCCTTAGAACCACGGGCACCGGAGTCCATCATCATGAATACAGAGTTAAATCCGTCGTTATCATT
>SCPP01000035.1_pt1 | contig 16901 bp, 18 predicted proteins | sample 6106811 | NCBI WGS metagenome assembly SCPP01 (sample SAMN10720449, study PRJNA508395) | human gut metagenome | isolation source: Participant 2 stool, 15 month | host: Homo sapiens | collected 2018
GTCTGATGCATGCAAGTGAATTCATGTTTAAACTTTTGGAGGTGAAAGATGGTCTGTCAAACAATCAAGTCCTTGATATATTTAAAGATTCGAAGGTTTTATGTGGTTTGCCACAGCTTCCGGTTTAAATCGGTATGACGGGTGCCAGATGACTTTGTTTCGTAGTAATAATGCTGATCCGGCTTCTTTACCTGATAATTATATCAAAAGCATACAAGAAGATTATAAAGGAAATTTATGGATTCTTACCGGTGTGGGTTATGTCATTTACAACTCGGAATCAGAAACATTTGATAGGGAGGTGCATGCATGGCTATGTGAAGTCGGTATTGACGGAACTCCAGCATTAGTATATATAGACCATAATAAAAATATGTGGTTTTATATAAAAGGAAAAGGCTGTTATTTGTACATTCCGGAATCTCAATTACTGTATCCGCTTTTGTTTGATACTCATCAGTTGCCAGAAGGTGATATTACGGACATTGTAGAATGTAGTAAGGGAATCTTGTTGGTATATAATACCGGAAGACTTGTTTGTTTGGATACTCGGACAAATGAGATTAAATGGCAGCAGGATGATTTGGTTGGGGAATTGGGAACTGACAAGCAGGGAATTTTCACTCTGTTTGTAGATCGTGATAATGATATATGGATGTACAGTCCGCTTGGAATATGGGTTTATAATCCGGAACAGGAAAAGTGGCTGTCTTGGCTGACAAATATTATCAAGCGTCGGTCTCATAACATGGTCCGTGCTGTATCACAGGATAAGCAGGGGCGTATATGGATAGGAACAGATCAGGATGGCATTGATATATTGGATAAGAAGACAGGGGAAGTGAGGCAGTTGCGGAACAAGGCAGGTGATGAACGTAGTTTGCAAAATAATACAGTAATGGTTCTATACGAGGATTCCAGTGAAACTATGTGGGTGGGGACTTATAAAAAAGGAATTTCCTATTTTAATGAGTGTGCTTTTAAATTTGGTGCAGAGTATATAGGAGATATTAGTTGCATTGAAGAAGACAAAGAGGGGTATGTGTGGCTGGGTACCAACGATGTCGGTATCATATATTGGAATTCCGTGACTGGCAACCGGGCTGCTTTTCCACAGAAAGGTAAGGATAAACTCACTACTGATGCCATTGTTTGCATTTTGAAAGCCAGTGATGGGAAACTTTGGATTGGTACTTTTGGGGGAGGCTTGATTTGTTATGATAACGGTCGTATTATTCATTATAAAAAAAACATACCGGAACGGCAAAATTCTTTGGCTCATAATAATGTATTGGCTTTGGCTGAAGATAAGCAGGGGATTATATGGATAGGTACATTGGGTGGGGGAGTGCAGAGTTTGAATCCCAAGACGGGTTTGTTCACCACTTATAATACAACTTCGGCCGGTTTGATATCCGATTATGTTTCCTCTTTGTGTATGGGAAAAGAGGGCTCTTTGTGGATTGGTACCGCTCAGGGACTTTCGGAATTGGATATTGAAACTAAAAAAGTGGTTAATCTGGAAGGTACTAAATCTGGTAAGGAATATTTTTCTGATCAGAATATAAGTCAGGTGTATGAGGATAGCCGTGGATTGATATGGATTGGTACATGTGAGGGGCTGAATGTTTATAATCCCAAAACGGATGAACTGATTATATTAGAGTGGAGCAAGGAGTTTCCAGCCCTATCATTTCTGGAATAGTAGAAGATGGTAATGAAAATATATGGGTGACTACAGCACGTGGAATAACTAATGTCATACCGGCAGTAGATTTAAAAACAGGGCGCTATATTTTTCATAGTTGTGTTTATGATGACAAAGATGGTTTGCAAAATAGTGGGTTCAACCTGCGTTCCATTAAAAAATTGTCTTCTGGAGAAATTCTTATGGGAGGGCTGTATGGTATTAACCGCTTCCGTCCGGATGATATAAAATACAATAAAAAACGTCCCAGCGTGATGTTTACCCGTTTGTTCTTGTTCAATGAAGAAGTAGGGGTGGGTGAGGAATATGAAGGTAGGGTGATTTTGGATAAGGCGTTGAACAAGGTAGATCAGATAAAATTGAGTTATGAACAGAATATGTTCAGTGTACAATTTGCTTCTGATAACTATATTTTGCCGGAAAAAACGGAGTATGCTTATAAACTGGAAGGTTTCAATGAGGGTTGGATGACTACTGCCTTTGGCAAAGTGACTTATACTAATCTAGCTCCCGGAACTTATATGCTGAAGGTGAAAGCAGTCAACAGTGACGGATATGGTGGAGATGAAGAAGCTTCATTGAAAATTGTTATCTATCCTCCTTTTTGGCGTTCCGTTTGGGCATATGTTGTTTATAGCCTTTTGTTGGTTGCTGTATTGATATTGGGACGCTATTGGATTCTGCGTGGAGAACGGGATAAATTTAAAAAACAGCAAATAAAGCAAGAAATAGAGAGGAATCAGGAGAAGGCAGATATGAAATTGAAGTTCTTCACTCATGTCGGCCACGAATTACGTACTCCGCTCACTCTTATTATCTCACCGTTGGAAACGCTGATGAAGGAATATCAATCGGATGCTGCTCTGATGGATAAATTGAATATAGTGCAACGCAATGCATTAAGGTTGTTGAATCTTGTAAATCAGTTGTTGGATTTTAGGAAAATTGATGTGAATGGATATTATTTAAGTCTGTCTGATGATGATATCATCTCTTGTATTCATACGATTTGTGATTCTTTTATCTCTTTGTCTGAAAAGAAAGATATTTCTCTCATTTTTCATTCAGCAGTTCCTTCGTTGAATATGTTGTTTGATGGGGATAAAATGAGGGAAGTGATGATGAATCTGCTTTCCAATGCTTTAAAATTTACTTGCAATGGTGGACGAGTTGATGTGTCTGTCGGTTTAGTGGAAGGACAGGATTCTCGGGAAATGCTGGAAATCAGAGTGGCTGATACAGGTGTCGGCATTAAAGAAGAAAACAGAGAACGCATTTTCGAACGTTTTATCAAGTGGATAATCCGGATATGAATATCTCAGATGGCGGAGGTGGTCTGAGTATTGTACGTGATTTTGTCACACTTCACGATGGCACGGTGAACGTAATGGATAATACTCCTGTCGGTTGTGTTTTGTTATCCATATCCCGGTAAAGCGTTCCGAGAGTAAACCGACGAAGATAGAACAGGTGCAAGTTACAGATAAGCCGGTAGAAGACATTTCCACACTTCAGATTCCGGAGTTTTATATGGCGTCTAATGCCGGGGAGGAATCGGAAGAAGAACCAAACCATATAATAACAATAGAAGGACTGGAGGAGGATATCCGAAGATTAGAATCTGGTAATACGGAAGAAATTGCAGAAGAAAAAACATAGAAACAATCTCAGCCGTTGCTCCACAAAGAGCAACGGTGATTCAATTGGTTGAGGGTGAGGATAATGAGATGATAACTCATATTATTCCACCGGAGGAGTTGCCGGAAATGGTGACTGCTGTTCCTGAAGAAAAAGTGAACAGAAGTTGAAAACGGTTTGGAATCATGCTTATATTGATTTCAAACCTAGTGGGACTGCCATAACTTCGATGGATGAAAAACTGATAAATCATGCTGTGAAATATGTAGAAGACAATATTGCACGCAGTGATTTGTCTGTAGAAGAGTTAAGCAAGGAATTAGGGATGAGCCGCGTTCATTTATATAAAAAGTTATTGGCTATTACCGGTAAGACTCCTATCGAGTTTATTCGTATAATTCGTTTACAGCGGGCTGCCCAATTACTCCGTGGAAGTCAACAGAATATTTCAGAAATAGCCTATCAGGTGGGCTTTAATAATCCGAAATATTTCAGTCGGTATTTTAAGGAAGAATTTGGTATACTACCTTCGGCTTTTCAATATAGACAAGGCAGATAGTTCTCAATATTTTATAGTGTCATTTAAAGTGTGTATCGGAGTTTCGTCAACAGACATACGTTCTGTAACAGATTTCATCTATGAGTAAAAACAATTCCATTTTATTATTGTTTTTATTAGTAATAGTTATACATTAAAACCAATATAGAATGGAACATACAGTTATACATGACGAGAAAGTAGACCGTTTCGAAGTATTTGAATCGGGACAAATCGCCTATTTGCAATATGATGAAAAGAACGGAGTTTTGGATATCCTTCATACCATAGTTCCCCCACAGTTGGAAGGGCAGGGTAATAGCTCAGGCTTTGACCGAGGCCGCTGTGAGATATGCTTCGGTTGTAGGGCTTAAAATACGTCCTACTCAAACAAAAAAAAAAATGTTTTTTACCCGGCATACCCAATATAAAGACATGTTGGTGGAGTGAGAAATAAAATCAGACACGGATTGTATAAAATGCCGTGTCTGATTCGTTTTTAACTCTCTTATCTTTATATATATTTAATCACATTGTTTGTGGGTCATAATATCCAATACTAGTTTATCGGTTTCATTCATGCCTTGTGAACCAATTCTGGTCAGGTTGCGGATGCTGCGGTCCACATCATTGTCAATGATACCTTCTACAGAAGATACACATTTATGTTCCATCGCTAATATAGCTGAAAATACAGCAGTAGAAACACCGCTGCTTAATTTCAGAGCACAACTGGGCTTGGCTCCGTCACAAATCATACCTGTCAGGTTAGCGATCATATTTTGTACGGCAAAAGTGATTTGCTCGTAAGTGCCTCCCATCAAATAAGTGATACCACAGCTGGAACCTGTTGCAGCCACTACACAGCCGCATAGTGCAGACAGACGTCCCAAGCTTTGTTTGATGTAAATCGCTGTCAGGTGGCTAAGTGTCAGTGCGCGGATCAATTCTTCTTCTGATTTATGGTTATCTTCGGCATAGACTACTACCGGTAAAGTAGCTGTAATTCCTTGGTTCCCACTTCCTGAATTGCTCATGACAGGAATCATAGCTCCCGCCATACGTGCATCGCAAGCTGCCGAGGTATAAGAAAGGATGTGAGTAAATGTATTACTTCCCAATATTTGTTCTTCGCTTTTGCTGCTTTTCAGAATCTTGCCTAATTCGTGACCGTAGTTTCCTTTGAAAGAACGTTCTGCCGCTGCTTTGTTCAAACGTTTGGTCTCAAGAATAAAACGAATTTCATCCAATGGTGTGGTGGTGGCAAAATCGTACACTTTCCGCAAGTTCAACTCCGGCTCTTTTGCATCCTCATTGCAGGTGGAGGTAGTTTGTTTGTTTAGTAAAACTTGGTTGTTTAGGGCCACATATATAAAATTGGTATGCCCGCAAGCAATAATGGCCGTCGCTGTATCACCATCAGCTTCACAGATAATTTCGATATATAACTTTTCTTCTATATTCTCTTTCAGCCCGATAGAGATAGCTTGTGAGTCAATTAGTTTTTTACCCTCTGCTACGGCGTCAGGAGTGCTGTCTTTTAAGACTTCCAATTGATATTCGGATTTTCCGATTAATGCCCCTAAGGCGATAGCGATAGGTAGCCCAATCATTCCTGTTCCCGGGATGCCTACTCCCATGGCGTTCTTAAGAATATTGGCGCTGAGTAAAGCTTTAATCCTTTCAGGTCTTTTACCTAGTGTTTCTGTTGCTTTTGCTACACAAAGGGCTACGGCTATGGGTTCTGTGCACCCGATAGCCGGAACGACCTCGCGATTTATAAGGGCAATGATTTGCTCTCTTTCTGGTTTGGCGATCATAGTAGATAATTATTAAGGGGTCTTGCAAAAATCTTTTTGAAAGTGTGTCAAAACTCGAATAAAACTATCGTTTCGTTTGTCTTTTCCTTTTTGTTGATTTTCAGAATATTTTTCATTAAAGAATATTCTGAATGAATAAAATGATAGGTTTATTTAGTTTTGACACTCCTTCGACTTTTGACACACTTTGGTTATTTTTTATAGTTTTGTAATCCGGTCTGGAGGAAATCAACATATTTGTCTATATCCTCATCATATGAATATGATTTATTCAACGGTTTTCCCTCATTGTCAATCAATACATAGAAAGGTTGTGCATTGGCACCGAATTTAGAGCGTTGCAGGTAACTCCATTTATCACCGATCGTGCGTAGTGTACGTTCCTTACCGTTCTCCATCACTTTGATGTGTTCGGGCAATGGAGTTTTGTTATCAACGAACAATGTAATCAGTACATAGTCCTCAGTCATCAACTTGTTTACTTTCGGATCAGTCCATACAGCAGCTTCCATTTTACGGCAATTTACACATCCGTAACCTGTAAAGTCAAGCATTACCGGTTTTCCGGTACGTTTTGCATATTCCATACCGGCATCGTAGTCATCAAACTGCGCATGTACTTCATTGGTGTATAAGTTGAAGTCTTGTGTATTCATGGGAGGAGCAAATGCGCTGACAGCTTTCAAAGGAGCACCCCATAAGCCCGGTACCATATATACAGCAAATGCAAGTGAGATAAGAGCCATAAAAAAACGGGCAACACCTACTTTATCATCATCATCATCGTGAGGGAATTTGATCTTACCCAGCAAATAGAAGCCTAGCAAAGCGAAAATCACAATCCACAAAGCAAGGAATGTTTCACGGTCTAGAATTCCCCATCCATAAGCCAAGTCAGCAACCGACAGGAATTTCAAAGCAAATGCGAGCTCAAGGAAACCTAATACTACTTTAATTACATTCATCCAACCACCGGATTTAGGCATGGATTTCAGCCAAGACGGGAACATGGCAAACAGTGTGAATGGCAACGCTAATGCAAGAGCAAAACCTAACATGCCGATAGCAGGGGCAACTACACTACCTGTAGTGGAAACTTCTACCAACAAAAAGCCGATGATAGGACCTGTGCATGAGAATGAAACCAAAGATAGGGTGAATGCCATTAGGAAGATACTTAACAAACCACTGGTCTGTTCCGCTTTACTGTCTACTGCATTGCTCCATTTTGAAGGAAGAGTAAGTTCGAATGCTCCAAAGAAAGAGGCTGCAAACACAATTAGCATCAAGCAGAAGAATATGTTAAAAATAGCATTTGTGGAAAGTGCATTCAAGGCACTGGCACCGAATATCAAGGTTATGGCAAGACCTAATAATACATAGATCACTACGATAGAAGCACCATATGTCCATGCATCACGGATTCCTTTCTTTTTGTCTTTGCTACGTTTTAAAAAGAAACTTACCGTCATTGGGATGATAGGCCATACACAGGGCGTAAATAAGGCAAGTAATCCACCGATAAACCCGGCAAAGAAGATGTAAATCCATGAACGGTCTTGTTGTGATGTCGTTTCGCCAAATGTGTTCAGCTCTTGGATAACCGGAGTCCAATAATCTTGGACAGCAGTGTCATTGCCGATCAGGGCGGCAGTTGTAGCACTATCTGTTGCGGTAGTTGCAGTAGCTGTTTCCGCTACAGGAACTTCCGTTATGGCTGTTTCTGTTTTTGCGGGTTCAGCAGTCTTGCTTGTAGTGGCAGCGGCAACTCCTTTTCAGAAAGAGAAAGAAACTTCAGTAGGAGGCAGACAGTTTTCATCGTTGCAGGCACCGAATTCCATATAACCTTCTATCATATAGGTAGCGCCCGTTATTTTTAGTTTCTGAATGAAAATGGCAGTGTTCTCAAAGTAACGTAATTTCATTTCAAACACCTTGTCGAAGTTTTCAATTTCTTTACCTTGTGGAGTGAGCTTTCCTACTAATTCTACTCCTTCTATCTTGTCTACGTTGAAAGTAGCGGAGATAGGACCTCCCGAAGGAAGATCAGTGGAATAAACGTGCCATCCGGCATCAATCTTACCAGTGAATACTATTTGTGCTTCCGTATCGGAAATCGTCTTTAACTCGGTTTTGAATTGTACCGGATCTTGAATCTGGGCAACTGCCGGAAGCAATGCCATAACGATTAAGAGGCAACTTAAAAAAAACTTCTTTTTTCATACGTAAATATTAAGCGTCCTACACATAAAGTAGGACAGGTTTATACTAAAATTGATATAAAACCGAGTGGTTTGACAAAAGAAAGATTAGCATTCATGAAAACACAAATGCGGCTATTATACGATGACAAATAGCAACAGCTAAGAATTTAAAAGTTTCATACACGTGTACATAAGTCACAATCTTTGGCGCTTAGCTGTTGAGACCAATTTCATTTTCGGACTATGGTAATTCCAGTAAAAGTCGGCCTTTGGTCTGTATTGTTAATTGGGTGTTACTGCTTGTGGAACTTTAGTAAGCGAGACATTGTATCCAAGCTTTTTAAGTTCAGAAGACAAATATACCTTGCGTTTCTGCTCTATCTTGGATTGCATATATTGTGCTCCAAGTTCATGGTAACAGGACCCTGTACTCAGTATCAGATAAACGGATATCAACTGAGAATGTCCCACTGCAATCAAGGCACGTTTCTTTCCTCTGCGGGCAGCTATACGATGGTATCTTTCACTAAAACGTATTCTTTGTACGGGTCGCGACCCATGCGGCTTCTGTGATTACCGCCTTTACCTGTTTGTTTCCGTGAGTGATTCGTGCGCTTTTTTTTTACCCGCACTCTCGTTGTTGCCCGGAGAAAGACCGGCCCAGGACGAAAGATGCTTTTCAGAAGGAAGTGGGACATGTCAAGACCTATCTCAGAAACCAGATCCTCTACAACCTTGGTGCTAAAACCGGGAATCTCCCTGAGAAGTTCAAGGACATTCTCGTACTTGGACAACAGTCTCTTTATACGTTCGGACAAATCATCAACCAAAGTCTGAGTCTGGTCTATATCCTTTCGGATCATCTGAAGAAGATAAATGTGATGCTCTTCAACAAAACCGGTACACGCCTCAAGCAATTCTTCAGGACTGGCTGACAGTTTACCGTGATAAACTGAATTTATATCAACAAGAGTAAGGACTTTACCTTCACAAAGCATATCAATAAGAGTAGCTGTCGTACCGCTTGTATTACTTACTACACTTGAAAGCTTGATGTTGCAGTCTTCAAGAATACGCATCATACGGTTCTTCTCTGAAGCTATCTGCTGAATAAGCTTGTTCCGGTAACGCGTCAGGTCACGAAGCTGACGGCTCCTAGGAATATAGCTCGGTTTGAGAGACCTGCCAGAAGAAGCTTGCAGATCCATTCGCTGTCCATCTTGTCTGTCTTGTGACCCGGAACATTCTTAATGTGACGGGCATTGACTATCAAACATTGGGAATGGAATCTTCAAGAACCTTATAAACCGGCTTCCAGTAAACACCGGTACTCTCCATTCCCACATGCGTTACACCATTGGACAATAGCCATTCTTTCAATTCATTCAAAGAACTCGTGAAGGTTTTGAATGAGCGGGTCTCGCGTTGGATGCCTGCTCCGTCAATTGTCGCCACTACAACCTTCAGGTGGACGTCGATACCGCAAGCGCGCTGTATCAACTGAGGGAATGTCACTTCTGCCATAACTGATACATTTTAGGGTTACACTATACAAAGGTAACTTCAGCTTGACTATTTACATTCTCTTGGGCGTGATTTTTTATCTCATGGGAATTTCATTACGTATTATTTAAATTTGGATTAATGTTCATACCGCAAAGTAAGGGATAATATCTTAGATATGCCTCTTTATACCTATATTAATATCGGCAATTGCTGTTTTCAGAATAAAAAAAGAGCAAAAAGATAACCTATTGCTCTTTTTGAAGTTCCATAACTTTGTTCCTATATTGGGAGGGAGTCATTCCCACTGAGGATTGGAAAAGGTTATAAAAGGTGGAAATGGAGTTAAATCCCAGCTCTGTAGAAATGGCTTTCAGCGGAGTTTCGTTATTGGGGTCGGATAATAGACGGATAGCTTCTTCAATACGGAAACGGTTTACATAATGAGTGAAGGATAGTTTGGATTGTTCATTGATGATACGTGATAGATAAGTACGGTTAGTTCCTAATATTTCTGCTACTTTGTCTTTTGTTATAAAATTGTCTTTGTAAATTTTTTCTTCTCTCATAATACGCTCTAATGTACGGAAAAGTTCTAAACTTTTCTCGTCGGTGAGTGAGGAGGAAGCATATTTTTCGGAAGTAGAAACCATGGAGGGGGCATTGGTTTCCAATTCTTTTATACGGCGATGCAGTTCCGTTTCTCTTTTGATTGCTTCTTGGTTTTGCTTGACTATACTTAAATAAAGTTTGTTTTTACGGTGGTAGAGGTAATAAAGCAATCCTAGAACAATCACAATGATAATAAGAATAAATGTCTGTTGTTGTATACGCTGTTCTTTCTGCATTACATCCAGTTTGCTTTGTATCAAATTTTCCTGCCGCTCAGAGTCGTATTTGAATCGCATTTCACTTAAATCTCTTTCTTTGTCCTTGTTGAAAGACTGTCGTTTCCAAACGGAATATTTTATAATATTTCAGTGCGTCATGATATTGGTGCAATTGCTCATAGCAGGTGGACAGATTTTCGTATAGTTCATTGCGATGGATGGCGTTGACGCGTGCATAAGAAATAGCTATTCCTTGTTTTAACAATAAAATAGCTTCTGGTTGTTTGTTTTGCTGCATTAGTATACGTGCATATCCCAAATGGGCATAGACAATAGAGGAAGTTTGTGCCGCCTGTTTGTCCTTCATGGCTTTTGTAATATTCAAGGCCTGGCATATTCACCCATATCATATAATATATTGCCAAAGAGATTGTAGGTATGGGCTTGGTCGTAGAAATCATTTTCCAGCATCAATGTTTCGGCTTCATGTATATATTTCATTGCTTCCTCATTCTGTTTCATTAAAAAATACATATAGGCAGAATTTACTGCACCGGAATAAATGATGTATGGATTACGCATACTGTGTCCTAATTCATAACATTCTAATGCGTATTTGATACCGGCTGTATCTTTTTTGAGGTAATAGATGTTTGCTAAATTGCCTAAAAGCAAAGCGTATTGTTGTTGGAAATTATTTTGTTGTGCCAATTGGATACCTTTATAAAGCCATCGTATGGCACGGTAATAATCGGTTTCAATATTTGCAGAGTAGAGTCCGAGACTACCATAGACGGAACAAAGGGTGGAGTCATTATTCAGTTTGGTTGCTAGTTCAGAGAAAGGTTCAAGTTTTTTTTGGCTATTTTTTCCCGTCCGCTCATCATTTGTGCTTGTGCTTGGTAGATATATGAATAGAGTTGGAGTAGAGGATTTTTAGTCTTGTCCGCTACGTTTTTCATAATCTCGGCGTAAGTGATGGTTTTGGAATAATCTCCTTTATTTAAATAGTATTGGCATAGAAACTTTAATGCATCCCGTTATCAGGTTCTTTCCTAATGATCTCCAACTGTTTCTCAAGGATGACGGGGCGCTTTTGTGCATGTACACAAAGGATATTCCCAAAAGTAACAGTAAGAAAAGACATTTTAGTTTCATATGCTTTTTTTTGGTTTGCAAATATAATAAAACCTTTAATTTTTCTTGTTCAAAAGTCTTGCATATTTAAAATAATGTCGTACCTTTGCAACGCTTTCAACAAAAGCACTTCTGAAGGAAGTTTTGGAGAGGTGGCAGAGTGGTCGATTGCGGCGGTCTTGAAAACCGTTGTACCGCGAGGTACCGGGGTTCGAATCCCTGTCTCTCCGCAATAAAGGATAATTAGCAAGTTTATAAGATTTACACCCAGTTTTACACCCTATAATGAAACTGGGTGTTTTGTTTTATTAAGATTTTCGTTTTATAGATTTTTTTCTTTTTGTGATATATGTGCTAGTCCTAATATCAATTAACGATTTCTTTATGATTACAGATGTAGCAATCAGGAAGAAACAATAAAATAGTTATGTAATAATTGATGTCGAAAGTAAATCTTAGACCTACTGCGGCTATCATTAAGAGTAGTAATAAGAAACAGCGTTTGATAATTTCTTTTTCTGTTGTTGGTTGATTATTATCGGAAGCAACAGTAAGTCCACATAGAAATTTGCTAGTGATGCACGATATCTAGGTCAACGTAACAATCTGAGGTTATATTTAAGCATATAATTTAGCAAGTCTATATAAAAAAGCTCTATCTCTTACTCCTCTGAACTGTGCTCTAAATGCTTTGATTTTAGCATTGAATGACTCAGCTGCGGCATTGGTTGCCCTCCTTTCAAAAATTGATTATATCCAGATAATGTGTTTGTATAGAACGTGCGACCCTTCCAAAGGTGAGGAACCCTGATTTATCTACTTCATCATACCACCTTGCCAGCCTTGTCAAAGCAATATCCTTAAACTTACACTGATGATAGATTAAGCCTAACCGCATAGACAGATAATATCCTTTCTTTATATCGGGATATTCCTTGAAAAGAATTTCAGCCCGTATTCTTTGAGACTGAGTCCATAAGGATTCCTTCTTGTAAAGCAGATAAATACTTCTCGCTAACAACTGCTTTCTTGTATCTCCATTAGCGAAAACAGGTGCATGATACATCTTTCCACAGGCCTTTGCATAAGCAATCTGAGTGGACTCTTCATCCAAAGCCTCCCAGCGAGCTTTACCCATCTCTTGCACCGCTTCATAAGCTAACTTCTGTACGTGAAAGCGATCGGTAACACGTTTGGCCGCAGGAAAGCAGATGCGTGCAATCTGCTCCATGTTAGGAGCCATATCCAAAGTAATCTCGCGCACTTGGTAACGGCGGCGACGGGATAGCTTAAGCAGGACAGAAGTGACCGTATGAACGTCCGTACCTTTAATGATAGCAATCATACTACCTTTACCACCGTGAGCTTCTTTATTGGTCAGTACAGTATAGAGTTCTCCACGCGAGGGCTACTTCATCAATACAGATATAAGCACCGATATTCTTTCGAATAGTAGCCAATCCTCTGCATGAACAAGTTGGTCCCAATGGAGATAACCACTTAGATGGTTACGGTATTGACGCTCCAATAAATCCCCGTCAACTCCAGATAAAACACCTAAGAGCTTGCAACTGATCGGATAGCTATCAATATAGTTCTTTTAAAAAAGACGCAAAATCTTGCGTCATACGAGTACCTTCAGCCACCATACGCCAGTTACGAGAGATATACTCATTATGCTTCTTTAAGAGCCAGCGACGACGACGAATATTAAGGAAGACCTTCTTGCCACGGAGAGGAAAATCCTGAACAATAACAGGATCATAAAAGCCTTTACTCTCAGTATCCTGATCTGTATACTTCTCAGGAACGATATTTTTCTCCTCAAGATAGATCACAACTTCATTTACGCTTTCCTTCACATCAACAAGATCAAAGTAATCTAAAGTGCCTTCAGGAAGAAGAAGGCGATAACCGTTTAACTCCATAAGCTATGAATTTGGAGACAAAGATAACAATTTATAAATTTACCCCTCAGCTTTTTGCGATATCCATTCCATAAAAGATAATATATAAAATTTACAATTATAAAAAGCCCTGTTATTTGTAAATCCCAAGATAGGGTTTCACCTTTATGTGGAGTTATTAATTCAGGCTTCTTTAATATTTCTTTATGACATTGAACCCATTTTTCTGTACTTTCATAAATAGTATTGCCATAAACACTATGCATTGCTTTATATGTATCCTGAGAGGGATAAGATGATGGGGTTGCATCTAATAGGGCGTAATAACTTCCTAAATGAGAAGCCATTCCGTAGGGAGATATACATAAAGCACTAATAATAAATAATACCAGGATTAAGACTTTGTCTATTAAAGAACTTGATAATCTTCGCATAAAACTAATTTTTTCCATAACTCATTTTTTATTATTCCACTTAAATGTTTTAATTATATTTGAAAATCTGTTTCCCATTTTCTTATATCGTCTTGTCTATATGATAATATTATTGTTGCAAATAGATTGTCATTAAAAATAATAATTGCAGACGTGAGTGCGAATTATTTGCTCCATTCGCACATATTCAACTTCTATTCCGTAAGTATCTTCAATCTTAATCCAGCGTGGTTGACCTAAAATTTTATATTCATAAGAGTTCTGTTTTGCTAGTTCTTGAAATGTATGGATGTCTTCTATAGTCAAATCTTCGTAATCTGAAAATTTAGGGTATTCTCCTAGACTTCCTTTTTGGATATCTATTATAATTCGGCAATATGTTTGATGCGCTTCAGGTATTAACAGATAGCCCTTTCTGTTGAAAACAACATTATTGCTATTTATTTTATGTCCATGCCAACTAATGGTTTTTAATATCTTTAGTGTATAAATCATTACTTTGTCTTAGTTCAACGGTAGGAGGTACGCTAATAGAAAAAGCGTTTGCTATTATGTATTTAGTCCAGTTCTTGGGTGGAACATAGTTTTTGTTGTGTTAGGTACTATATTTTTGTTTTTGACCGTTACATTATCGTAGTATCCAGCTTTATATTTTTCTAGGTTCTCTTTTCTTTGGTCTTTTATGTAATTATGGTAACCGTTAATAAGAAAAAGGATACAGCTAATTGCAATAGCTATTGCAATATTATAATTATGTCTTTTCATATTTTTAGGGATAATTCTTTAAATCCACGATAAATCCATATAATAGCTACATAAGTAATGACCTCAACTAACAGAGTGAAGAAAAAAGTGTTAACCTTTTCAGGATATTCATGTACGGTATAAACAATAATAAGACAAGCAAAAACAATGAGAAGTCTATTATAACCTTTGGGTAATGGAAACCAATAATTAAACCAATTGTTTTTTACGTAGTAATTTTTTTCTCTTTTTTGGGGAGTAATATCTTCTATTTTCATGTGTCATTTATTTAGTAGAATTCCATAGAAAAAACCACTAATGGCAAATAAGCAAAGAATTATAATCCCTGCTATATTCCATTTTTTTTGGTATATTTCAAAATTTGTTGCTGATGACCAATCTTTTTCTATGAAAGTTTATTTTGTAAGCCTAAGTACAATGAGATAGCTATGTCTATTATGAATAATAGATAGAAGGTGTTAGTGATTAGTCCTAGTAAAATGCCAAAACAAGATAGTATAGGCATACCATTCCAAAATCCCCATAAATGCCATAAAGAGAATGCTCCCCAATTAAAATCGTTTATATTGTTGGGAACTTTTTTTTCATCATAGGTAATTTTGAATATTCTGTGACAAAATTTGCAAGACGTTATTATTGTTGTTTCGTTGATGTATTTGTCAACGTTCATCTCTTCCGCAGAGTTTGTTCTTTTTCCATATATGAAAAATGAAGTCTTTCCAGTTCCTTAAAGACCTTTTATTAAACACTGAAGCGTGGAACTGCAATGCTCACATCTTCAATCGGAGGCCCTAGGAAAGCCTATACAAACAGATGTATCAATAGCAGCCCACGCTATAGCGTGAGAACCACTATGCTATCATCGTTTGTATGTCTGGGAAATTTCCTAGGTTTCCGACTGAACGATAAGCATAACGCTTCTAAAAATCCTAATATGTTTTGGAGAGAGTTTTGCTCAATCCGATGCAAAAGTATGAAAAATAATCAAATAAACTCTGTAAAAGCCATTCTTATTTTCTCATTTCTTGTGTTTTATAACCTTAATCCCCTCTTCGGTCTGTCCTCTTCTTTTTGGGTGTGGCTTACACCCAGCTTTTCTTTGAGTTCCTGAAACTTCATTTTAAACCATTCGAGTATGGGCATACCGTCGATGCACAGCCGGAATTTCCCTTTCTCTGCGGGTTCCTCTCCACGGTTGCCGTTGAATGATCCGTCCTGAACTTCTCTTTGTGCTCCTTTGAATAGAGCCTTCCCTTGAACTCTACGGGCTGCAGGCTGACAATTTGCCTTGTCAGTTCCTCGGTGAACCCCACTTCCCGGCATTGTTCTGCAATGGGCATCAGTTCCTTTACGATAGGGAAGTAGGTGCCTATCAATCCCAGCTGGTTGTCGTATTCCGTGATTTTCTGCCGGAAACTTTGGGCAATCTTGTTCATCTCGCTATTGTGGCGGTTCTCCATTTTCGTCTGTTCCCTCTGTTCGGCTTGCACCTGCTTTTGCAGATTGGCTATGTCCTGCTTCAAGCCCTCATTCTCCGCTTTCAACCTCTTGACCTTGCTGCCGCCCAAAGAGAACTCACCCCGTCCGCTATGGCTGTGGTTGCGTTCACCGCCGCACCCTTCATCTTCTGCACGTTGATTTCTCCCTTGACCTTTTCAGTTTCTTCTGCGCTTCCTCTTCCAGCCCCAGCAGGTTTTCTATGTTCTCCTGCAGGCTGTCCTGTTGCTCTACCAGTTCCTTGTAGTATTGCATGGTGGAGATGTGTCTTGCCAGTGAGCCGTCCACACTCTGCAAGCCATACTTGCTCATGAAGCTTTGCATAGGTGTCCTGATAGTGTTTCAGCTTGTGCCTTGACATGACGTCATCAGCACAGCCGTACATCCTGCGTGTTCTTCTTGCGGTATTTCTTTTTCCGTTCTGTTCTTCCTTTCTGGCTTTCCTGCGCTCCCCGGGCACTATCGGTACGATAGTGGCGTGTATGAGGTGTCTTCTCATCCATGTGCAGGACTGCCGATACAATTACGCTCCCGTATGTTTCCCGGAGCCATTTCAGGTTGTCGCGCTGCAGCCCAAGCCTCCGTCCGCTTCCATTGCTTCATGTCCTTGTTGCTTCCGGTGAGCAGCACCCGGATTGCCTTCACCTGGTTGGTGCCCACCTTGCGTTTGATGCCTGCCGTCTCTATCCGGTGTGCTATCGCCTGCGTGCGGTTCCTTACCCTTCGGGAAACCGTACCAGTTCCCGGTTCAGGTGCGTGCGCGTTCTGTCCGCGTTCTTCGGATGTACGGTGCGTTCTATGTGCGTGGACATTGCGCCGTCCGCACCCTTTGCCTTTTCAAATGCAAAACTGCATATCCCATAACTGTAATACATTTTTCGGTTAATACTTCCCTGCCTTGCTTCCATGCCGCATGGCAG
>SCPP01000008.1_pt1 | contig 16750 bp, 18 predicted proteins | sample 6106811 | NCBI WGS metagenome assembly SCPP01 (sample SAMN10720449, study PRJNA508395) | human gut metagenome | isolation source: Participant 2 stool, 15 month | host: Homo sapiens | collected 2018
GAAGGAAACCTACGGCTGATGCTGGATTATGACGATGTGCCCCGAAGACATCGCGAGGCTTAAGAAAAGCCCGAAACAGCGCTTCACCATGATCTTCTACATCACCGTCTCGGGCAAGGGATTCCGCATCCTGCTCAGATATATGCGCCCTGAAGGATGCAATCTCACTGCGACCGAACTCCACCTGCTCGCCATCAGGAAAGCCATGGAACTGTACGACAAGCTGCTAGGTATCAGCAGCGACAAGCAATGCCAGGACATGGTGAGAAGCTGCGGACTGGCTTACGACCCGAGGCTTACTTCAACTGGAATGCCGAAGTTCTCGCCATCACCCGGGAGGAGGTGGAGAACTTCGAAAAAGCTACAAAGCAACAGGAGGAACAGAACAGGAAAAGGCAGACGGAGGCTGAAAAACCCAAAAAGAAAAATCCTCGCAAACAGGAAGACGAGGCGCCACCCAAGACGCTCACCACCGAAGAGATTCTGCAATATGTAGACAAACTGGCGGAGCTGGGAATAGCGGTTTGTGGAGCATCATCACAACAACTACGTAGTAAGATACGCCACATTCTGCCTCTGTTTCGGAGCCGAAAAGGAGGAGGCTGTGAAACACATGGCAGATAAGTTTGGCAGCGAATATGCCGATACCGAGCGGGTGGCACGGGAGATTTACAAGCATACCGAGCGGTTGGGAACCTGGAAGATAAGACAGCAGGGAGATGATGAGCAGAAACGCTATACCAGCATGAGAGCACTGCTGGGATGGCTGGGAGCCCGATATGAAATGCACCACAACACGCTGAGCAACCAGTATGAAGTGCGCGCCATCAACACCGGAGAGAAACTCTATCTCGACTGGACCGAAGTGGATACCCGGGTGAGCAATTCCTGTTCGTGAGGATGGAACTGGATAACATCTGCACCACCCAGAAAAGCTGGATACGGTGATAAGAGTAACTTCAGTCCCGAATTCAACCCCATGGAGGAATATCTGAAGAGTCTGCCGAAATGGGACCGGAAGACTGACTATATCGCTGAATTGGCCCATCGGGTAACCGTGATGCAGACAGGCGGTTACCGCCATACGGAGGAGGATTTTGCCTATGCCTTCAAGAAATGGCTGGTCAACATGGTGGTTTGCTGGGTGCGCCCCGATGTCACCAACCAGTCTATCATGGTTTTCGTAGGCAAGGGCGGCATCTTCAAGACCACGTTTTTCGACCATCTTCTGCCGCCCCATCTGCGCAAGTATTTCGCCAACGATTCTACGGGCGACTACAAGAACAAGGATTTCCTGCAGATGTGTGCCAGCAAGGCGATAGTGTGTCTCGATGAGTTCAGCTGTCTGCGCGGCAAGAACCTGGATTCCTTCAAGAGCAACATCACGAAGCGCAACATCAGCATGCGAATCCCTTATGCCGAGTGGGACTGCATTCTGCAGAACAATGCGGGGTTCTGTGCCACGAGCAATGAGATTCATATCATCGATGATGACGAGAACCGCCGTTTCCTCATCTGGCGCATCGAGAAGATCAAGAGTCCCATCGACTTCCCCTTCAATTACGAGGGCATCTACTCCCAGGCTGTGGCACTGGCTCAGGAGGTGATAGAGAAGCGCCGGAGGGGTGAGCATTGCGACTGGGTTTACTGGTTTACGAAGGAGGAGAACGAGGAGATTCAGCGCCACAATCTTTATTTCCGTGTAAACAACTACATAGCCGAGCGCATCAACAAGTTCTACCGTGTTCCTGATGCCGATACACCGTCCGAGTTCTGCAAGTTTGTTACGGCGAGTGATGTGATGGAGCGCATCTGCACGAACCCCGCCTTCCGCCAGTCGATGTCGAACAAGGATATTTCGATGTTCATGGAGGCGCTGGGATTCAAGAAGATTCACCGCAAGACGGGCAACGGCTGGAAGGTGATAGAAATGCGTCCTGACGAGATAGAGAACAACCAGAAGATGGATGGCAGCGAGAATATTCCGCCCGGAGATCTTCCATTTTAGGAAATTCTGCTTCGGAGATATTTTTTTATCTTTCGGAGGGATTTTCTTATGATTCGGAGAGATTTTATTCTACCAGGCAGAAGAAAGAAGCAACTGACAAAACAGACTAAAAGAACAAATTATGATAGAAGACAGAAGTTACGGGAAGGCGGAGCTCGCCATGCTCTACTTTCCCACCGCTACCCCAGGGTAGCGCTCAATAAACTGGTGAGATGGATCAATAGGTGCCCCGAGCTCAAGCAGAGCCTCTGTTCGGGCTACGTAAAGCGGTTTTCCCACTTCTACACCCGGCAACAAGTAGCAGAAATCATCGAATTTCTGGATGAACCATAAAAAAACTCACCCTGGAAGGGAATGCATACAACACACTATGCATATCCCTTCCAGGGTGAGTTTAATAAAACTAAATCACAGCAATAAAACTATTAATTTTACGTTCTTTTCGAAAAAGGGGTTGTGCAATAGTGACTTAAAGGCTAAAAGCACTACATTTGAATGCTGTTAAATATGGTAATGTTCAAAGTCACAATTTGTGATTTTAGAAAAATGAATATAAATATGACAGATAAAATAGAAAAAAGGAAGCAACCTTTGCCGTGCCGTACAATGGCGAGGCAACAACGACTATGTGGACGGCGAGGTGGTGCAGCATATCGAGTATGTTCCTTTCGGAGAGGTGTTCATAGAGGAACGCAACAACATCTGGAATACACCTTATCTTTTCAATGCGAAGGAATTATAGATATAGAAAAAAAGAGCAAGAAAATAACAAAAGTCAGAATAAAAATGAATAATGTATGGTACATTTATTGTGGGGGTGTGTACTTCTTATTAGTTGTACATTTATTCTCTTTCTCCTAAAAAAAAGTAGAAATAGAAAAGTATTTTGGTATTTTTGCCATGTATGGATTTTGTGTGGTATAACATTGGGGATATTGAACATTGTGTTTCAGAAATATGATGCCTATACTTCAATATATTTAGGTATTATCTGCTCTTGCTACACCTATTATGATAACAAACAGAATCCAGTTTCAAAGAGGACTAATGCCTATATATCATCACTTCAAGGATACGTAGCAGGTATCGGTTTTCTCTTATATGGTTTATTAAGTTTGTAGAACATAATGTTATGCCTATTCCAAATGGCATATTGTGTAAAATTGGGGCTGATTTCACTTTAGGGAGTCAGCCCTTTTTGTTTTTGACAGTATTAAAAAATCAACACAAAGTTTATGCAAAAAAACAAGTAAAGACTTGGGCGGAAAAGCATATTTTACTTGAACATGGGTGTAGCCCAATAATCCCTGCCTGGTGAGACAATAGAAAAACATTGATAGACATATTATTGTGCGTTTTCTGATTAATACTACAATTCTATGCAATAAATTCAATATCCAGTCGTTCTTTAGTTATAACATAAAAGCAAAACAATATGAACGATATTTATTTTTGGGGAATATTAGCGTCTATAACAGGAATTGCAATAATGATTTCTGTTATTAAGCACAAAAAGTCGGTAAGTGCCATAAAAAATGGCACTTACTTGATTTTTTCAATTTTGATGATATGCTTAGGAATAACAACCATCTTATTTAAAAGATATGATAGTATTTGTGCAATATCCATTGGTATTACATTCCTAAATATCACATACAAAGACAGGCGTAATTTCCCACCGAGTTTTACAACAGCCTATATTAGTTATCTTAAAGGATATGTTGTTGGTTTTATGTCTATAATATATGGTTTGTTTAGAATTTTTGAATAAATAATCAAGTAATATGTCACGACTTATAAAAACGTGAGTAGCAAAATTGCTATCAACGTTTTTATAAGTCGCATTTTTACTTTTTTCAACACATAAAATTTTGCAGTCTCATCCTCTGGCTCATTACCAACAGAGTCTGTTAATACAATAAAGCTGGCTCTATTTCCCAAAACTGCCGTATATTCTTCAAGCTTATCGGCACACCTGCCTCCAGTGTAATGAGGCTGGCGAACGAGTGTCGTCACGAATGGTAGGAATAGGTAAGTCCATTCTCTTTTCCAAAAGCACATCGAAAGCCTTTTGGATGGAAAGCAACAACTGCTCGATGTCCTTGTTGGTCTCCACGGCTTCCTTGCTCTTGTTCTCCTTTGGCTGCTTTAGAGCTTTATGTTAATAAAACTACAATCACAGCAATAAAACTATTAATTTTACGTTCTTTTCAAAGAAAGGGGTTGTGCAATAGTGGCTTAAATGCTAATAGCACTACCTTTGAATGCTGTTAAATATGGTAATGTTCAAAGTCACAATTTGTGATTTTGGAAAAATGAATATAGAATATGAAAGCTATAAATTTTGTTACTGAAATATCTAAAATCAAGCCGAATAAATTAGAGATAAAGAAAAATACTGATTTTTCGGATGAATTTATAGATGCTTATATTAATGATTTGCAAATTGTAAAAAAGAGCACTAATGTAAGTATCTCTGCAGATAATGCCATAATTGATTTAATATTTAATTATGATTTGACGAATTTAAGAATATTAACTGTATCCTTTAATAAAGATACAGATACATTAGAAGACGATAAGTATATTTATGTAGGATGGGCAGAAGCCTTTCCTTTTGCCATATTGAAGGAAACAGGTGAAATTGTTGAACTTGACTGGGAAGACCCAACCTATATTATAAGCTATATGGCTAAAGATCAAAGTTCATTCTTAGACATTTTAATAGAAATAGAAAAGTTGAACCAAAAGGATATTTTTGGCTCAATAACAGAAAAAGAAACAGAAAGAAAATCTCAAGCAAATTAGTATTATAGCAGGTGGAGATAAATATTCTTGGTTCCTATCAAATTATGATAATGAAGAAATATGAAAGTATCAACAAAACAAGGCTATAAACCGCCTTAAAATTCATCAGGGCTTATCAGAGGAATTTCCCTTGTATCTTTGAAAGTTTTTCCATATAAAATCCAAGCACTACGGGTTAGAGATGTTTTATCCAGACGAGGAGAAGATTACTTATTCTTATAACCTCGGTGGTCAGCTTGAGAAGGTGCATGGCTATAAATCTTACGGCTACGACTATGTGAGCAGGATTGGCTACGACAAGTTTGAGCAGCGCACATACTTGAAATATTGCAATGGTGCTGAGACCTTCTACACCTACGCCCCTCAGTGCCGTACAATGGCGAGGACAACAACGACTATGTGGACGGCGAGGTAGTGCAGCATATTGAGTATGTTCCTTTCGGGGAGGTGTTCGTTGAGGAGCGCAACAACATCTGGAATACACCTTATCTTTTCAATGCGAAGGAATTCTATGAGGAGACGGGATTGTATTACTATGGGGCGAGGTACCATGACCCGAGGGTAAGTTTGTGGATGAATGTAGATAGTACACTATCAAAAAGAAAAAATAAGAGGAATAAGATATGAAACAACAAAAATATATTCTATAATAATAGGATTGGTTGCATACATTATTATATCACATATATTCCATGTGTTTTTAGAGGTAAAACTGATATAGCACTAAGCTTATTGTATATTTATAATGATATGTTATATATTGTAGGTTATATCTTTACATTTATGGTCTATGGTAGTAATAAGTTTAATAGAATCTTGTTTGGTACATTAAGCATCGCATTTCTGTTGTTTTTTGTATATAATTGGTGGGGCGTTTCATCTATGCCTTATGAGAGATTCTTATATATAGGCTTAGGATTGCTTGTTTATATATGTGAGTACATGTATTTAAAAGCTATACAAAACGATTTATAAAATAATTTAAAATATGAATGATAATATAATCCTATATGCTATTTCTTTAATATGCATAATATTGCTACTAGTAGAATGGATTTTTATTAGTCACAAAAAATGTTCAATAAATGCCATTGTGTTTGTTGGTTATTCATTTCCTTTGTACTACTTAATGATCTATAAAGGGGCTGGTGGAGCAGCGTTTACGTGGTGGTTCTATTTGGTATTATTTACATCTATCCATGTAATAATTTTATTGATTATATTTTTTAGTACTATTTTGAGGAGACGTGCAAATGAAAGAAAACAACGTTGTGACAAGTGAAACGAAGGATGCGCTTTCTTTTGGGGCACTCTCGCATACCGCTGTGTCATCTTCACATCCTTGTGACCGAGCATCTTGCAGATGGTCTCCATCGGCACACCTGTCTCCAGTGTAATGAGGCTGGCGAACGAGTGTCGTCACGAATGGTAAGAACAGGTAAGTCCGTTCTCTTTTCCACAAGCACATCGAAAGCCTTTTGGATGGAAAGCAACAACTGCTCGATGTCCTTGTTGGTCTCCACTGCTTCCTTGCTCTTGTTCTCCTTTGGCTGCTTTAGAGCTTTATGTTAATAAAACTACAATCACAGCAATAAAACTATTAATTTTACGTTCTTTTCAAAGAAAGGGTTTGTGCAATAGTGGCTTAAAGGCTAAAAGCACTACCTTTGTAAATAATATCAAAACAGAGTATAAATGAAAAAAATACTATCTATAATGATTGTAGTTTGGGGAATAGCGGTATTATGTACACTATTCTTGAGTTCATGCAAGCGACCAGAGGTCTTAGACAATAGTACTCTTGTAAATAGCGCAAGAAACGTGGCTTTGACCTTTGGTCCTGCGTATGTTCCATTTTTTAAAGAGGCTAACGTATCGGATGTTCAAGTTTTCAAAAAGAAGGATTACGGAGGAGACAGCCGCCCTCAAATAAGAAAACAGATAGGAAGAAAGTTCTATACTGTAACTTTTACATATGATAGTACTGCCGTTAAATTTGATTTTGGATTTGCAGCAAGAGTCAGAATATGGAAAGATACAGGAGAACCTTTAGATGTTATATTTGGTAATGGTTGGGGAAGAAATTTTTTCTTTTTAAGTTTTAAGGAACAAACAGATCATTCTGCAAATGACTATGAGAAAGTGGCTTCTGACTCTATTGTTAAAGTACCATTGCAAACAGTACATAAACCAGAGAATATTTGGAATTCCAATGCTGACAACAAACAAGACAGCCTATCAACAAGGGATTTTCTAACAAATACAGAGAAAGAGAAAATAAAAGAATTGGCTTCACAAGTACCAGATAGCATAAGAAATCGTTTTGTAGTTTTAGTGGATAAATGGAATTTTGCTATAGACCATAATCCTAAGACACAATACAGTGCAAGCATACATTCATATGCAAAATTGCCTGAGTTCATTCCTCTCAAATCAATGGGAAAACAAATAGTTCCACTAATTATGGAACGAATGATAAACCCTTGCGATTTTTATTTTCTTGTTCTTTATGAAGCTGTTATGGAAGGAAATGAAACGAATGACGATTCTATGTTTAGCGAAAGCGAACAAATCAGAGCTATAAGGTGTGTAAAAAAATGGCTGGAAAAACAATAATAGGCAAGTTCTTCTATTATACCTCAAATCCGCAACCTATAGGGTTTAGTGGGATTTTGCTTGCAAAACGACGAAATTCATTTTATTGTACATATTTCTTGCACAACAGAAATGTCGCAGACACAAAATCCTTATATAAAGCGACTTGAGGTAATACGCTGGTTTAACCAGAAAAGCATGGTCTTTAACCAAAGTCTGTCTTGAACAGGTTGGCATAAGCATTGTTGTCTGAGTAAATGTTCAATACATGCCTACGTGATGTCTTAATCCATTTCGCAGGAACAGATATGAACTTGAAAACAAAGGTCTTGATTCTGCTGGTGGCACACAATCCAAATTCATGGGTTTTCAATCTCTGCATAATAGCTTTGTAGAAGTTTCTGATGAGAGCTGTCATAAGCAGGAATACAGTATTCTGTGCCATGAACGATTTTGGCAATCGATTCCAGCCAAAGCCATTGTTCATGTCATCGAAGATGCGTTCCTTGCCACCACGAAGATTGTAGAATTCCACGATGTCTCTTGCACTCGACTTGTAATCGTTAGTCAGTATACATCTGTAGGTATATTCGCCTTCCCAAATGTCAAGGTCTCCCTCTATTCGCCTTTGTCTCTGTATGACAAGACGATACGGTTTTCCTTTCCATTTCTCAACAAGGATAGAATTCAACTCAAACTCAATACCGTTGATTTCAACAGTTTTCCATCCAGTTAAGGCAAACATGGAATCGTAGAAAGAAGAGCATCTGTTGGCACGAATATAAAAATGCCTGCAATGAGCCTCTACCATATCTACGATTTCCTCCGAACATGAGCCGCAATCCATGCGGGCACGAAAATATATATTTCGAAGCCTCCAATCGCTTGAAGATTCTTTCCAAAGTTTCTTTTGGTTGAAGCGCACGTTTGTGTTGCCGTCTCTATTTTCAATACCAACAATCATGTCGTTAATGACAGCTACACCTGGACTATAGCCCAAGAACTTCTTGTAGGTTGGTTTTGCATCATACTTCTCTGTTTCAATGAACTGATGGTCAAAGTCAAAATCATACTCTTGACCGGATTTCAATTGACCAGTAGCAAGCAGGGCATTGACCAGTAAGCAGTTCATCTTGTCTGCAGTATTGAAATCATAGGATTTGCCAGAAGCAGACTTATAGGTGATGCTCTTAAAAGTCAGTTCTTCGATAGCACGTAATATGGTGTCTGCGCTGCAAGTGCGAAGAGTTGGATGAAGAGACAAATGTTTCATCAGGTGAGTTGTAACATCCTCAATACATGAGCCACCACAAAGATATACGCACATCAGAGAGCGTAGAATCTCGCTATATTGATAACCAAACATAGTGCATCTCAATCCCAAGGTGGAATCTATGGTTTGAGCTAAAAGAGCATCAAATTGCTCCATAATCGAAAAAATTCCCCCAAAAGGAGTGAGTTTCTCAGATTTTATTTGTACTTTTGCCATGTCATTCAGAATTTTGTTTGTTTTTATTTTACAACACTAAGATAAGTGAAATTTCTGACATGGCAAAATCCTGAGCAACTTTTTGTTGCTCAGGTGCTTATAAAAAATATTAAATTATAGTGTTGCGGAAATTAGGTTATAATTGAATCTACATCATTTCTCCTGTGCCGCAGAATATATAAGATGTAACAAATGCAATAACCAAACTTGCCTGTCGGTGATTTGTTCCTCCGTAGTCGGACAATTAAGATGGAAAGAACATATAAAAAAGCATAAAAAGTTTCTGATTTTTCCCATAAGCAAATTAGATTTTATATATTTGCGCAAAATTAGAAACAATGACAGAACTATTGAGTATATTATATAAGCTGCGGATATTCACTTCGGATGAACTTTCTGAGGCTCTGAAAGGCAAGGTGAAATCGGTGGAAGCGTTGCTTGCTCGGTACAAGCAACAAGGGTGGATTGTGGCTATACGGCGCAATACCTATTGCATGAAGGATATTGCATCTCGCTTACCTGTTTGCGACAAGTATGAGATAGGAAGCCACTTGTCACATACAGCTTGCATCAGTTATCACACTGCATTGGAATTTCATGGATTGGCTCATCAACCCTTCAATGAGGTTTTTGTGAAAAGCATGACTCGCTTCAATTCCTTTTCTTTCGACGATGTGGATTATACCTATTGCCGACAAACAAAGGAAATCGTTGGTATGATGACACCCAAGGGAAATCCTTATGTGCGAGTAACGGATGTGGAGAGTACGTTGTTGGATTGCTTTGACCGCATCGACCGAGCTGGTGGTATTGAGGAATTGCTGCATTGCATGGAGGGTATCGTCTTGCTCAATGAGGAAAGGCTCATTGATTATCTCGCAAGGTACGACAAGGCATTCCTGTACCAGAAGACAGGCTATCTGTTGGAGCGAATCAAGGAACAAGCCAACATCTCAGAATCCCTCTTGGAGTTGTGTCGAGCCAAGGGAACCAAAAGCGTCAAGTGGTTGACTAACAACGAAGAGTCGGATACATTTGTAAATAAATGGCGCATGTATGTGCCGCAAGAACTAACATCAAAGGAAGAGTATGAACTCATATAACAAACAAGCTCTTGACATCATCGCCAAGGAGCAAGGCTTTATTCGCGACAACCTCGAAAAGGTGATGCGATTGGTGGAGATACTCAACTATTTCCATGACAGTCCTTTGCTGTCTAAATCTCTTGTGCTGAAAGGTGGCACAGCCATCAATCTCACCGTTTTCCAACTGCCAAGACTCTCGGTAGATATAGACCTTGACTTTACGGTGGATTGCGACCGAGAATCCATGCTCTCCATTCGCCAAGAAGTGAATAACGAGATTCTACGCTATATGGAGTCGGATGGTTATCATCTTGCGCCTGGCTCCAAGACACCGCATACGCTTGACTCATGGGTGTTTTATTATACCAATGCCGCAGGCAACAACGATGGCATCAAGATAGAAATCAACTATTCCGACCGTTGCCATATTCTGCCTGCCATAGAGACTCATGTGTCCATTCCGTTTCTGAGCGATGTGAAGGTACGTTCTCTTTCACCTGTCGAATTGTTTGCCACCAAGATAAACGCCTTGATAGGTAGAAGTGCTGCACGTGACATTTATGATGTCTATAACATGGTGAAGCATCAGCTATTCGTGAGCGATGAAGAGAAAACGTTGCTGAGAAAAGCGATCGTCTTTTATCTGACTGTTGGCTCAAGCAGAAAAGACAACGCTACGCCTACGGAATATACTGCCTTTCCGCAGATAGACAAAATCCGTTTTCCGCAGATTCGTTCGCAACTCTTGCCTGTGCTTAGGCGCAGTGAGCATTTTGACTTTGAAAAAGCCAAGACAGAAGTGAAAGACTTTCTCTCAAAGCTATTGGTTCTGACAGAATCAGAGAAAGAATATGTCCGGGAATTCAATGACAAGAAGTATATTCCAGAATTGCTGTTCGAAGATAAAGAGATGGTCAATAGAATCAAATTTCATCCTATGGCTTTGTGGAAGACAAGGAGTCGTTGAATGTTTTTTCTGTAAATTTTGAAAAAAGTTATTGTTTTGCTTAGTTTTTTGCTTGGCTCAACTGTATATACAGTATATGGACTATAAAACAGGGAATAGGCTATGAGTAAATATCTGATAAGTTTGATTTTGCTTTCGGTAATAAGTATGGGCGTTTCTGCCCAACGTATCACTCGACAATATAATAATGTGTCATTCTCTGCGGCATTGAAGGATTTGAATGCTCGACAGGATAAGTATGTCATCAACTTTGTGTATGACGAGTTGGAGGATTTCAAGGTGACAAAGAACATCAAGAATGAAAGTGTTCCAGATGCCATCATGAACTTGATTGGTTTTTACCCTATCAAAATGAAACAAGTAGATAATATTATTATCGTTGAATGTATCCAAAAGGCTTCTAACAGAATGATGGGGCGCATTGTAGACACTCGTCATCAACCTGTCGATTTCGCCAATGTCGCTTTGCTCAATGTTAGTGATTCCAGTTTAATCACGGGTGGTGTAACAAATGAGAATGGTCAGTTCGTAATTCCTTGCGAGGTGAAAAAGGCGATTGTGAAAGTAAGTTGTGTGGGCTACAAAACTTACTGTAATGCATATCGTACCTATTGAGGTTGGTGCCATAACCTTGGAGGATGCTACAATTAATCTGCAAAAAATTGTGATTAAAGGGCATCGCAAATACATATCAAGAGAAAACGGTAAACTTACGCTTGACGTTCAAAATTCCAATTTGAAAAATATTGGCAAGGCCACAGATGTTATCAAATATATTCCTGGGATGCTCTATACAAATGGAAAGTATGAGGTGTTTGGTAAGGGTGAGCCTGTAATCTATATAGATGGAAGAAAGCAGACTAATACTTCAGGGTTGTCACCCTTTCTTCTACCAACGTGAAGTCTGTACAGCTCATAACAAACCCTGGGGCAGAATACGATGCAGAAACAAGGAGTGTCATAAACATCACTACCGTACACCATTCCTTGGATGGACTTTCTGGTATTGTGGGTGCGGAAATCTCCAAACATAAGAATTTGTCTAACAACGAGGAGGTCAACCTCAACATCCACAAGGGAGCTTTGGATATGTTCCTCGCATATCAATATGACAATACGAGAAGTGACATCAGATATGATGTTAACCAGTTCAATTACGAGCAAGATACATTTCATGAGATTTCTGCTTCTGAATATTCCGACCGCTCGCACTCTCATGACTATAATGTTGGTATGAATTATGCCATAAACAAGAATCACACTATCGGCGGAAGATATTTGGGAAGCATCTCCAACTACAAGATGCTCGACTCTCCTTTCGACTATATGCAGACGTACAAGAATGATGAACTGCTGACATCTACAGACAACAAGACTGAAGAATCTGAAAAGGAAAGGTTTCACAATGTCAATCTGTATTATATCGGCAAACTAACAGACAACCTACAGCTCAACTTGGATGTCGACTATGTTTATGCTCAACTGAAACATAAGCAACAAGTGAGCGAGACAAGTAGAATAGATGCTGTCTCAGAAATCACGCATATGCAAAACAACCAGCGAAATCGACTGCACTCAAAGGGTGTTTGCCTGGAACATGAATAAGAATAATAGGCGATTTCGGAACGGATTTCAGTAAAATCAGTTCATGGGGTATGTCTGTAAACGAAGAAGGGAAGATAGCCGATGACCAATTCAAGAATAAGGAAACCAAGTATGCAGGATTTGCCACTTTTCGTTTGTCTGCCTCCAAATGGAAAGGAAGCATCGGGCTTCGCTATGAGTACATTCATGCCATCAACACAGACCAAGGAGAAGTAAAGAACAAGACCAATTATTCGGACTTACTTCCATCCCTTTCTCTTTCCACTATGTTTGGGAGAGTGGGGATGAATCTTGATTTCAGTAGCAGGGTCAACCGTCCTTCGTTTCGTCAGTTGAACAACAGTGTGAGCTACAACAATCAATACCATTATGAGCAAGGCAACATTTATCTGAAACCGCAATACGTGTATGATTCAGAACTTAGTGTGAATTATAGCATATTCGACTTCAAGTTGGATTATCAGTATATCAAGGATTACATCTATCCGACTGTCGTTGCTGTATCCGGCAAACCTGGAACGGTAACTTGGATGTCAACCAACGCCAAGGATTTCCAGCAACTAGGAGCGCAATGTGTTGTTTCACCTGTTTTTGGTTGTTGGCGACCTACTTTGACGGTGGGTGTCTATAAACCTTATTTCACGCTATCATATAATGGAGAGCAATTAGACTACAATCATCCATACGGTCTCTTCGCTTTCCAAAATGTAGTGGCACTAAGGAACGATTGGCTTTTTCGATGTGATTTCTTTTGGAACATTAAGGGACATCATGGCATCTACGAGCAAAACGGTTATTCGTCATTCAATATGATGGTACAGAAACAGTTACTTAAAAAGAAATTGACGATAACATTGAAAGCAGAGGACTTGTTTGATAGCTCGAAGTTGAACGATGTAAAGAGGGTTAATTTTGTGGTGCAGAACAGAAAGGTGAATAACTTCAATCGCTGCATCATAGCTTCCATTAGTTACAACTTCAATAGTTTCAAAGATAAATACAACGGAAGCGGTTCTGCTGAGGATGAGATTAATCGTTTTTAGAAAAGTATTGGTTTTCAAATCAACCTCTAAAATGCAATACCCAAATTCTGTGTGATGAATATCTCAGGATTTATTAACCGAGATGTTCATCTACAGAATTTTCACTTATCAATATCAATCGTTAAAAAACATACATTTTATTGTGTATCCAATAAATTGTTATATTTTTGCAAACGAAAAGAGTTGTTTGACAAGCAAACATATGCACATTGCTGAAATTAGAACCGTTGCTAAATTATTACCTCTATTGAGGTAAAACACTCATAAATCGCTCATTTTAAGCTATTCTGAATATTTGGGCAGAATCTTTCTATAAAAATACCACTTTTTTCAACCTTTTTCCCGAATCCCGCAAATCGCACAAATCGCATAGTTGGGGGGTCGGGAATGTTGTATCTTTGTATCGTCAATCAGAGAGGTTGATGCAGCAACGGTCTCGGCGGAGACACAGACTGCTTTTTACTAAAACTAAATTTTTAAAAGTATGATTCTCATCAAGTTAGTGAAGAACAAGAACAAGACAATCAAGGAAGCGTATGGCAAGTATTATGCGCGACCAGTAGTAACAGAAACCATCGGTATCGATAAACTCGCCGAACACATGGCGAGCCACAACACCTTCTCGAAGGGTGCCATCAAAGGCCTTCTCACCGATATGGTGAGCTGCGTGAAGGAGCTCGTACTCCAAAATAAGGCAGTGAAGATAGACAACCTCGCCATCTTCTCCATCGGCATCATCAACAAGATGGGAGCCGCCAGCATCAAGGAGTGGAGCCTCGCCAAGTTTGTAGAAGGTTACCGCCTCAGAGCCCGTGCTAAACAATCAGCAACACCCAGCTCTCTCGATCCCAACGCCAAGAACGCCACGGATCTCCTCAACTCTAGCGAGAGCGCTGCAGGCGATGCCACCACTGGCGATAACACAGGGCGGCGGAACCACTGGGGCGGCGGTCATCACAGGCGGCAGTACCGACGGAACAGGCGACAGCGGAGACGGTCTGGAGTAGTAATCCGTCTCTCAAATATGCGAAACGACAGAAGAAGGAAGGAGTGAACTGACTGGCGGGGATATTCCGAAGGCACGCGGCTGGTTTTCATCCTGACGATTACGGATAAACAGCAAATCATAACGACTCAAGAACCTGCCTTTTACGGGTATCCGGGCAGTTCCTCCCCCTTCTTCTTCTTCCAAACGCTGGAAACTAAATTTCAACCACTAAAACAAGCATGTGACTATCATTATCCACTTAGTATTAATCATTAAAAACAAAGCAAAATGAAAAAAATTGAAAACCATCATCAACTTCCTCATCACGGTATTAACAGCTGTAGCCAGCTCATTCTGTGTACAGAACTGCTAAAAGAAGGTTGCCATGACACAGAAACATCGTAGCATTTCACTCATCGTGATCCACTGTTCTGCCACGAGAGTGACTCAGGATTTCACATTCGAGCAGTTGAGGCCTGCCATCTTGCCCGCGGTTTCAAGAGTATCGGCTATCATTATTACATCACGAAGGATGGTGTGGTAGTCGTCCGGAATCGGAAGTCGGAGCCCATGCCCGTCATTACAATGCCCACAGCATCGGCATCTGTTATGAGGGAGGTCTCGACAAGAACGGCAAGCCTGCCGATACGCGCACTCCAGCCCAGAATCAGGCTCTGTATTCGCTTCTGGAGAGCCTCTGCCTCTCCTGATGCAGAGATACTGGGCCACCGCGATTCCGAACGTTCACAAAGACTGTCCGTCGTTTGATGTCAAGCGATGGCTGAAGTTGGTAGATTTCCATATCTAGCCGATTTTCGGAAAGGATTTCATTGTATTTATTTTTTTAAGTTGATTCAAGCCCGACAGGAAGCAGCAACGCTCTCCTATCGGGCTTTGATTATTGTGTAAAGAAGAGAAATTCAAAAAAAATATGAAAAGGCTTGCAAGTTTCGGAATATTGGCGTATATTTGCAGAAAACTTATGAAATATTTGGATCCTAAGGCCGATTTGACCTTCAAAAAAGTGTTTGGCGAACATCCCGAGTTGGTAAAAAGTTTGCTTAACGCCCTTCTTCCTTTTAAGAGTGAGGAAGAGGAAATCACTTCTGTGACATATCTTACGCCTGAAATGGTTCCCCAGACACCCACACGAAAATATAGTATAGTGGATGTGAGATGCGAGGATGCCCAGGGACGTCAGTTTATTGTAGAAATGCAGATGGTTTGGTCTGCGGAGTTTAAGCAGCGAGTTCTCTTCAATGCTTCCAAGGCATATGTAAAGCAGCTAAACAGGGGAGAAGATTATTCTCTTCTGAAGCCAGTTTATTCTCTCAACTTGGTTAATGAAGTATTTGAGCCTGAACTGGATGATTATTACCACTATTACCATCTTGTACATGAGGAACATACCGAAAAAGTAATTGATGGTTTGCATCTGGTATTTGTAGAGTTGCCGAAGTTTACGCCTCATACGTTTACAGAGAAGAAAAATGCAGGTTTTATGAAGGTATCTGACAGAAATTGATGAGAAACGAAGGAAGTTCCGGCAGAACTGCTGGCAAATCCGGAGATAGCCAAAGCCGTATCAGAGATTGAAGAATCAGCCTATACCGAGGAGGAACTTCTGAGGTTATGATGAATTCTGGGATATGGTGAGCGTAGAAGACGCTTGTAACAGGTTGGAGACGTTTGACGAAGGCTAATGATGATACAGAGGAGCTTAAGGCAACCTCTAGTCAGTTGGAGGCAACCTCTAGTCAGTTGGAGGCAACCTCTAGTCAGTTGGAGGCAACCTCTAGTCAGCTAGAGGCAACATCTAGTCAGTTAAAAGAAGCTGAGAAGCAGAGGGAAGCTGAGGAGCAGAGAGGCTGAGGAGCAATTAAAAAGCTAATGAGGAAAAATTGCAATCAGCCAAAACTTCTACAGGCTGGAGTATCAGCTGATATTGTGGCAAGTACTCTTAACATGGATGAAATAAAAATTCACTAACTTTGCATCAGATATATACATTAGAAATTCTTTACAAACAATAAAATGGAGAATAAAATAACGACAATGGAGCGGGGAATGCAGCGACGCACCGAACTGCTCCTGGAAAGGATAATCTTGAGAAATTCAGAGGCAAAGAGTGCTCATCTTCGGTATCGGAGGAGTAGGATCAT
>SCPP01000608.1_pt1 | contig 16724 bp, 14 predicted proteins | sample 6106811 | NCBI WGS metagenome assembly SCPP01 (sample SAMN10720449, study PRJNA508395) | human gut metagenome | isolation source: Participant 2 stool, 15 month | host: Homo sapiens | collected 2018
GAGGTATAAAGAATATATGCGACTCTATCGAAAGATTTCAATGAGGCATAAGTTCCTATTAGATTTTATTACATGTTACAAAACACAATTTAGCACTTAAACCATTGACAAATAACAGTAACTCCGTATATTTGCATCGTGGTTTTTTCATAATAGTATTAGATTTAAGGTTAACAAAGTTTGGTTAGGGCTTGTCGTGAGACAGGCTTTAATTGTTTTATAAGGTCTGCTTCCAGCCCTTCGATTACATCAGAATAATCCGATGCGTCAATAAAGTTGATATCTTGTCTTTTAAGATCTTCCCATTAATCGGTTTCGCCGTATAGGCATCAAATCCACTATTAATGATCCGTTGCTCATCTTGGGCGAAAGCATAAGCCGTCACCGCAATAATAGGCACGCTAGCAGAAACCTTACGAATCTCTGCGGTAGCCTCGTATCCATCCATGACCGGCATCTTTATATCCATCAAGATCAACTGCGGTTTGTGCTGATGAAATAGCTCCACAGCCTCCTTTCCATTCCATGCATGAATCAATTTATATTCAGGTTTCAATATAGACTCAAACAGGCGATAATTACTGGAATTATCCTCAGCGATCAAGATCGTAACCTCACTTCGGGCGATCTTCTCCAAAGTAACAGGCTTCTGCTCTTCATTAGGCAATAATTCTTTCTTCGGCTGAAAAGGCAATGTAAACCAGAACCTAGAGCCTTTCCCTTCCACGGAATCAACCCCTATCGTTCCTTTCATCTGGGTAACAATCATCTCACAGATGCTTAAACCCAATCCTGTTCCTTGAGCGAAAGTATTCAGTTTCACAAAACGTCCGAAAATATCTTTCCGTTTATTCTCCGGGATTCCGCAGCCCGTATCCTCTACATAGAACCACAACGTATTATCATCCCGCAGTTTATAGCCAAATAAGATCGATCCTGCCTGCGTAAATTTCATGGCATTGTTCAACAGATTGATCATCAGTTGAGACAGACGATTTCGATCCGTATAAATCACGCAAGGCTCCAGATAATCCTTAAATGAGATCTGTACATCCGGATTCTTATTCTTCAAATGAGCCGATTGCTCCAAATCCCTCAATACAGCGTTAATATCCACATAGTCATAAGTAAACTCCAAGGTACCCGCCTCAATCTTTGACAAATCCAAGATATCGTTTATCAACTGCAACAATAGGGAATTATTATTCTCGATAATATCAGCGAATTCCTTCTTATCCTCAAGGTCATCGGTCGAGGCAAGGATATTAGAGAAACCTACGATCGCATTTAACGGTGTACGTATCTCATGGCTCATATTTGCTAAAAACGCTGATTTCAATTTATTCGACTCTTCCGCCTTATCCCTAGCCATTCGAAGGTCATGTTCCAATTGCTTACGCTCGGTAATAGATATCGTAGACCCGATCAACGCTTTCGGTTTACCGGAAGCATCATATTCGGCCATTACCTGTATCTCCTCCCACTCATGGCGATCTTCTCCCGGAATCAACCGCTCCAGACAATATTCTTTTCGTACTTTCTTTATTTTCCCATTACACAAATCATCGAAAGCCTTTTCCACGCAAGCCCTGAAAGACGGGTGTATCTTGCTGAAATATTCCTTCAACGAAACCTCATGGGTATGCACCTCCGCTGTCTCTATATTATCTCCCGGATGTACTTTCGACTCATAGATAATCTTCCCTTCAGCCAGATTATATCGCCACGGTAAAAGATCTGCCGCCTCTAACGCCATAGCCAGCTTATGATTCATGGCTTTCAAATGCGTCTGGAATTTATGGATATCCGTAATATCAATAAAAAACGCGTCAACTACATTCTCTTCCGAGGTAGGCATGATGATAATCGTATAGTAAAGCCCTGTCGGCTCAAAATAATACTCATAAGTGAAGGATTTTCCACTCTCTAAAACCGTAGGCACTGCCGATAGGAGCAAAGGATAACTCCCGCCAATCAAATTTGCGATCTCTTTTCCACGCTTATTTACCACAAAATCTTTAGGAGCGATTTTCTCCTCGAAAGCATGGTTCACATCTAAAACCTGCACATCGATTTGCGTACCTTCCCGAATCAGTCGCTGCCGTATATAAGGTAATGGCATATTATTAAATAAATCACGGTAACGGGACAATAACCTCAACTCTACTTCCTTCATCTTTTGCTTAGAACGATACACGTAATGCCACGCTAAAAACACTACTACCAGAAAGAATATCAGAAAGCCTAACAGTTGCATCCAATATTTTTCCAAGAAAGAGGGAGGTGCATTCAAGTAGATCGCATCACGCGGGAAATTATCTTCATTAGATATCGCACTTATCAACGAAGCATAATTCAAATATTTATGAGGATCATTTACCGTCGAAACCGGAATCTTGCCCATATCTTCACCGTTATAAACTTGTTGTAGCAAGGGGATTAGAGCAGTCTCAATCGTTTTAGCGCTATTATAATATCCACCAATCGTATATCCTTCTTCCACGCCCATATCATATAAAGAAAAAACAGGATGCCTAGAAATGCCGTTTATACCTTGATACAAAGTACTATATAATAACGAGTGATTCAAGAAAGGTTTCTCGGTAATCCACGAGTAATACATCACGGCTGTCGCTCGATGCGGATCTTTCTCCGACAGAACCGCCAATAAACTATCCATGGAGCAAGAACCCTCCGTATAAAAATCCTTCCCCTCAGGGAAAGAAGTTTCCATATGTTTCTCCATCTCATCCCGAAGCCATGTGGAAACATAACGTCTGTCGGATATGAAAATCAGACGTCTCAAACCCGGGATTAATTCCTTAACCAAGTCGATCGAACCTTTAACATAATAAGGATAACCAATCCCGTAGCGTTATACCCCTTAACCGCCTCTTGTAAAGGAATCACCCTATCAGAGGAATGCCTCTGATTAAAATAGCATTCATCTTCTGCCATTTCACCCGTTTCCGAACAGACCAGAGTGGGAATATCCCCCCATTTCTCCCGGATCTTATCCCGCATAAAAGCCCATCCATTTACGCCTAAGTAGATAATTCCATCCGGCTTCTTCTTATTAACTTCAAAGAAGGCCTCTTGCTTCTCTTTTAATTTCTCTGGCGTATCAACCAACATCACGCTCATATGATCTATCCGGAGGGTGTACTCCTCCGGGGTAGCGAACTTCGAGATCATGTTTAATAAATTGCCACACCAGCGTTCGCCATCCACATATGAATTTATTACCAATACATACGATTCATCCTTGACCGGATATGAAAAACTCCCATAAGCCGGAGTCGGCATACCGGCTATCAAGCATAAAATCAATCCAAAATAAAGTATTATTGCCTTTAAATTTATAATATTTCGTATCATTCCCTACATTCCTCTATTGCAGTTGTAAAGACAAAGATATTCCTTAATTATCAACTAATCTTATCAAACTCGTTTTTTTATCAAGTTTTGGTGTCAAATTCACGTTTCTTACAAACTAAAGGCTTTTTTAATCGGGATTATTCGGTTATTTACCGATACTCGTATAGAAATCAGCGGTATTTACTTGTGTATAGAATGACGAACCCGTACATTTGATAAAAAACAAAAAATGGAACTTATGGATATGAAAGATTATGACATCGATTTTAAAGAGAAGAGGACAAACGGGTATCTGATCGCTACCTTATTTATCATTGTCGGTATATTATTTTTACTGCGAAATCTAGGAATGATAGATCCATCCTTATTTGACTTGCTTGTATCTTGGCCGATGCTGCTTGTCGTGTCGGGCATCTTTACGATTTTCCACCGTAATCCGGTAGGAGGTATGCTCCTCGTAGGCGTGGGAGTCTATTTCCTTTTCCCGCAGTTAAATTGGATCACGAACGATTTTTTACGTGTATATTGGCCGTTAGGATTAATCCTGTTAGGATTGGTCATCATGCTGAAGCGGAAAGATTCTATCCGCACGAAAAAGCATAAACGTCCCTTTAACCATCCCCCTTTCGGGCACAGAAAGCCTAACGATGAGATCAACTACGAGACAGATAACGGTTTCGTAGCGGTTGACACCACTTTCAACTCGGTAAGGCACATCGTACTGGACCCCGTATTCAAGGGGGCGGACATAGACGTATCTTTCGGCAACGTGATTCTTGATCTTAAAAAAACAACATTAGAGGCTGATGAAACCATCATAAACATAGATAGCTCCTTCAGCGGCGTAGTAATATACGTTCCTAAAGGATGGCTGGTTCGTCTAAAGGTTGGTTCTTTCTTGGCTGGATGCCAAGATATGAGGGAACTGACAGAAGCAACCGACATGACGCATACACTATACATATGTGGAGACTTGTCGTTCAGCGGCCTTGAACTAAGAGACTAAACTCATCATGCAAGAACATCCTATTACAACATCCATATTACATAAAGGGCTGGGAAGCCTATTACTACTTTTAGCCATAGCGATCCAATGCGCATTATTAACTCTTTATGGCGATCTTCCGTTGAGCATCACTTTGGTCGATAGCTTACTTTCCATCGCATTGTTCGCCGTAGCGGGATATTATCTTTGGTATGTACAATGTACGTTACATATCATGCAAGCACGAGTGGCTTTCGCCGTACTCGTACAAATCGCTTGCATAGCTGGATGCTCGATCTTGCTACAAATATTCGGATTGGAAGATTGGGAGGAATTCTCGATCACGATTCCTTTTCGATTCCTGTTCGGCCTAATGGCATGGATCATTCTATCCCAATGGTATGCCAGCCGGGAAAGAAAGAGTGAGGCGGAGCTTATCGTGAGACAAATGGAGGAAAAGACGGCACCTCCCCCGACTACCGTTCCGGAGGAGATTCTAGATCGTATATCCGTAAAAGACGGGACACGTATTCATATCATCCCGATAAAAGAGATATTCTATTTACAAGCATGTGGCGACTATGTGACCTTATTCACTACTTCCGGTCAGCACGTAAAGGAGCAAACCATGAAGTATTTCGAGCGAAGCCTTCCTTCTCCGGAGTTCGTTCGTATACATCGCTCTTATATCGTTAATACGGAACAGATATTGCGAGTAGAACTATTCGGAAAAGAAACCTATCAAGTACGATTAAAGGATGGAACCTATCTTCGTGCCAGTAGCGCTGGCTATAAGCTACTCAAAGAACGTCTTTCCCTTTAGCAGTCCTATAAAAGGGACCTAATCATCGTTAAAATTAGAAGATTTTGATTGTAATATATAGAGTTTTATGTTGTGTAACACTTTTTGGCAAGCATCGATATGTTACTTAACATATATTAGTTGCAAAAGACTTGACAAATGGTCTTGACGAACGTATCTTTGCATCGTGGTTTTTTCATAATAGTATTAGATTTAAGGTTAACAAAGTTTGGTTAGGGCTTGTCGTGAGACAGGCTTTAATTGTTTATAGGGGATTTGCTTCCCTAGATTTACATATAACTATAAAAAAACGGCCACCCCTAAAAAGAGGCGGCCGTAATTATTCTTAATGAAAGAACCTACTCTTTGACAATCCTTGTAACTTCCAAATCAAAGATCAAAGTCGTATAAGGCTTTATTATGACACTTCCCGAAGCACTCCTTCCAGCCGCACCGTATCCCATCTGTTGAGGAATCCAAATCTCCCAACGATCTCCTGGGTGCATATTCTGTAACGCTGTAGCAAAACCATCTACCATATCAGAAACAGTAAGCTCGGCAGGGGCACCAGCCTCAAACGATTTATCATCAAAAACCGTCCCATCAATAAACGTCCCTTTATAATAACATTCCACCTTGCTCGTATAATAAATCGGCTCCTTACTCTCCCCAGTCTTCAAGACCTTGTAAAGGATAAATCCGGCATTACTTTGAGAACTCAATTGCTCGAAACCGGAACCAGCATCTGGGCTTGAAAAGCCTCCTCATTCTGGACCTTCCAAACCTCATCCACCTCTAGTGCCTCATCATCATCCCCACAAGAGGTGATCATGAGCACGCAAAACAACATCAACGCAATATGCCAGTACTTCTTCATTCGTTTACTCTATTACCTTTTTCAATAAATTCTTCATGCTCACCTTCTCCGTGATAATATCGTGAAGCTTATCGATGCTTACGCGCTCTTGCTCCATCGTGTCACGGAAACGGATCGTTACGCAATTATCCTTCAAGGTGTCATGGTCTACCGTAATACAATACGGGGTACCGATCGCATCCTGACGACGATAACGCTTACCGATAGAATCCTTCTCGTCGTATTGGCAACGGAAGTCGAAACGCAACATATTTATAATCTCCTCAGCTTTCTCGGGCAGGCCATCTTTCTTCACCAATGGCAATACGGCCAACTTGATCGGAGCCAAGGCTGCGGGCAACTTCAATACCACACGGCTCTCGCCATTCGCCAACGTCTCCTCGCAGTAAGAACCCGCCATGATGCTCAAGAACACACGGTCTACACCGATCGAGGTCTCGATTACATACGGAGTGTAACTCTGGTTCAATTCCGGATCGAAATACTGTATCTTCTTGCCGGAGAATTTCTCATGCTGGCTTAAGTCGAAGTTCGTACGGCTGTGAATACCTTCCACTTCCTTAAATCCGAACGGCATCTCAAACTCGATATCCGTAGCCGCGTTAGCGTAGTGAGCCAATTTCTCATGATCGTGATAGCGATACTTCTCATCGCCCAAACCTAGGGCTTGATGCCATTTCAAACGAGTAGACTTCCATTTCTTAAACCACTCGATCTCCTCACCCGGACGAACGAAGAATTGCATCTCCATTTGCTCGAACTCACGCATACGGAAGATAAACTGACGAGCCACGATCTCATTACGGAACGCCTTACCGATCTGGGCGATACCGAACGGGATCTTCATACGGCCAGTCTTCTGCACATTCAAGAAGTTCACGAAAATACCTTGGGCCGTCTCCGGACGAAGATAAACCTTCATCGCTCCATCAGCGGTAGAACCCATATCCGTAGAGAACATCAAGTTAAACTGGCGAACCTCCGTCCAGTTACGAGTTCCGGAAATCGGGCAAACGATCTCGCAATCCAAGATCAATTGGCGAAGATCCTCGAAGTTAGACTCGTTCATCGCCTTGCTATAACGCTCATGGATCTCATTCCATTTCGCTTGATGCTCCAATACACGAGGATTCGTCTCACGGAATTTAGCCTCATCGAAAGCGTCACCGAATTTCTTTGCGGCTTTCGCCACTTCCTTATTCATTTTCTCCTCGATCTTGCCCAAATGGTCTTCGATCAAAACGTCCGCACGGTAACGTTTCTTCGAGTCCTTGTTATCGATCAACGGATCATTAAAAGCGTCAACATGGCCGGAAGCTTTCCAGATAGTAGGGTGCATAAAAATAGCGGAATCAATACCCACCACATTCTCATGCAGCAAAGTCATGCTATCCCACCAATATTTCTTTATATTGTTCTTTAACTCAACACCATACTGGCCATAATCGTATACCGCTCCCAAACCGTCATAAATCTCTGAGGAGGGAAATACGAAACCATACTCCTTACAGTGTGAAACTAATTTCTTAAATACATCTTCTTGTGCCATAATCTAATAATTTGCCAATTTTGTTAATATGCCAATGTGCCAATGATAAGTCCATCGGAGACCCGCCTGAGTGGCACATTAGCACATGGTCTCCTTTATGAGGTTACAAAGTAAATGATTTTTTCCGTAACTATAGAAAGTTTTGTATATTTACGACGTAAATCATTAGTGTTTGCGCAAACAGTATAATTTAAACAAGATAATACCATGAAATCAGAAGAAATCTCACGCCGCTCGTTCCTTAAGCGAGCGCTAGCCTTATCGGCAGTATCGGCCATCCCGTCGTTCTGGACACCCGCCCACGGACGTGTTCTACCTACTTCCCCGCTAATCAGCGCTAATGACCGGGTAAATATAGCGTTCATCGGCATCGGACAACGAGGGGGCGAGATCGCCAAGGAATTGTATAACACAGGTCTGTGTAACGTAGTAGCTCTCTGCGACGTAGACATGGGAGCCCCTCACACGCAAGAGATTATCAACATGTTCCCGAAAGCGGCCCGTTTTCAAGACTTCCGCACGATGTTCGACCGGATGGCGGACAAGATCGATGCCGTAAGCGTAGGTGTGCCGGATCATTCCCACTTCCCGATCACGATCGAGGCGATGGCGCACGGCAAACATGTATATGTAGAGAAACCGATGGCCCGCACGTTCCAAGAAATAGAGATCATGATGCGTGGAGCGAAGAAATACGGCGTTGTCACCCAAATGGGTAACCAAGGACATTCCGAGGCGAACTATTTCCAATTCAAGGCATGGAAAGAGGCCGGTATTATCAAGGATGTTACCGCCATTACCGCCCATATGAATAATCCGCGTCGCTGGCACGGATGGAACCCGAATATTAGGCATATGCCTATGGGAGAACCGGTTCCCGAGACGATGGATTGGGACACATGGATCGGCGTAGCTCAATATCATGATTACAACCATGACTACCATTTGGGACAATGGCGTTGTTGGTACGACTTCGGAATGGGTGTCTTAGGAGACTGGGGAGCGCATATTTTGGATACGGCACATGAATTCCTAGATTTAGGATTGCCTACAGAAATAAATCCGCTTTATTTGAAAGACCATAACCCGTTCTTCTTCCCGATGTCATCCACCCTTTTGTTTAAATTCCCGGAAAGAGGGAATATGCCGGCCGTGGATATCACTTGGTACGATGGACTGGACAATATCCCCTCCGTCCCGGAAGGTTACGGTGTTTCCGAGCTCGACCCGAATATCCCGACCGTAGCCGGCGGCAAGATACAACCGGCGAAGTTGAACCCGGGCAAGGAAATCTACTCGAAAGAATTAACCTTCAAGGGTGGTTCTCATGGAAGTACCTTATCTATCATCCCGGATGAGAAAGCGAAAGAGATGGAATCCCGCTTACCGGAAGTGCCGAAAAGCCCGTCTAACCATTTCGCGAACTTCCTGCTAAGTTGTATGGGTAAGGAGAAAACCCGCTCACCGTTCTCTATCGCCGGCCCATTAAGTCAGGTATTCTGTCTCGGCGTATTAAGCCAGCGCTTGAACCGCAAGCTCGTCTTCGATCGTGACACGAAACAGATCACGAACGATCCGGAGGCGAATAAGATGCTATGTGGAGTACCGCCTCGCAAAGGATGGGAACAATATTATACCATTTAATTGAAACATGGAGAATTGAAAGTTATTCGCTCATCGCTTTAACTTTCAATTCTCTCATATAGTTTATAAGCCTATTTGCTACAACATCTACAACTATCCCTGCAATCATCTGGCCTTAGGATATTTAGTTCATGGTGGTAGATAAAAAACATCTACAATTATCTGGCTCTATCTACCACTATTTACTGCCATTTACCACTTTTCCTTCACCTAACACAACGATCCTCTACACTCACCATATAGCATTATCCAATCTCCTTTCAACATATATAAAATATTAGCATCTAGTTATTTGTAGTTTTTCAGACTAAAAAACAAAAGTTTGTCCATATGAAAACAAAAGTTTAATAAGCGGAAAACTTTTGTTTCTCTATAGGGAAACTAAAGTTTCCTCAGTATGAAACTTTTGTTACCTCTAAGAGAAACCCACTTTTGCTTTTAATCCCTACGCTACGCTCTGCATTTTTTGTTATATTTATGGCAAATATAGAAAACCATAAGAACTAAAAGAATTTTCAAATTACCGAAGGAAAAGTACAAGGAGTGAGAACAACTACGGAAGGGGTCTTATTGTATAAGGGTATTTCATGAAGACCGGAAATCCGAACGAACAAGGATTGGACGAATAGGCACCCTATACGAAGGAAAAAACATTCGTGATGACATTCCATATCGAATAAAGTCATCACGAACGCCTTCAAATATACTCATAGGACTCCGAGAAACTCGACTGGGAGCTAGAAGAAGCCAATTCTTCAGAGACTAATTGAAGCAGATTGCCATTCTGATCATAGGACTTCGTGATCCGACGAAGCTCTATGGATTCTTTTTCTGTCGGAAGGTCGGCATAAACCATGATCTCCATGTTCAATCCGTTCTCATTGCGGTACTCGCTATATCGGAAAACCTCGGACGTTTCGGGATCACGAATCGTTTCTTTTGTCAACAACCCTGTCTCATCGTACTCATAGTCCGTATAAGTAAGCTTCCGGCCGAGTTCGTCGTACTCAACTTTCCGTTCCAGAAGATTATTCTTATAAGAAAAGACTGTCACCTTGCTCTTGCCAATAACCGGATATTCAGTAATCTCCTTTATTTTCCGGCCTTGTTCATCATACTTATAATGAAGCGTAGACAAATTATGATACGTCTGATCTAGGTTTCTGTTGAAGTAAACTTCTTTAGACAAAAAACCCCACTCGTCATAAACATATTCAACGTAGCCAATCAAGTATCCTTCTCCATCCTCCGTATTCAATGGATATAATACCTTGGAGATACGTCCCGACTCATCGTACACATATTCCTTCGCCAGACTCTGAGGAGAGGAAATACCCGCACCGTACCAAACTCGTGCCAATTTAGCTCCCTCCGGATAAACAACACTAGGACAAATCACCGGCTTAGCCTCATCTTGAAATGAGTCCTCGCTACACCCCAGAGTGCCCAGCAAGACAAAAAGCAGGATGATCCCACCTATCGGATTGATGATTCTCATAATATCTTATTTATTTAAGTTTCTATAAGTTATAGATGATCAAACAATCTCAAAAGCTGCGTATCTATTAAAAAAAGACACCGAATATTCGTCAGATTCGTATCCTATGAGTGATTTGCCGTTAAAGCTTGAACTTATACCCAACCGTCAGACTCATCGTATTGTAATTGGCACCGACACTTCTTACCTCATACAGAGAGAAATTATCGCCATCGATCTTATAGTTACCGCCCTCATCACCTAGAGAGAGATCATACCCCAGATTCATCACCCAGTTATTCACCTCTATACCAAAAGAAGTTGTCAATCCCCAATCAAAAGAATTCACGTCTCGAAATGGATGATCGGCGTTTTCAGCCTCATCATATCCCGAATGGCCATAACCATAACTATACCCTAGGCCAGTAGATTTGACATATTTACCAAGCGCCTGCGGCTCCTTCGAATACCCCATCGTAAACGAAGATCCCCAATTCGTATCATTCTTGACAGATACACCGGCATACATACCGACCGCTAAATGCATACGTACCTCTTTCGACACTTTCCATGAGAAATCAGCCATCACGGGCAATTGCAAAAAATGTTGCGTGATACCACCGGTCATCATCTCTTTCAAGACATACGTAGCAGACTCCGTCGTTCTCGGATAATCTCCCAACGAATACCCTCTATTCGCATAATATAGACCGGATTTCAATCCAATCCATCCCGGTTCAAACTGGTAAGATACACCAACGCCTACCTTAACCCCCGCACGCCAGCTAGAGCCCATTCCAACACGATTAACCGCAGCAAATCCACCCTCCGGAGTAATCCCCCAGCGTGATTGAGCGCTCACCACCAAGCCGCTCAAAGCGCATAACACAAATAAAATCAGCTTCTTCATATCATTATTCTTTTATATGTAAATATCAATTGTTATTGATAAGACAAAAGATTCTGAAAAACCCCTACCACCTAAATATTTATTTTATAAAATCTCTTTATTTAACGCAAACTCACTCTCGTAAAAGCCTCATTCTTATAAAAACTGCCGAATATTTGCTATATTTACACCCTGTTAGCAATTTGGCGTAATAGCGTTGTGTAGAAAGAACTGGATTTTATGAGACCGGAAGATAAAGAAGACGATTATATCGAGGATAAGGAAAACGAGGAAATTGAGGATATAAATAGTGATACCCAAGATAACGAGACTACGGAGGAAGAGGCGAATACCCATTCCGACTATAAAGTCCCGGGGAAAGGGGATACACGTGTCACGACCTATCATTTGTCTGGGATGTACCAAAACTGGTTCCTAGACTACGCTTCTTATGTGATCTTGGAACGGGCCGTTCCGCATATCAACGATGGACTGAAACCCGTACAACGACGTATCCTGCACTCCATGAGGAGGTTGGATGACGGGCGGTATAACAAGGTTGCAAATATCGTAGGTCATACGATGCAGTTCCACCCTCACGGAGACGCCTCTATCGGAGATGCCTTGGTGCAATTGGGACAAAAAGATCTGTTGATCGATTGCCAAGGAAACTGGGGTAATATCCTGACGGGAGACGGAGCCGCCGCTCCTCGTTATATAGAGGCTCGCCTTTCCAAGTTTGCCTTGGAGACCGTATTCAATCCCAAGACAACCCTTTGGCAGCTTTCTTACGACGGACGTAATAAGGAACCGGTTACCTTACCGGTAAAATTCCCTTTATTGCTGGCACAGGGCGTGGAAGGTATTGCCGTAGGCCTGTCTTCCAAGATACTCCCTCATAATTTCAATGAGTTATTAGATGCTTCCATCGCCTATCTACGGGGAGAGGAATTCGCATTATATCCGGATTTCCAGACAGGAGGCTCTATCGACATAGCCAAATATAATGATGGAGAACGGGGTGGATCGGTGAAAGTCCGTGCAAAAATCGGCAAGCTCGATAATAAGACATTGGTGATCTCGGAGATCCCGTATGGAAAAACAACCTCTACCGTGATCGAGTCCATCCTAAAAGCGAACGATAAAGGAAAGATCAAGATCAAGAAGGTAGACGATAATACCGCCAAGGATGTAGAGATCTTGGTGCATCTCGCTCCGGGGGTCTCTTCAGACAAGACCATCGATGCTTTATACGCCTTTACGGATTGTGAGATCAGTATCTCCCCGAACTGTTGCGTGATCAAGGAGAACAAGCCGCATTTCCTTACGGTCAGCGATGTGCTTCGCCACTCTACGGATCGTACGCTGGAGCTTTTACGGGAAGAGCTCAAGATCCAGAAACAAGAGCAGGAGGAGGCCCTGTTCTTCGCCTCCCTTGAAAAGATATTTATCGAGGAACGTATTTATAAAGACCCGGAATTCGAGAACGCCAAGAACATGGACGAGGCGATATCCCATATCGACCTTCGTTTAGAGCCGTTCAAGCCCCGATTTATCCGTGAGGTTACCCGGGACGATATCCTGAAACTCATGGAGATCAAGATGGGACGTATCTTAAAGTTCAACTCCGACAAGAGTAACGAGTTCATTGCCCAGACCTTGGAACAAATCGCCAAGATCAACGATAAGCTGGAACATATCGTCGACTATACCATCGATTGGTTTACCATGCTGAAAGAGAAATACGGCAAGGCTTACCCTCGCCATACCGTGATACGCAATTTCGACACGATCGAGGCGACCAAGGTCGTAGAGGCGAACGAGAAATTGTATATCAACCGTCAAGAAGGTTTCATCGGCATGGGACTGAAAAAGGACGAGTTCATATGTAACTGCTCGGATATAGACGATGTCATTATCTTCTATCGCAACGGTACTTATAAGATCGTCAAGGTAGCGGATAAGATCTTTATCGGTAAGGATATTCTATATGTCAACGTATTTAAGCGTAACGACAACCGGACGATTTACAACGTCATATACCGGGACGGTAAGTTCGGATATAATTACATCAAACGCTTCGCCGTCACAGGCGCTACACGCGATCGGGAATACGACCTGACCAAAGGTACGGAAAACTCCCGTGTCCTTTACTTCAGCGCAAACCCGAACGGAGAGGCGGAGACCGTCAAGGTAATCCTGAAACCCAAACCCCGGCAGAAACTACTCGTCTTCGAAAAGAACTTCAGCGAGATAGCCATTAAGGGACGGGGTTCTCAAGGTAATATCCTGACGAAAGCGGAAGTGCACAAGATCAGCCTCAAGCAGAAAGGCTCTTCCACCTTGGGAGGCCGGGAAGTATGGTTCGACTGGGACGTACTCCGGTTAAATTACGATGGACGGGGAGAAGAGCTAGGCGAGTTCCATAGCAACGATCAGATATTGGTGATCCTGCCGAACGGCGATTTCTACGTCACGAATTTTGACCTTAGCAATCACTACGAGTCCAATATCATGGTCATCGAGAAATACCAGCCGAGCAAGATATGGACTGCCGTATTATACGACGCGGATCAGAAATATTATTATATCAAACGATTCCTGCTGGAGGTAAACACCCGGAAGCAGAATTTCCTAGGAGAGAATCCGAAGAACCGCTTGATGTTGCTTACGGATGAGGTCTATCCTCGTATCGAGGTGATCTTCGGAGGCCACGACGCCTTCCGGGAGGCTCTCGTCCTCGATGCCGACGAATTTATCGCGGTGAAAGGCTTCAAAGCCAAAGGTAAACGAATCTCTACATTTGAGGTCGAGACAATCAATGAGCTGGAACCGAATCGTTTCGTCCCTTCCGAAAACGCATCGGAATCAGACGATACCGAAGGCAATGAGGAGGGAAACGACACTGACGACGGGCAGAGTACCACGGATATTATCGATGAAATTACGGGACAGATGAAATTGTTTGACGAATAACCTATGAAAACTATCACCTGTTTGATTGGTTTGTTCCTGCTGTTTCTCGCGTCACCGGCCAAGGCCCAGTCCGATGGAGACGAGATCCCTTGGTCTATCAACAGCGGAACCATGGTCGGTATAGGAAGCTACAACCTAATGGACACCTATTTATCTCCCAGCATGGAAGATAAAATATACAGGCCCCGGATTACGGGTAATGAATGAACGGATGAAGAGGGTCCGACTGGCAAACTATCGGGTATCCAGACAGCAAATCATAAGCGTCGATCTGGCTAGCACGGATAATGCTGCCTCTACCGCTACGGATTTCGCGGGCTTTATCGATTATACGTTGGGTTACCATTATCATTTGCCCACGGTATTGCCGGATTTAAAGCTTCTGGCGGGTGGTGCCGTGCATGGCATGGGTGGTTTTATATACAATACCCGCAACGGAAATAACCCGGCCTCGGCGAAAGCGGATATCGATTTGAACATCTCCGCCATGGCGATCTATAAGTTACGCGTCAAGGAATATCCTATGACGCTACGCTACCAGTTCACGATCCCCTTCGCCGGTGTTTTATTCTCCCCCCATTACGGGCAATCGTATTACGAGATCTTCAACCTAGGGAATGCTTCGGGAGTGGTGCAATTCAATTCCTTCCATAATAAATTCGCCATGAAGAACTTTTTCACGGTCGATTTCCCGGTTTGTAATTTTACGATACGGGCAGGTTACCTAAACAGCTCTTACCGTACGGATATCAATGGGATACAGTCTCATATAATCTCTCACTCTTTTATGATCGGCCTCGTGAAAGAATTCATCTCTTTCGGAGGAAAACGCCTAAAGAATACCCAGCGGTTCAGAAGCGCTTATTATTAAAAGGAAATCAAATGAAACGATACCTTATATATATATGTATATCTCTCGGATTCCTGTTTACCGGATGTGAGAAATCGGACGAATACGTGGCCTCCCCACAGGAGAACTTTGAGGCGCTTTGGAAAATATTGGATGAGAATTACTGCTTCTTCGAATACAAGGACATTGATTGGAACGAGGTTCACGACCGTTATAAGACGCAGATAAGCGATACGATGAACCAATACGTCCTATTTGACGTATTAGGCGATATGCTAAACGAGCTGAAAGACGGGCATACCAATTTGATATCCACCTTCAATATGTCCCGCTATTGGGATTGGTATCTCGATTATCCGGATAATTTCGACTCGGACATACAAGAGAATTATCTCGGAAGGAACTACTCGATCGCCGGAGGACTTAAATACACGACATTGAGTGACGGGCAGATCGGGTATATTTACTACGGTAGCTTTTCCAGTTCGGCCGGCGAAAGCGGTTTGGATCACATATTCTATCAATTCAAGGATTGCAAAGGTTTGATCTTCGATATCCGGGATAATGGCGGTGGCATGTTATCAAACGCCGATCGCATCGCTTCCCGTTTCTTGGAGGAAAAGATACTGACCGGCTATATCCAACATAAGACGGGTAAAGGGCACGATGACTTTTCCGAACCTTATCCCCTTTATCTCTCACCTTCCGAGCGTATCCGCTGGTTACGCCCTGTTGTGGTCTTAACGAATCGTCATTGCTACAGCGCCGCCAACGATTTCGTGCAGAAAGTACGCATGATACCTTATGTAACGACGATGGGAGATCGCACCGGAGGCGGTAGTGGCTTCCCCTTTAACTCCGAGTTGCCCAACGGCTGGGGTGTCCGTTTCTCCGCGTCTCCCATGCTAGATGTAAACAAACAGCATACGGAATTCGGTATCGATCCTACATATAAGGTTTCTATGACCCAAGAAGATATCGAGAAAGGTAAAGATACGATTATCGAGGCGGCGATCACCCACCTCTTGTCCGAGACCGAGAAGAAATAAGGTTTCGCTAAAAAAACAACGCAAATATTTGCAAGTTTATAAAAAAGCATTACCTTTGCACACGATTCCAATGCGGCTGTGGTGTAATTGGTAGCCACGTCAGACTTAGGATCTGATGCTTCACGCGTGGGGTTCGAGTCCCAGTCATTCAGTTCAGAAAACTCTTTGTAAGTTCGCTTACAAGGATTTTTTAGTATGGATAAACCTCCTCCATATATACAAGCACTGTGAAGATCAAGGATTACAAA
>SCPP01001577.1_pt1 | contig 16705 bp, 16 predicted proteins | sample 6106811 | NCBI WGS metagenome assembly SCPP01 (sample SAMN10720449, study PRJNA508395) | human gut metagenome | isolation source: Participant 2 stool, 15 month | host: Homo sapiens | collected 2018
AATAATCATAACGATATTTATCATGATCTTTGGAAAGACTATTTATGAAATTTGGACTAATAATAAAATAGCATTTGACTATTCCCTAGCTTTTCATACGTAAATATTAAGCGTCCTACATAAAAGTAGGACAGGTTTATACTAAAATTGATATAAAACCGAGTGGTTTGACAAAGATTAGCATTCATGAAAACACAAATGCGGCTATTATACGATGACAAATAGCAACAGCTAAAATTTAAAAGTTTCATACACGTGTACATAAGTCACAATCTTTGGCGCTTAGCTGTTGAGACCAATTTCATTTTCGGACTATGGTAATTCCAGTAAAAGTCGGCCTTTGGTCTGTATTGTTAATAAGGTGTTACTGCTTGTGGAACTTTAGTAAGCGAGACATTGTATCCAAGCTTTTAAGTTCAGAACAAATATACCTTGCGTTTCTGCTCTATCTTGGATTGCATATATTGTGCTCCAAGTTCATGGTAACAGGACCCTGTACTCAGTATCAGATAAACGGATATCAACTGAGAATGTCCAAAGGCACGTTTCTTTCCTGCGGGCAGCTATACGATGGTATCTTTCACTAAAAAACGTATTCTTTGTACGGGTCGCAGCCCATGCGGCTTCTGTGATTACCGCCTTTACCTGTTTGTTTCCGTGAGTGATTCGTGCGCTTTTTACCCGCACTCGTTGTTGCCGGAGAAAGACCGGCCGGGACGAAAGATGCTTTTCAGAAGGGAAGTGGGACATGTCAAGACCTATCTCAGAAACCAGATCCTCTACAACCTTGGTGCTAAAACCGGGAATCTCCCTGAAGTTCAAGGACATTCTCGTACTTGGACAACAGTCTCTTTATACGTTCGGACAAATCATCAACCAAAGTCTGAGTCTGGTCTATATCCTTTCGGATCATCTGAAGAAGATAAATGTGATGCTCTTCAACAAAACCGGTACACGCCTCAAGCAATTCTTCAGGACTGGCTGACAGTTTACCGTGATAAACTGAATTTATATCATCAAAGGTAAGGACTTTACCTTCACAAAGCATATCAATAAGAGAGTAGCTGTCGTACCGCTTGTATTACTTACATGAAAGCTTGATGTTGCAGTCTTCAAGAATACGCATCATACGGTTCTTCTCTGAAGCTATCTGCTGAATAAGCTTGTTCCGGTAACGCGTCAGGTCACGAAGCTGACGCTGCTCCTTGGGAGGAATATAGCTCGGTTTGAGACCTGCCAGAAGAAGCTTGCAGATCCATTCGCTGTCCATCTTGTCTGTCTTGTGACCCGGAACATTCTTAATGTGACGGGCATTGATTATCAAACATTGGGAATGGAATCTTCAAGAACCTTATAAACCGGCTTCCAGTAAACACCGGTACTCTCCATTCCACATGCGTTACACCATTGGACAATAGCCATTCTTTCAATTCATTCAAAGAACTCGTGAAGGTTTTGAATGAGCGGGTCTCGCGTTGGATGCCTGCTCCGTCAATTGTCGCCACTACAACCTTCAGGTGGACGTCGATACCGCAAGCGCGCTGTATCAACTGAGGGAATGTCACTTCTGCCATAACTGATACATTTTAGGGTTACACTATACAAAGGTAACTTCAGCTTGACTATTTACATTCTCTTGGGCGTGATTTTTTATCTCATGGGAATTTCATTTTGCTTTTTAACCATTATTCGCAACTTATGGGACACAAGTAATGTTGTTATGATTGCTACCAATAAACATGTACAATTTTGCAGTTATCTTTTTTCAAGTTCAATATTAGCACTAGTACTATCTATAACATTAATACAATTTTATAAAGATATTGAAGTGTTCGTTTATTCTCAATTAGCATTAGACTTACTTTTATGCTATCATGTCATAAAAAGAGCAATGATACTTACTAATGACACAGCCTCCTCTTTCTTTTATTCTCCTATATCACTAGCAAAGCAACAAATAAATAAAATCATCTTACACAAAGATAAAAAATTACACTTATTACTATAAATAAAAAGTTGTTTAAATTATCATACTACAAATAATAAATCTATTACATTATATACTGACAATATATAAAATATCAACCAAAGAAAAACCGTAAAACAATATGATAAAAAGTATTTTTTTTTGGGGAGGAGTAACCACCCATTGCTACGAACTAGCTAAATCAATTTCAAGATATTATGAAGTTTGGGCTATTATTCTTCCAACTAAGCAAAAAAGAGAAGAACGCATTCCTTCAGAGCTATCAGCCAACGTTAACCTTATTAAATGCGAAAATATAGATGACATTTATAAAATCATTTCCAAAAGAAAAACTGAAAATTCTCTTCACATTAATTCAGCACTAAAACAAGGAAGCCTAAATAACAAAGCCCTAAAAATTCTATGCCAAAAAGGATATAATGTATTTTCTTTGCCACAAGAATCTTTCCAAACTCAAGGCTTAAAAGGTAAAATCAATGCTATAAAATGGTTTTTATATCTACATTTTACATACAGAAGAAAGATTAAAGGTTATGGACTAACAGGACTTAATGCCCAAAGAACATTCAAAAGAATGCTAGTTTCACCACACAAATTATTCCAATTTTCCTACATAACATTTCCTACAAAATTAGAAGTCACAAAAAAAAATAACATTATAAGATTTATTTACGTTGGTGCCATTGATAAAAGAAAAAACATAATTCCTTTTGTAGAATACATGCAAAATTATTCTAGCCAACAGTTTATTTTTGATATTTACGGTTCTTGGACATTAGATAAATTACTTATAAAAAAAATATCAAATTCTACTAATATATATTATCACGGTAAAAGAAATTATAAAGAGGTTCGGAATGCAATGTTAAATGCAGACTACCTAATATTACCTTCATTATACGATGGCTGGGGAGCTGTAGTTAACGAAGGACTGCAATCTGGATGTAAAGTTCTTGTAAGCAAAGACTGTGGTGCATCTATTTTTCCACTAATAGATTCACACTTAGGATATGTTTTTGATGGATCTAAATTGAGTTCATTAAATGGAATTATGAAACAAATTTTTATTGAAGGTCCATTATCTATTGAAAATAGACAAAGCATACAAAAATGGGCGAATAATAAAATTCATCCAGACATAATTGGAGATTATCTCAATCATGTCATTCAATATTACTTCTCTTCTGCTCCACATGCAATAGCACCGTGGCTCGACACAAGTCATTAACTTTATTATCATACAACATGGGTGTTTGGTTCTATTTATATCTTATAATTAATATAATAATATTAATTTATTATTACAAGAAGAAACTTGGCGTTTTCCAAGCTCCTTTCTTGATGGCCTATACTAGCATATTTGTTTTACTTCCTCAACTATCCTCTATATATATTTCTCCTTTTTACGAGAAATATCTTATCCGAGATTTGGGAATAATAATGGTCACATGTAACCTTACTTTTATTTTAGGATTTGAAATTGCAAAGAAGCAAAAAATTACATCTAGTTTCTTTTCAAGCATAAATTATAGAAAATCTAAATATATATTATTTATTTTCACTATACTTGGTTTGTATTCAATGACCCTATGGAATGACACTTTTCAAGGTAGTGATAATGTAATACAAGCAAATCTAAAGAATTTTTCTCAATATGCATTTTGTGCTATTGTTACTTTCATTTTTCGCAAAAATAAAAGCAAATATCTATATCCACTCATTATCTGCACTTTAGTTCCTCTTATTTACTTTGCATTCTTCATAAAAGGTTCACGAGGAGAAAGCCTGTTTCTTCTCATTACCATTTCTTTTATCCTTAGTATGAAATATCCTCAAAAGCACAAACTTATCTCTAAATCTATATTTACAATACTAATAATTGGAGCAATGCTAAATGCTAGTATAACAGTCATAAGACATATCTTAGTAGGAAATTCCAACAATGAAGATAATTCCACCCAAGAACTAGTTTTATGGGAAGCATTCAAAACTTCTTTTATACAAAAAGACATCACAGTCGGAATGGATTTAGGAAATGCAGCAAAAGGAATAAGGTATCTAAAAGAAACAGGACAAATGGATTATGGTACAAGTATATGGGATACTTTTATACAAAACTATATTCCCCGAAGATTAGTAGGGGAAGAAGCTAAAGAGAATTTAAAGTTAAACATAGTAAATGATAAATCTACAATTCAAAAATTAACATACAATATTACAACCATGACAGGGTATTATTCAGCCTTCAAATGTTTCTCCTATTTAGGGTTCTTCCTATTTGGATTTATCGGATATTTATATGGGTATTTTTGGCGAAGAATATGTAAATCTCAAATATGTCTATTCATTTATCTGTCAATTATAGCTACCGTACCACTAATTTTTACTCATGGAGTAGACTATTTATATACACGATTAATTTTTATTTTCCTTATTATTTATCCACTAAGCTACTATTCTATTGAACGTAAAAAAATAAAAGCAAGTACCAAATTCATTGTTTAATCTTTTTATATTATGGCAAAAAATATAATAGTATCACAGATTGGCGCTAGACACCGATATACAATCCCTAAAACTTTCTACGAAAATAATATACTGAAGGCCTTATTCACTGATTCATATAGATATACTTTTTTAGGCAAACTATCCTACTTATTTATAAGACTAGGTATCAAAAAAACAATTTTTAAGCGTTTATGTTTAAGACTCCCTCAAATACCCCAGTCATATATCAAAGCATCAGACAAACCAACCTTAAAACTATTATTTAAAAAAAATGTAAATACAGAATTACTAAATGAAATTTTATATTTCACATTAGATCATTTTTTTTGCAAACACAAAAAAATCATAAATGAAGCCGATTGCATTTACAACATGTATTATGAAAATTTAGGATTTATAAAATACGCTAAAGAACAAGGAAAAACAATTGTTGTAGACATATACGAGAATCCTGTTTCGTTCAATTTTCTATTAAATGAAGTAAACAAATATCCAGAATACTCTTGCATACATGGAATAAGGAAACAATATGAGGACCGTATTGCCATAAGAGAAAAATATGTAAGCCAAATGTTGCAAATTGCCGATTATTATACAGTTCCATCAAAATACGTATTAAAGGCAATGATGGCATATCCCGAATTTAATCCTAAAAAAGCATTCTTATTACCCTATCCTACCAGTATACAAGAAACAAATTATAATTATCGGCCTATAAAACATAAAATTATTTGGGTTGGTAATGATCCCGTAAGGAAAGGATTAATATATTGTGCAAAAGCAGCGACAATATTAAAACAAAAATATACAGATCTAGATTTTAGAATCATAGGTTCTATTGATAATAAATACAAAGACATAGCAGTTTTCAAAGATTTAAATTTTATAGGTACTCTTACAAGTTCTGAACTAAAAGAAGAATATAGAACAGCGGAAGCCTATGTATTTCCTACACTTTCAGAAGGTTTTGCAGGAACTGTCATTGAAGCTGCAAGTTGTGGTTGCCCTATTATTACAACAGAATGCGCCGGAACTGACTTAGAAGCTTTCCCTGCTATATACATACCAATACAAGATGTTAATGCTATTGTAGATAGTGTTACCTCTATTTTGGAGAACAGCAAATACAGAGACCAACTTTCACTAAAAACTTTTCAATATTCTCAAGCATTAACGCCTGAAACATATGAAAAACGCTTAATTTCTATTTTTAAATCTATCTAAATATTTCTATGCCAACATTATGTTCTCATAAAGAATGTACAGGATGTGCAACTTGTTTTGCTGTATGTCCACAGCATGCAATCTCAATGGAAAAAGATATATATGGATTTTTATATCCTAAAATAGATCATAATAAATGCATTGAATGCAATTTGTGTGAAAAAAAATGTCCTTTACTACATAAACAAGAATACAAAATTCCCGAAAAAATAATAGCCTGCTATTGGAAAGATGAAAAAAAACGAATAGAAAGTACTTCTGGTGGAATAGGTACTTTATTAGCCCAAGAATTTATTAAAAACAATGGCATAATTTACGGATGTGCTTTTACTCCACCTTTCAACATCTGCCACATTAGATGTACAACTATTGAAAATATTCTTCGTTTAAGAGGGTCTAAATATGTTCAAAGCGAAATTCATGAAACATATACCAAAATAAATGAAGATTTAAAAACTCAAAAGAATGTACTTTTTATTGGCACTCCTTGCCAAATAGCTGGTATAAAAGCACGTTTTCCCAAACATCCTAATTTATTTACTGTAGAATTAATATGCCATGGAGTTCCTTCATGCAAATTTTTAAAGGAAAGTATTCCTTCAAATATCCTCAAAAAACGTATCAAACAAATTAATTTTCGCAGCAATTCACAATACAAATTCTCACTAATAGAAGATAACCAAATATTACCTAGCTATCAGCGTCCTCTTAGTAATGATCTCTATATGAAGGCTTTTTTTAACGGAATTACATACCGACCTTCTTGTCTTTCTTGCCATTTTGCAAGAAAAGAAAGAAATGCAGATATGACCATCGGAGATTTTTGGGGATTAAAATCAACTAAGATTACAGATATAAACAAAGGGGTGTCATTGGTATTAATCAATACAAATGCAGGTAAGACACTTTTTAATTTATGTTCTGATTCTCTATATTCGGAAGAACGACCTTATAAAGAAGCACTTGATGCTAATGAGCCACTAAATCATCCTATCAAAAAAAGCATAAGATACAATGTGTTTAGAACATTATATCCACATTTTGGATACAAATATTCTTTATTTTTTGCTTTACCTGATAAAATATTAGCAATGAAAATCAAATATTATCTCAAACATAACAAATAATGAAATTCCCATGAGATAAAAAATCACGCCCAAGAGAATGTAAATAGTCAAGCTGAAGTTACCTTTGTATAGTGTAACCCTAAAATGTATCAGTTATGGCAGAAGTGACATTCCCTCAGTTGATACAGCGCGCTTGCGGTATCGACGTCCACCTGAAGGTTGTAGTGGCGACAATTGACGGAGCAGGCATCCAACGCGAGACCCGCTCATTCAAAACCTTCACGAGTTCTTTGAATGAATTGAAAGAATGGCTATTGTCCAATGGTGTAACGCATGTGGGAATGGAGAGTACCGGTGTTTACTGGAAGCCGGTTTATAAGGTTCTTGAAGATTCCATTCCCAATGTTTGGATAGTCAATGCCCGTCACATTAAGAATGTTCCGGGTCACAAGACAGACAAGATGGACAGCGAATGGATCTGCAAGCTTCTTCTGGCAGGTCTTCTCAAACCGAGCTATATTCCTCCCAAGGAGCAGCGTCAGCTTCGTGACCTGACGCGTTACCGGAACAAGCTTATTCAGCAGATAGCTTCAGAGAAGAACCGTATGATGCGTATTCTTGAAGACTGCAACATCAAGCTTTCAAGTGTAGTAAGTAATACAAGCGGTACGACAGCTACTTCTCTTATTGATATGCTTTGTGAAGGTAAAGTCCTTACTCTTGATGATATAAATTCAGTTTATCACGGTAAACTGTCAGCCAGTCCTGAAGAATTGCTTGAGGCGTGTACCGGTTTTGTTGAAGAGCATCACATTTATCTTCTTCAGATGATCCGAAAGGATATAGACCAGACTCAGACTTTGGTTGATGATTTGTCCGAACGTATAAAGAGACTGTTGTCCAAGTACGAGAATGTCCTTGAACTTCTCAGGAGATTCCCGGTTTTAGCACCAAGGTTGTAGAGGATCTGGTTTCTGAGATAGGTCTTGACATGTCCCACTTCCCTTCTGAAAGCATCTTTCGTCCCCGGTCTTTCTCCGGGCAACAACGAGAGTGGGTAAAAAGCGCACGAATCACTCACGGAAACAAACAGGTAAAGGCGGTAATCACAGAAGCCGCATGGGAACGACCCGTACAAAGAATACGTTTTTTAGTGAAAGATACCATCGTATAGCTGCCCGCAGAGGAAAGAAACGTGCCTTGATTGCAGTGGGACATTCTCAGTTGATATCCGTTTATCTGATACTGAGTACAGGGTCCCGTTACCATGAACTTGGAGCACAATATATGCAATCAAGATAGAGCAGAAACGCAAGGTATATTTGTCTTCTGAACTTAAAAAGCTTGGATACAATGTCTCGCTTACTAAAGTTCCACAAGCAGTAACACCCAATTAACAATACAGACCAAAGGCCGACTTTTACTGGAATTACCATAGTCCGAAAATGAAATTGGTCTCAACAGCTAAGCGCCAAAGATTGTGACTTATGTACACGTGTATGAAACTTTTAAATTCTTAGCTGTTGCTATTTGTCATCGTATAATAGCCGCATTTGTGTTTTCATGAATGCTAATCTTTCTTTTGTCAAACCACTCGGTTTTATATCAATTTTAGTATAAACCTGTCCTACTTTATGTGTAGGACGCTTAATATTTACGTATGAAAATCAAAACAATTACTTGTCATAATGTCTATAATTTCGGAGCTTCATTACAAGCATATGCCTTAATGACATATCTTACATCTCAAGGACACCAAGTAGAAATTATAGATTATATGCCTGATTATATTAGGAAAAACCTTAGTCTTTGGGCAATCGGTCCAAAATGGAATCGTAATATATTTATAAAATGTGCTTTTTATTGTTATGTCATTCCCATAAGAATCATGCAATCAAAAAGCCGTAAGAAGTTTGATGAATACACACGTAAATATTTACATTTAACACAACGATATAATTCCTTTCAAGAACTTCTAAACAATCCACCAGAAGCAGACATTTATTTTTGTGGTAGTGACCAAATTTGGAATACACAAATAAAAAATGGATTAGATCCAGCTTTTTATTGCGATTTTGCTCCCATGAAGGCAACACGTGCATCATACGCAGCCAGTTTTTCTATTTCTCAAATTCCTAAAGAACATGAATCATTTGTCAAATCACAAATTAATAAGTTGAACTATATTTCAGTAAGAGAAAACAGTGGGTTAAAAATATTATATAATTTAGGTATCAAAAAAGGGGTACATGTCGTTGATCCTGTTTTTCTCCTATCATCAAATCAATGGATGCAACTTGCTACTTTACCTATTTATAACAACTATATTTTAGTTTATGACCAAGAAAACAATGCAACAATAAAAAAAATAGCATTATATCTTTCTAAAAAAAGTGGGAAAAAAATTGTTGCGTTTAAAGACTTATACCCTAGAACTTATGCCGATTACCAAGAAAGATACGCAGGTCCTACAGAATTTATCGGACTCATAGCTAAAGCAGACATAGTAATAACAAACTCTTTCCACTGCTCAGCATTTTCAATAATTATGAACCGACAATTCTATGTAATACCTAGAACACATCAAAAAGTAAACTCAAGAATGGAAAACTTATTGTCCTCATTAGAGATTAGAAATAGATTTATAACAAGTATAGAAGACATCAATAATGCCACTGAAATAGACTACAATAAAGTTACACCACTTATTGAATCTATGAAAGAACAATCGTATAAATATATAAGTAATGTTTTAGCTTCACAATCTAATTCATAAATGAACATTTTAATTTGTACATATTCTATAACCCGGACAGCTGGAGGGGTGTTTGATGCTGTAAAAGATTTATTTACAAACAAAACTTTTCATAAGCACAACTTAAAAATAATATCTTTTTCAGACAAACACATTGATGAAGATATTTCATCATGGAAAAATATTCCCATACAATTATTTAAAGCTGGTCCTTTGCTATATTCACGTCAAATGAAACGTTATATGATAGCAACCAATGCTGATATCTTGCATATGGAAGCACTTTGGCGTTATCCACATATATTAATGGGAATATGGAGTAAATATCATACCGTCCCTATAATTTGCTCTCCTCACGGAATGCTAGACCCTTATATTATATCTACCCAAGGAAAAATTAAAAGGATCATTTCTCATCTATTTTTCCAAAAGGGTCTAGAATCAGTCAATTGTTATCATGCTTTATGCCAAAAGGAAATGGAAGATATTCGTGCTTATGGTTTGAAACAACCCATAGCTATTATACCTAATGGAATAAATCTTCCTAAAACCACAAAGAAATACGTAAAGCCGGATTCAAATTATCATTTACTATATTTAGGAAGATTGCATCCTAAAAAAGGAATCGATATTTTACTACAAGCAATAGCCACCTTAAAAAAAGAGAATCCTAATATCTTTAATAATTGGATCATTGATATAGTAGGCTGGGATCATGAAAATTGCCAAACAAAACTGGAGCATATAGTCCATTCCAACAATTTAAAAGAGATTGTAATATTCCATGGAGGATTGTTTGGAGAAGATAAAATAAAAATGTACGCAAACGCAGATGCTTACATCTTGCCTTCACATGGAGAAGGGCTTCCTATGACCATACTTGAAGCATGGTCATGGAAACTTCCTGTAGTAATGACTCCACAATGCAATATACCTGAAGGTTTTGAAGCAAATGCAGCCATCAGAATAGAAGATAATGTATCATCTATTAAACAAGGGCTTCAAACTCTTTTTAACATGAGTGACGAAGAACGTATTAGCATGGGAAATAGAGGATATAAATTAGTAAGTGAAAACTTTACATGGGATGCATCAGCCCAAAAAATGATAATGCTATATAAATGGTTAACTAATCAAGGAGAAAACCCGATTTTGTATATGAATAGTAAAACAGAGCTGAATATAGCAGAAAACCGTAACCACCTAAACTACTCCAAATGGATTTACGTAAAACGTATACTGTGGACATTCGGAAAATTCTTTTTCCGTAATTCTCCCCGTATAGCTTTCGGATACAGAAATACGATACTACGCCTATTCGGAGCTAAAATAGGAAAACATGTCCATATATACTCCTCCACTGTTATCTGGTTCCCGTGGAATCTGGAAATAGGCGATTGGAGTGCCATTGGAGAAGAAACCCTGATCTATAATTTAGGTAAAGTAACAATAGGAGAAAAAGCAACTGTCAGCCATCGGGTCCATATATGTGCAGGCACACATGACTATACCGATCCGGCTCTTCCCCTACTACGTCCCGAAATCCGTATCGGCAATCAAACATGGATTTGCGCTAATACATTCATCGGTCCTGATATAGAGATTGGGGAAGGTGCTGTGATAGGCGCAGGTACAGTAATGGTAAAAGACGCAGAGCCGTGGGGAGTTTATGCAGGAAATCCGGCTAAATATATAAAAAAAAGAATACTGAAACATTAATCGAATATGTCTGTTCACAAGCCAAAAATATGTCTTGCCTGCTCAGCAGGAGGACATTTAAGAGAGTTACAATTAGCTATTGGAGATATCCCCAATAATTGGAATTGTTATTGGCTCACTTTAAAAACAACTTCTACAAAAGCATTCATGAAAGACAAAGAACATGTGTTCCTAGTAAATTTTCAACCTGCTAAAAAATGGAGTTTAATCATAAATTGCATACAGGCTATATTTTGGGTATTAATAAAACGCCCAAATGTAATCATAACAACGGGAGCAGGAGTAGCTGTACCTACTGTTTTCTTTGCAAAAAAGCTACTAAAATCCAAAGTAATCTTTATCAACTCAGCCGCAGATGTAACGCATGCATCCAAAACTCCTATATGGATAGAAAAATATGCAGATCTATTTCTCGTTCAATGGGAAGAAATGAAAACTATATTTCCTAACGCTATTTGTTGTGGTGTATTATGATATTTGCTAGCTTAGGTACAATGGACATGGCTTTTATTCGCATGGCCAAAGCCATAGACGAGTGGGCTGCTACCACTCAAGAAGAAGTGATAGTACAGACAGGATATACTCATTTTAATTATCGCCATGCAAAAGCTTTTGACTTCTGTACTAAAGATGAAATGCAGCAATATATTAAATCTGCAGATATTCTAATATTGCAAGGTGGATGGGGAGCAATATCTGAAGCTATGGAACAAAAAAAAAGAATTGTAGTTATTCCCCGGCACGACAAAACAGAACATATTCACGACCAATTTCAACTTATTAGGAAACTGGATAAACTGGGATGTGTAATCGGTGTTTTTGATGAAAAAGATTTACCACAAAAAATAAAAGAGGCCTATTCTTTTGACTTCCAACAAATAAAAAAAGGAAATGCTGAAAAAGCTGATTAATCAAAAATTAAAAGAATGGTTTCCTTCCATCTGAAATTTTTTAATCCAAATATAAAATCTATGAAAGTTTCAATTATCACTTCCTGCTACAACCGGGAAGCCACCATTCGTGGAGCAATAGAAAGTGTGCTGGAACAGGATTATCCCGACATAGAATACATTGTGGTGGACGGAGCGTCGAAAGATAACTCGCTGGCTGTCATCAATGAATATAAAAACGGGATAGATACAATTATCTCCGAGCCGGATAAAGGTATGTATGAAGCGATCAACAAAGGAATACGTGCAGCAACAGGAGATATTATCGGTCTGATTCACTCCGATGATTTCCTGTTCTCATCTCACACCATCTCCGACATAGTGAAAACATTCGAGGAGCAAGATGCGGATATGATATACGGTAACGGGGTCTTTGTAGATTATGACGACACCAACCTGATGATACGAAACTGGATAAGCGGACGATACAGTAAAGAGAATGTGAAAAACGGATGGCTCCCACTCCACCCCACTGTCTATATAAAGAAGGAGTGTATGGATAAATGGGGGCTTTACGACGAAAGTTATAAGATAGCCGCCGACTCGGATTTGCTGGTGCGCTATCTGTATGAAGCCGACCTGAAAGTATATTACCTGAACAAATACATCGTGAAAATGAGAATGGGGGGGCTTTCTACCGATGCGGGAAAAAGCAAACAGAAATGGGCGGAGGACTTGAGAATGTATAAAAGTCACGGCATAAAACCCATCTCGGCACTGAAAGGCAAAATTCTTTCAAAGATTCCACAGTTCATTGAAGCCAGACTGCCGTGGAGTGAAATACCGGAAGCAGAGGAAGAGAGCCTGATACAACCTGACGCCGCAAATAAAAAAGAATAAGAATTATTTATACCGGTCCAAATGCAAGTATGCATGAAGACAGGTCATGGTATAAAACATTTTTTTCTAGAATAATACAAAATATGAGTAAAAAAGTAGCATTGATTTCAGGTATCACAGGACAGGACGGTTCGTTCCTGGCCGAGTTCCTGATAGAAAAAGGATACGAGGTACATGGTATCCTGAGACGTTCTTCTTCATTTAACACTGCACGTATAGAACATCTGTATCTGGACGAATGGGTACGGGATATGAAGCAGAACCGATTGGTGAACCTGCATTGGGGGGATATGACGGACAGTAGCTCACTGATACGTATCATACAGTCCGTACAACCTGACGAGATTTATAATCTGGCCGCACAAAGCCATGTAAAGTAAGCTTCGACGTGCCCGAATACACAGCGGAAGCGGATGCAGGTACGCGCGCATGCTGGAGGCGGTACGTATATTGGGGCTGAAAAGAAAGCCAAGATTTATCAGGCATCTACTTCGGAACTTTTCGGACTGGTGCAGGAAGTTCCTCAGAAAGAGATTACTCCTTTCTATCCCCGTTCTCCATACGGAGTAGCCAAGCAATATGGTTTCTGGATAACCAAGAATTACCGCGAAAGCTATGGCATGTTTGCCGTAAACGGTATTTTGTTCAATCACGAAAGTGAACGCCGGGGCGAAACTTTTGTTACCCGGAAAATTACCCTGGCGGCGGCACGCATCGCACAAGGATTCCAAGATAAACTGTACTTGGGGAATCTGAACTCCCTGCGCGACTGGGGATATGCCAAAGACTATGTGGAATGTATGTGGCTGATTCTGCAACACGATACGCCCGAAGACTTTGTTATAGCCACCGGAGAATATCACACTGTACGCGAATTTGCCACCCTTGCTTTCAAGGAAGCGGGCATCGACTTGCGCTGGGAAGGTGAAGGTGTGAACGAGAAAGGTATTGACACAGCTACAGGCAAGGTGCTGGTAGAGGTGGATCCCAAATATTTCCGCCCGGCAGAGGTGGAACAATTACTGGGAGATCCTACCAAAGCCAAAACGTTACTGGGATGGAATCCCCGCAAGACTTCATTCGAGGAACTGGTGAAAATCATGGTGAAACACGATATGAAATTCGTGAAGAAACTTCATCTCAAAGCAAGCTGTTAAATCATTAGTCAAGAATTTCAATGGAGAAATCAGCCAAAATTTATATAGCAGGGCACCACGGACTCGTGGGCTCCGCTATTTGGCGTAACCTGCAAGAAAAGGGCTACACCAACCTGACCGGCAGAAGCCACAAGGAACTGGACTTGCTGGACGGAGTTGCCGTAAAGGACTTCTTTGACCAAGAAAGACCGGAATATTTTGCCGCCGCCCACGTGGGAGGTATCATGGCAAACAGCACATACAGGGCGGACTTTATCTACAAGAACCTGCAAATACAACAGAACGTGATAGGGGAAAGCTTCCGTCACGGAGTGAAGAAATTATTGTTTCTGGGAAGTACCTGCATTTATCCCAGAGATGCACAGCAGCCGATGAAGGAGGATGCTCTCCTCACCTCCCCGCTGGAATATACGAATGAGCCATACGCCATCGCCAAAATAGCGGGCTGAAAATGCGAGAGTTTCAACCTGCAATATGGTACCAACTATATCGCTGTAATGCCCACGAACCTGTATGGCCCCAATGATAACTTTGATTTGGAACGCAGCCATGTGCTGCCTGCCATGATCAGGAAAATACATCTTGCCAAATGCCTGAACGAGGGTGACTGGGAGAACATACGCTATGATCTGGATATGCGCCCGGTGGAAGGTATAAACGGAGAGAGCAGAACAGAGGAGATACTGGCTATCCTGAAAAAGCTACGGTATCAGCAAGGACGGGGTGGAACTGTGGGGAACAGGCACGCCGCTGCGCGAATTCTTATGGAGTGAGGAGATGGCGGATGCCAGTGTTTTCATCATGGAGCATGTGGACTTTAAAGATACTTACCGTCCCGGCACAAAAGAGATACGCAACTGCCACATCAACATCGGCACGGGAAAAGAAATATCCATCGCCGACCTGGCTCATCTGATAGTAAAGGAAACGGGATATAAAGGCAGCATTACATTCAATCCGGAGAAACCGGACGGAACCATGCGCAAACTGACCGATGTGACCAAATTGCATGAACTGGGATGGCATCACAAAATAGACATAGAGGAAGGGGTGCACAAGATGTACCAATGGTATCTGGAATATAAAAGAAATAAAAAGCATACGTGTTATGGAAACTCATATCGTTATCATGGCAGGCGGCATAGGAAGCCGCTTCTGGCCCATGAGTACGCCGGAATGTCCCAAACAGTTCATTGATGTGACGGGATGTGGCAAAAGCCTGATACAACTGACAGTGGAACGCTTTAAAGGGTTGTGCATTCCGGATAATATATGGATAGTGACTTCGGATAAGTATAAGGAGACGGTAAGGAAACAATTGCCATCCGTGCCGCCTCATCATATACTGACGGAGCCGGTTGCACGTAACACGGCACCCTGCATCACATACGCTTGCTGGAAAATCAAGAAACACCACCCGCACGCCAATATCGTAGTGACTCCTGCGGATGCATTGGTTATCAATACGGATGAATTCCGCCGGGTGATAGCCAAGGCACTGCTGATGACAGATCAAAGCAAGGCCATTGTAACCATAGGTATCAGACCTTGCCGCCCGGAAACGGATACGGATATATAGCCGCGGGAGAAGAGGTGGATCAGGATATACGGAAAGTGGATGAATTCAAAGAGAAACCGGACTTGAAAACGGCACGGCACTATGTGGACGCCGGGAATTATTTCTGGAATGCAGGGATCTTTGTATGGAATGTAAAGACCATAGAAGAGGCTATACGCCGTTATGCACCGGGCATTGCCGAGGTGTTCGACAGGATTTATCCGGAGTTCTATACCGAAAGAGAGAAAGAAACCATAGAAGAGCTGTTCCCTGCTTGTGAAAGTATATCCATAGATTATGCCGTAATGGAAAAAGCGGAACGGATTTATGTATTGCCGGCAGAGTTCGGATGGTCTGATCTGGGTAGCTGGGGCTCATTACATTCCTTGCTGCCCAAAGATGAACGGAACAATGCCGTTGTAGGCGAGAATGTCCGATTGTATGAATGCAATAACTGCATTGTACACACACCGCATTTGAAACAGGCGGTAATACAAGGACTGGACGGGTATATCATAGCCGAGAAAGAGGGAACCCTGCTGATATGCAGACTGGCAGAGGAGCAGCGTATTAAAGAATTTTCGAAAGCATAAGGAATGATTATAGCAGTTGACTTTGACGGCACAATAGTGGAGCATAAATATCCCGAAATAGGCAGGAACTACCCCTTGCCATAGAAACGCTGAAAAACTACAACAGGAACGGCACCGCCTTATCCTGTGGGGTGCGGGAAGGTGAATTATTACAGGAGGCCGTGGATTTCTGCCGGGAGCGTGGACTGGAGTTTTATGCCGTAAACAGCAATTATGCGGAAGAAACCCTGAAAGTAATCATTACTCCAGAAAACTGAAGGCGGATTTGTTTATTGATGACCGTAATCTGGGAGGACTGCCCGAATGGGGGATGATTTACAGAATGATCCATGACAAATGGGGATACG
>SCPP01000279.1_pt1 | contig 16696 bp, 29 predicted proteins | sample 6106811 | NCBI WGS metagenome assembly SCPP01 (sample SAMN10720449, study PRJNA508395) | human gut metagenome | isolation source: Participant 2 stool, 15 month | host: Homo sapiens | collected 2018
CGCAATGTACATATCATATTTATTTACCAGTTCATTTTACAATCTACAATGGTAATGCCCGCCCATAGTCGACTATGTACAGCTTTTCTCCGCCATAGGTTTGCTCCCAGTACCCCTTTATCTACTCGTCTAACTTTAGAATGTTTTTTCCAATTTTCTTTTAACAGCAAACAAGCCCACGGCGGATCACTCAATGGCAATCCACCGTAGGCTCTGATTCGTTCTCCTTGATTTTTTACTTGCTGCTCATTTTGTGGGTCAAAACAGAGCTGCGCCAAAACCTCCCACCTATAACTTCTGGATTTTAGCATCTCCGCAGCTCCAGCACAAATAAATACTTTGTTGAACGAGTCGAGCCGTCAAAACCCTTTAGTTATCGTATTTCTTGGTTGACCCTATTATATCTTCTACCTTTTTTTCAATTGTCGGAACCTTTTTCAGCCGAATCCCTTTATACTCTTTTGCTGCTTTTGTATCATACTCAGCTCCGCTTACATGGTGTCCGGCTCTGTTATAACAGGTAACCCGGTTTCCTTTATTAACCATCCTGGTACACAATTCTTCTTCTCCGAAGGAATTTCAATAATTGCTATATCTAAATTACTACTTTTCATGTTCCATACTCTCTACTCAGCCCCTCTATGCATTAACACAACCAGAACCGTCTGAAGCAGGATTTTAATATCCAGCCAGATGGACCAGTTGTCAATATATTCCAGATCCAACTTCACTACATCCTCAAAATTCTGGATCTCACTCCGTCCGCTGACCTGCCACATTCCCGTGATTCCTGGCTTTAAGCTTAAACGTCTCTTGTGATGTTCTTCATACTGCATAAATTCATCCAGCGTCGGCGGTCTTGTCCCTACCAGACTCATATCCCCCTTCAATACGTTAAAGAACTGTGGAAATTCGTCGATACTGGTTTTTCTTATAAATTTTCCTACTTTTGTAATTCTGGGGTCGTCTTTCATCTTAAACATCAAGCCGTCCATCTCATTCTGTGCCATAAGCTCTTTTTTACGTTCTTCCGCATCCATATACATGGAACGGAATTTGTAAATGGAAAAACGTCTTCCATTCCTTCCGATCCTGGTCTGTTTAAAAATAACGGGACCGGGAGATTCCAGATATATGGCAGGTACAACGAAAATGGATAAAATACAGGTGAAAATGATTCCCACCAGACCGCCTGCTATATCCATCAGGCGCTTTAAAACAATTCTGCGGGTTCAAAAATTCTTGGACTGTATGTAAGCACACGGTAAGACCCGAAATTTTCGATCGCTTTCTCTTTTTCTGCCATTCCAAACGTATTAACCGTAACGTGGACAACAATTCCCAATGCCTCCAACCGGCGGATTAAGTCATTCAGTTTTTCACGTCGCATGGTGGGAAGGCTTAAAAGAGCCTCGTCTACCACCTGTTTTTTCAGATATTCCGTCAATCCGTCTGAATCAGACCAGAGATAGCTTCCGTTTTCATTTCTCCCTACCTGGTTCAACTCTATCTTTCCGTGAATGTGCATAACCGCAATGGCAGACACATCATAGTCGTATAGTCTTGCGTTAACTACCTGATTCATTACCTTCAATACATTTGTATCTGATGCGCAGATCAACAGACGCTTTCTGTTTTCCTGTTTTCCATAATACCGAAACAGCGCCGTCTTAATCGTGATCCGTCCCAGATACATGGTCAATATATTGAAAAGAAAAATAATATGTAAAACTTGCGGGACGAATTGTCTCCAAGTTTAAATGCAAAAAGAATAAGTGTCAGCACCATAACCATATAAAAGTTATCCGTGATGACTACTCTCAGTTCATTCCATCGGTTTCGCTTCATTATAGGCTGGTCCGGCTGATAGAATAAAATAACCACAATGTAAATAAAAAGCATCAAAATACAGCCGTACCAGTTTCCCAGCTGGAAGTCCCCTGCATCCAGAGAAGCAAATCTGCCCAGCAGGGCAAGTATAAATGATACAACCACAGCAATGGCGTCTGCAAACATATAAAATGATTTGTTCCGGATCAGCATAATCAATTACTCCTCACTGTGGTTCTTTTTTAAAATTCCTGTCCCCATAGCTGTCACAAAACCAAAACAGGACGCCAGAAAGAGCAGTTCATATGCCAGTATGTCCCAGTGGATCCTGTCCTGAGCATACTGGACGTCCTGTAATGTAATACAGTTTCTGATCTGAAATACAGACCATACCATCAGTACAACCATCAAACATTCCATCATTTTTCTCATACTTGCAGATTTCATTAATATGTCCCCCTTTTCCTTTGTGTGTTTTCAAAACAGCGTTTTGTGACTGCGCCGGCCTCACGATCATGGAAACCGGCGCATATTATCCTTACACGCTCTGTCAGCGCTTATAGATAACCGAAAATGTTCCCGAGTTCGGGATGGTCACATGGATCATCTTCTTTGCCACATCCACAGATGTAGGCGTGATCAGCTCCCACTTGGAAGTCATGTTGTTGTAGAAGAGCACCTGTACGGTTCCCAGGCCCTCTACCAGATTTGGGACATACACAGGCATATTGGTGGCTCCTGTTTTTTCCACTCTGGTTCCGGCCTGATAGGTCATAACTGCGGTGGTTCCTACCAGGGCATTGTAGCCGCTTAAGTCCAGACGGTTCCGGCCTCTGCCAGACCGGTTCCGGTATTAATGGCATTAATGGTGGATACAACGGTTTCCGGAAGTCCGCTTACCGCGCTTTCGCTTCCCTGTACAAACTCGATGCCTGTATCTCCTACTACGGCCTGGCCGCCGCTCTGGCTGGCTGTTCCGCTTTCAGTGGGAACCGTAATCTGGGCTGCGGTCTGTCCTCCCGGCGTGGCGGCTGAGGAATTTCCTGTGCCTGACGCTGAGGAAGATCCGCCTGTTACCTGATCCACGCGCTCTCCGATGTCATAATCGCCGTCGCTGTCCTCATTGGGGATCACAACTCCGGTTCCCGGACTGTTTGCCGCAAATACGGCTGCATACTGTGAAACCGCAAGAGCTGCTGCCATTGCAATAACTACTGCCTTTTCTTCATGATCGTTCACCTTTCCTTTCCTGATAAATTTGTTCTATTCTTCAACCCTGTAAAACAGGTCTAGAACCATTTGTGTTACTCCTTCCGGATCCGGATGGTATTCGTCATAGATCCTTGTCTCTGCTCCTTCTCCCGGAAGTGTGCGGATATCATCTCCCCCCAGCTGCTGGCTGCTTCCAATAAATGCCATCACCATATCCAGATACTGATCCTTGGAAAGATTTGTTACCATATAGGGGAGCTGCCGTTTCCAGAAGCTTTAATGCAACTCCCTCTTCCCGTGAGGCCTTTTCTTCACGGCCTCCGCATAACCGGCGATATATCCCTTCTGGCGCTCCAGACGGGCTACGGCGCTCTGGCTTTTCTTGTATCCCTGTAGCGCAGGAAAGCTTCGGCCTGATCGCCCATCAGGGTTACGGAGGTTCCGGGTTTAAAGGCCGGATCTCTTTTTTCCAGCTCCGGATCGTCAATGGTTCCGGTTACGCCGTCTACCGCGTCATTAAGAGGTTTCAGCGCTCCCATGCTTACAGCCATGTATCCGTCGATCTGAAGGCCGTCCAGAAGCTCTGTCACCGCCCGGCACATAAACTGGCAGCTTTTTTCTCTTCCATCCCCATAGGCATAGGCCAGTGTGAGATGCTGTGTATCATAGCCCAGGATATTTCCGCTCAGATCTGTAAGTGGAATGGGGGTCATGGTGTCTCTTGGTATGGCCAGAACCTGTACCCGGTTTCTGGCCGTGTCCTGGGCGACCAGAAAGATGCCGTCGGACTGTCCCCGCTCCCGCTGTTTTCGTCTCTGTCAGAGGTTCTCTCCGGTCGATCCCCATGCACAGAATGGCTTTTACATAGGTATTCCGGCGATAGGTTTTTCCTTTGTATTCAATGGTGTTTTGTACCTGTCCGTATCCGGCTTTCCCCTCTTTCTGTGATGTACCGGCCTGCTCTCTCCAGAGCTGTGCCTCGGCGGCAGCCAGCTTTTTTTCCTGATACAGATTCCAGGAAACAGCTGCAAACAGGATTGCCAGAATAACCGCTGCTGTAACCAGCCATTCTCTCTTTTTCTTATCTGCTTTCTTCAATGTTTTCTCTTTCTTTTGGGGAATCGTATCCGTAACGCTCGTACTTACCGTATTTTCCGTAATATTTCTTATAATATTTGCCGTAATACTTCTTATAATAGCCTGAGCCGTACTCTCCTCCCACCCGGTTTAAGACTGCCCCCAGGATCCGGCATCCGCTCTTTTCCAGCTGGGCTTTTACCTTCTGGGCCATACGGTAGCTGATGCCCCCGCTTTCCACTACGATCACAGCTCCGTCACACTGATTTGCGATGATCGCGCCGTCAATAAGGTTTAACATGGGAGGGGTATCGATTATGATGTAATCATACAATTCCCTTGCATTTTCCAGCAGGACTTTGAACAGTTCATCCTCTAACAGCTCTGCCGGATTGGGAGAATAGGGGCCTGCCAGGATCATGTCCACATTTTCCATATTTGTGTGGTAAATAACTTCTCCAAGCTTTTTCTGGCCGCTGAGATACTGGGACAGGCCGTTGGGACGACCGCTGATCTCATGACGCTTCACCAGTACGGATTTGCGGATATCCGCGTCTACCAGAAGAACCCTTTTCCCGATACTTCCCAGAGAAGAAGCTACGGCTACTGTAGTAGCGCTTTTTCCTTCTCCCGATACGGTACTTGTAAAGAGAATGGTTTTTAAGCTGCTGCCGCAGAACTGGATATTGGTACGCAGTGTCTTAATGGCTTCTTCATAGTAATAATCATTTCGTTCCGTATTTTTTAATTCCAGTCTCATCTCCATTTTTTACACCGCTCCCTTCGTTTTCTTCTTTTTTCTTCCCTTTTCGTTTTCTGATTTACCGGTTTCATCCACATCCGGAATAGAAGCCAGTACAGTAAGTCCCAGATATTTCTCCACGTCTTCTTCTGTCTTTATAGTGTCGTCCATGATCACTCCCAGACAGATAATTCCGCTGATCAGTACGGCTGCTGCCAGACCGCCCATAGCCGCATTCTTTTTCACATTTGGAGAACTTGGTTTTTCTGCCGGTACGCCTTCCTCGATGATCTTGGGCGGAACCATTTCCATAATATCGCCTATGTAATCGGAAGAAGTCTTTGCCACCTCTTCTGCCAGCGCCTGGGCGCGGATCGGATCTGTATCCGATATGGTAATAGTGAGCACACGGGTATCTGTCGGATTTCCAATGCTGATCATACGCTCTAGTTCATCCACCCTCATGTCTAACTGCTGTTTTTCAATCACCTGCTCCAATACCGGACGGCTGGTTACCAGCACGCTGTAGTCCTTGGTAAGCTGGCTGCCGATCTGCAGGTCTGCCAGTGAGGTAAGAGTTGTTTCCTTTGAAAGTACATAGACCATTGCGGTGGATTTATAAATGGGCGTCAGCAGGATCTTGCTGTACAGCCCCGCTCCGAAAGCTCCTACGATCAGCCCCAGGATGATCAGCCACAGCTTCTTTTTTAAAGCATAGGCCAGTTCCAGCAGATCGATCTGTATCTCGTCATTGTCATCAAACTTCTTTTCCATGGTATAACATTTCCTTTTCTTTTCATAATAGTTTTGCTACAGTACCTTGTTTTCCAGAATATATCTCTGATTTTTCCCAAATATGGTGGCCGCATCTGGACAGCTGCGCTTTTTTGACAGTTTTTTAAATGCCTCTTCCAGCCTGGGCGGCCTTGTATCCGGCCGGTGCATATCGCTGGCGGCAAAGTGGATCCTCCCCTTCTGGATTTCTTTCAGGCACCAGGCTGCCGTCCGGTCAAACAGACCGCCTGTCAGGCTTTCTGCATTGACCTGCAGACAGGCTCCGCTCTGAACCAGCTCCTCGGTCCTGCCTGTTTCACGAAGGCAAAGATACCGCTCTGCGTGAGCCAATACGGGAATAAATCCGTACTGGACCAGTTCCCGGACTGCCCGTCTTATGGTCTGAAATCCATCTCCCGGTTTGAATTCCACCAGAGCATACCGGCTTTCTGCCAGTGTGAGCGCTCTGCCCTGTTCCAGATACAGCGGCAGTTCTTCAAAATACCGCAGTTCCTGTCCCAGGCTTATTTCAAGTTCCAGCCCTTTTCTGTGAGCCAGCTCCCGGACGCCTGCTTTTAATTGTCTTAACTGCTCCATATCCGTCTTTCTGGAAAAATGGGGGGTTGCGATAATATGGCGGACTCCCTGCGCCCAGGCTGCCTCCAGCAGACGGCCGGTTTCCTCCCAGTTTCTGGCTCCGTCGTCAATTCCCGGCAGAATATGAGCGTGGATATCGATCATTTCCAGCTGATCCGTCATTTTCTCTTTCCGCCTTTTTTCCCCTGACTGAGAATCGTCTCATGAACCTGATCGGAAAGGCCGTTCATAGGCGTTTCACAGTACTGGCAGTAAAGGTTGTTTAAATAAGGCACTACCTCCTGCCCCCACTCGTAACCGGACATATAGTTTCCCAGAAACAAGGGGACATAGTCGGGATTCCCTTCCACAAATTCGTATACATCACAGATAAAGCTGCTGGCGTCCACCGCAAAACTTCCTCTCTTTTTGATCAGCATGCCGCCAATCCCGTTATTCTCCAGTATTTTTCTTCAGCCGGTAATAAATCACCCGAAGATTATTTTTGGCGGTCTGTTCCGGTGACTGTTCATACAGCAGCCAGGCCATCTGTGATAAGGATACGCTGCTCCCTCTCTTATCCACCAGAATCGCCAGCATTTCCTTTGCCTTTTCACTGGAAAAATGGACTTGTTTCCCGTCTACAAATACATCGAACCCGCCAAAGGTTTTTATAAATATGTTTTGCCCTTCCCTCTGACTCATTAAATATCTCTCCCGCTTTTAATCGTATTCTTAATAAAAACTTAATTTTTATTAACTATCCTTTAATAAGATACACCATGAACCTTATCAGTACCGTTACAGTTTTGCATTGTTATGCATGTTTCCTGTATTTTCGTAACATTTTCAAAGTGTTTTTATTTTAGTACCGTTTTTTTTACATAATTTCCAAAAAAAGGACTGCAGGTATTCTGCCCTGCAGTCCTTTTTCCCCCATTACTTTATTATTCGTTCTGTGCTTCCCTTATTTTCCGGGTTTTAATTTCCTCAAACTTCTGGAGCAGATATGACAATGTAACCTCTGCCCAGCTGTACTCCGGCATATATTCGCCCATAAAGTAACGGTCTTCATTCTCCTCCAGCATCTCCCAGCAGTCGCACCGGATCCGCCGGCGGTTCAGCGCATAAAATCCGCGGCCTTTCCTCACGATATCTCCCAGCCCATAGCTGACGAGCGTTTTCTTGAGCCTGAACCACGCCACATGAACTGCCTGTGTGGCCGTTTCATCATCTTCCCCGTCCGAAAGAATCTGGGCCATCTCATGCAGGCTGATTTCCCTGCCACCCTGGTCTACCAGAACTGCCAGCAGTTCTTTTGCTTTGGCATTTGAAAAATCAATCTCTTTCCCCCTATAATACAGGTCAAATCCCCCAAATGTTTTAATGTAAACCTTTTCTGCGTCCACTAAACTTATTTTACGGTACATTTATATACCACCCCCCCCCGGTATTTCCGGAAGCAAGAACATATTTTTATACTAACACAGAAAGAGGTGTTTTTCCAGTAAAAAGATAGTTAAATTACTAATTTTTGAACTGTCACAAATTTTGCGACAGTTGCAGGGGTACTTTACAATTCTTCATTCAAAGCGTTATTTATATGCTTACCAATCGTTTTTATATCTCTACCAAATAATTCAGCCATTTGATTTCTATTTAACCAAACTGTTTCTTGTTCTACTGCAACAGGAAGCGTTATCATTTTATCACATTTTACCACCATAGTCTTGTGTTTTATAATGAGTTTTATTGAGAATACAAAAAGGATGCCAGTCAATATGCTTCCCTGATCTGACATCCTTTAATGCTTTATTTATATTCTTCAGGCCTCTTTTCCCTTCAGATATTCATCAATACCCTTCGCGCCTGCCTTACCTGCCTCCATAGCCAGGATCACGGTAGCTGCGCCTGTTACGGCATCGCCGCCGGCGTATACGCCTTCCTTGGTGGTCTTTCCATTGCTTTCATCTGCAATGATGCATTTCCACTTATTGGTCTGCAGTCCTTCGGTTGTAGAAGAAATCAGCGGGTTTGGTGAAGTTCCCAGAGACATGATCACCGTATCTACCTCGATGGTGTAGTCGGAGCCTTCTACCTCTACCGGTCTGCGGCGTCCGGATGCATCCGGCTCGCCAAGCTCCATCTTACGGACTACCATGCCGGTTACCCAGTCATTTTCGTCGGTCAGGATCTCTACCGGATTGGTAAGAAGGTCAAACTGTACGCCCTCTTCCTTTGCGTGGTGAACCTCCTCCACACGGGCCGGAAGCTCTGCCTCGCTTCTTCTGTATACAACATGTACCTCTGCGCCCAGACGAAGTGCGGTTCTGGCAGCGTCCATGGCTACGTTTCCGCCGCCTACTACGGCTACCTTTTTGCCCAGGAAGATCGGTGTGTCATAATCGTCTCTGAATGCCTTCATCAGGTTACTTCTTGTCAGGTATTCATTTGCGGAGAATACACCGTTGGCATTTTCACCGGGGATTCCCATGAACTTGGGAAGTCCTGCGCCGGAGCCGATAAATACGGCCTCAAAGCCCTCTTCGTCCATCAGCTCGTCGATGGTAACGGACTTGCCGATGATCACGTCAGTCTCAATCTTAACGCCCAGCTTCTTCACGTTCTCAATCTCAGGACGAACGACTCTGGTCTTTGGCAGACGGAATTCCGGGATACCGTAGGTTAATACGCCGCCCGGCTCATGAAGTGCCTCAAAAATCGTTACCTCATAACCCATCTTTGCCAGATCGCCCGCACATGTCAGACCGGAAGGGCCGGAACCGATGACAGCTACCTTGATACCGTTGGTCTTTTCAGGCTTTGCGGGAACGACGCCGTTTTCTCTGGACCAGTCCGCTACAAAACGCTCCAGCTTTCCGATAGAAACCGGCTCGCCCTTGATGCCGCGGATACATTTTCCCTCGCACTGGCTCTCCTGAGGACATACACGGCCGCAGACAGCGGGAAGGGCGCTGGACTCAGCAATGGTAGCGGCTGCATCCGCAAATTTGCCCTCTTTTACCTCTGAAATAAATTTTGGGATATTGATGGATACGGACAGCCCTTTACGCACTGTGCGTTCTTGCAGTTTAAGCAGCGGGACGCCTCCTCCTGTGCTTCTTCCTGTGTATAGCCAAGGCAGACCTCTTCAAAGTTAGCTGCTCTTACTTTTGGCTCCTGTTCTCTGATGGGTACTCTCTTTAAAACGTCCATTATTCGTCACCTCCGCAGTTTCCGCAGCCGCCGTGATGGGTGGCTCCTTCCTGAGCCTTAAGGATGGCTCTGCCTTCCTCTGTCTTGTACATCTGCTGGCGCTTCATGGCCTGGTCGAAATCTACCAGATGGCCGTCAAACTCCGGTCCGTCTACACATGCAAATTTCACCTCTCCGCCAACGGTTACACGGCAGGCGCCGCACATGCCGGTTCCGTCTACCATGATTGGATTTAAACTTACAATGGTCGGAATTCCCAGCTCCTTTGTAAGCTTGCATACGAATTTCATCATGATCATGGGGCCGATGGCTACGCAGACGTCATACTTCTTGCCCTGATTCTCCACCAGATCCTTGATCACGTCTGTTACCATGCCCTTGCGCTCATAGGAGCCGTCGTCTGTGGTCACATAGAGATTTCCGGCTACTGCCTTTAATTCATCCTCCAGGATCAGCAGATCCTTTTTCTTGGAGCCCTCGATCACATCCGCCTCAATGCCGTGCTCATGCATCCATTTTACCTGAGGGTATACGGGAGCAGAGCCTACGCCTCCTGCCACAAAGAGATACTTTCTCTTCTTTACTTCTTCGATGTCTTCCTTTACAAACTCAGATGGCTGTCCTAAGGGGCCTACGAAATCCTGGAAATAATCTCCGGCTTTTAATTCCGCCATGCGCTGGGTAGATGCGCCTACGGTCTGGAATACGATGGTCACCAGTCCCTTTTCTCTGTCAAAGTCGCAGATGGTCAGAGGAATACGCTCTCCCACCTCGTCAATCTTTACGATAACAAATTCTCCCGGCTGGCAGGCTCTGGCTACTCTGGCGCCTCTACGTCCATGAGATAGATCTTGTCTGCCAGACATTCTGCCTTAACGATCTTGTACATGATTTTCCTCCTCTTTTTCACTCATACCCCAAAACCGCAGATGCGCTTCTAATGGCATGTGTATTTATAAGACTCAGCTCCTCGGTTCTATTCGATCCGGATGCTGTAGCTTTTCTCCCAGGTTCCCCAGGCTTCCAGCTTCTGGATGCCCGGCCGGTCTTTTAATTCTCCCTTGTATCCGTCGGGAGCGCACAGGCCGTACCATGGCTCCAGGCATACAAATGGATGGGTTGCCTCGATGGTCCATACGCCCAGGTATGGAAAATCGCCGCAGTCTATGGTCACATAGGGCGTTTCGTCAACCAGAAGGCCCACGCTTGAAATCTGCGCCCCGTCAAACATATAGGTAAGGATCTGGTCAAAGAATCCCTTTGTTACCGGAACCTGACCGTCCTAAGCTTTAAGCTGCCGGTCTTTTCCTCCACCTGATATCCCTGGTCATTGGGCGCCAGATAGTGAAGCTCCTCCTGATGATTTCCCGCTTCTTTTCCTTCTTTATTAAATACCAGCGTATAATCGTAAATGGTCTTTCCTCAGGTACCTGAAAGGCCGGATGGCCGCCGATCATAAAAAGGAGCTCCCCGGAATCGGGATTTTTTACTCTCCACATCACTTCAATGGTCCGCCCCGTAAGCCGATGCCCTATCTCCAGCTCAAAATGGAAGGGTAAACCCATAGGTATCCGGCGTATCCTTTAACCGGAACCAGCATTCATCCATATCGCAGAGCAGGGGTTCAAATTCCATATCTCTGGCAAATCCGTGGGGCGTAATACCATGCTCTTTCCCCTCATGGGTATATTTTCCCTCAAAGTTCTTTCCTACAAACGGGAAAAGTACAGGCGCATGGCGATTCCAGACTGCCGGATCTGCTCCCCAGAGAAGCTCTCTGCCGGCCTTTTTGTCATAAATCCTTGTAAGCTCTGCCCCGTGACGATCCACGGTGATCAGCAGTTCCTCATTTTCAAGTGTAAATACGGTTCCATCATTCTTCATAAGTCATCCCCCCTTTCTGATGTCTGCATCATTGAATCTGTTGTGAAAATGTATTGCTGCACAGACTTCATATTATCATTTTCCAATGAATGTTACAACTGTTTTTAAGGATTTTGTCACATCCCGGTTCTCACATAGCGGCAAAAGGTATAGCAGAGGTCAAAATACGTCTGTTCTTCCCCCTCCTCTGCCAGTTTCCAGTCCGGAGCCTGATCCAAATCCACAGGGAAACGCAGATCTGCGTCATAAACATAATCAATGGCAGTGAGATGAATGGTATCGCAGTAAGGCAGGAACTGCCGGTAAATGCTTTCTCCGCCCAGGATATAAATATCCTTTGGATCAAACTCCTCTAAATATGCAAGGGTCTCTTCCATACTGCGGCAGACCACAGCGCCTCTGGCCTTGAAGGACGGATCTGCGGAAAGAACCACATTGGTACGCCCTCCCAGAGGCTGGCCTCCGGGCAGTGTTTCCAGAGTTTTCCTTCCCATCACAACCACCTTCCCGGCGGTTTCCTTTAATAAAAGCTGGCGCTCCGCCGGAATATTTACCAGTGGGCGGCCATTTTTCCCGATCGACCAGTGTTTATCCGCTGATACAATAAGGTTCATCTGCTAAATCCCCCCTTTCCCGTCCGATACCGGCTGCTGCTCATACAGGCGGAATTCGTAGCGGATCCCATTGTCCTCTCCCGTTCCCAGCACTTTTGTCTGCTTCCATCTCGGCTCCCGATCCAGATCCGGAAATACCGTATCCGCAGGAAAGGTATGGAAAATGGGTAATATAGGCTTTTTACAATAAGGAAGAAATGCTCTGTAGACCGTTCCGCCTCCAATGATAAAAACATCCTCGCTGTCATACTGCTTTAAAAGCTCCAGCGCTTCCTCCACGCTGCCGCACAGAGTTACACCCTCAGGAGCATAGTCCGTATTTCGGGTGAGCACAATATTAACCCTGTTTTTTAAGGGCTTTTTGCCCGGAAAGCTCTCCAGGGTCTTACGCCCCATGACTACCACCTTTCCTTCGTGGTTTCCTGAAAAATTTCATATCCCCGGAAGATGAGCCAAAAGCCCCCCATCCTTTCCAATGGCCCAGTTTTCATCTGCTGCTGCTATCAAATTCATGCACATATCTCCAATCTGCCGTTATGTATCCATTCTATCATCATTTGCCTAAAAAACATAACAAAAATCTCCCAGAATCATCATCCTGAGAGATTTTATTATGTATTTTTCGATATGCCTGGCTTCTGGAGTCCAGAGTCCATTAGAAAACCGGATTAAATTTTCGTTAAAGCCAGTCTGAGCGCAGCGAGTTTTTGATATGGCTTTTGCTTTTAGAAAAATTTCAGCCCCTTAGTTTTTCCTATGGAAACCGGAGCTCTGGACACCAGACTCCAGACCTCGATGCTATTTCAAAGCACTCCCTTTGCCCTCTTTTCCTCATAATCCTTCAGAGAAGCCAGCGCTTCTCCTGCCATCGGATACAGAGCGATCAGATTGAAAATCGTCATCAGGCCAACGCCTACATCACCCAAATCCCATACGATGGTATAAGCAGCCAGTCCTCCGATAAAGAGCATCACCAGCGCCAGAACCTTATAGGCGGTCTGGGCGGCCCAGCTGTCTCCGAACAGATAGGAAACATTGCTGCGGGCATAGTACAGGATTCCAAGGAAGGTGGAAAAACTGAACAGCCACAGGATCACTGCGATAAAGATCACACCGAACTTGCCAAGATGATATCCCATAGCAGCCTGTAAAAGATCCATTCCTGCCAGAGAGCCGGTAATCTCATCCGGAGCTAAGAGCATTAAGAATGCGGTACAGCTGCAGATTACAATGGTATCAATAAATACGCCCAAAGCCTGAACCAGTCCCACCTTGGCAGGATGATCGGTCTTTGCGGTAGCTGCGGCGCAGGGAGCGGAGCCGGAACCGGCCTCATTGGAAAAGAGAGCCGCGCTTTACACCATTCATGATCACTTCGCCGATTCCGCCGGCTACTGCCTGACGCAGTCCAAAGGCCTCTGAAAAGATACGCTCCAGCACAGCCGGAATCTGGCCGATGTTTAACAGAATCACTCCCACTGTAATCAGCAGATACAGACCGGCCATTACAGGCACAATGGCATCCAGGGCTTTTACCGTGGCATTTTACGAAGAACGATCACAGCGCCCAGGATCACCAGTACAATGGTGCTGTAAAGAGGCGGAATATTAAATGCATTTTCAAAGGAGGAGGCCACTGAATTGCTGATTACCTGGCTGATGCCGCACCAGCAGATCAGGCCTGATATTGCAAAGAGCACAGAAAGAGGGAACCAGCGGGTCTGCTTCTTATTTTTCTGGAAAAATTTATGCATATAGTAGGCAGGACCTCCCCGGTAACCGCCGTAAAGAGGATCCTCTTCCTTATAAAGCTGAGCCAGCGTAGCCTCAATAAAGGCGGTAGTGGAACCCAGAAGGGCTGTGACCCACATCCAGAATACGGCTCCGGCTCCGCCTGCGGAAATCGCAGCCACAACGCCTACCAGATTTCCCATTCCTACACGGGTGGCAGTGGAAACTACCAGCGTCTGACAGGCAGAAAGCGCGGTTGTTTCTCCATCCTTCCGCTCCAGAGTAACCCTCAGCATATCCTTAAATAAACGCAGGGAAAGGAAACGGGTCCGCAGAGTAAAATAAATACCTGTAGGGATCAGCAAAAGCACCAAAAGAGAAATATGCCTGCGCCCCAGGCAGAGGCAGGGTGATCAGATCTCCCCACAGAAACTGATACACCGTTTGAATTAACGTAACCATAGTTTTAGACACTCCTTCTATATAGAACATAGATTTTTCTGTGTTCCAGTATATAATAGTTATTATCATTTGTAAAATTGATAGTTTAAATCTTAACTATCTATATTTTCGATTGTTAGCAGGATAAAGTACAGGAGCGAAAGAAATGAACATAGATACGAAAAATATGGAAACCTTTATTCAGGTAGCGGAACTGTGCAGCTTTACAAAGCTGCCAAAAGCTGGGCTACTCCCAAGTCTACCGTGTCATTCAGATCCGCCAGCTGGAAGAAATGCTGAATGTGCGGCTTTTGGAGCGGATCAATCATACGGTCGCACTGACAGAGGCCGGCCGGAAGGTGCTCAATTATGCCCATCGTCTGGAACAGCTGACAGTAGACATGGAAAAAGAATTAAGGCCGCAGCCCTCTGTAAGCGGCCATGTGCGCATGGCTCTGGCAGATTCCTTGCCTGCTGGATCCTGCGGGAGCACTATGAAAATTTCCGTGCTGCCTATCCGGGAATTACTATGAAAATGGCAACTGCAAGCACGGAGGAGCTGTTCCGGATGCTGAATCAAAATGAAACAGACCTGGTCTATACGCTGGATCATCATGTTTACAACAGCGACTATATCATCGGTGCGGAAGAACGGATCCAGGCCCATTTCGTGGCAGCTCCCGGCTTTCTTCCCTTTTCCTCTCTGACTGTACCGGTCCGAGAACTGATCACCTTTCCATTTCTCCTGACAGAAAAGGGGATGAGCTACCGCCGTCTGATGGACGAGCATCTGGCCCGGTTCTCCCTGGAGGTACGCCCGGTTCTGGAATTTGGCAGTGCAGATCTTTTATGTACCCTTGTGACTCAGGGCGCCGGAGTGTCATTTTTGCCTGATTATGTAACAGAAGCCGCCCTAAAAAGCGGGCGGCTGGTACGGCTTTCTATGCCGGAATTTAAGCCGGAGCTTTGGAGGCAGCTTCTCTACCACAAAGACAAATGGGTATCTCCGGCCATGCAGACGGTGATCGAATATTTTTCCGGCCTTTCCCCGGCACATATGGATGCTTCCGATCATATGCTATTGTAAATGGCACTTTCAGGAGATTTTTATGAATCAATCTGAATCCTCCACCCCCGGCGACCGCTTCGCCCAGATCCTGCAGTTTCAGACACCTGCGGCTCTGGCCTGGGTCCGCGGAAACACGCCCTATGCTCCCGGCTTAAGCGGTATGGTGCGTTTTTATGATACGCCTTACGGCGGTGTTTTGATCGAAGGGGAATTTTCCAGCTCCCCAATAAGGGAATTTCCAGCTCCACCGACTTCTACGCCCTGCATATCCATGAAAATGGAGACTGCTCCGCGGGATTCACACGAACAGGCGGCCACTATAATCCCACAGGCACATCACACCCCTGGCATTCCGGCGATCTTCTGCCTGTTATGGGAAACAGCGGGTATGGATGGCTTTCTTTCTATGACAAGCGTTTTACAGTAAAGGAAATCATGGGACGGTCTGTGGTTCTCCACAGCGGACTGGATGACTTTACCAGCCAGCCGTCCGGGAATCCTGGGGTTGTGATTGGGTGCGGGGTGATTAGGGAGAGGTAGGATACAGCTTTTTACCACTCTCCCTTGCTTATCTGCTACACTGACATATATAAATATGAAAAACACCGTATCCATCTTTTTCATCTGCTGTGAGATCTTTCATGGATACGGTGTTCAGTTTTTAATGTCTACTCCTTTTACTCTGCTTTTTCAGCAAGCTCTACTGCTGCCTTTCCATCCATGCGTCCATATACCCGCATATCAATCAACGCGCAGCGTTTTCCATGCTTTCTGCAAATTTCCTTAATATCGTCCAATTTAAAACGAACCTGAGGCCCTACCAGGATCACATCATAATCATCTACAATTTCCTCAAGCGCTGCAAACGGACCTGCATCAATTACATAATCTGCCGGAGCACTTTTCTTCATATTATTTACCAGCAAACTGGTGGACATGCCCGCTGAACAAACTAAATGTATTCTCATAATCATTCTCCTTCTTCACATAAACATTGTTTATTCTGCTTTTATCTTAGCTTTTAATACTGCAATTTCTTCTTTTAAACTATGTATTTCTTTATAAACCTCTACCAAATGTTCTGAAAGATCCTGTGCCGTCATAGCCATACTGAGATGATCCTGAGAATGAACCAGAATAATATTTACTGGAACTATATTGCCTGATGCCTCCTGTGTAATCATCTCTGTTTGAAACTCATGTGCCTCCAGCAAAAGGGAGGATGCTTCCTTCATATCAGCTTCCGCCTGTTCAAATTCACCATTTTGAGCTGCTTTAATCGCTGATATGGAATATCCTTGGAATCTCCTGCAGCAGCAATAATCTGAAAAGATGGGCCATAATCTGCTTCTGTCATGTTATCATTTCTCCTTTTTCATTCAGCCTTTATTATCCAGAATGGTATCATAACTGCATACACTGCAATTACTGCTATCACCGAAGTCCATATAGCTTCTCTTTCTGTGTAAACTCTCTGTTTTGGGACGCCAAATACAAAACAGTGCCACAGGAACCAGCGGCAAATCAACA
>SCPP01000453.1_pt1 | contig 16669 bp, 30 predicted proteins | sample 6106811 | NCBI WGS metagenome assembly SCPP01 (sample SAMN10720449, study PRJNA508395) | human gut metagenome | isolation source: Participant 2 stool, 15 month | host: Homo sapiens | collected 2018
GAAGCTGTCCGCGAAGCGGACTGATGAGGGCGAAGTTGCCGGGCATTACCCGCAAAACGGATTGCCGAGGATAGCTTGCCCTCATCCGGCCCCTGGGCCACCTTCCGCGGGGAAGGCTTTATTGGTTACATTTTATGAATTTCTTCCAGCAGCTGGCCGACAATATCGCCCTGAGCATACGGATCTTCGCCGCGGATGAAAAGCAGGGCCCTCGTCCTTGCCGCCGGCAATGCCGATATCAGCGTCGGATGCCTCGCCGGGGCCGTTGACAACACAGCCCATGATGGCGATTTTCAGCGGCTTCTTAAAAGCCCTCGTCCCGCAGACGCGCCTCGACCTCGTTGGCGATCCGATCATCGGTACTGTGCGCCCACAGGTCGGGCAGCTGATGATCGGGACCGGCACGGCGCAGCCCGCCGCGCGCAGGATGTCATAATTCGGCGTAGACTCGCTCCCGGGTTCGTCGGTCAGACTGACGCGCAGCGTGTCGCCGATGCCCTCCATCAGCAGACCGCCGATGCCCATGCCGACTTGATCAGACTCCATGCGGTTCGCCTGCCTCGGTCACGCCGACGCAGGTAGTCCGTCTGGCTGGCCAGCAGACGGTACGCCATCATCGCGGGCACGTTGCTGGATTTAATCGATATAACGATGTTATCGAAGTCATATTTTGCAAAAGGCGCACATGGTACATGGCGCTTTCCACCATAGCCTCCGGCACGGAGCGCCGTACTTGGCCAGGATGCTGAGGCTGCCGCCGTTGACGCCGATGCGGATGGGCACGTTCTTGGCGTTGCAGGCGTCGGCCACAGCCTTGACGCGGTCGTCGCCGCCGATGTTGCCGGGGTTGATGCGGATTTTGTCTGCACCCGCGTCCAGGGCGGCCAGCGCAGCGCGGTAGTCAAAGTGGATATCAGCCACGACCGGGATATCCACCTTCTCTTTGATGGCGGCCACGACGGCGGCGTCCGCCGGGGTGGGCACCGTCACGCGGACGATCTGGCAGCCGGCCTTCGCCACGCGCTGGGCCTGGGCCACATTGCCTCGCAATATCCTTTGACGGGCAATATTCAGCATCGTCTGGACGGCAATGGGGTTCGTGCCGCCGATTTTGATATTGCCAATCTTGACTTCTTTTCAGTTGACGCTGCATCGTTGTTTCTCCTTTATAAGAATCGTGTAAGGTCCTGCAATGTGACCAGAACCATCAGCCACACCAGGGCCACCATGCCCGCTGTGTTGATCACGCCCTGCACGCGTCCGGCACAGGATGGCCGGTCAGCCCCTCCCACGCGAGGAAGAGCAGCTTGCAGCCGTCCAGCGCCGGATGGGGAGCAGGTTAAAGATGCCGACGTTGATGGTCAGCAGAGCCAGCAGGGACAGTACCTCCCGCCAGCCGTAGTGCACGGCCTGGTTGACCGCTGACACCGTACCGAGGGGCCGGACAGTTCCTCCACGCCCACCTTGCCGGCGAGCAGGTCAAAAGCTGCCCAGAATAGCCCTGCTGTAGTAACTATACATATCGCAGGTCATGACAATGACGTGCCGCAGGTTCTTTTCATCGGCTCAACGCGGAAATCCATGCCGTACAGCACATTGCCGTCCGCGTCGCGCGTCGGGGTGAAGGTCACATCCTGCAGCTCCAGGACCTGCTGCCGCGCAGGACCACCACGTTGTAGGTTTTCCTCACCGGTGTAAAACCAATCGGTTATGTCGTAGACCGTCCAGCAGGGTTGCTGCAAATCTGCAAAATCGTGTCGCCTTCCTGCAGGACTGCGGAGCTTGTGGCGTTCTCGCTGAAATCCGCAATCGTCGCTGCCGACCTTGCCCATGGTAAGGACGAGCACCAACAGCACCGCGACGCCGAGGATAAAGTTCATCAGCGCACCGCAGAGCGTGACAAAAGCGCTGCCAGGCGGTGGCATCCTCAATTTCTGGCCGCTGACGACCAGCGGGAAAAGCGTGGTTTTGCGGGCTTCGGGCGGGCGGCGGTGCGCTCTCCCGCCTCGTCCGCCTCGTCGTCCTCCTCGTCAGGCAGGGGCTGAACAGGTTATAGCCGCCCAGCGGCAGCAGACGGATGGAATAGGTCGTTCCGTCACGGGTCGTGGACCACAGGCACGGGCCAAAGCCGATGGAAAATTCCTCGACATGGATACCGCAATGGCGCGCCGCCATAAAGTGGCCGAGTTCGTGCACCAGAACAACGCCGCCGAACACGAGCAGCGATGCCAGCCCGGTCAGCAATGCAGTCATAGGCACCTCACAAGTAAAGTATTGGACGTAGAGCTGTAGGCCGGGCATGCCCGGCCCGCGCGTGTATGGCGGCAGGAGTCTGCCGGAGCTGAGGGCCGCCCATGCGGCCCCTACCGGGCAGTTCAATCAGATATGTGCCTCCACATAGGCTCGCCATGCGGTCGCACTCGTGGACGTCGGCGAGTGTAGTCGCCGCCGAAGGTGTCGCTGTCTACGATGCCCTCGACCAGGCGGCCAATGTCCAGGAAGCCGATCCGTCGCGCAGGAAGTGCGCAACGGCGGCCTCGTTCGCACCGTTGGCGGCGCAGGGAGCCAGACCGCCCTTGCGGATGGCCTTTTGCAGGCTTTCAGGCAGCGGAACGTCTCGTCGTCCGCCGTTGCAATGCTCAGCTTGGTCAGCGCGGTGAAGTCCAGCTCCGGCACGGGCTGGGCAGCGCTCGGGCCAGGTCAGTGCGTACTGGATGGGAATGCGCATGTCGGGCACACCGAGCTGCGCAATGATCGAATGATCCGCAAACTGCACGGCCGAATGGATGATGCTCTCCCGCTGGACGACAATTTGAATTTTATCTTCGGCAGGCCGAACAACCAGGCGGCCTCGATCAGCTCCAGGCCCTTGTTCATCAGGGTCGCAGAATCAATCGTGATTTTGGCGCCCATATTCCAGTTCGGGTGCTTGAGCGCGTCGGCCTTCGTCTTGGTGCGCAGCTGCTCGGTGGTCATGCCGAAAACGCCGCCAGGGCCGTCAGCAGAATTTTTTCCAGCGTTTTGGCGCTGTGCTGATCCTGTAAGCACTGGAAAATCGCGCTGTGCTCGCTGTCCACGGGCAGCAGGTGTACGCCGTGCTTTTTGACAGCATCGGTCACAAGATGGCCGCCCGTGACAAGGCTTTCTTTGTTGGCCAGCGCCAGGTCGTGGCCGCTCTCGATGGCGGCCAGCGAGGCATCCAGGCCCGCAATGCCGACGACGGCATTCAGCACGGTGCCCGCGCCGTCCATACAGGCCAGTGTTGCAGCCCTCCGCGCCCTTGAGCAGCTTCGGCGCGTCGGCCTGCCCGGCCAGCGCGGCGGAGAGCTTTTCAAAGGCTGCCGGGTCGGTGACGGCAACGTACGTCGGGTGGAACTCGGCAATCTGGGCCAGCAGCTTGTCAACGCTGGAATTGGCCGACAGGCCGAACACCTCATAGCCGTGCATACGGCAGACGTCCAGACTCTGGGTGCCGATGGATCCGGTGGAACCCAGCAGGGTGATAACTTTACTCATTTTACGATTCCTCACAACAGATAGAAGAAATAGCGTACCGCGATGCAGACGAACGGCGCAATGAACATGACGCTGTCAAAGCGGTCCAGAATGCCGCCGTGCCCCGGGAAGATCGTGCCGTAATCCTTGATGCCGACCTGGCGCTTGACGGACGACGCGAACAGGTCACCAGAATGCCCAGCACCGACGCCACCGCGCCCATGCCCAGCAGCACCAGATAATGCTTCGGCTGCACCTGAATGCTGATGACGTTGTATTTGGCCGACAGCAGCGAGTAGGCGAGCGTCAGCACACAGCCGGCGGCCATGCTGCCCAGCACGCCGCCCACCGCGCCCTCTACGGTCTTGTGGGGGCTGACGATGGGGGCCAGCTTGTGTTTGCCGAAAGCGCGGCCCGCAAAGTAGGCCGCAGTGTCGCCGCCAGGCAAAGCAGAGGATCAGCAGAATGAAATAAATTGCGTCATAGCGATATTCTGCGAAGGGCAGCATCCGCTTTAAGTGGATGAGCGAGAAGAAACAGAACGTAATGACGCCCGAGAAGTAGATAAACCCCGTCAGCTTACCGAAATCCAGTGTTTTGACGTGGGCGATCTGACAGACGTTGTAGAACAGCACCGTCAAAAGGCCGCGGGCAGCAGCAGACTGCACACCATCTGCGAGGTGCTGAGCATGACCAGCAGGGTCAGCGGCACAGCGGCAGCGTAGAGATACCACTGCTTTTGCCAAAGCCCATAGCGGAAAAACCTCATGGATGGCAATCAGGCAGACAGCACTTAATACCAAGTCAAACAGGAAGGTGTCAAAAACGCCAGCACAACGGCCAAAACGCCCAGGCCGACAGCGGCGGTGATGATGCGGGTCTTCATAAACGGTGGTTCCCTTTCGCGGAATAGTTTTATTCAATGATGCAATAACAGCCTATGCGGGCGTGTCGCATGACATGCCCGCACAGGCTATCGCTCATGAAGATCAGACCTCCATGATCTCCTTGTTCTTGTCGGTGCAAGTATCGTCGATGAGCTTGACGTACTTGTCGGTCAGCTTCTGGTCTCGTCTTCCAGCTTCTTCTGGTCGTCCTCGGTGATCTCGCCGGTCTTCTTCATAGCCTTGAACTTATCCATGGCGTCACGGCGGATGTTGCGCACGGCGGTCTTGGTCCTCGCCCTGCTTCTTGACGTCCTTGGTCAGCTGCTTGCGGCGTTCCTCGGTGGGGCCGGGAACACCAGGCGGATAACCTGGCCGTCATCGATGGGGTTGATGCCGATATCGCTGGTCTGGATGGCCTTGGAGATAGGCTTGAGCATCGAGCGGTCCCAGGGGGAGATGGTCAGGATGCGGGCCTCGGCCACGGCGACGGCGGCAATCTGCTGGATGGGCGTGGGGCTGCCGTAGTAGTCCACGGTGACTTTGTCAGAGTGGCGGGGTTGGCGCGGCCTGCGCGGATGGAGGCCAGCTCATGGATGAGGTGGTTGACACTGGCATTCATTTTCTTCAAATGGTTTCGTCGTGCTGCTCATAATGAAATTCTCCTTATTTTAAGATAGTATAGGGGAAAATATGAATTTTCAATTTGTGCTTTTGCGTCTTATTCCCTGACCAGAGTACCGACGCTTTCGCCCTTGACAGCCTTGGCAATGTTCTCGGGCTTGCCAAGGTCGAACACGAGGATGGGCAGACCGTTGTCGCGGCAGAGGGTTGCGGCGGTGGAGTCCATAACAGCCAGGCGCTCATCCAACACACGGGTAAAGGTCAGCGTCGTAGCGCACGGCGTCAGCATATTTGTGAGGGTCTTTGTCGTAGACGCCGTCCACCATCGTGGCCTTGAACATGGCGTCGGCGCTGATTTCCAGCGCGCAGGGCGGAGGCCGTGTCGGTGGAGAAGATCGGGTTGCCGGTGCCGCCGCCGAACACGACGATCTTGCCGCTTTCCAGCGCGGCAATGGCCTTGTCGCTCGTGAAGCACTCGGCGACCTGCGGCATGAAGGAGCTGGTCATGACGACGGCGTCCACGCCCTGCTGGCGCAGAGCATCCTTGACGGCGATGGCGTTCATCACGGTTGCCAGCATACCAATCTTGTCGGCATCCATGCGGTCCATTTTGCCGCTGGAACGGCCGCGCCAAAGTTGCCGCCGCCCACCACAATGGCGATTTGGGTGCCCAAGTCGTGCGCGGCCTTGATGCCCGCGCAGATGGAGGCGATGGTTTCTCATCAAAGCCGGTCCCCTTGGGGCCGGACAGCCTCGCCGCTGACCTTCAGAAGAATACGTTTATACTGAATTGCCATAAAACACCACCTGTAGTTATTTTGGCGGTCTACCCTGCCGTGCAGGCATAGTAAACCATTCTTTTTGTAGTACATTTTACAATAATTTGGGCTTAAAGTAAAGCGGTGTGGAAAAAATGGGGCTGCCCGTCTCCTTAAAAGCCCACGAGGGCCATAGCAAAAGCGCCGCTCCCTTCCAGAACAGCGCTTTTACTTACTGCATCGAAGTATCCGCTACCAGAACCGCCAGTTCCCGGCGTATCAGTCTGCGGCGGTTCTGCCGGTCAGCGAGACGCTCGGTGGGCGAGGTCAGCACCATGCCGTCGAGCGGCGGCGCGGCGGGCAGCGTGAACTGCAAAGCTCATACCCGGCCCCTCCCTACGGTCAGCGCCCAGCCCATGGCGCTTGTGTAGCGGCAACCAGCGGCAGGCCCAGCCCACCCGCGTGGAGCAGGCGTTCGCTCCATTGCCCTCGGTCAGCAGGGCGGCGGCATCGGGCGGCAGACCCGGGCCGTTGTCCCTGTAGCAGAGCCTACCCGGCGTGCAGAGCAGCATAATGTGCGCCGCACGGTCCGCGGCCAGTGTGTTGGCGACAAGGATTGTCAGCAGACCGTTGAGCAGCGAGACATCCCCGTCGTGGGCAGCACGTCCAGCCCGTCGGCCTGCACCGTCACGGTAAAGGGCAGCGCGTACTGTGCGGCCTCCTCCTGCAAAATACTGCAAAATTCCCGCAGCTGCCCCAGCAGGTCGATGGGCTGCGGCACACAGGTGCCGTGCAGCAGCGCCGCCGTGGCGGCATCCGACGCCTGGTCCCCAGGCGGCGCAGGCAGAGCAGCTGCGTCTGCAATTCTTCCAGCAGCGGCGTCAGCTCGGCGCGCTCTGCCGGGTTTACCGCGTGCTGCAAGCGGTCCTGCAATACCTCAAAGGCGTTTTCCATACTGTCAAACGAGCGCCGGAACCGCCCGCGCAATCCCCGCGCAAGGCCAGCAGTGCTGTATCCTCGTTCCTTCTGTCCATGGAAAACGCCTTCTTTCCTAATTTATACAGTCGGTTCCAGTCGGCGGCGCAGCTCTTGAGCAGCCCCTCAAACAGCTGCCCGTTGGAGAGCACGCCGTTTTCCGGGCGGCCGCAGCGCAGGCAAAGTCCGCGGTACGGCTCCGCACCGCGCTTGGACATACCCGCCGACATACGATTCAGCGCCGAAGTCACGGTGCCGATCTCGATGTTCTCCTCCGACGCGACATACTGCTGCAAATCACCGATCTTTTGCGGGCGCTCCGCGTACAGCGCGTAGAGCAGCATCCGCTCGGCATAGCGGTAGCCGTTCAGTGTGGACTGCGCGCCGAAGTCATCCAGCACATCCTCACAGCAGCGGCGCGGTGGTAGAGCCGATGCTCGTCGTCCGTTGTGCCCATGCGGTAGATCTCATCGAAAAGGTTCTTCATCCCGTAGGGCGCAGCATGATCTGGTACTGGGAGAACAGCCGCAGTGCCTTGCGGGCGGCGGTTTCCTCCGGCACGGGCACCAGCACAGGACTGCCGGCTCCAGGTCCAGCTGCATCGTGCTGATCTCCTGCAAGACCTGCGTCACGGACGGCTTGGTCAGCAGGGCGTCGAGCACAAGCACCTGCGGGCGAAGGCCGCCGTGCAGCAGCTCCAGTACCTCCCGCCCGTAGCAATATGGCCGCGGCGCGAACCTCGTCCCCATGGGTCCGGGCGAACAGCCGCATGGAATCGCGATCCATGCGGGAGCTGAATGCAAACAGTGCCACCACGGCGGAGGTCCGGGGCAGCCTGAGCGCCTCTCTCTTTTGTCCGGCTGCTTCCCGGACGGTCATGCAGCAACACCGCCATGTCAGCCCACTTCGATCCACAGAGGTCATGCAGTACCGCGGAGGTATGCGCAGGCTCCACGGCGTTTTCGTACAGGAAACGGGTCAGCATCCCCGCGCGCTCCTCCTCTATCTCACACAGCATACACGCTGCCGCCCGTGCCCCGTCGCGCTGGACAGTGATGACAAACGCATCCGCCTCCTGTGTCAGCGTATAGGTCACGGTTCCGGCATTGCAGGTCATCCAGCGCAGAAAGCTCCCGCCGGTAGCTTGCAATCAGCTTGCCTTCCATAAGGTTTCCTCCCATAGGTTGAATTCTTGTACCTTTAATGAGAATACTATAATTCAACCGATGTGCGGGATTCAATCCACACTGCGTATACGTTTTATACGGCGAGTGCAAGATTTGTAGTATTATAGCACTATATAAAGAGCGCAAGATGCAGGCGGAATTGCACCTGTTACAATATAAAATCGTATGTTACAGGATATGTCCGGCGCTTGCAAACAAAATCTGCATTACCCCTTGACTTTTGGCAGAAAGAGGTACACTTATCAAGTCGAAATGACGTGGGCCCGTAGCTCAGTTGGGGAGCGTTCGGTTCGCATCCGAGAGGTCAAGGGTTCGAATCCCTCCGGGTCCACCATATTGTGCAAATCCGAGCTCAATCTTCTTCGTGAAGCATTGTTTCGGGTTTGTTTTATTTTAGAGGGTGCGGATCCGTCCGCATCCTCTTTTAATGTATCCGGTATAGCCTGGCGCGGCTGTCCCTCTCTGATGTTTTGCTTTTAACGGGCAGTATTGACTTTTGCTGTGCAAATGGTTATAATTAGAACTGTTCTATTTGAGCCTTGCAAGGGTGATGCAGTTGCTGCCCATATTGAGCTACGTACAGCACTACAAAAGTACCATGCAGCGCGGTTTGGGGCTCTTCCGTACAGTACGGGCTGAATCAGCTGGAAATCGACATTCTGCTGTTCCTGCACAACAATCCAGACTGCCGCACGGCCAGCGACATCTGCCGCTACCGCGGTCTGGCAAAATCAATGTATCGGCGGCGGTGGAGCGGCTGCGCGCACGCGGCGTGCTGACGGTCTCCCTGCGCCGGACAACCGCCGCCAGCGGCTGCTGGAGCTTTGCGCCCGATGCCCTGCCGATGGTCACGGTACTGGCGGACATCCAGCGCTGCAGCTTGGAGCCGCTGTTTGCGGGCTTTACGGCGCAGGAGCAGCAGACGCTGCAGGACTATCTGCGCCGCATGGATGCCAACATCCTGCGGGAGCTGAACAAGAGTAAGAATATGACCTATCTGGTAGCATTCATCGTCTGCTTTATTGCGGGCATCGGCGCGGGGCTGGGCACCGGCTTCGCGGGCATGAGCGCCGCGGCAGTCATCAGCCCGATGCTCATTACTGGGGATGGACTACATGGCCGTGGGCATTGCGCTGGCCAGCGACGTGCTGGCGAGTGCGATTTCTGCTACACCTACGGCAAAGCGGCAACCTGGACATTAAAACGGCGCCGTCATGATGGCGGCTGTGCTGGGCTTTACGCTGGTGGGCAGCTATGTGGCCAGCCTCGTGCCCGGCACGACGATGGGCGGGTTCTCGACCTTCATGACCTTCTTGCTGGGCGTCAAGTTCATTGTGCGGCCGGTCATGACGACGAAAAACGCCATGAACGCTGTCAGTGCCCAAAAGCGGTTCGTGCAGTCGCTGCTCTGCGGCGCGGGCGTGGGCTTTATCTGCGGGTTCATCGGCGCGGGCGGCGGCATGATGATGCTGCTGACCTCCGTGCTGGGCTATGAGCTGAAAACTGCCGTCAGGAACGAGCGTTTTCATCATGGCGTTCACGGCCTTCACCGGTTCTGTCAGCCATTTTGCGATTGGCGGTGTACCGGATCTGTTCTGCCTGATCTGCTGTGTGCTGAGCACGCTGCTCTGGGCGCATTGCCGCCAAGTTTGCGAACAAGGCCGAGCCCGCCACTGAACCGCGCGACAGGCGTCGTGCTGGTCGTGCTAGGTGCGGCGATCCTGGCGGTGAATTATTTGTAATTTCTAAGCCTTCCCTGAGGGCTGCGCCCTTTGACGGAGTAATAACGGCAGCGCAGCCCTCATCAGTCAGCGGTCGGGGTCGCTGACAGAAACTGAGGGGAGCCACGCAACCAACAAACAACAAAGCCGAGCAGTTTTACGCTGCTCGGCTATTCTTATACCTTCTTAACCTCCCTTCCAGGAAGACGACGAACAAGCCACCCTCGCGCACCCAGCTGCGGCAGGATGCTTTTCCGCAAAGGTATTCCAAAGCTGCATGACAGCCCTTCCTGTCAGCTGTTGCGCAGGCGGCTTTCCAGCTGCGCGTTGAGGATGATGTTTTTAACGGCCTCGACGATGACCTTCAGCAGACCGATGACCCAGAAACCCTTGCCTCCAGCACGATGCCGTCCACCATGCCCATGCTGATGGCACCGCTTGTCATCTTGGCCAGCGCGCGCAGCGGCATGTTGTACTGGAACATCACGTTCAGGTTCGGCTTGCCGCGCTTGGCAGCTGGCGTTCAGCATCATCGAGCACAGCCCAGACCAGCCAGCACAGCGGGCTGCGGCTGTGTTCAGCTCGCCCAGGGTCATGTTGCGGTCAATTTTGACGGTATCCGCCGGGATGGGGCGGCCCAGCAGGGTGGCCCATTCGTCATCCGGCACGCTCTGCACCTTGCCGCTGGTATAGTGCGGCAGCGCCTTGCCGCGTATGGGTTCGGTGCGCTCGTACTGTTCACCTCGACCGCAGCGGTCAGGCAGATGTCCGCAGAGCTTGCCCCTACGCGAAGCTCATACGTGCCTCGACCTCCCAGCTGTCGGTGCGTGTGTTCCAGTAGCGGAATGCCTTGTCGTCCAGCGTGATGGTCACGGTCTTGCTCTCCCCTGCCTCAGCCAGACCTAAAGGCCTTCAGCAGCTCGCGGGGCGGAAGATCTGGGCGTCGGGCCGCGTAGACCTGGCGATCTCGGCACCGGCGCGGCTGCCCGTGTTGGTCACGGTCAGGGTCGCGCTGTGGGCGTCGGCATGCAGGTCACTGTACGCAAAACTCGTGTAGCTCAGGCCGTAGCCGAACAGGAACGCCACCGGCACCCCGGCGGTCTGGTAATAGCGATAGCCGACGTACATCCCTCGCGGTACTGCACGGTGCGTCCCGCACTGCAAAGTTGTCCTTGGCGGGGTGTCGGCGTGGGCATTGGCCCAAGTCTCGGCCAGCTTGCCGCCGGGGTTGATTTTGCCGGTCAGCATCCACCATCGCGCCCGCGCCCGCCTGGCCGCCGAGGGCGCCGTGAGACTGAGTGCCCTGCAGTGGGCCAGCCACGGCGTTTCCAGCGACGCGCCCGCGCTGACGATGACGACGGTGTTGGGGTTGGCCTGCTGCACGGCCTGCAAAAGCTCGATCTGGTTGTCGGCCAGCTTCATATCGGCGCGGTCCAAGCCCTCGCTCTCCCTTGATCTCGTCCAGTCCCAGGCAGAGCAGCACGGTGTCGGCCTTTTTCGCCAGCGCGACGGCCTCGGCTTTTGGCATCGTCCGGCTTGCCCTGGCGGTCAAAACCCGGGGCAAAGCCCACACTGTACAGACCGCTGTCGTTCAGACAATCCAAGAAGGTGTCCACTTTGATGGAGTTGACGGCGCTGGACCCTGCACCCTGGTAGCGCGGCGTCTCGGCAAAGTCGCCGATGACAGCCACGCTTGCGCCTGCGTGGTGGCAGCAGATCACCGTCGTTTTCAGCGGACGGCGCTCTCGGCAGCGGCGCGGCGGGCCAGCGCATGGTGGGCGTCGGCATCAAAACTGCGGCTGTGGCGTTCTACGGCGGCGTGGGTGTCCAGCACCAGCGTCAGCAGCTCATCCAGGCGGGCGTCCACATCAGATTCGGAAATTTTACCGGTCTCGACGGCCTTCAACAGCTCGCGCACGTCTCCGCCGGGGCGGGCATTTCAGCGTCGAGCCGTTTTTCACGCCCAGCGCATGGTCATTGCTGCCGCCCCAGTCGGTCACGACCGCGCCGTCAAAGCCCCACTCCTGCGCAGGATATCACTGCAAAGGTGGGCGTTCTCGTTGGCGTAGATGCCGTTGATGAGATTGTAGCTGGACATGATGGTCTTAAGGTGCGCCTCTTTGACGACGATTTCAAAGCCGGTCAGGTAGAGGCTCCCGCAGGGTTCGCTCGTCGACGACGGAGTCCGACGCCATGCGGCGCTCCTGACTGTTGACGGCGAAGTGCTTGGGCAGAGCGGCGATGCCGTTGGACTGGATGCCGCGCACGTAGGCGGCGGCCATCTTGCCGGAGGTACGGGTCCTCCGAAATACTCGAAGTTGCGCCCGCACAGCGGGCTGCGCTTGGTGTTGAGGCCAGCCCCAGCAGGACGGATACCTCCTGCGCGGCCTCCTCCCCATGGCCGCCGAGCTGTTCGCCCAGGGCGGGATCAGCTGCAGGCCACGGTAGCCGCCGTCCGGGAAGCAGGTCGCGGGGACGCTGGGGTTCAGGCCAGATGGTCCACCACCCGCCTGCTTGCGCACGCCGTTGGGGCCGTCCGACAGGGGTGATGGACGGGATGCCCGCATTTTGTAGCCGCGGGTCGTAAAGACCGTCTCGCCGGAGAGCAGCATTTTTGTTCAAGGGTCAATTTGGTAATCAATGTCTGCATGTTTCATAGATCCGCATTCCTTTGGTGAATCAGAGTTCTTTTCTCGGTCTTGGCTGCCTTGCGGAGCTTTCACGTCGATGACGATGCCGCGCACGGCGGGCGAACAGGACAACGGCCACGATGTCGATCAGGGCAACCAGACGCCAGCCGAACACAGAGGTCGTGAACGCATGGCGCACAGCGGTGGTGTCGCCGATGCTGTCAGCATAAGCCTGGTTGGTCACACGGACATGCAGGTACATGTACAGTCTTCCTTGGTGGCGCGGCGCAGGGCCTGCAGGTAGCTGTTAGAGCCGGTCTCAAAGGCCATCTCGCCGCCGGTGAAGCCCGCCATCCACAGGCTGCCGCCTGCGCGGGGCCTGGTCGCCGTTCATGTAGCTGTGGTGGTCGCAGTAGTCAGTGATGACCGCGCCGTCAAAGCCCCACTCATCGCGCAGGATGCCGGTCAGCAGTGCCTCACTGCCGCCTGCCCAGACAGCGCCGATACGGTTGTAGCTGCTCATGAGACCGACTGCGTCGTAATCCTCGACGAGCATGGAACAGGGCGCAGGTAGGTCTCGCGCAGAGCCTGCTCGGTCATCCAGGTGTAGACAGAGTCACGGTAGATGCCGCTCTCGCCGTCGTTGCAGATAAAGTGCTTGACATAGGTGTAGACGCCCGCCTGGTTTGCGCCGGTCACAGTGTTGCCGCAGGTGACACCGGACAGCAGGCTGTCCTCGGAATAATACTCATAGTTGCGGCCATTGAAGGCTGCGGTGCATGTTGGTGGCGGGGCATACCAGCCAGGTGTAGCCGTTCTGCAGGGCCTGCGTGCCGATGGTGCGGCCCTCTCCTCCTGGGCAAGGTCTGCGTTCCAGGTCTGGGCCAGCGTGCTGGAGCTGAGGAGCCCGTGCCGGCTCCCCATGCCGGTGAAGCCGCCGATTTGAGCGGGCCGTCGGCGTCCTTGCTCTTGACTTGCCGACGCTCTTCAGCTCGGCCAGGCCTCCGTAGGCGTTGATATAGAGGTTTTCCATCTCGTCAACGGTCAGCTGATCAGCAGGGCATCCCACCGAAGTCGTTGAAGTCAGAGCCGAGCCGGAAGCCGAGGTCGGTGGTCTCGCCGTTGTCCTCGATCTTCAGGCCGTTCTTAGCGCCGGTGGTAATAGCCTCATCAGCGTCGTTGATCCAGCCGTTGGCATCGTCGGCGGTGTAGAGGTTCAATACCTTGACGTTGTCGGTCATGACACGGGTCGGGGTGTTCGCCTTGGGGAAGGTGCCCGCAAAGTCGCGCGGGTCAGGTAGGTGATGTTCTGGTCGGAATCGCTGCCGTCGAGGCTCACGCCGTCGATGGCGTCGCTGCCGGTAAACTTGTTGGAAACAGCATTGCCGGTGGCGGTGTCCTCGGCATACTACGCCTGCGGGCAGGCTGCAGGTGATGGTCGCGTTGGCGTCGTCGTCCACATCGTGGGCATCATGGCGCACGGTGAAGATGTAGTCACCCGCATCCAGCTCATAGCCGGTGAAGCCGTTGTGGTTGGCGTCGTAGGCATCGTAGCTGGCCATATCGGAGACAGGGACCGTTAGAGTGACTTCCTCGCTCTCGCCGGGGCCAGCTCCTTCGTCTTGGCGAACGCACCCAGCTCAACGCTGGATTTTCAATTCCCCTGCCGTGTACGGGGCGGTATAGTAGAGCTGGACAACGTCCTTGCCCGCGCGGTCACCGGTGTTCGTAACGGCGACTTTGACGGTCACATTACCGTCCTTCGTCAGGGCGCTGCCGTTGGCGGCGGCGTCCGTGACTTTCAATCAAAGCTGGTGTAGCTCAGGCCGTAGCCGAAGGGATACTGCACAACGGCGTCGTGGCCGGTGCCGTGCTCGTTGCGCTCGGCATCCCAGTAGCCCTCTGCGTCGGCGGTCTCGTACCACTTGTAGCCGATGTAGATGCCCTCGGCGTAATCGACATAGGAAACCTGCTCATAGGTGTAGGGCGTGTCAAGGTTACCGCTCGTCGTGCCGTCTGCCGGGTAGAGGCCGTCAGCGTCGCTGTACTTGACGCGCCCTCCAAACCGGCGTTCGCATAGCTGGCGGCGGTGGTCAGGTCATAAGCCCAGGTATCGGCGGTACGCCCGCTGGGTTCGCGGTCACCCACAGCATTTCGGGCACGGCAGTCGCGCCCTCGGAGCCGGACAGACCGGCAATCAGGCAGGCATCAATGCCGGGGATCGTCTCGGTCTGGCCCAGCTCCACGTTGGTGGAGTTGATGAGCACAACCACATGGGCGTAATTTGCGCCGACGTAGTTCAGCAGATTCTCTTCCTCGGTGGTCAGCTCCAGCATCGTGCGGGTGTCGTCAACAACGATGTCGCCGCCCTTCTCGGTGCGCTTGTACTTGCTTGGTGGCAGGTTGCTCTCGCCCGCCAAACGCCCGATCACGACAATAGCCGTATCGGAGAAGCTCTTGGCGTTGTCCAGCATCGACTGTGTATAGTAGGTCTGGTTGTTGATGTCAGGCTCATACAGGCGGCCGGACTGCTCGGGCCAGGCGCTCAGGGTGCGGGTGTACTCGCGGCCATCCTGAAATCCTTGTACATGTCTGTCAGCTCGGTGTTGTATGCAACGCCGTAAGCAGTCAGCGCGGCCAGCAAATCGGTGTTGACGCTGGACACCGCGCCAGGCCGGAACCACCGCCCAGCCAAGCAGTGGAGGCCCAGCCAAAGACGTTGATCTTCTTGTTGTCAACGGCCAACGGCAGGGTGTTGTCGTTGTTCTGGACAAGGACAGTTCCTCGGCCTCAACATCAGCGGCCAGCTTCCGCGACGACCTTGTGTCGGCAATTTCAGCATCGGAATAGTGGCCGCTGGGTGCGCCGATGAAGCTGTCAATGATGGTAGCCATCGTGGACAAAACGGGTGCCGACCAGTACCGCGACCAACAGGATCACGGACAGCCCCAGACCGATCCGTGCAGTACGGGGTGCGGCTTGCGGACTTTGGGTTGCTTTGTCATTTGTTTTTCTCCTCTTCAAACAGTATAAAACCTGTCAAAAGCGGGCCCATGTTTTGCGTCGATTCTATTGTAGCAGATTGCAGCACGATAGGCGTACTTTTCGCACAAGCTGCCGTTTTGAAGCATACTTTGCAGTTTTGCCGCTTGACCGGGCAAATTCTGTTGTGATTTTGTACAAGTACAACCGTGCCTTCTTTGTGCAAATTGCGGCATAGCAAAGCCCCCCTGGGGAAGGTTGACGCCGCTACAGGGTGAGCATGGCAGCCGCCGCAAGCTCCGGGTCGATGACGAGCATCGATTCCTACATTGTAGGGGCGGATTCCATATCCGCCCGCGGGTAGTTTCCGCTGCCGCGATCCTTACTACTTCTGCGGCAGCAAAATCCGCACCGTGAACCACTCGTTCTCCCAATGCAGGGTCAGCGTGCCGCCGTGGGCCTCGGCGGCAGCGCGGACGCTCTTTAAATCGTAGCCGCCGTGGCTGCTGCGGGCGGGCAGGCCGTCGGGGCCAAGTTCCACAGGGTCAGCGCAGTAGTTTTCAAACCGCAGCATCACAAAACCGTTCTGCGCGTAGATGGCAGCCCGGATCAGCCGCTTCTCGGGTCCGGCTCGGCACACCTCGGTGGCGTTGTCCAGCACCGTGCCCACAATCGTGCAGATCTCCCGTCGTCAGAAAGTGCAGCAGCGTACCGTCCGCCACACAGGTCAGATTGATGCCGTGCTGCTGGCAGTAGAGGCTTTTCGCGGTCAGCAGCGTGTCCAAAACCGGGTTGCCGGTCTTGTTCTCGGCCTCATACTTGCGGATGCCGCTCCATCTCGGCCAGGGCCGCGTCCTGTTTGGCCTGATCGCTCGGCACGGATGGCCGCAATCTGCATTTTCAGTTCGTGGTAGCGCCGGTTGATAAGGCGGATGTTTTCTTTGCTCTGTTTGTACTGCTCCTATACTGGCGGCGCAGGACATTGTCCATGGCGGTCAGCTCGCTGTGCAGGGCGTTCTCCCGCAGCTGCTCGTGCTGGACCGTCAGGATCAGCACGCCCGCCATATCCACCAGCGTACGGATGTAGAAAACGCTCATCACGCTCATCGTGACACCGTTGTCGGAGATAAAGCTCAGATTGCTGACCGCAAACGCCGTGACCGCCATGACGACAGCCATCATCAGTCGCCGCCGCGGTAATGGTCAGCCGCGTGGGCGCAGCGTGGCGGCGCTCAAACCAATACAAAAGCCGTAAACCGCCGTGTAGACCGCCGCCAGCAACAGTACCGAAAGCGGTGTTGCAGCCCGCTGCGGCAGAGTACGCAGTGAGCTGCCACTCCACGCTGGCGGCCAGCCCGCCAGAATGAACGCGCGGGCGCAGCTGTAGCCGGCTTCCAGTAAATTCATCTCCCG
>SCPP01000226.1_pt1 | contig 16529 bp, 24 predicted proteins | sample 6106811 | NCBI WGS metagenome assembly SCPP01 (sample SAMN10720449, study PRJNA508395) | human gut metagenome | isolation source: Participant 2 stool, 15 month | host: Homo sapiens | collected 2018
TGCTTTACCAGATGGGACGGCTGGAAGAGCCGGTCAAAAAGTGAAGAACAGCACTTTCGGCGATATACCGATGTTATAAAGAAGAGTGAGAAGTTGTGTCTGGAAGATGGGAGACTGGAACAGATTCTTAGTCTTCAGAATTCTTTAAGTGGCTCCAAACACAGCCAGATGGATTTTTTGCCGAGGTAGAATTGAAAGAGAGAGGAATTGCCGGAGCAGTAATACAAATGGCAGAAAAATACCATGTATGAAGAACGGTGCATTATATTTTCCGGAATAGAAGATGTAATCTGGAAATCCAGGACTGGTGCAAGAATCATGGGAAACCAGACGAGGCTCCGGCTAAGGGGGGCCAATATCCGTTATCTCAGGGACGAGCAGAAAGAGATGCTGGAGAGAGGGGATTTTTATGAGGTAGGATTAAATGCAGGGGCATTTGAAAGCAGTGATGTCGAGTATCTACATCAGAGAGGAATTCGGGTTTTTTCTAATCTGGGGGATACTCCGGTCTGGTGGGAAACATTAGAGTGTCTGGGGGTAGATGGTTTTAAGACGAACTGCCTTGGAGCGTACAGAAAGTGGAGGCAGAAATGGGAGCAGCGGTAGAAAAGAGAGAAAGATTGGGAATAGAAACCATGACAGTCCAGGTACCCTGGAAAGCGATTCTATGGTTTTATTCCTCTTTATAGGCAGTCTGTTCCAACAGATCTACAGTATGGCAGATGCTGTGATCGTAGGACGGTTAGTAGGAGTAAAGGAACTTGCAGGAGTGGGAGCAACGGGAGCCATGAGCTTTTGGTTCTTGGGTTTGCTACGGGCATCACCAGCGGGTTTTCTGTGGTGATTACAGAGAGCTGGGGCAGAGGACAGAGAGCAGATTCGAATTTCAGTGGCGGCCTGCTGCTGGCTGTGTATAGCAGTGACTGTAGTGATGACGATTTTAAGTGTGGCAGGGGCAGATTTCCTTCTTCGGATCATGAATACTCCAGATGATATTTTCCGGTATGCATCAGGATATATCAGGATTATATTTGGAGGACTGGGGCTTCCATCTATTATAATATGATTGCAGGTATTTTGAGGGCTGTAGGAGACAGCCGTACTCCATTATATTTCCTGATATTTTCTTCAGTGTTTAATGTGGTTCTGGATATTGCAGCGGTTCTGGTGTTTCATGGCGGTGTAGAAGGAGCATCATTTGCTACAGTCATTTCCCAGTTGATTTCTGCGTTCCTCTGTCATTGGTATGCAGGTAGGAAATACCCGGGTATATGGCCAGAAAAAAGGCACTGGTCTGCAAGTTTATCCCAGGGATGGAGGCACTTAAGGATTGGTCTTCCCATGGCTTTGCAGTTTTCCGTAACAGCAGTTGGGATCATGATTCTCCAGGCATATTTAAATGGCTTTGGTTCAGTGGTAATTGCAGGCTATACAGCTGCCGGAAAGGTAGAAAACCTGGTGACCCAACCTTTTACAACTCTGGCAGCTGCCATGGAAGTGTATTGTGGACAGAATTATGGAGCCGGCAGGCCGGACAGAATTCGTAAAGGTATTTCCTCCAGTTTAAAAATGGGAGGAGTGGCAGCCGGAATGCTGGTTTTGAATGTAGTGTTTGGCCGTCAGATGATCCAGATATTTTTGGAATCCTACGATTCGGCAATTGTAGAATATGGATATATTTATCTGGTGATTATTGGAGCATTTTCTATGGTACTATGTATGCAGATTGTCCGCAGCTCGCTTCAGGGGATGGGAGAAGCCCTGGTGCCCATGGCGGGAGTCATAGAGCTGGCTGCCCGATGGGCTGGCTGCATATGTTTATTGCCGTTTGGCTATGCAGGAATTGTTTTCCACTCCTCTGGCCTGGGTTCTGGCACTGACTTCTTCTTGTATACTATAAAAAATTAGGGAGGGAAACTAAATGTTAGACAAACGATTGGTTTTTAAAGAAATATGGAGACAGGAAGGAAGAACTGGGTATCCGCTTCCTATTCGCAGAAAATATGAAAGGCATAAAAACAGTTTAATGAAGGGCTTTGTGTTCTGGAGCAATATCTGAAAGTAGATCCTGGATGGTGTCGGTAAACTTTCCGGTACGGAGCAGAGTAAGCCACTGACCATGTATGGAATTATCTGTGGGATTTCACCCAATTTCAAGTTGAATCCCCACCCAACCTGGGTTATAATAAAAAGCAGCTGTTCCAAACAGTATCAAATTTTACGGAAACCGACCCAGGAGGAAGAGAGTATGACAAAAAAGCGTTCATTAGACACTATCTGTATTCAGGGTGGCTGGGAGCCGAAAACGGCGAACCAAGACAGCTGCCTATTTACCAGAGCACGACCTTTAAGTACACCTCAAGCGAGCAGATGGGACGTCTGTTTGATCTGGAAGAAAACGGATATTTCTATACAAGACTGGCAAACCCCACCAATGACGCGGTCGCAGCCAAGATCTGCGAGCTGGAGGGCGGTGTGGGTGCCATGCTTACTCCTCAGGCCAGGCGGCTAATTTTATGCGGTGATGAATCTGTGTCAGGCAGGAGACCATGTGGTAAGCTCTGCGGCTATTTACGGCGGCACAACGAACCTTTTACGGTTACGATCCCTAAAATGGGAGTGGAATGTACTCTGGTAAGCCCGGATGCCACTGAAGAGGAGCTGGCAGCAGCGTTCCGCCCCAATACAAAGGCATTATTTGCAGAGACCATTGCCAACCCTGCATTAACGGTTCTGGATATTGAAAAATTTGCAAAAGCAGCCCATGACCATGGTGTTCCCCTGATCGTGGACAATACATTTGCAACACCAATCAACTGTCGTCCTTTTGAGTGGGGAGCAGATATTGTAACCCACAGTACCACCAAGTACATGGACGGCCACGCCATGACCATAGGCGGCTGTATCGTAGACAGCGGCAATTTTGACTGGGAGGCTCACCACGATAAGTTTAAGTGCCTGACAGAGCCGGATGAGTCCTATCACGGTGTAATCTATACGCAGAAATTCGGGAAAATGGCCTATATTACAAAGGCTACTGCACAGCTGATGAGAGATCTTGGATCGATCCAGTCTCCCCAGCATGCCTTTCTGATCAACGTAGGCCTTGAGACCCTTCATCTGAGAATGCCCCGGCACTGTGAAAATGCATATAAGGTAGCTTCCTATCTGAAATCCAGAGAGGATGTGGCCTGGGTAAATTATCCCGGACTGGAAGGCGACAAATATTATGAGCTTGCAAAGAAATATATGCCGGATGGAACATGCGGTGTTATTTCCTTTGGCTTAAAATCCGGCAGAGAGGGAGCAGCCAGATTTATGAATCGGTTAAAGCTCTGCTCCATTGAAACCCATGTGGCTGATTCCCGCACAGCCGTTCTTCATCCTGCAAGCCATACGCATAGACAGCTGACCAATGAGCAGCTTGTAGAGGCAGGCGTTGATCCGTCCATGATCCGCTTCAGCGTCGGTATTGAGGATGCAGAGGATATCATAGAAGATATTCGTGAGGCATTAGAGGAATAAGACGTTATTCTTGTGAAAATATAACGATAAATCGCAAAATTTTTAGGTTGTTTTGTGAAAATACACAAAAATAAAGAAATATTGAGAAAATGCAGATGGACTAAATTTTTTTAAGGGTATATAATATAGATAATTCAATAAAGCAAATTGTCTGATATGTATATCCTGGGTTGCCAGAGTCTCTACCAACTACCTTAAGAGTTGACTACATACATTTATGTAGTCAGCTCTTTTTTTGTACCTGTTTATAAGCTGGGCGTTGTTGGATTTTAACAGTTATTTTACCTGAAAAATTCATGCTTGCGGCATTGGTATAAAAAGAGAGCTGTCCGTTTATCCGAGGATGAAAGAATCGGAACGATCGTTCGGGATGCAGACACAGACAGTAAAGTAAGGAGGAAATACAATGAAAGTTGTTGGCCAGGAAATCACACGCGTGGACGCTTTCGGTAAAGTGACCGGTGAAGCCAAGTATACCGCAGATTTGGAACCCAGAGATATCCTTCATGGAAAAGTCGTCCATTCCACCATTGCAAATGGCCTTGTAAAGAGCTTTGATCTGGACGAGGCGTTAAAGGTGCCGGGAGTGGTAAAGATCGTCACCTGTTTTGATGTTCCGGATATCCAGTTTCCCACCGCAGGTCATCCCTGGAGCGTGGAGTTAAAGCATCAGGATATCTGTGACAGAAAGCTTTTAAATCAGAGAGTCCGCCTTTATGGGGATGATATTGCGGCAGTTGTGGCTGAAAATGAAGTGGCTGCGGCTCAGGCGGCTCGTCTGATCAAGGTTGAGTACGAGGAGTACGAACCCATTGTTACCGTAGAAGCGGCATTAAAGCCGGAGGCAACACCTCTTCATCCCGATCTCAGAAAGGACAACGTAGTCGTTCATTCCCATATGACCATGGGATCTTCTGATTTTACTTTTGAAGAGGGAAGAAAGCCATTGAAAGAGTACGGAGAGGAAAATCTGGTGGAGATTGATGAAACATATGATACTCCAAGGATTTCCCACTGCCATATTGAGCTTCCCGTTTCCTGGTCTATGTGGATACAAACGGAAAAGTGACCATTGTTTCTTCCACGCAGCTTCCCCATATTGTACGCCGTGTAACGGCTCAGGCATTGGGAATCCCAGTTGGTAAGGTTCGCGTGATTAAGCCCTATATCGGAGGCGGTTTTGGAAACAAGCAGGATGTACTTTATGAGCCGTTAAATGCCTTCCTTTCCATGAGTGTAGGCGGAAGAGCCGTCCGGATGGAGATCAGCCGCGAGGAAACCATTTCTGGAACCCGTACCCGCCATGCGATCAAGGGCGTGTGCAAGGGTATTGTTACAAAGGACGGAACCGTACTTGCAAGACGGCTGGAGGCCTTTGCCAATAACGGCGGCTATGCCTCCCATGGTCACGCTATCTGTGCCAACTGCGGAAATGTATTTAAGGATCTGTATAAAGACCGGCTGGGTACAGAGGTAGACTGCTGGACCGTTTATACCTCTTCCCCTACGGCAGGAGCCATGAGAGCATACGGCATCCCCAGGCAGATTGGTTTGCAGAGTGTCTGACAGATGATATGGCAGATGCAGTCGGTATGGATCCCTGTGAATTCCGCTTAAAGAACTGTCTGGATGCAGGCTTTGTGGATCCGGCCAACGGTATTACATTCCATACATATGGCCTGACCGAGTGCATTAAAAGGCCGGGAGTACATTCACTGGGACGAAAAGAGAGAGGCCTATAAGAATCAGACCGGACCGGTGAGAAGAGGTGTGGGAATGGCGATGTTTATTTACAAAACAGGCGTTTATCCCATTTCTCTGGAAACTGCTTCTGCCCGCATTACTTTAAATCAGGACGGTTCCATCCAGCTTTCCATGGGCGCTACGGAAATCGGACAGGGAGCAGATACCGTATTCACCCAGATGGCGGCAGAGACTACTGGAATCAGCGTAGACAGGGTATATATCAATTCCACACAGGATACGGATGTAACTCCCTTTGATACAGGTGCTTATGCGTCCCGTCAGACCTATGTATCCGGCATGGCCTGCAAAAGTGTGCCTTAGAGTTCCGTCAGAAGGTCTTAGAGTATGCTGCCTATATGCTGAACCATGATGTGACAGATCTTTAAAAGACGGTCTATGCAGATCTTGTAAAGGAGGCTGCCGGTAAGGTACGTCAGGTTCTGGGGCTTCATGCAGAGGAGGAAATTACCTGGGAGATGTTAGACATTGCGGACAGCCAGGTGGTTGTAAACGGCGGCGATCCGGTACTCTTTGATGTGGCGGTAGTAGCTGATACAGCGTTCTATTCCTCAGACCACTCTATCCATATCACAGCAGAGGTTACAAACCAGTGCAAGGACAATACCTTTGCTTCCGGCTGCTGCTTTGTGGATCTGGAAATCGATATGCCTCTGGGTCTTGTGACTGTAAAGGATGTGATCAATGTCCATGACTCCGGTATCCTGATCAATCCGAAGACAGCCGCCGGACAGGTACACGGCGGTATGAGCATGAGCCTTGGTTTTGGACTTTCTGAGGAGCTTTTAGTAGATGAAAAGACCGGAAAACCGTTAAATAATAACCTTCTGGATTACAAGATCCCTACCGCTATGGATGCTCCGGAGCTTCATGTGGAATTTATCCAGTTAGACGATCCTACAGGCCCTTATGGAAACAAATCTCTGGGCGAGCCGCCGGCAATTCCGGTTGCTCCGGCGATCCGGAACGCCATCCTTCATGCAACCGGCGTACATATGAATACAGCGCCTATGACAGCCCAGCGTCTGATCGCAGCGTTTAAAGAAAAGGGACTTATTTAAGAAGGAAGGAGAAATAAGGCATGTTTGATATAAAATCATTTTACGAGGCAAAGGATGTACAGGATGCTGTGCAGGCTCTGGTAAATGAGCCGGATGCAGAGGTGATCAGCGGTGGTACCGACGTACTGATCCGTGTAAGAGAGGGAAAGGATGCAGGAAAAGCCCTTGTATCTATCCACAATATTCCGGAGCTTAAGGGAGTAAATGTTCTGGAAAACGGAGATCTCTGGATCGGAGCAGCTACTGCATTTTCACATATTACAAATGATCCCCTGATCCAGAAGCTGATCCCCATGCTGGGTGAGGCAGTGGATATGGTGGGTGGACCTCAGATCCGCAACACAGGAACCATCGGCGGAAATATCTGCAATGGAGCTACTTCTGCAGATTCAGCTTCTACCATGTGGACCTTAAATGCCAAAGTGATCCTAGTGGGACCGGAAGGGGAGAGAATCGTTCCCATCTGCGAGTTTTATACAGGTCCCGGACGGACCGTAAGAGCCAGAGAAGAGGTATGTACGGGCTTTCATTGCAAAAGAGGATTATGAGGGCTGGTACGGCCAGTATGTAAAGTACGGAAAGAGAAAGGCCATGGAGATTGCCACTTTAGGCTGTGCAGTCCGGGTAAAGCTTTCAGAAGACAAGACGGTCATTGAGGATGTGCGTCTGGGCTACGGAGTGGCAGGACCTACGCCCCTTCGCTGCCGGAACGCAGAGGAAGGCTTAAAAGGAGCAAGAGTGGATGACAAAGAGGCGGCAGAAAAAACAGCGCTCACAGAAGTAAATCCCCGTTCTTCCTGGAGAGCATCCAAGGAATTCCGCTTACAGCTCATTGAGGAGTTAGCAAAGCGTGCACTGGCAGAATCTATCACAAGAGCAGGAGGTAATTGCAATGCTTAAGATCATACATATGAAAGTAAACGGAAAAGAGCATGAACTGGCAGTGGACGAGAGAGAGTCCCTTTTAGATACTCTGCGTCTGCGCCTGGGGCTGACTTCGGTGAAAAAGGGCTGTGAGGTAGGAGAGTGCGGAGCCTGTACGGTACTGGTAAACGGAGAGGCCATTGACAGCTGTATTTATCTGACCATGTGGGCAGATGGAAAGAGCGTAATGACCGTAGAAGGCTTAAAGGGGCCAAACGGCGAGCTTTCTCCGATCCAGAAGGCATTCATTGAGGAGGCGGCCGTCCAGTGCGGCTTCTGTACGCCGGGTCTGATCATGAGTGCGGTTGAGATCGTGGGAACGGGAAAGAAGTATAACCGCGAAGAGCTTAAAAAGCTCATTTCCGGTCATCTGTGCCGCTGCACGGGCTATGAGAACATTTTAAACGCTATGGAACGGATTGTGGAAGAAGTATATCAGACCACACATAAAGAAGCATAGAATGAGTGTGCCGGCAGATGTCTGGTCTGGGGAGATAAATAAAGACAGCTGCCGGCATGAGAATGGAGGCGGTAAATCGTATGGGGAAAACAGCAAAAACAGCAGGAAATGCAGCAGACTGCAGTATTAACAACATATACAGACTGGAGGGAAGAGTGCCCATCGGAAAGGCTATTCCCTTTGACTGCAGCATATTTTAGCCATGTTCGTTTCAAACCTGGCGCCGATCACCATTATTGCGGGAGCGTCCAAGACGCCGCTTACACCGGCCCAGCTGGGTATGCTTCTGCAGAACGCCATGTTTGTAGCAGGCATTGCTACCATGATCCAGCTTTATCCCATCTGGCGGATCGGATCAAAGCTTCCTGTGGTTATGGGTGTAAGTTTACCTTCGTAACGGTGCTCAGTACCATTTCATCCAATTACGGCTATCCGGCTGTAGTAGGAGCGGTTCTGGTGGGAGGTCTCTTTGAAGGAACCTTAGGACTGATGGCAAAATACTGGAGAAAGATCATTACTCCGATCGTAGCGGCCTCTGTAGTAACAGCCATCGGTTTTTCACTCTTTACCGTAGGAGCCAGATCTTTTGGCGGCGGCTATAATGATGATTTCGGTTCTGCCCAGAACCTGATCCTTGGAACCGTAACACTGGCTGTCTGTCTTTTGTGGAATATTTTTGCAAAGGGATATCTAAAGCAGCTTTCCGTTTTAGCCGGCCTGGTAGTAGGATATATTCTGGCGATCACCATGGGAAAGGTAGATCTGTCTATGATCATGTCCGGTGGAATCATTTCCTTGCCCCATCTGATGCCCTTTAAGCCGGAATTTTATCCGGGAGCTATTATCTCCGCATGTATCATTTTCCTGGTGTCTGCGGCTGAGACCATCGGCGATACCTCTGCTCTGGTAGCAGGCGGATTAAACCGGAAGATCACAGGAGAGAAATCTCAGGTTCTCTGGGCTGTGACGGCTATGGTTCCGTTATTTCCGGTCTCTTTGGATGTCCTCCTGTAACTTCTTTTTCACAGAACGTAGGCCTTGTCAATATGACAAAGGTAGTGAACCGTTTTACGATCATGACGGGCGCTGCCTGCATGATTTTAGCAGGACTTCTTCCGCCGGTGGAAATTTCTTTGCTTCCCTTCCGGACGCAGTATTAGGCGGATGTACGATCATGATGTTTGGAACTATCTTAACCTCTGGTATTCAGATGGTGGCTGACTGCGGTTTCTCTCAGAGAAATATTACCATTGCAGCGCTGTCCTTATCCATCGGAATCGGTTTTACCACAGCCAGCGAGGTCGGGATCTGGGATATCTTCCCGCCGATGATCCAGTCCGTATTTTCTGCCAATGTGGTAGCGGTAGTGTTTGTAGTATCTATTATTTTAAGCCTGATCCTTCCAAAAGATATGGACGTGAAAAAGATCGATCAGCAGTAGCGGCCAGAATGGAGGCAGCTTCGTATACTTGCCAGAAAAGAAAATATATGAGATAATAATACGCGGTTTAGCTTTTTGGAGCTGGCCGCGTATTTTCTCGGAAAGAATATGGGGCCATTGTTTTAGAAGAAAGGGACATACATATGAAGAAAAACTGAGAGGTCTTTTAGAATCATCTTTGGCAGGACTGCTTTTGTAATGGCAGGGCTGGGGCTGCAGCTTTGGGTATTTATAGCGGCGTTTAAGTTTTGAATGGGTATCTTCATTATTTTATATTCTCTGTGTGCTTTTAAGTGCTCTTGCAGTGATCGCCATTTTAAATGAACCTATTGATTCCAGCTTTAAGATGGCCTGGATCATACCGGTACTCGTGATACCGGTGTTCGGCGTACTTTTATACATTTTCGTACAGATGCAGTTTCAGACCAAAGCTCTGGCCAGACGTCTGGCAGCATCCACTGCCAAAACAAGACCCTATCTGAACCAGAATGAGGATGTGAGGAAGGAACTTGAGGCCCTGGACGGCCGTACGGCCGGACTGGCGGATTACCTGGAACGTATGGCTGGAGCGCCGGTATATAAAAATACGGACATCGAGTATTTTCCCCTGGGAGAGGATATGTTCGTACGGTTAATGAAAGAGCTGAAGGCGGCAAAACATTTCATTTTTATGGAGTTTTTTATCATTGACAGGGGATATATGTGGGATGAGATCTTAAAGGTTCTGGAGGAAAAGGTAAAGGAAGGAGTAGAAGTCCGGGTGATGTATGACGGAATGTGCTGTCTGATGCTTCTTCCGTTTCACTATCCCAGGCAGCTGGAACGGAAAGGGATCCGCTGTAAAATGTTTTCTCCCATTATCCCGGTGCTTTCGACCCATCAGAATTACAGGGATCATCGAAAGATTGCAGTCATTGATCGCCGCTGTGCCTTTACCGGAGGAGTAAATCTGGCAGATGAATATATTAACCGCAAAGTGCGCTTTGGCCACTGGAAGGATACGGCTCTGATGGTAAGGGGAGATGCGGTAAAGAGTTTTACCATGATGTTTCTTCAGATGTGGGATGTGACAGAGAAAAGGAAGAGGATTACAGGAAATATCTTTCTGCTCCGGCAGGAGAAGCCGCAGCCGGACGGATGGAGAAAGGCTATGTGATCCCCTATGGGGACAGCCCCTTTGACAAGGAACAGATCGGCGAGCAGGTCTATCTGGACATACTCAGCCAGGCAAAGGAATATGTCCACATTATGACGCCGTATCTGATCCTGGATGACGGCATGAAGGACGCCCTGTGCTATGCGGCAAAACGGGGAGTGGAGGTTATTATCATTATGCCTCATATTCCGGATAAGAAATATGCCTATCTGCTGGCCAGAACCTATTATCCGGAGCTTTTAAAGGCAGGAGTCCGGATTTTTGAATATGAACCGGGCTTTGTCCACGCGAAGGTTTTGCCAGTGATGATGAGAAAGCCACGGTGGGAACCATCAACCTGGATTTTCGCAGTCTGTACCTGCATTTTGAGTGCGGCACTTTTTTATACCGCAATCCGGTTATTGAAAAAATCGAAGCGGATTATCAGGAAACACTAAAAAAATGTATTCCGGTCACCCTTGAAACCTGTTATAGCTACAGCTGGCTGGGCCGCAAGGCAGGAAGGCTGCTGCGTCTGATCGCGCCTCTTATGTAGGCGCTTTTTGTTTATCAAAAAATACACAGCCAGAACACAAAATCGTCACAAACGGATGGTACATTAGTGACAGTTAATCATTGATATGTATAATTACTTAGAGGAGTTTATGTATGAAAGGTTCCAAATCCTATGGCCGCTTTATCTGTGGTTCTCTGGCTGTTTCGTTTGCCGTTTCGCCCTTTTTGTCTCTTACAGTGCTTGCAGACAATATTTCCAGCGCCAATTTTGACCTGCGACGTCAGGTAGTAAAGCTTACGGGAATCATGGAGATTTCCAGCTTCCGGGGGCAGATCACAAGAGGAGATTTTGCGAAGATGCTGGTAAAGGCGTCCAGCTACCGGGAAAATCTTCCTTCTTCCAGCGTGTCGGTATATGCGGATGTGCCGGCAGACCATCCAAACGCGGTCTATATCCGTGTGGCAGCTTCTCAGGGCTGGATGAGCGGATATCTGGGCGGCAATTTCAAACCGGAGGAGCCTGTTTTATATAAGGACGCAGTGAAGGCCGTTTTAACGCTGTTAGGCTATACAGATGAGGATTTTACAGGAGAGATGGCCAGCTCCAGGATTTCGAAATTTAATCATCTGGAACTGAATGAAGATGTGAGCTGTCAGGCGGATGAAGCGATTACGGAAACGGACTGCATGAATATTTTTTATAATCTGCTGAAAACAAAAAAGAAGGACAGCAACGAGATATACGGAACCGTGCTGGACTGCGAGCTGAATTCAGATGGGGAGATCAATCCCATTTCCATACTGGAGGATGAGCGCAAAGGCCCCATCCTGGTCCATAAGAATTTCAGCGTGGCCCAGTCTGTACCCTTTGATACGGAGGATGCCAATGTGTTTTTAAACGGCGTGGAAAGCACCCTGGCGGCGGTAAAGGCTTCCCAGCAGCAGTCTGGTTTTGCAGTACTGTATTACAATGTGAAGTCAAAAACCATCTGGGCGTATACGACCACCGGCTGGGATACAAAGGACGATTCGGGCAACAACACCTATGTGCTCATCAAGGAGAGATCAAAAATATCTACTATCAGTCCACAGATGTGATGACGCCGACCTCGGTGCGCATCGAGGTGGATGAGGCAAATTCAGACGATGATTTTGATACCAGCGAGGATGTGGATTCCGACGGCTATCTGAATATCAGTCTGGACTCTTCGGAACTTCAGTATCTGTTTTCCATCTATGGAAATCTGGAAGTGGGGGACGATGTGGTGCTGGTGTGCAGCAGAAGCGGAAGCAGCTATACGGCAGTGGATGCGATTGAATATTAAGGGAGAAACGAGATGAAAAAGAAAAAATTATGGGTTCGTCTGCTGGCGGCTCTTCTGGCAGCGGCAGTACTTCTTACCGGCCTTATGATTTGGAAAAATAAAAACAAAGGCTGCGGCTGCAGCCCGGGCCCAAAGCCTTAATACGGCAGCCGTGGAAAAGAGAACCATTACCTCTGAACTATCCTCCTCCGGTACTTTGGCGGCAAAGGATACATACAGCATCACGTCCATGGTTGAGGGCGAGGTGGTTGCCGCCGCTTTGAAGAGGGAGATCAGGTGCAAAGGATCAGGTGCTTTATGAGATCGACAGTTCCAGCATGACAACGGAGCTTACCAGCGCTGAAAATACCCTGACCCGGTCCCGGAATTCTATGAGGATGCGCTGGAGGATTATAATCAGGCCTTAAGCGATTACAGCGGAAATACATATAAGGCCACAGAATCGGGATATATCAAGGAACTTTATATCAGTGCAGGCGATAAGGTAAGCGGAAATACAAAGCTGGCGGATCTGTACAGTGATGATGTGATGGAGATACGGATCCCCTTCCTTTCCGGCGAAGCAGCCCAGATTACCCGGGAAGTTCCGCTGTCCTTACGCTGACTGATTCAGGAGAACAGGTGGAAGCGTCGGTCAAGGCAGTTGCCAACCGAGAGGAAGCTCTTTCCGGAGGGCGTCTGGTACAGTATGTGACCTTTACAGTGGCAAATCCTGGTGGGTTGACTGTTTCTACCAGAGCGTCTGCCCGGGTAGGCGAGTGGATCGGAAGTGAGGAAGGGCTTTTTGAGGCTTCCATTGATACCTCTATGGAGGCAGACCTTTCATCCAGCGTAGAAATAGAGGCGATGCTGGTAAATGAAGGCGATTACGTTACAAAGGGAACACCTGTTTTCCGCATGACGGCAAAAACGGCGGATAAGCTGATCCAGAGCTACAAGGACAGTCTGGATAAGGCCCAGGAGAGCGTGGAGTCAGCCCAGAGCCATTTGGAGAGCACTCAGGACAGCTATGACAATTATACGATCACAGCTCCCATTTCCGGCCAGGTCATCACAAAGAATTATAAGGTGGGGGATAATATTACAAAGAACACCAGTAATACCACCGTTCTTGCAGTGATCTATGACCTGTCCAGTCTTACCTTTGAAATGTCCATTGATGAACTGGATATCAAAGAAGTAGAAGTGGGCCAGAAAGTGGCTGTGACGGCCGATGCCTATGAGGGGCAGACCTTTTCAGGTACGGTTACAAACGTAAGCCTGGAGAGTACCTATTCAAACGGAGTCAGCACCTATCCGGTAACGGTAACCATGGATGAAGCAGGAGATCTTCTTCCGGGTATGAATGTGGACGGTATTATTACCCTGGATCAGGCAGAGGATGTGCTTCAATTCCGTAGATGCGCTTATGAGGGGAAATCAGGTCTACATAAAGGACGATACAGTTACTGAGCAGCAGGGACCGATCCCCGCAGGCTTTAAAGCCGTGGAGGTAGAAACAGGCCTTATAAGCGACAGCTATGTGGAAATCAAAAGCGGGCTTTCTGAAGGAGATACGGTTTATGTGGCGGAATCCAGCCAGAGCAGCGATGCTGTGATGATGATGCCCGAGGCGGAATGGGAGGCGGCCCAGGAGGCGGCCCAGGGGGTGGAATGGGAGGCGGTCCCGGCGGCCGCTGACAGAAAGGGTGAAAAAGCTTATGAACGTAAATGAACGGCTGTCAGAGGAAACACATCCACTGATCGAGTTGAAGCATATTTCAAAGATTTACAATATGGGAGGAGAAGAAGTCAGAGCGAATGACGATGTAAATATTTCTATCCAAAAGGGTGAATTTGTGGCTATTGTAGGAAAATCAGGAAGCGGAAAATCCACTCTGATGAATATTATCGGCGCTCTGGACGTGCCGACCACAGGAGAGTATTATCTGGGCGGTGAGGATGTAAGTAAAATGGGAGATAAGCAGCTGGCCAGGATCCGCAACCGTATGATCGGTTTTATCTTCCAGCAGTATAATCTCCTTCCCAAACTTAATCTTCTGGAAAACGTAGAGCTTCCTCTTCTTTATGCGGGAACAGGAGCAGAGGAACGAAAAAAACGGGCCATGGCTTCCCTTGAAAAGGTGGGGCTTGCGGAAAAATGGAAAAATATGCCTAATCAGCTTTCAGGAGGCCAGCAGCAGAGGGTATCTATTGCCAGGGCGCTGGCAGGAAATCCATCCCTGATCCTGGCTGATGAACCCACAGGAGCGCTGGACTCCAAAACCAGCCGTGATGTGCTTAATTTTTAAAGCAGATCAATGAGGAGGGAAATACCATTGTTATGATTACCCATGACAATTCCATTGCTGTGGAGGCAAAGCGGGTGATCCGCATTGCAGACGGGCATAAAATCTTTGACGGAGATGTAAAAGATTATGCTGCAATCCTTTAAACTGGCTCTAAAAGCATATGGGGCAATAAGATGCGTTCTTTTCTTACCATGCTGGGGATTATTATCGGTGTGGCTGCGGTGATCATTCTCGTAAGCCTGGTAAATGGATACATGGGGACGATCGTAGAAAATTTTGCCAGCATGGGAGTGAACCAGATCAATGTAAACGTAACCAATCTGACATCCCGAACTGTAAGTCCAGATGAAATGTATGGATTTTTTGAAGAGCACACAGACGTATTTGAGGCTTTAAGCCCCAACGTGACCATTTCCACGACGATAAAAAAGGGAAATGATTCCATGACTTCTACCAGTGTGGCAGGACGCAGCGAGCAGTATCTGGAGATTAAGGACTATGAGCTGCAGCAGGGAAGAAATATCACCTATTCGGATATTCTTCCCGTCAGAAGGTCTGCGTGATCGGAGCGTATGTGGCCCAGGAGCTGTTTGGCAGTGCTGAAAAGGCTCTTGGGGATACGCTGAAGGTAGGGGGCTATGCCTATAAGGTAGTGGGCGTAGCAGAAATTCAGGATGAGGACGATATGAGCGACGGAGGCACGGATGATTTTGTATGGCTTCCATATACGGCTTCCATTAGTCTGGCGAGAAGCGCTAATATTAACAGCTACACCTTTACAGTGGCAGATACGGATGATGCGGATGAGGCAAAGACGCTCATTGAGAATTTCCTTTTGAGATTTTTAAGGATGACGATTACTATAGGGTATCTGCCATGAGTGAAATGCTGGATTCCCTGAACGAACAGATTGCCATGATGAGCGGTATGCTGGGAGGAATCGCCGGATTTCCTTCTGGTAGCCGGAGTGGGCGTTATGAACATCATGCTGGTGTCAGTCACAGAGCGGACAAGGAAATTGGAATCCGAAAATCTCTTTGGGCGGACAAGGAACCATTATGCAGCAGTTTGTGATCGAAGCGGCAGTTACCAGTTCTCTGGGCGGAGTGATCGGAATTTCATTGGCTGCGGGCTACTGCAGTAGTAGGCAGCCATTGGCATTTCGGCTACACCTACATTTTCTGCCATTGTAATTTCATTTAGCATATCCGTGGGGATCGGCCTGCTTTTTGGTTATATGCCAGCCAGCCGTGCGGCTAATTTAAATCCGATTGATGCGCTGCGAAGTGAATAAGGAGTTTACATTCCCCTGCCGTATATGGTGCGATGGGGATTTTCATTGACATCTTTTGACGTAGTATAAACTGAATAGGATGATATATGAAAATTTACGCAGATTTTACATTTCATTGGTTCGATTTTACTTCTGTTTGGTATGCTGTTTACATGAGGCTTTAAAAGCATAATATGTAAATTTAATAACAGGAAAGGGCAGGAATCAGCATTTATGGAAAAAATTTACATCATAGAGGATGACGAAAATATCAGAAATCTGTTAAAGATCGCACTGGAGGGGTTTGGCTTTGAAGCAGAGGGTTTGAAACAGCAGAAGAAGGGCTGGAGCGTATCCGGCAGGAATGCCCGTCCATGGCGATCTTCGACTGGATGCTCCGGAATGGACGGGGTGACGGCCATCCGGCAGATCCGTCAGACCGAGGGGATAAGCGGCCTTCCGATCATGCTTTTGACAGCAAAGGAAAAGGAGCTGGATAAAGTAGTGGGGCTGGACTGCGGAGCAGATGACTATATGGTAAAGCCCTTTGGCGTTCTGGAGCTTTCTGCCCGATCCGCAGTCTCCTGCGCAGGGTAAGGCGGAAGAAAAAGGATATACTGTCCTATCAGGGATCAGTATCAATAAAAGACAAGAGACGCTTCCAGCAGCGGCCGTGTCTGCGAGCTTACTTTAAAGGAGTTTGAGCTTTTATGTTATCTTTGGAGAATCAGGCCAGAGTAGTAACCAGGGATGAACTTTTAAACCAGATCTGGGGCTATGAGTATGACGGAGAGACAAGACACTGGATATGCAA
>SCPP01000470.1_pt1 | contig 16526 bp, 18 predicted proteins | sample 6106811 | NCBI WGS metagenome assembly SCPP01 (sample SAMN10720449, study PRJNA508395) | human gut metagenome | isolation source: Participant 2 stool, 15 month | host: Homo sapiens | collected 2018
ATCACACCGTCGGCAAAATCTGCAAATCCGGAAAAATTCCCTTCCCCGGCAGCAGCTTCGCCCGGCTCTCCCTGATTAAAATCCGTCTCCCAGACAAGCTCATAGTCTGCAAATGACATATATCGGTCATAATATATAAATCCGCCCACAGCGGCCAAAATCAGAACCCCGATCACTGCTCCAATGCGAACCCGGCATTTTATGCTTTTCTGATGGGCTTTCTTTATCAGCTCTTCGCTGTCCTCATCCTCCGGCGAAGAAACGGAGGGAGAAACCATCTGGCTTCTCAGCTGCTTTTTTTTATTTTCACGGCTCATTGAACGGTTGCTGCCCATTTTGTACTCCTGAATGTTTGATATACCTGTTAAGTATACAACATTTTCGGAGGTTGCGCACTAATATTTTCACGGCATAAGAAGCTTCTGGCCTGCATAGATGCTGTTCTGATCCCTCAATTCGTTGATCCGGCAGATCTCGTCCAGCTTATTTACATTTTGGTAAACCTTAAAACAGATGCCATAAAGTGTTTCGCCCTCCCCAACGGTATAAACCTTATAAGCAGGAGCATCAGCTTCCTCCGTTTCCATGAGTGCTGTTTCCTCCGGGACATTCTCCGGAGCTTCACTGGAAATGACTGCAGTTTCAGTCTCCGCAGCTTCTCTCATCGTTTCAGGAGTCACAAAAGAAGGCTTTTCCCCCACCGTAACCTTAGGGAATTTTTCCTCTATAGGCCAGACCCCTGCTTTTGCTTCCTTGATCCTTCCCTCCGGGAGCACCGATGCAATCACACTTTCCATTTCATGCATCTTTTTATAGTTATTAAACATCGCTACACCGCCTGCCAAAACAGTTACAGCCAAAGCTGTGCACACAGCCGAAAGCGTACCCACCGTACTCTGGCGGCGGATTGCTTCTCCTCTGTGCTCTTCCATTTTTTGGCGAAAATCCTGGATAGCGCGGTCATTTACCCCTGTTTCCACTCTGGAAATATCCTTTCGGGAAATCATATAATCCTGCATCATCTGATTGCGCTCATAGTAAATACTGTAGCCCCTGAGTTTATAAAATCCGTCTGAGGACGTAATATAGACCGCTTCCTCACCCTCCAGGCCGCTGTTTAAATACATCAGCTGATTTTTTCCTGTAAAATAATGGCTGTGTTCCTGCCAGTAGTTTAATGGATTTAAACTGCAGCCCGGATTCCCGCATAAAAACCACCCCTGTACCGTTCGTTTGGGAAACCGATTTTCCACTTCCTGATAGGCCTTTTGCCATGCATCCTCTGTAAAGACTCCTTCTCCCCATCCTTTGCAACCGTTTCCATTTCCAAAGCCCCGTCTACAAATACATACGGCACATCCTCATGGATCTCCCTGTTTCCCAGAAGAAGCCCCACCCGCAGATCCGCCCCTTTGCGGGCCTTAACTGCTTTAAATATGTATTGACATAATCCTCTACATACAGCTTTAAAACCTGGTCACGTTCTCCGATCTGCCGTATATTTTTCGGCAGCTTCGGGAACAGTTCATATAATTCTCCCATCTGCTCACCCCTTTATACCGATGCGAAACCTATAAAGCACGTTTCGCCTCTGATCAGCGGCCGTCAAATGTCTGCACACGCAGGCGTGACAGCCATTTTCCTCGTCGCCACAACAAAAAACATACCTGAAAAATCCAGGTATGTCTCAGTATAACAGGTATTTTGCGCAAAGTTTGTCATATTATGGCTGCATTTTCCCAAAATCGTTCGACAAGGGAAATACTTTCGCAGATGCAGTCCGCCATTTTCATCACCATGGACAGCCGGACACTTTGAAGCATCACAGGATCACGGCTGCCTGCGCCCCCTACGATCCCGGTGATCGAGATATCTCCTACTGCCTCTAACTCCTTTGATACCCCAAGCCCCGGCTGCAGCGCTCCCCGCCCCAAAGTAGCATAGCCCACATGATCCGGGCTGCCTACCGAAGCGTCAATCGCTACCACCACATACCGGGAATAATGGGCTTGGATATATCGGATATAAAGCTCCAGATTCATGGCATGTACCGGCTTATCCAGAGTTCCGATCACAGCGGCTCCCTTTAAACGCTGCCTTCTCAGCTTGTGTCCAACCAAAGGCCCCAGGCTGTCCCCTGTAGAGCGGTCTGTGCCGATACAGAGGAACATGACGCCTTCTTTTCCTTTTTCTTCCATTTCGTCCATGATCATACGGTTCAGGTTCACGGCAAAACGTTCTGCCTCAAACTCTCCCGCTGTATCATAGTATGATATATCTTCCCGGCTGGAAATACCGAATGTTTTCCACAATTTCATGTCTGTACTGTCTCCTTATCCACGGAGGCTGAACTATTTTCACCGTTTTTTATAGTATAGACCCTGAAAATGGGAAATATGCATGGCTTTTTAACCGAACAGCTTTTCTTTGTATACGCCGTCCCGGATCAGTCCCCGGATCGCGTCTACCACCGCCTGCTTATCCTCCTGATAGGTCACACCGAACCATTTATCCGGTGTATCCAGTACGCGGACTTTCGCCTTCCCCTCCTGTACCAGATCGTCAATAATCTTCGGGAGCAGGTATTCTGCCTTAATATCCTCAGGCTTTAAGCCGTCTAAAAACTTCGGGAACCCATGTTCCAGCTCCTCTAAGAAACGCACCGGAAGACCCCACATATTCATGGAAACCGGCTGGTCTGCCTGTACAGATACAGGATTTCCCGCCTCATCTGCTGCTGCCAGTCCGTCCCCGCTTCTGCGGATATCATAAGTTTCCGTTACGTTTTTAAGGAATCCATTTTCCACATGGCACACACCTCTGGTAACGCTTCCGTTGTCGCTTAAGGTATTTTCAAGCACAAATCCGCCCATGCAGATATCATAAACATCTGCATCATCCTTCATCTCATTTACCATGTAATCGTGGATCCGCTTAAAGCCCTCTTTTCCGTAATAATCGTCTGCATTGATCACCAGGAACGGACAGTCAATCAGCCCCTTTATCATCAGAACAGCCTGACCGGTTCCCCAGGGTTTTTTGCGGCCCTCAGGCACAAAATAGCCCTCTGGAAGAGCGTCCAGCTCCTGATAGGCATAAATAACCGGGATCTGCTTGGCAATGCGGTTCCGATAATCTCCTTAAAATCCTTTTCCAGATCTTTACGGATAATAAATACGACTTTGTTAAATCCGGCCTCAATGGCGTCATGGATAGAATAATCCATAATAATCTCTCCATTTGGCCCAACAGGAGCCAGCTGCTTGATTCCGCCCCCAAACCGGCTCCCGATTCCGGCCGCCATAATTACTAATGCTGTTTCCTTCATAATCTTGTTTCCTCCTTTTAAGGTGCCACTATTATACTACAAAATCCTTATTGATGGAAATGGTATTTTCCCTGATACTTCTACATGGGTTTCCTCCACAAAATATTCCCGGCCAGCTCTGTAAGCACCCCCTGGACCCGTTTCACATCCTCATAAGGTACGGATTCATTAGGCTTATGAGCCAGCTCCAGGCTGCCGGGGCCATATGACATACAGTTATGATTTCCCAGCATCCCTGCTGCTACCGCCGTATCTGTGTAGCCGTTAAAGGTTCCTACCGCCGCTTCCTCTCCCACAACGGCCTTTACAGCCTCTTTTAAACGGGACAACAGCGGTGAATCCGGGTCCTTTTCTACATAGGGTCTGTCTCCTGTAAGCACATAGCTTCCCTTAACTCCTGCGATTTCCTTCTCTGACCTTTTTTATCGCCCCTTCAACCATCGCACAGGCAGCCGCCGTATCCACTGGGGGCGCCAGACGCATATCAATCCATACTTTACAGCTGTCCGGCACTACATAAGGCCTGTAGCCTCCCTGGATCTGGCCAAAAGCAACGGTAGAAATCCCCAGATCATGGTGGGGCGGACAGGCTGCAATCTCCTTTCGTATGCTGCTGATCACCTCCGCCATGGCTGCAATGGCGTCTGCTCCCTTCCATGGATTGCTGGCGTGGGCGGTGATGCCCGTAACGGTCAGTTCAAACCAGGTGCGGCCCTTGTGAGCCACCTGAATCTGTCCATCTGTAGGCTCTGTATCCAAAACCCAGTCCTCCTTCGTGATCCAGCCGGAACGGATGGCATGCTCCACTCCCCGCATAAAATCCTCTTCATCCACGGTACAGATTATGGAAAATGACCGGTTAGGAAGCTCTCCCCTTTTTCCGGTCTCCCGTACCTGAGCCTCAAAGGCAGCAAGGGCACAGGCTAACCCCGACTTCATATCACAGGCCCCTCTTCCATACCGGCGCACCACCGTTTTTCCCTGCTCCTCTGTTTCCCGGACCACCGCTCCCAGAGGCGGCGTCGTTTCATCCCAGCCATCTCCCAGCATAACCGTATCCATGTGGCAGATATAGATCAGTCCCGATCCATTCGTCTTTCCCGGTATCCGCGCCATCACATTAAACCGGCCCGGAAGTACCTCCTCCCGTGCGATTTGGATCTGGTCTGCCAGAGAACCGCCACACCGTTCACAGCACCGGCTTAAATACTCATAAAGCCGTTCCCCGATCTCGCCTTCATAAGCGCCCGGATCTGAGCTGTCTATGGACACCAGCTTTTTTGCCAGCTCCCAGGCCCGCTCCTCCCAGTCCGCATCATTTTCAAATACCTTCATATCCTGCTTCCTCCCATTCTTGTTCCAATACTGCTATTATAGGCTTCCTTTTCCGGTAATACAAGACCGCTGGCAGATTCTTCCCTTTACTCCAAACCGTCCTTCCGGAACAGTGAACATACCGTCTGCAAATGTCCACAGCTTGCGGACATTTGTCACAACCTTTTCGTTGTACCTATTTTAGTAAAAAAGGTGGTTGCGCTTGTAGTAAAACACGCTTATTATATGGTTGAATCAAAATGCATATTTTGAATGAACAAGAGTATTAAAAAGGAGGTTTATTCTTTCATCATGAAAGAAATCAAAAATCCATTCTGGCGCACAGCCGCTGAATATGGAACTATCACAATCAGTATCTGGATCATGGTTATAGGAATCTATTTTTTCAAATTCCCAAACCACTTTGCCTTTGGCGGGATCACCGGCTTTTCCACCGTTATCAGTGAGATGACCCAATGGTCAGCCAGTGATTTTACATTCATTACAAATATGTCCCTTCTGGTTCTTGGCTTTATCTTTCTTGGAAGAAGCTTTGGACTGAAAACCGTTTATGCCACCGTTGTTATGTCCGTCAGTCTTTCCCTCCTGGAGCGTATCTGCCCATTGACAAAGCCTCTGACCTCAGAGCCGCTTCTGGAACTGATGTTTGCAATTTTCCTGCCTGCCATCGGAACCGCTATTTTATTCAATATCGGAGCATCCAGCGGCGGTACGGATATCATTGCCATGATCATGAAAAAGCACACCAGCATGAATATAGGCACCGTACTGATGCTGGTAGATGTGGCATCCGTTCTGGCTTCCTTTTTCATCTTTGATGCGGAAACAGGACTGTTCTCCACCATCGGCCTTGCAGCTAAATCCCTTGTGATCGATTATGTGATCGAAAATATCAATCTCTGCAAATGTTTTAATATCATCTGCGACAATCCCGATCCCATCTGTGATTACATCATCCATACCTTAAACCGCAGCGCCACAGTCTACCACGCGGAGGGAGCATTTTCCCACAATGACAAGACCGTGATCATGACTACCATGAAACGCAGTCAGGCCTTAAAGCTGCGCAACTATATAAGAAAAATTGAACCCACTGCCTTTATGCTCATCTCCAATTCCAGCGAGATCGTAGGAAAAGGCTTTCTGGCAAGCTGATCTGGAATTTCCAGCGCCTCCTTTATCTTTATGTTAAGCGGGCGCTCTTTTTGCATTCAAAAACAGAACGATCTGTGATATACTTAAACCAATCATATCTTACGAAAGAAGGTGCTTTCCATGGATCTGAAGCTTCAGACCCGACAGACTCAGACCCTATCCCAACGCATGATACAATCTGCTGAGATCCTGCAGATGACTGCCCAGGAATTAAACACATATATCAATGAGACGGCACTGGAAAATCCCGTGATGGAAATATCTGATTCTTCTTCCGGAGGGCCGGATCGGGAATCCATTGAACAGCAGCAGTGGCTTAATTCCTTTAATGAAGAAAACTATTACCTCTACCAGCGGCAGAACAACGATGATGACTACGATTTTAAGGATTCCTGGAACATTGATACGGATGACGGCGAGACGCTGGAAGACTATCTCTGGTCCCAGCTGATCTCAGAGGAGCTTTCTGCCGATGATACACAGATTATTCACTACATGCTGGAATCGTTAGATGACAGAGGCTATCTCACCGAATCTCCCGGAGATATTGCGGCAGATCTTAAAACAGACGAAGCACATATCCTTAAGCTTCTTGCGCAGCTCCAGAAACTGGACCCTGCAGGAGTTTTTGCCCGAAATCTGGAAGAGTGTTTAAATCTTCAGCTGGAACGCCGCGGCCTCCTTACACCTGTGATGAAAACATTAACCTGTCAGTGCCTGGAAATGATTGCCAAAAATCAGATACCAGCCATTGCCAGAAAGCTTCGTCTGTCCCCTGCGGAAGCCGCAGACTGCTGCCAGATCATCCGCTCCCTGAATCCCAAACCCGTAATGTCCTTTTCCAGCCGGGAACAGCTCCGCTATATTATTCCGGATGTAACCATTGTCAAATTTAAAGACCATTTTGATATCCTCTTAAATGAAGCCATGTATCCGGCCATTGAAATCAGCAGCTATTACCGCAAAATGAGCCAGGAACCTGAGTCTGAGGAGGTAAAAGAATATCTGGGAAATAAGCTTCGTCAGGCAGAATGGATCCGCCAGTGCATCGCACAGAGAAGCCTCACCTTGATGGATGTGTCCAAGGCTATTCTGGAGCATCAGGAAGCATTTTTCTCAAAGGGTTCCAATCACCTTGTCCCGCTGCGCATGACTGATATCGCAGACCGGCTGGGGATACATGAGTCTACGGTCAGCAGAGCCGTCAGCCATAAATATCTCCAGTGCTCCTGGGGTGTATATCCCCTGAGCTTTTTCTTTTCGCGCTCCGTTTCCCGCAGTGAAAATGGTTTAAACTCCGCCTCTCATGGCATCAATGCCGCAGCCATCAAACTGGCTCTCAGGAAAATCATAGCCGGAGAAGACCCCAAAAAGCCCTACAGCGACCGCCTTCTAAGCGAAAAACTGGCTTCCCAGGGTATCACCATCTCCAGGAGAACCGTTGCAAAATACAGGGAAGAGGAAGGAATTTTAGACGCCAGCGGGCGAAAAGAGTACATTTAACAATTTTTTTTAAATATTTTACCAAAAGACTTGACAGCTTACAAAAAAAAGGGTAGAATATCACCGTTGTCAGCGATTTTCAATCACTGATACGGATGCCCAGATAGCTCAGTTGGTAGAGCAGAGGACTGAAAATCCTCGTGTCGTTGGTTCGATTCCGACTTTGGGCACTGCGCAGGTGTAGTTCAATGGTAGAACACTAGCCTTCCAAGCTAGATACGTGGGTTCGATTCCCATCACCTGCTTGAAAACAGGATATCTGTTTTTTGCGCGAGTGGCTCAGTGGTGGAGCACCACCTTGCCAAGGTGGGGGCCGCGGGTTCGAATCCCGTCTCGCGCTTTTTTTATTTTCAGCGGAAGCCTTTATTTTCAAAGGTTTCCGCTGTTTTTATCTTCCCTGCGCCGCCGTCAAAAGCAAAACTGCTCCTAAGATCATTCCAAATCCCAGGAAATCCGGCATTACAAAAGGAGTTCCCAGCCAGAAAAATGAGATGATTACCGCAGATAAAGGTTCTACGCTTGCCAGGATGCTCCCCTTTAAGGGGCCGATCATGGACACGCCCTGAAGATACAGTCCAAAGGCAATGGCTGTTCCTATTACAATCACGCTGACTAATGCTCCCCAGGTACCTCCGTCCCATATGAGCTCATATTCCCACGGGCGGAAAATCAGACACATGAGAACACCTCCGAAGAACATTCCGAATCCCAACACCTGATATATGTCATAACGCAGGATCAGGCTTCCGGGAAGCATATTGTAAAGTACCGCGCTGACAGCGGCTGCAAGCCCCCAGAAAAGAGCGCTTCCCGTAATATAGAAGGTATGTATATTGCCATGAGTCCCAAGGACAAAGGTTCCCAGAAGGGAAAGACCTATGGCTCCCAGTTCCAGTCCTACCGGACGGCGTTTTTCCTTTATGCAGACTGCAGACAGGATCAGAATGGGGGACAGATACTGCAGTACCGTAGCCGTTCCCGCATTCGATGCCTCAATGGCCATAAAATACGTAAACTGGCACAGGCTGATGCCGCAGAAGGCAAAGATCAGCAGGCGAAGCAGATCCGCTTTTTTCTTTAATACATCCAGATTTCGTTTTCCATGAAGGGCAAATCCCATCACGATCATAATAATCCCTGCAAAAAGCAGGCGCAGCGCCACCAGCCATGGCGCTTTGGCTCCCCTTGTCTCAAATAAAAACTGTCCGCAGCAGCCGGAAAAACCCCAGCAGATTCCTCCGCAGACTGCCATTACAGTCCCCAGTGTTTCTTTTTTCTTCTGTTCCATTTCAAATTTTCTCCCTTGTTATCTTATCCTTTTGTCTGTTTATCCTGCAAAACCTCTCTATTTAAAAACTCCATAATTCCCATATGCACCGTCCACGCCATTCGGTCCTGATACACTTCATCCTGCAGTTTGGCCGCCTCAGCCCGGTTGCTGAGGAAACCGCACTCTACAATGGCTATGGGCGGTTTTACATGGAGAAGGAGGTAATAATTTCCATTTGCCTTGGCCTGCCGACTGTTCTTCTCTCCCAAAACATAATTAAAACGCTTTTGGAGAATTTCCGCCAGCGTTTTTCCTTTTTGTGAATTTTTGTAATAAAATACCTGACCTCCGGAAACGGATTCCTCATGGTAGCTGTTTTGATGAATGCTGACTACCAGATCCGGCGCCGCCTTTTCTATGATCTGACAGCGTTTTTTCATATCGGACATTTTTTTGTTTCGTTCTCCTTCCGGGTACAGTCCGTTATCGTCCTCTCTTGTGAGGATCACATCCACATCTGAGGCTTCCAGGTATTCCTTAAGCCGCAGAGCAATGGATAAATTGATATCTTTTTCCAGCTGACCCTCTATCCCTACTTTTCCGGGATCCCGTCCTCCGTGGCCGGCGTCAATCACGACTGCCGGCCGTAGGCTTCCTGCCCCTCCTTTGCCGCTTGAAACGGCCAATGTTCCAGAAGCTGCGAAGGTTCCGGCCTTCCAGGAAAGGAGAGCCACTGCACCCAGCATCAAAAGCCCCATCACGGTCTGCCATGTCCAATGTTTCATACCATTTGCTCCAAACTGCCCGGGCAGTTATTTTTATGCCTTTGATCCAGTATATTCATCCAGAGAAAAACCTATTCGCAGATGCGGGATACTGCTTTACTCTGACTGCAGCTTATTATAATCCCTGACAGAATCCGCTGTCATATATTCCAGATATTCGTACAGTACAGCAGGATAGCAAAATTCCTGCCACATTTTAAATCCAGGATCTTCTACTGCCCCCTTTACCGCCTCATAGCCTTTTCCGGCATACCAGGCTGTGCTCATCCTGGAATATACCTCTGCCATGGCCTTCTTCTGCTCCTCTGTAAGCTTTACAAACAGATCTCCCTTTTCCTCCTGTCTGGAGTTTTTCATCGCATCATAGGCCTGATTATAAAAGATATTTTTAAGAGCCGTTTTACTGTATGTATTGAAATTGATCAGATTTTCATCTGTACTCTGATGTCTGCGGGCCCATTTTTCCATATCTACCTGTCTGGTATAATAGGAAAATGATTCGTCATCCCTGTATTCCAGCACCCCATACTGGCAGGGCGGCGTTGTCAGGGAGCTGGTAACGATCTCATAAATTCCCCTTCCGTCCTCATGACGCATAAAATGCTGCACATGAAGGTGACCGCTTAAAAAAAGAGGGATGTTTTCCGCCTCAAGCCGTTCAATCAGCTCTTCGCTGTGCTCAATGGTACAATCTTCTGTATAAACGCGGCTTTGATCCAGAAGATTGTGATGCCCTACAGGAAGCAGGATCACACCGTCCTCTCTGGCTTTTTCCAGCTGCCTGTCAATCCATTCATACGTTTCTGTCCCAATCATTCCGCCAATCTTGCTTACCGGCGAATACTGGCAGGTATCCAGCATCAGAAGGCGCATGGAGGGGCTGAGATCATAGGTGTAGCTTAAGGAATAAGGATCGCGCTCTGAAGCCTCATTATAGCCAAACTGTGCATAGATACTGGCAAATCCACCTGCGTCTATGGTCTGGACCGGCTCTCTGTTTTTCAATATAGGAGGATGCCCATCGGCTGTTGATATCATGATTTCCCGGTATCACAAGTACGCTGATGCCTCTGCGCTCTACCTCATCCAAAAGAGCAGCAAATTCCTCATGGCTCTTTACTTCTCCATTTAATGTCAGATCCCCGCTCACGATCAGCACATCCGGCGTAAGCAGCTCGATCTCATCAAAAGCCGCATCTACGATTTCCCATACATAATGAGTCAGCTTTCCATCCCCATGTTCAATTTCATTTTGAAAGGAGCTTCCCCGGTCTGTAAGAGATCTTGCCAGATAATGGACATCTGTCATCAGGACAATTCTCTCTCCATCCTCCATCGGTTCTGCTTTCGTTTCCCGTTCTGCATCCGGGAAAGGCGGAATGGATTCCGGCTCCGTTTTTGTGGGCTTTGTCTGACTGCTTTCCTCCGTTTCCTGTGAGGAAGCAGACGGGACCACTAATCCATCCTCTCCCATAGTTTCACTTTCCTCCCTGACATCTCCCGGCGCCCCTGTAAATATACTGCATCCCCCGATTCCCACACCAGCCAGACACACAAGAGCCACGGCGATCCATCTCTTTCCCTTCATAACATTTCCCCCTCGTCATACAGCCTTAACTATTGACTGTTTCTATTTTACCTGAGACACGATTTCCCAGATGGAGCGATCCTCAAAGCCAAGCTTCCAGCAGGCTGCTCCCGCCAGATCATATTCATTGATCAGATCGACCTTAAGCCCCAGCGACTTCTCCTCCTCCATCCAGACGGACTGTACTCCGTTTTCATTGGAGCTCCCCATAATATATCCCATACTCCCAGGATCCAGCGGGGCCTTGGATGTGGTTTTTCCATCCTTTTCCGTCCATATCCTTGTATAAAAAGGAACGCTGTTGATCACCTTTTCCTTCGGAACTTCTTTCAGCGTATCTGCAATGCCCTTTTCTACATAGGGAAAGGATGCCACGGGACCTGCCTCGCCGCCGGCATAATGCTCATCATACCCCATAACGATCACATAATCTGCTACGATCCCCTGCTCTCTCCTGTTATAAAAGACGGTATATGCTGATGGCACATAGTTATCCACCGAAAGCACCAGCCCTTTTTTCTGCAGGCCACAGACATTTCCCGGATAAACTGAACATAATGGGGACCGGCTTCTGCCTTCAGGCTTTCAAAGTCCAGATTGAAACCGTCAAACCCATAGGTATCTGCCTCTTTCATCAGATTTTCAATGAGTTTTCTGCGGTTAGAGGTCACAGACATAAGCTTCTTTGTATCCAGCTCTTTCACGCTCTCTTTAGTGCTCACATTTTCCACCATAGCCCATACCTTAAGCCCCATATCATGGGCCTGTTCCACATAATCCCTGCTGGCAAGAGAAGTGTAAGTACCGTCATTTCCAATCACATTAAACCAGGTGGGAACAATCACATTCATCCCCTCTGCCGTCTGTGCATATTCCTTAAGAGTGCTGTTTGCTTCCTTTCTGGTAACCTGATGGAATCCCAGACGCACCTTTTCATCCATGGAAATGCTTGTATAAACTGGCGCTTCAAACCGACCTTGAGGCGTGATCTCCTGTTCCTTTTCCAGACGCCGGTTCTGCACATATCCGATATAACCGTCTTCCGTTCTCACTTTAGACCATTTATCCATAGATTCCAGCACTTGAACCGTACTTTTTTCAGAAAGCTCTGTAATGATGTCGCTCTTGATTCCGCCCTTTACCCTGAGGATACTTTTTTTGCGGACCTGAGCGGTTTTTACAGTCCCCCATACCGTGTCTATAAATACACGTTTGATCTGGCTGGTATCAAAGGATTGTTGACGGATATCTGAATAATTCATGATCAGTCCCAACGACAGGTATGCTTCCCCTTCTTTTACCTTCAAAAGAGGCCCCTGTTCTCCCATATCGGACTCATCCGCGTATACAATTTCCTCCGGCAGCGCATATACCAGCAGCTTTTCCGTTTCATCCCAGTAAAACCGCTCATTCACATATTCGTTTACCCAGCTTATGGGCAGATATACCTGTCCATCTTCATAAATTCCTTTTTCTTCCTGAAGCTCATTATTTAAAAGGATCGCCACCTGACTGCCCTTTATATGAAATAACTCTGCCTTATCCGCCATCTCTTTTCCCGGCATATACCGTCTTCCGATCACAAAGCCTGCCGCTGCTCCCGCAATCAGAAGAAGGAGAAAAACCACCGCAAGAAGCGGGCCGAAACTGCGTCTTTTTCTTCTTCTGCTCCTCATTTTTTCCTCCGATCCTGTCTGTGCGCCCCAAAAGGCCCCGTCCGTATATCTGGTTTCTATTTTATCATAGAATCCCCGGAAAGAGGAGCAAAAAATATGTGCACGCAAAAATACCGCCGGTAAGCTGCTGCCTGCTTGCAGGCCGGGACGGTATCTTCTTGTCCCATACGGCAGCAGCTTCCGTCGGTATCTGAATATGTACAGGCTATTGCAGCCTCTTTTGTTATCTTCTGGTTTGTCCGGAATCTGTCAAGTATACTCGGTCAAAACGGATTTCCTTTAAGCTGCCCTGTTCTGAGCAGATAAAATCCCCCATGTAGAAACCTCCGTCCTCTCCCGTTTCAAAAATGCGGCTCCATTCTTCTTCCAGACATTCCATCCCATCTACCAGAACAGAAACTCCCTTATCTCTGAATCGCCTGAGACCATCCAGATAGTTCATTTGCTGTGTCCTGACTTCTCCAGATTCTTTACCATACATTATATAACCTCCTGCAGATGTTCCTTTCTTACAGTCTGGAGGCAAAACGTGACATATACTCCCTTTAAGAAAAAAACAACTGCTGATATTCTCTTTTGCAACGGAAACCGGTTTTCTTCTGTACAGGCCGAATCATGGAAACCGTTTTCCAAACCACGCCATGGCTGTTTTATCTACCTGAAATACATCCTCTGAAAACGGAATTTTCTCTATCGGAATCGAAACTGCTTTTCTATCTCATATCTTATGGCCTTACTGCCAAAGGCAGCCATACAATTCCATCCTTTTCCCAGTTCTTCTTCCTCTGCAAGAAATTCCAAAAATGCTTCAAGCTTCCATTCTGACAGGGACGCTGTCAGAATCCGTATCTGGCACCGGAACCATTCTGCGCGTATTTCCTGTCTCACGGGGCCAAAATCGATCAGTATCTCTTCATATCCGGATCGGATACAGGATGCCAGAGCTTCTTTTTCTCCCTGTGGGTAATAATCTACCTCCAACAGCCGAAAAGCCCTGGCAGTCTGTCCATTTTTATCATCCAGACACAGGTGGACAAAATCACTATGGGAACTCCACTCCACCACCGCTGTCTTTTTCTGACAGCAGCTTGCCAGATAATTAGCGCTCCAAACTGCCAGATGAGTGGTTCCCACAGACCTTCCCGCCCCGCAGATACCGGTTATCCTTGGACTGCGCGTATTTACTGCCGGCGACTTTTTCCCCAGCATTTTCTCCTTCCCCTTCCATTTTCCCGGCAGGCAGGAAAAGAGAAATTTCCTTCCAGACAGCCTTAAAAAAACCTGCCGCCACCAAATCAGGATGAAACGGATCTTCATAATATGGACTGGCAAATACAGCTGCCCTTCTATACAGGCTCCCAGGCTTTTCTCCCCTCCTTTTTGTCCCGCGTTTTATCAGGATCAAGGGATATGGCTTCTGCAGCACCGGTTCCAGTCCGATCAGCTCCTCTGCCATCCTGTCTGTCAATCCCCTCTCCCACAGGCTCTGACAGACAATTCCAAGACAGACCCGCCTTCTCTTTTTAAATCCTCTCCAGCGCTTCTCCAGTCTGTTCCAAAGTCCTTTAGTATAATATCAAAGTCCCGTTTCGGCTCCTCAAAACAGGCCGCCGGACCATACCAGGGCATGATATCAAGCCCCTTCATATTCAGGATCCCGTCCCTTCCGCTTCGAACTCCCCCCAGAGCCTTTGCAAGATTCCTTACAGCCCCTGTACGATTCCTTTCCTCATACAGCACGCGGACTCCATGGCTTTTTAGATAAATGCAAAGCCCCAGGGCCAGATGGGTCACACCTGCTCCGGGCCGGTTCCCCGTCAAGATGATCCTGTGAGATGATATCGACTTTTCTTCTGCTTTCCTCTGATCCCTTTTCAGACACCCCTTTGCCTGCTCTGCAGCCAAAAGCTGTCCCAGAGCTTTTCCTGTCTCCGCCGCAGTCTGATAACGCAGCTCCATATCCGGTTCCATGCATTTTCTGATCACCGCCTCCAAAGGTTCCCGCAGCATGAGTCCGTTTTCAGCGTCCGGCTTCAGGGTTCCCTTTACCATAAATCGAAGGACCGCACCAATGGCATAGATATCTGTCCGTTCATCTAACGGATGGTCTGAGGTATATTGCTCAGGCGCTGCACAGCCTTCTGTGCCGTATCGTACTCTGGCGGCATTGGCACTGATCCGATCCGCCGCATGATCAAAGTCAATGAGGCGCACCGTATCATTCCAGATGATCAGATTATTCGGTTGTAGATCTAAATGTAAAATGGGTTGATTGCAAGAATGATGTAAATATTCAACAAGAGAACAGATCTGCAGTCCATACCGAACTGCCAAATCTTCCTGAAGTGTACCCTGATCTTTTATCAGGGCATATAGAGAACAGCCTTCCAGATATTCTTCAATGAGATAAAAGTAATCTGCATCCTCCTCCAAGTCATAAACCAGCGGAATCCCCGGATGATCGAGATTCTTCAGCACCATGGCCTCCGCGCAGAAAGCAGCGTGATCCACCTTGTACTTGGGCACACATTTAACCGCCCGGTACTCATTCAGCCCCAGATGGCGGGCCTTCCAGACTGTACCTGTACGTCCTGAGCCTGCTTTTTGGATCAATTCATACTTACCAAACAGTATCTCCTTCTCTGTCTCCCCCTCCTTTCGTTACAATATCATCTCATGTGGAAATGTTACTCTATTTTTGTAACTTGTCTATGGTCGAGAGGATAACCACCGAAAAACAGTTGATATTTCCCCCTGTTATGTAGTATATTTATGTTGTAGAAGTTTACCCATTTTTAAATATATACAGAACAGGAAGTGATCCGATGAAGATAGAACGAATCAACGAAAATCAAATACGGTGTACGCTCACCAGCTTTGACTTGAGCGCCCGTAATATCAATATTGTCGAACTGGCTTACGGTACGGAAAAGCAAAAGCTGTTCCGCGAGATGATTCAGCGCGCTTCCAATGAAGTAGGTTTTGAAGCAGAGGATATTCCCCTGATGGTAGAGGCCATTCCTCTTTCTTCTGAAAGCATTATGCTGGTGATCACTAAGATAGAGGATCCCGAAGAGCTTGACACACGGTTTGCCCGGTTCTCTCCTGCTGCAGAAGAAACACAGGAAGAGATCCTGCCTGACCCAGCCGGAGAATTTTTAGAGGGAGCCGGTGATCTGGGACGCCTTCTTTCCCAGCATATGGCTGATATGACGGACAGCCCTCAGGTTCCTGCTGATAGTGAAACCGCTTCCACAAAACAGATCGGAAAACCGCTGAGGATCTTTCTATTTGAGGATCTGGATCGTGCAGCAGAAGCCGCAGCCGCTGTCGCTGATATCTGCACAGTCGCCAATGCACTTTATAAAAAGCCCGGAACACGCCAGTATTATCTGGTATTGGATCGCAGGGATTCAGATGAACACGGTTTCTCAAGAATATGCAACATACTGGCAGAATATGGCAAAAAACTGGCCGGAGATTCTGCAGGTGAAGCCTACTTTAAGGAACATTATGAAACCGTCATCCGGGAGGATGCGCTTAAAAAGCTGCAGCTGATCGGATAGCATATAGCCTGTACTCCACATATTCTTCAAAGGCAGCTTCCTGTTGGGATTTTTTCTTCTTAATTGAGGATATCGCCAATTTTTAAGTTTTATTCTGTACTTATTGACATTGTATCTCCTGATTTTGATTGTTATAATTGTAACACATGCGGCGTCCGCTCCATAAATCGTTCTTTGACAAGATCATATCTATATAGCTGTCTAAAACATAGCTGGGTTTATGGTTTCCCTTTTAATGAAGTATACCAGTCATATAGTCAATGATGCACAGATGATTTTAAGGAGTCAGTGATAATGAAAACACTGCTTATCAAAAATGT
>SCPP01000169.1_pt1 | contig 16404 bp, 23 predicted proteins | sample 6106811 | NCBI WGS metagenome assembly SCPP01 (sample SAMN10720449, study PRJNA508395) | human gut metagenome | isolation source: Participant 2 stool, 15 month | host: Homo sapiens | collected 2018
TTACCGGATAGACCATGAAGTATTGATGGATATTTTGCGGAAGAAGATTGCTGATGAAGATTTGTTGCACGTCTTGTCAGTGATAATAAACTGCGAAGACACAAACTTTGGTCCGCCGCTGTGCCGACATTGGCGACGTGGCGTTTGATGAATTACTGGGAGAGTTGGCTGCCTATCGGCAATCTGATTTCACAAATGTTTGCAATTTGTACTTAAACGAACTTGACCAGTTCTGCAAACACAAACTGCACCTGCATTATTACATACGCTATATGGACGACATTATTATTTTACACCCAGACAAAAAGTATCTGGAAAAGATAAAGAATAAGATTGCGGACTTTCTGGGAAGCAAGCTGCATTTGCAGCTTAACAAGAAAACTTGCATAAGACCAACCAGCATGGGCATTGAGTTTGTAGGGTTCCGCATTTGGTCAACACACATAAAATTGCGCAAGAAGACGGCAAAGAAGCTGAAACGTAGATTGAAATATATGTTTGCAGCATATCACGCAGGAGAGATTGACAAAGATACACTGGATAGATCCGTTGCTTCATACCGGGGCATATTACAGCATTTCAACAGCTACGGTATGCGCCAGAGCCTAAACGAACTGTACTTGCAGGAAATGGGCAAGCCATCCAGAACCGGAGAAGAAGCCAGCCAGCAAATGCGGTCTATTCTGCGGATATTACGGCAGCACTGATGATTATATCAAGCAGACAGAAGAAAAGGAGGTGACGGACAGTGGAAGCAATACAGACGCTTAACCCAGCGGACGTCTGGGAAATGGTACAGAAAGCTATTGTATGGCTTTGCGGGAATTGGGATTGTTATTGACATAACGCCGGAATTAAAGTACAGCCCGTGCGTTGGTTGATTAAACAGCTGGGAAATCTTATGAACCACGACATGAAAGAACAACTGACCAGCTGCAAAAGACTTTACAGACCACAAGGTTGACAGCTGGCGTATGGAAATTCTGGAATTTCAAAGCAGTTGCATAAATCACAGACGCCATACAAAAGAAGAGTTCGACCATATCATTGACATACTGGCAAAGTATGACAAGTACATCAAAGACCGCAAGTTGACAAACGGGCAAGTTGACGTTGCGCATGAATACATACTGGAAATATACAAAGAGTGTATGCGCACAAATGATTTTGCTTTGTCAAAGCCGGAAGAAGAACAATAGGAGGTACAAAACAGCAATATGAAAAGTTTAATATTTTTATCATTGGATTTGCACTGGCATTAGCAGTGCTTTTTATGGAATTTACAGTATTTCAGACAGCGCAGGAAGAAGAGAAAGAAGAGTTGCAGGAACACCCGGAGAGAAAGACCAGCGCAACAAAATCATTATCTTTCAATTCTGGCGACTTACTACAGCGTTTGCCGTGGGCGTGTGGGTAGTGGTCACAAAGGATTTTACCAGTTATCAGTCCTTTGACATTTGTTGGCGGGTAACTGCCGCCGCAGTAGCGTTCTACTGCTGGAAAGCAAAGGCAGAAAATCTGCTGAAAATCAAAGCTGCATACCCGGAGTTGTCCGGCACGCTGTCTGACTTTTCGCGTATGACGCAGTAGCGCCGGGGAGGTATAAGACATGGGACTAATAGGAAAACAACGCCAGAAAAATTTGGAATTTTTGAAATCAAAAGGGCTGTCCAGTTGTGGGGCAGCCGGATTGATGGGGAACTTATATGCAGAAAGCGGGCTGAACCCGCAGAACTTGCAGAACAGCTATGAAAAGAAGCTGGGACATACTGACGCAAGCTACACAGCAGCCGTGGACAACGGCAGCTATGGAAACTTTGCAAGGGACGGCGCAGGCTATGGGCTGGCGCAGTGGACATACCACACCAGAAAAGCCGCTTTGCTGGAATATGCAAAAGCCGCCGGGAAGTCTATTGGCGACCTTGAAACGCAGCTGGGGTTCCTTATGAAAGAATTGACAGAGGGCTACAAAGCCACACTGTCAGTATTAAAGAGCGCACAGACCGTCATTGTTGCTTCAAATGCAGTGCTGACACAGTTTGAGCGCCCGGCAGACCAGAGCGACACGGTGAAGACAAAGCGTGCAGGATATGGGCGAAGAAATACTATAACCAGTACGCAGCCGGAGCCGTTAGCAATAAAAAGAATGGAGGTACAAGCAATATGAACGTATCAGAAGCAAGAAAGAACTTTGCTGCGAAAGCAGCAGCACACATGGGAGCCAAAGAGGGCACAGCGGCGCATAAAGCAATCATTGACCGTTACAATGAACAAAGCCACTTGCGCAGGGGTACAAAGTGACCTATACGGACGATGGTGCGCAACCTTGCCAGTGAAATTGCCATTGAAGCAGGCTACACGGATATTATTCCTACTGAATGTAGCTGTAACCGCCAGATTAAGTTGTGGCAGCAGATGGGGCGCTGGTGTGAGAATGACGCAAAGGTGCCGGAACCGGGCGACTATATCTATTATGACTGGGACGACAACGGCGTTGGTGACTGCACAGGCAGCGCAGAACATGTGGGCATTGTAGAAAGCTGCAACGGTAACACTATCACAGTTATTGAGGGCAACAAGTCCAATGCCGTTGGAAGAAGAACACTGGAAGTCAACGGGCGTTATATCAGAGGTTATGGCGCGCCGGACTTCAAAGAAAGCAACCAGCGAACCTGCAAAGCCTGCGGCACCTGCAAAGCCTGCACAGGAACAGCCGGGAACAGGTATACACCGTGCAGAGAGGTGACACACTTTCTGACATTGCTGCAAAGTATGGCACCACATACCAGAAGTTAGCAAGTACAACGGAATTGCAAACCCTAACGTCATTAGTGTTGGGCAGAAAATCAAAATTCCGGAAGTGGCGTGCGTACATACACCGTGAAAGCTGGTGACAGCTCAGCTATCGCTGCAAAGCAGCTGGGCGACGGTTCCAGATACAATGAAATTAAGACCATGAACGGTCTTACAAGCAACACCATTTATGCTGGGCAGACATTGAAGCTGCCTGCATAATCAACAGGAGGAAAAGAACATGAATGAAGTTATTTATGCAGCTGTATATTTTACCGTAACACTGGGGCGTTCCTGCTTGGCAAGTACGTTTCCAAACATTCCGAAGACAGTCACAGACAAGCTGGGGAACTGTCAGAGTGGGCAGCAAAGTTTGTGGAATGGGCAAAAAGAGTTCAAAAGGACAAGACCGGAGAAGAGAAGATGGCAGCAGTTGTGGAGCAGTTGAAGAAGATTGCTGATGAAGCCGGGCTGAATGTCACAGAAGACCAGCTGAAAGCTATTGCACAGACGGCATACAATGCCATGAAAGCCGGAGAGAAAGAAAGCAACACCGCAGAACCGCTGGAAGCACTTCAGCCACACCAGCTGCAACGGTAGTGATTAACACCACGGCACCAGTGACAACAACAGAGAAAGTGGCTATTGCCACAGACAATGGAGGGCGCCACGGAAACCAACGCAGACGGCACAGTGAACCTTTACGACGCAGCCGGGAACATTACCGGAGCGTAACAAAGGAAGAAGCAGAGAAAATGGCGGCAGAAGTCACAAAGATTGTTGATGAAGAGGAAAACACGCTGGCAGACCTTAAATAATGCCGCTGACGCTTTGCAGAATAAGCCAGAGAAAAGACCGTAAGTGGAGAAATACACCACTTGCGGTCTTTTGCGTTTACGGGGCAAATACGGCGTTATATTGTTTTATATGTGTACTCAATCCCGCTTTCAGTTGCAGTGATTGTGTCCAGCTGGTCTTTATAGCAGCCACGGGCAGCAGTCGCACGGGCTCTGACGGCTTCATTTTGGCTTCTGGCGCTTATGTGCAGCCAGTCAATGCGGACACCATCATTGTTCATATTGATATTGCAAAGGATTTGTGAGCAATGCGCTTCACAAAACCTTTGCCGCTGCACTGGTAGCAGCACCAGTCATGCCGGATTTTGTAAATGAATTTTACCGGAACCATTGCACTTGCTACAAGTAATTATATCAGACATATTCACACCCCTACATTGTGCCGATAAAATCAGAACTGGTAAGCGCCCAGAACTGGGCTGCGTGTATAGTTGGAAACTTTGGTATTTCCCATGTAATAATATTGTCATACACAATCTTGTATACTGCCCTTTGTTTACTGTCAGATAGTATTTATCAGTATCACTTTTCCGGTCTGCCGTGCGTGTCCTGCAATGAACGAAAGCCCGTTCTTCTGAAACGTCTATTATAAGATTTTCCCATATTATCAATTTCTGGCTGGCTGCTATGCACAAACCAGTCTTTCTGCGCCCATCTTCTTCACGAATAACACCATCTTGATTGCTTTTCAGCATACAAGTGATTGTCTTTCCAGTCTTGCTTTGGGATAAGGTCAACAACCGTGCTTGTATATCCATAGTTCCACGATAACGTCCCCGGTCTTTAATTCCTTTGACTGTCTTTGCTGCCTGCTGATTGTATATATTCTTGAAGTTTAATTGTCATTGCTTTGCCTCCGTGTTCTGTGTAATTTTAACTGTCTTTATTATATACTTACGGAAGTATAAAAGCAATGGGCAAAATAAACAAATATACTTCCGTAAGATTGTATAAAATGTATACTTCCGTAAGAAAACAAAGTGTGATATATGATTAAAACCATAGGAGGTGCAGAAAATGCCACAACAGAAAAGAAGACCATACCCAGAGGACCAGCAGCCACGGCAGCAAAAATAAATACCGTGACAGCAATTATGACCGCATGGAACTTGCAGTGCCAAAAGGAATGAAAGCACGCATAAAAGAGATTGCAAAGCAGCAGGGCTATTCCTCACAGAATAACTATGTTGTGGAAGCAGTAAAAGAGAAGTACCAGCGGGACACCGGGGAGGAATTGACGTGGCAGAAAGAATGATTATAGAGCCAGTGGGAGGATAGAAGAAAATTATCTGGAAACCAGAAACAAGGTGATTGAAAACTGCTGGCACATGATAGTTGGGAACGACACGCCAAAGCAGGAAGACGGCTGGCTTGAAGTAATGAACGATAGACAGACGAAAAACGGATTGCTAATATATACAACTTTATATATAAAGGGGAAAAGCACTGACACTGGAAGAAGGGTACGGGGCAAACAGGTATTTTATCAGTAGCAAGGAATATACGCTGGCAGATTATATGAGAGCAGTGCAAAATAATTCTGAAAAACTGTGAAAAACTATTGACTTTATACTTCCGTAAGTATATAATAAAGATAGTTAAAGAAGCAACAATACTTTAACGAATACGGCAAGAGAAAGGAGAAAACATGGCAGACAATATGACAGATAAACAGTTTGAAAAAATCTTGAAAATGGTTGAAATGATTTTGGACGGCTGCAAAGACCTTGACGAAGGAAAGCAAAGGTAAAGGAACTTACAGAAGACCAGAAAAGAAAAGTCGGCAGAATAGCCGACAGGGTACAAACAGAGGGCGGCGGGCTTGCCACCAAAGCCCCAAACTGTTTATATAGATATAATAGCAAGAAAATGTGGCAAGGTCAATATAATTCAATACGGAGGTAGTACAAATGGTGCAGACAATGAAAGAGTACCAGAAAGAATATTTTGAAAAGAGGGTACACCATAATTGACAATATGGAAAATGCAATCAGCGCATTTTGTGAGAGATACCACAACACACAAATGTTGCGGAAGAAAGCATATTGAATGACACAAATTGTGATTGGGTGGTGTTGAATGATGGAAGTGTGGCAGTTCTTCCGGGCGTATTAGAAAAGCCAGTGTGCGAAGTGTCGGAATATTACGGCGACAATGTGTTTATGCTTGTTTCAAGAGTGAATAAGGCATTACAAAGAGCAGGACAACAGGAAAAAGCGGAAGCGTGGAACAGAGAATATAAAGAGCAGCAGGACTGAAGCGGTTTGGGAATTAGCCAGGAAAGTATGTTACAATCATATAAAGTCAATACGGAGGAAAAGCAGATGAAAGAAAGCAAACCTGCGATATGGAACCCAGACAAAGCAATAGAGGGTGTATTTTGCCCGACGTGCGGGAACTGGATTGATGACTACACGGGACAGCCGGAAAACTGCCCGAAGTGCGGGCAAAACTGTCCGGGTGGATAGATGGGAGAAAACACCCACCAGAACTGCACAAGACAAAATAAAATAAAGAAGACCCGGCAGGCAGCAGCCTTGCTGGGGTTTTCTATTTTGTACTAACTTAACACAGCCCACAGGAGCGCTTGACTCAAGGTCATCAAGGATGTTACTTGAGAGTTTTAATTTTCTTAATACTGAGCTTTCGGCAACAATTCTTATGGTAACGCATGATGCATTTACAGCAAGCTACGCAGGCAGAGTGATATTTATCAAGGACGGTAAAATCTTCAATGAGATACGCAGAGGCGAATCTACAAGAAAAGAATTTTTTGATAAAATCATTGATGTTGTGACATTGTTAGGAGGCGACCTTAATAATGCTCTTTAAGATATCTTTAAAGAACATCAGGAAGAGTTTAAAGGATTATACCGTCTATTTCTTCACTCTTATTCTTGGTGTTGCAATATTTTATGTGTTTAATGCAATTGACAGCCAGAGCGTTATGCTTGATGTAAGAGCAAATGTGATGGATATTATCAAGCTGATGAATGACATGCTTTCAGGAGTGAGCGTATTCGTATCGTGCATACTTGGATTTCTGATTATATATGCAAGCCGTTTTCTTATTAAAAGACGTAATAAGGAGTTTGGCATATATCTTACACTTGGAATGAGCAAGAGAAAGATTTCAGTGATTCTTTTCTTTGAGACATTGCTTATCGGCATTGTTTCACTTGTGGCAGGGCTTGTTATTGGTACAATCCTTTCACAGTTTATGAGCGTGATTGTTGCTAATATGTTTGATGCTGATATGACTAAGTTTAAATTCATATTCTCAATGAAGGCATGCGTCAAGACTTTAATATATTTTGCAATTATGTATGTGTTAGTTATGATATTTAACACATTCAGTATCAGCAAATGTAAGCTTATTGACCTTCTAAACGCAGGCAAAAAAACTGAGAAGGTTACTATGAAGAACCCGGTTATATGTACAATAGTATTCATCATAGGTGTTGGTATTCTTTCTTATGCATACTGGATGGTTACAAGGGGTGTTAGAACTTTAAATACTTTTGATAAAATAGGTATTCCTATTGCACTTGGCTGTGTTGCCACATTTTTAATATTCTGGTCAGTCTCAGGTTTTATGATAAGAATATTCACAAGTATTAAGAGTGTGTATTATAAAGGTGTGAACAGCTTTGTGTTAAGGCAGTTCTGCAGCAAGATTAACACTACTGTATTCTCGACAACTGTTATATGTATCATGCTTTTTATTACAATAAGCGTGCTTTCTGCAGCACTTTCAATGAAGGATTCGCTTTCAAAGGATCTGGACAGTATGTGTCCTGTTGATGTACAGCTTGCAAAATATTCATATGATGCGATGAGCGAGGCATATGCCACATCACAGGATATGAATGAAAAAGACAGGGAAATGCTGGAAGATTCCAAATTAAGTATAATAGAAACACTTAATAACAGTGGATTTGATGCGCAGAAGTATTTTAAGGATGTTGCAGAATATAATATATACAACACCGGATTGACAGTTAAAGATACATTAGGGGATATTAATACAGATGATTATCAGTTTATGGCAGATACTATTATGCCGGTAATGACTATTGGCGATTATAATTCTGTTGCAAGACTGTATGGTAATAGTACGTATGAACTTAATGACGATGAATATATTATAGTGGCAGATTATAAGAACATGGTTATGATAAGGAATCAGGCATTAAAGAAAGGAATTACATTATCTGTCAATGGAAAAGAGTATAAACCAAGATATAGTGAATGCATGGATGGTTTTGTACAGATTGGTGTTCAGAATATGAATGATGGGATTCTTGTTGTGCCTGATAATGCGGTAAAACCACAGCAGGTACGTAATATGGGACTTAGTGCTGACTATAGGGCAGACACTAAGGAAGAAAGATATTTTATTGAAACACAGTTAGACAATTTAATGAAAAATATATCATTTAAGAAGAGCTTCATTAGCTGGAATTCCAGAATTGACCTGGCTGAAAGCAGTGTCGGGCTTGGAGCGTTAGTTACATTTATTGCCTTATATTTAGGAATTATATTCCTTATAAGCAGTGCGGCAATTCTTGCTTTGAGAGAATTGTCAGACAGTGCAGACAATAAGGAACGATATGGAATGTTAAGGAAGCTTGGAGTAGATGAGAGAATGATTGATATGGCGCTTTTTAAGCAGATTGGAATATTTTTTGCGTTTCCGCTGATTCTCGCACTTATTCATTCTGTGTTTGGAATTAAGTTTATTAACATAATTCTTGCAACTATGGGAATGAGTTCAATGGCAGCGTCTATAGGGCTTACGCTCGCATTCGTTGCTGTTATTTATGGAGGATATTTCCTTATAACTTATCTGTGCAGCAGAAGCATTATAAGACCTGTAAGATAAGTTTTTCATTATTTCATTGTTTTTTTAATATGTTTCTGTTATAATGTTCACATAGAAGTTGTTCGTGAACAACATGGAGGAATTTAATATGGAAACTAATATTTTGATAGAGAGTGGAACTAATGAGTTAGAGGTTCTTGAATTCACAATAGGGAATAATCATTATGGTATTAATGTTGCCAAGATTAAAGAGATTGTGCCATATAGTCCGGTTACACCGGTTCCGAATGCACATCCTAGTGTAGAAGGAATATTCATGCCAAGAGATTTAATGATAACAGTTGTAGACCTTGCTAAGGTTATTAAAAGTGCTCCTTCAGGAGATATTTCGAAGGATATGTTTATTATAACTAATTTCAACAAATTGAATGTCGCTTTTCATGTACATACAGTTGTTGGAATCCACAGAGTATCATGGGCTGATATTATTACTCCAGATACAACAATAAGTACTGCTGACAACGGAATTGCCACAGGAATTGTTAAGATTAACGGTCAGCTTATTATTATTCTTGACTTTGAGCGTATTGTATCAGATATAAGTCCGGAGACAGGTCTTAAGACTTCTGATATTCTCAAGCTTGAAGGCAGACCAAGAAGTGAAGCACATATTGTCATAGCAGAGGATTCACCTCTTCTTATTAAGCTGATATCTGATTCACTTGTTAAATCAGGTTATGATAATCTTACATTATGTCATAATGGTCAGGAAGCATGGGATTTTATATCAGATGCCAAGGCAGGAAAAGTACCGCTTGATATAGACTGTGTTATCACTGATCTGGAGATGCCGCTTATGGATGGCCACAGACTTACAAAGCTTATTAAGTCTGATGACAAGTTAAAGAATATTCCTGTTGTTATATTCTCATCACTTATTAATGAACAGATGAGAGCAAAGGGAGAATCACTTGGTGCAGATGTCCAGTTGTCAAAGCCGGAAATCGGACTGCTTGTATCAGAAATAGATAAATTACTCAGATAATTTTCTTCATTTTACACTTCCTCTTATGGGACGCCGCCTGACATGGGGGGCGTCTTTTTTTGCGCGAGCAGCGATGAGAGAAGATATGGAAAGTTCACAGTTGTGCTTGCACAAACTGTGAACTTTATATAGATTCTCGAGGAGCGCCGCGACAATGCCAGAACATAGTTCTGGCATATCGCTGCTCGCGCAAAAGGATTGTCGCGGAGCGCCACCCGTGCAAAATACTGAAGCGATGACAACCCTCTCAAAAGATGTTATAATCATATGGTTATGAAATGGAGGTACTTATGATTTATAATGATTTAATTGATGATATAAAGAGTGCTGATTATGTACTTTTTGGCTTGGGAAAAGAAATATATTCTTCTGATGATACAGAAATATATGACAATCTTAAAAAGCTGTTTGCATCTATGGAACATGTGAATTACTTTATTGTGTCTACTGATAAAGCTGGTACGATCAGGAATTGTGGACTTAATGAAAGAAGAATTGTCTGTCCGGTCAATGAAAATAATGCTGAAGAAGAGGAGAAACAGTGGGATTTCTACAATAAATGGCTGTCATCCTCACTTGCAAAGAAGCTGGTTATTGTGGAACTGGGAGAAGATTTTTCTAACCCTAATGTTATAAGATGGCCATTTGAAAGAATTGTGATGATTAATCAGAAGGCTAAGATGTATCGTGTTCACAGTACATTTTACCAGATTCCTAAGGAAATCGGGGACAGGGCATGTGCTTTTGAGATGAATGGAGCACAGTTTATAAAAGAACTTGTAAAATGTTGTTAATAAGCAATGTTTATGTTAATATTTTAATGTATTTTGATTTCAGGAGGTGAGAATTTTGTCTGATAATGAACAGCAGGATGATTATCTTAGTAATATGCTTAATGCGCTGAATGAAAAGGAACAGGAGAGCCAGTCTTATAATGATCCAGAGACAATTGCAAGGCAGGCTAAAGAGAAACTTGAGGCTGAGAATGCTGTTAAAGAGGCTAATGAGCCAGAGCGTGAAGCTGATGCAGACGCTAAGTTAGAGGCGCTTGATAATACTCCGCTAGAAGAGGCAGCGGAGGCAAAGTTGACATCAGATGATAATTCAGAACTTTCAGATGACGATATGAAAAGACTTATGAATATGAATCTTGATGATTTGATTGAAGATGTTAAGTCAGACAGTGCGTCTATAGATGATCTGTTTGGAAGTTCTCCTGATAAAGAAACAGAACATAATGGAAAAAGTGCTGATACTCAGGCACAGACGATTAGTGCAGATGATAAGAAAAGTTAAAACCACAGAAGAAGGCTTTTCAAGAAGATAAAGAAAGTGTTTTTTGATAGTCTTGAGGATGATACAGAAACTGAAGAGAGTGCATCAGAAGCTGCAGAGGGTACATCAGAAGCTGTGGGAGAGAAAGAACGTATAGAAGAGAATGTAGTAAAAGAATCGTCTGATAAAGGAAAAAATTCATCTGGAAATGAACCTAAGGATGAGAATGAACAGATAATAAAAGATGTATTCGGTAACAAGAGTACGCTTGATGAGTCACAGGTTCCTAAGAAAGGCTTTTGCAAGACTTAAGTACAGGCTTGAACAGATGAAAGCAAAGCACATTGAAGAGGAGAAGGAAGAAGAAGCTGAAAGACTTGAAGAAGAAGAAGAAGCAGAAGAATAAGGAATTAAAGAAAGCTGCGGCAGCAGAGAAGAAAGAGCAAAGAAGCAGGCAGGAGGGCTAAGAAAGCACAGAAGGCTAATAAACCTAAGAAGGTAAAGCCTAAGAAGGTAAAGAAACCGAAAGAACCACCTAAACCGCAGGATATTCTTAAGATAAAGCCTGTTTCAATTGTTATGCTTGTATTATTTGTAGCAGGTGTTTCGGTACTTATAAGTGTTTTAAGTTCAGGCTTTTATTATAACAACAGTGTTTCTCTGGCTAAGATTATTACAGCAATGAGCAGTATGAGAAGGCTTATGATAAGTTAAGCGGAATAAAGCTTAATGGCAGTGATAAGACTCTTTATGAGCAGGCTTCAACAATTATGTATGTTCAGAAACAATATGATTCATATGAGAATTATATGAAGCTTAAAGAACAAAGCATGACAGTCTTATTAAGGGAGTGAACAGATATAATAGTCTTCGTCCGCAGGCACAGGAGTTAGGCATTGATAATAAGTTTACTGCTGTATATAAGCAGATAGTATTGGCTTTACAGAATACATTTAAGATATCTGAAACAGAAGCAATAGGATTATCATCAATGTCAGATACAGATTATTAATTATTATTACAGAATAGAAGAATACGGAAAGGCAGTACAATGATAGCTATTATTGACTATGACGCAGGTAACTTAAAGAGTGTTGAAAAGGCTCTGGTATCATTAGGAGAGGAAGTTTTAGTCTCAAGAGATTCAAGTGAAATCTTACAGGCTGATAAGGTTATTCTTCCGGGAGTTGGTTCATTTGGTGATGCAATGAACAATCTTGATAAGTTCGGACTAGTTGATACTATTAAGAAGGTGACAGGTAATGGAACCCCATTCCTTGGAATATGTTTGGGATTACAGCTTTTATTTAAGGAAAGTGATGAGACTCCGGGGGCGGAGGGACTTGATATTCTTCCGGGAAAGATATTAAAGATTCCTGCTAAGGATGGTTTCAAGATTCCGCATATGGGATGGAATTCTCTTGATATTAAGTCTGAAGCGAGACTTTTAAGGGACTTGAAGGTAATCCGTATGTGTATTTTGTACATTCTTATTATCTTAAGGCAGCAGATGAGGGGATTGTGGCAGCAACTACGGAGTATACTACATATTCATGCTTCGGTTGAAAGCGGCAATGTGTTTGCATGCCAGTTCCATCCTGAAAAGAGCAGTGATGTCGGACTTAAGATATTAAAGAATTTTGCGTCATTATAATTGCTAAAAGGAGTTGCTGATGTTTACTAAAAGAATTATACCATGCCTTGACTGCAAGGATGGAAGAGTTGTCAAAGGAACTAATTTTGTTGATTTAAGAGATGCAGGGATCCTGTAGAGGTTGCGTCAATGTACGATAAATCAGGTGCAGACGAACTTGTATTTCTTGATATTACAGCTTCAAGTGATGGAAGAAACACAACTGTTGATCTTGTAAGAAGAGTGGCAGAAAGAGTGTTTATTCCGTTTACTGTAGGCGGTGGAATACGAAGCACAGATGATTTTAAGGTACTTTTAAGAGAAGGTGCTGATAAGATATCAATTAATTCGGCAGCTATTATGAATCCACAGCTTATATCTGATGCAGCTGATAAGTTTGGAAGCCAGTGTTGTTGTAGTTGCAATTGACGCAAAGAGGAATAGTGATGGTCATTGGAGCATATATAAGAATGGCGGAAGAGTTGATATGCATATGGATGCTGTAGAATGGGCTATGAAGGCAGAAAAGCTCGGTGCAGGAGAGATTCTTCTTACAAGTATGGACTGTGACGGAACGAAAGCTGGATATGATATTGAGCTTACTAATACAATTGCGTCAAATGTATCAATACCTGTAATTGCTTCAGGTGGTGCAGGCAGTAAAGAACATTTTCTTGATGCATTTACTAAGGGAAAAGCAGATGCAGCACTTGCAGCTTCACTATTCCATTATAAGGAACTTGATATTATGGAGCTTAAGAAATACCTTGCAGATAATGGTATTCCTATGCGTATGTAGGAGGATATGGATATGTCAATGATAGATAATGACTGGCTTCCTGCTATTAAGGAGGAATATTCCAAGCCATATTACAAGGAATTATTTACATTTGTTAAGAATGAATACAGCAAATATGTTGTATATCCTCCGGCAGATGATATATTTAATGCGTTTCATTTTACACCGCTTAGTAAGGTTAAGGTACTGATACTTGGTCAGGATCCTTATCATAATGTACATCAGGCACATGGACTGTCTTTTTCAGTACTTCCGGGAGAGGAAGCACCGCCTTCACTTAAGAATATATATAAAGAACTGCATGATGACTGTGGATGTTATATTCCTAATAACGGATATCTTAAGAAATGGGCCGACCAGGGAGTGCTTCTGCTTAACACAGTACTCACTGTAAGAGCACATCAGGCTAATTCACATCAGGGACACGGCTGGGAGCAGTTTACGGATGCAGTTATTAATGCTGTCAATATGCAGGACAGACCTATTGTGTATATGCTGTGGGGGTCGCCTGCACAGAGAAAGGCATCAATGCTTAATAATCCGAAACATCTTATTCTTAAAGCACCACATCCGAGTCCGTTATCTGCGTACAGAGGCTTTTTTGGCTGCAGACATTTCAGCCAGTGCAATGAATTTTTAAAGGCTAATGGGGTAGAACCGATTGACTGGCAGATTGAGAATATATAATACACTTGATTTTTTAACGAATATTATGTATTATCAATTCTGTTTATTATTAAATTAAATAGGAGATAGTATGTTAAAAAAGTATTTGTATATTTTTCTTATTTCTATGGTTCCACTTATTGAGCTTAGAGGTGCAATTCCTGTATCACAGGGATTCCAGTTACCATTGTTACAGTCATATATTGTGTGCGTAATAGGTAATATGCTTCCTGTACCGGTTATTTACCTTTTTGCAAGAAAGGTTCTTGAGTGGGGAAAGGATAAGAAATATATTGGAAAGTTCTTTACTTTCTGTATTGAAAAAGGACACAAGGGTGGAGAGAAGCTTAAGGAGAAGGCTGGAAGAGGTCTTTTTGTAGCATTATTACTTTTTGTTGGAATTCCGCTTCCGGGAACAGGTGCATGGACGGGAACACTTGCAGCAAGTTTTCTTGATATGGGATTTAAGAAGAGTATAATAGCAGTTTTGTTAGGAGTTTTACTTGCAGGAGTGATTATGGGAATCGCAAGTGCGGGAGTATTTACAGCAATTTTTAGTTTTGCATAAGATTATTAATTAGCTTGAAATCCAGTATTTAAGCGCTTTTGAAGGCTTGAAATATTTTTTTGAAAATTTTTAAAAATTCAAAAGTGCTTGACGGATTACGATAATTGAGTTAAGATATCATTGTTGCTGCGGTACACAACTGCAAGACAACGAAAGCTATGGCTTGTTGGTCAAGAGGCTAAGACGCCGCCCTCTCACGGCGGAATCAGGGGTTCGATTCCCCTACAAGCTACTATATGTGATACGGAAAGAGTGGGCAGAGATGTCCACTCTTTCGTTCATATATAAGAAAACTGAATACTTTTAGAAAGGGTGAGTACTGCATGGGAAAAAGAGAAAGCTATGAAGCTAAGACAACAGAACTTATACAGCCGGTTGTTGAAGCTAACGGCGTGGAACTTTTTGATGTTGACTACGTGAAAGAAGGCAGCGACTGGTATCTGCGTGTCTACATTGACAAAGAAGGCGGAGTTACTATTGATGACTGCCAGAATGTGAGCAGAGCTTTCAATGAGATACTGGACAGGGAGAATTACATTGATGACCAGTATATATTTGAGGTAAGTTCTCCGGGTCTTACAAGACCTCTTAAGAAAGAGAAGGATTATGAAAAGAGTATTGGCAGAATGATTGAGATTAAATTATTCAGTCCTGTTGATAAATCTAAGGAATATTCCGGGGTTCTTAAGGAATATGATAAAGATACGGTAACAATCAGTATTGATGATGTAACTAAAACATTTGACAGAAGTAATCTGGCTATGATCAGATGGGCATTTGTAGATGAAGTATAATATATTTTTGGAGGAAATTAAAAGCAATGAATAAGGAATTAATTATGGCACTTGATGCTCTTGAGAAGGAGAATGGAATCGATAAAGAGATTATGTTTGCAGCTATCGAGAAATCTCTTATGGATGAGTACAAGGCTGAGTTTGATAAGGCTGATAATGGTCGTGTTGAGTTAGACAGAAGAACAGGTGATTTCCACATTTATTCTGACAGAACTGTTGTTGAGGAAGTTATTATTCCAGAGAACAGAGAGAATAAGAAAGAAAAATATGTATCAGGTACTGATATTGCATTAGAAGATGCCAGAAAGATTAAGCCTGACTGCCAGCTTGGTGATGTTATCACTGTTGAAGTTAAGTCTGAGGAGTTCTCAAGAAAAGCTGCAAAGAATGCTAAGAATACTATTGTGCAGACTATCAGAGAGCAGGAAAAGAATGCTCTTTATAATGAGTATCATTCTAAGGAGAAGGAACTTATTACAGGTATTGTGCAGAGAGTTGCTGACAATGGTGATCTTACAATTGATCTTGGAAGACTCCAGACAGTTCTTAAGGCTGATGACAAGTTCAAGGATAAGAAGTTTGGGCGACAGAATTAAGTTATATGTTGTTGATGTAATTAACAGAGAAAAGGGTGTCCTGTTGTAAGAGTTTCAAAGAAAGTCACAGGAGCTTGTTAAGAAGCTTTTTGAAGAAGAAGTTACAGAGATTAAAGACGGCGTTGTTGAAATCATGGGTATTGCAAGAGAAGCCGGATCAAGAACTAAGATGGCAGTAAGAGCTAATGTTGCAAATGTAGATCCTGTAGGTGCATGTGTCGGTATTAACGGTGCAAGAGTTAAAGCTATTGTTAATGAGCTTGGCAATGAGCAGATAGATATCATTGAGTGGGACAGCAATTCAGCACAGCTTATTGTTAACGCATTAAGCCCTGCAAAGGTTGTTTCAGCAGTAGCTGATGATGAAGAGAAGAAGGCTAAGATTGTTGTTTCTGAGCAGCAGCTTTCTTTAGCAATCGGTAAGCAGGGACAGAATGTAAGACTTGCTGCAAAGCTTACAGGATATGGAATTGATATTAAGAGCGAGGCTGAACCTGAAGAACATACAGAAGAAGAGAACTTAGAAGAAGAGTATGTTGAACCATCTGAATTA
>SCPP01000455.1_pt1 | contig 16281 bp, 28 predicted proteins | sample 6106811 | NCBI WGS metagenome assembly SCPP01 (sample SAMN10720449, study PRJNA508395) | human gut metagenome | isolation source: Participant 2 stool, 15 month | host: Homo sapiens | collected 2018
TGACATCATCCAGCGTGATGTCCATAGCAACCTCACTTTGAGAGGCTTGTTTTCCTCCAGCACCGTGTGTTCTGCCCGCACCTTCGGTGACCATATTCTCGTTCTTGTCAGCAATCGTTGCCTTGACGTCGTACACGAGCTTGATATCAAGGTCAGGCTCTTGCCTGCGCCCTCAACATTCTCGGCGGATCAGGTGCTGCACGACCAGCTTGGCTGGTCACGATGCGCACCGTGTCATCGGTGCAACATTGATATCCTCGGCCTCGGTCAGTGCCTTGGCGGCTCCTTCGCGGAAGTGTCCTCAACGCTGCTGCCGTTTACGGTAGCTTCCTTCACGACCGCATCCGCGATTGCATTCGCAGACGACTCGCTGACTTTGATATTCTCGGCAGCCTTCTTGACGTCCTTTGGTGATGCTGCCATCCAGTGCTGCGTTCTCGGCAGCCTTCTCGTCCACCGTGCTCGGGCTTCGGCAGGCTCGACCTTGACTTCCGCCGGGACTTTCTTCACAGGGTCACCGACCATGTAGGGGAACTCAGCGTCGCCGCTGGCCGTGCAGACTTTGCCGTCGGCCAGGTAGTCCTTGTGAACTTCCTCTTTGAATTTGCCGCCGGAAACCGTGATGTTCTGGTTGCCAGGCTTCAGCGCAACAGTGCCGAACGTACCGCCGGAAATTGCCAGCGTGCCGTTGTTGAACAGTGCAATGCCGTTGCTTTCGTTCGCCACCCTGCCGATGCCCTTGGAATCCATAATGGTCAGGTTGCCGTTGTTGGTGATGGTCGTTTTGCCCTGATCGTTGGTCAGCGTATAGCCCGCCAGATCAATCGTAACCGTCACAATCCCTCGGGATGGTGATTGCCTGGGAAGCATCATGGACCAGATAAATGGTCTTGCCGTTGATATCATTCTTTCCAGCAGTTCGCTCAGGAAGGGGGTGCCGAACTCCTTGCCGGTGTCATCAACATAGTAGCCGACGGTGGCATACATTTTCAGCTCGTATCCTTTGTCGGTCTTTTCAACGTAGTTGTACTTATGTACATACTCTGCCGGGGGTTCTGCGCTGTAAACGCCAGCCATCAGCCGGACTTCGTAGGGCAGACCGGTATAGATCGTGCCGTTGAAATTGCCGCCCTGGACATACAGATAGCCCATGCCCGCCTTCGAGCCGCCGCCATAGCCCAGCACACTGCCATTGCCATTATCGGCTGCGTTAAAGGTGCCGCCCTTGATCCACATTGCACCCTTGTCGGCAAAGGTATCCAATGCGCCGTTTGCCAGCACATTTTGCACTATTATTGACAGTAAAGGTACCGCCGTTGATGGTCGCTTCGTTCCAGTTCAACACGGCAGGGCCATCGGTGTTCGTGAACACACCGCCGTCGATGGTCAGCACGCCGAAGTCGTCATTCTTAACAGTGTTCATGCCACCGCTGAACTCGCTGCCGGACTTGATGGTCAGGCTGACGCTTGCGCCTGCGTGCCGGGTACGTCACGCCGCAGTCATTGCTCGGGTCGCCGTAATAGCCGTTATCAATGGCACTGGAACCTGTATCGTTCTGGACAAGGTTCGCGCCGTCCATCGTCAGGGTACCCAGGTTCTTGATGACATACCATTTATCGCCGCTAAAGGTACCGCCGTTCAGCGCTGCCGTTGCGCCGGGTGCATTGTAGAGCGCAGCCTTACCGCCATCTTTGGAGACGATTTTGCCTTCGCCCTGCACGGTCAGATTGCCGTGGTTCTCAATGGCATGGCTGCCGCTGCCGGTGATGGTGTGGCCGTTCAGTCTATGGTCACAGTAACATCACCGGGTACCTCCAGGTTGGCAGTCACATCGTTCTGCAATGTGACCGTGCCGCCCTTGGCGATGGCCTCATTCAGCGATGCCTCCGTGTCCACGCCGGACTGCACCGCATTCTGGTTTTCCTCGCTGCTCCTCTGCGTCCCGAGAGTGCCCTCGTTGGTTCCCCTACGGTCTCAACGGTAGATTTATCCACTCCCTGGTCAGCAGTGTTGTCGTCTGCCAATGCCGTGGTGCAGACAAAGACAGCCATCACCGTTGCCAGTGCGAGAGAAACTACCTTTTAATGCGGTTCTGTTTTCTCATCTTCGTATTCCTTTCGTTTTCCTTACGATTTGAGCACACTGCCCAAACAATACATCTATTATACCCGGTAATTGTGTCAATGGACGCTCGACACATTAGTGAAATTCTCATGTTTTTCCGCATTGCATACAAAAAGCAGTAAATTGTTTGTGCAAAACAGAAACCACGCTGTTAAAGCGCAACAGCGTGGTTCTATTCGTTTTATGACAAGGTCACTTTTCCAAATATGTCCGTAATTCTTCCAGCTTTTCCCCCCTCGCGGTGGCCGCGGTTGTAGAGGTCCAGCAGCTTGTTTCGTCGCCCTCAAAGCGGCCGATGGTGATGGGGTCATTGGGACGGATGCAGTGTACGCGGCCGCTCTCCAGCTCGTCCAGCTGATCCATCAGGGTATTATAGCGCATCTCCTGGGTCAGCATATCGGCCAAGAACAGCGGTTTATCGCCGTAAAATCGTCGTACAGCTCCACCATCCGCTGGCTGGGCATCGTCTTACGGAACCCCTTCTGCCGCGTGGTGATGACGACGATTTTTCTCAAAGCCCTGGTTCAGCGCCCAGTTCAGCGCGATGGGACAGGAGCAGCCGCCGTCCAGGTAGGGCTGGCCGTCCAGCATGACCGGCGTGGACGCCAGCGGCAGGCTGGCGACGACGCGCACGGCCTCATTGAAGTCAAAATCGGTCTTGCCTTTCAAAATAAGCGGGCTTGCCGGTCGCTACATTCGTGGCCACCGCAATCATCCGCATACCACCGTTCCGGAACATCTCCTCGTCGAACGGCACTTCTTTTTTGACGTCGTGCAGCATAAATTGCAGACCAAACACGCTGCCGCCGCGCAGCGCCGCCTTGGGGCCAAAGTAGCGCAGGTCGTGGCGGTAGCGCAGGTTGATACTGGCCGACCGCCCCGGCTGGCGGGAGATAGTTCATTGCGTTCAGCGAACCGGCGGACACGCCCGCCACCGCCGAAATACAGGTCGTTTTCCATGAAGGTATCCAGCACGCCCGCGGTGTACAATCCGCGCAGCGAACCACCCTCTAACAGCAGGATGGAGTTGCCCGGAATCGTGATTTTGCTCATAAAACTCACCTCATATTCAGCATTTTACCCGATTGACAGGGGTTGTGCAAGCAAAATAGCGCGGTTGTTTTACACTTCGGCCAAATTGTGCTAAAATAGAAAAAACTGCCCCGAGAGGATGATTTTTATGCTGACCCTTCGCGGTCTGACTTTCGACGCCGCCGCACCGCGTATCATTGTGCCGCTGTTTGCCCGCAGCCTGGGTGTGCCTGCGCCCGCTGGCCGCGGCCGCCGACGCAGACCCGCTGCCGAAGTGGTGGAGCTGCGCCTGGACCCCTGCCCGAGGTCGATTTTTCCGCCGCGCTGGCGCTGGTTCGCAGCCTGACGGACAAGCCGCTGATCGTGACGATCCGCACGAAAGCCGAGGGCGGGGCTGGCCTGATGCCCGACACCTACGCCGCCCACTGCCGCGCACTGCTGGCCCAGGGCGGCGTGGACGCACTGGACATTGAGTGGAAGGCCTGCGGCCCCCACCGCGACGCCCTGCGCAACGCCGCCCGCGCGGCGGTGCGGCGGCACTTTACAGCGAGCACCATTTTGACGGCACGCCCGCCACCGACGCCATGGCCGACATGCTGGCGGGTATGGCCGACGCCGGGGCCGACATTGCCAAGCTGGCCGTGATGCCACACCGCCGCCGACGCTGCCCGCCTGCTGGAAGCCACAGCCCGCGCCCACGCGGCCGCCCGGCGTGCCGCTCATCACGATGAGCATGGGCGCGATCGGGGCCGTCACACGGTTTTGCGGCGGGGCCTTTGGCAGCGCCGCCACCTTCGGCGTGACCTCTGGTACCACCGCCAGCGCCCCGGCCAGCCCTCGGCGGAGGTTTTAAAAGAAAAACTATTTGTCTCCGGCCAATGATTTGCAGGGGCGGCCTATATGCCGCCCGCAACTTTCCCGCAAATGGCTGTCCACCGTACACGCGCGGGCTCTATACAAAACAAAAGCGCGTTCTCTCTTTGCCTGAGAGAACGCGCTGTATTTGTGCTAATGTAGCTTACTCAGCCTGGATAGCACCGGTGGGGCAAACGCCCTCGCAAGCGCCGCAATCAACGCAGGAAGCTGCATCGACAACAGCCTTGTCCTCCATGGTGATTGCACCAACGGGGCAGGTGTCAACACAAGCGCCGCAAGCAACGCACTCGCTGGAAACGGTATGAGCCATCGTGAACTCCTTATCTCCGTGCTGAATCTATATTTTGTACCGTCCCGGCCCTGCACGGCTGCTCCCCGGGCAGCACACAGTCGGTTTGCTCTGCCTACTGCGTTGTACTTTAGTGTACCACATTGTTTGGATTTTGGCAAGTGCCATATCTTGAAATTTTTCGACGGTAAGCCGCAACTAACCGCACTTATAGTCCATTATTCGCCCTCTTTATCCGGGGCCTGCGGGCGCGTTTGCCGCCCCGGATGTAGGCGCATTCGTCCCTCTTATAGATGCGCGGAGCTAAAATTTCAACATTGGAACGTACTTTCAGCGTGCCCGCCACAACGTTCGTCTCGATGACAGTGCCCTCGCCGTCCGGCGTGCGGACGATGCTGCCCACCTGCGGCGTAATCGAATTCAGATATTCGTAACTCTTTTGTTCATAAGCCAAACAGCACATCAGGCGCCCGCATGACCCGCTGATTTTTGCGGGGTTCAGGCTCAGGCCCTGCTCCTTGGCCATCTTGATGGACACCGGCTGGAAGTTCTTGAGGAAACGGCTGCAGCAGAACGGCTGGCCGCACAGGCCCAAACCGCCCAGCATTTTGCTTTCGTCGCGCACGCCGATCTGGCGCAGCTCGATACGGGTGTGGAACTGCGCGGCCAGATCCTTGACCAATTCGCGGAAGTCCACGCGGTTGTCGGCGGTGAAATAGAACACCAGTTTGCTGCGATCCAGCGTATATTCTGCGTCCACCAACTTCATTTTCAGGTTGTAGGCGGCGATACGCTGCTCGCAGATTTCGTAGGCGTGCTGCACATCGGCGCGGTTCTGGCGCATACGGCGCACATCCACGGCGTCGGCCACGCGGATGACCGGCTTGACCTCGCGGGAGAACCCCGGCACTCATGGGCGGCGCGGACGACCTCGCCGCACTCGGTACCGCGGGCCGTGGTGACGACAACAAAGTCGCCCTCCTGATCTTAAACGCACCCGGGTCAAAATAATACGCCCGGCCGTTCTCTTTAAATTTGACGGATACTACTTTCATTGGTTTGTCCTTTTATATAATGAAGTCTTTTTATCTCCCCGCCAGCACAGCTACATTCAGGCGCAGGTTGCCGTTGCCGTTCAGGTCCGGCGTGCCCCGGCGTCGGCGCGCAAAATCTTTGCCGCGTCATCCGGTGTCAGGCCGCCGCACTGTTCCTGGCCGTAGGCCGGGCGGCGGGACGGCGCTGCACAGCTGGTCCAGCTGCCACAGCAGGGCCGCAAAGCCCTCCTTGTCGCGCTCATACTTTGTCAGCAGAGCCAGCGCCCGGTAGGTGTCGCCCTGGGCCGCGTAACCGCACAGCGTTTTCGCCATGCCCAGCGGCTTTCGTCGTCTGGTCGTTCCAGCTTTTCAGCGCCGTGCCGATATGCCCCTCGTACAGAAAGGCCAGCCTCGTCCGCCGCCTTAGCGGGTAAGCGCTCAGCACGCAGCCGGCCGCGCAGTCCGCCGCAGGCACCGGCGCAATCGTTACGCCGCGCACCGACTGCGAATCGTCGGCAGCACCACCGCCGCGTTAGGTGCTGTCAAAAGAAACAATACACCTTCCGGAGGCTCCTCAATAATTTTTAGAAGTGCATTGGCCGCAGAACCCTGGGTTCCGTTCAAATTCTGCGCCCCGTAATAAACAGCACGCGGCCCGCCGCGTCGGTGGGCGCCGACCGCTGGATAGCCTCGCGGGCCTCACGCACTTTTTGACCGGGATCTGCTGGCACCCTCGCCCTGCAAGCAAGCACCAGGCACTCGGTGTCTTTTCAGCACGGCCTCGGCGGCAATTTCAGGTAGAGGTAATCCGCCGCCAGGCAGCGCGGCGGCAAAGCCCGCAGCCCGCGGCAAGCGCCGCTCGCCCACCAGCGCCCAACGGATTTCAGCGCATCATTGCCGGCCAGACGTTCCAGCATCAGCTTTTCAAAACGCTCGACATTGTGACCATGACGGTCGCGCCGCCGACAGTGACTTCCATCGGCATCGTGCTCTCGATGCCCAAAGCCCAGCGTGGCCGTGCCGGGGACGATTTCGTGCGCTGCTTGCAGCACTGGAGATGATACCGATGCTCGTCAACGCGGGCGTCGTCGGTGCAGATGAGCAGCGTCATGTTGCCCCCATCAGGAAGCCGCCGTGGTCGCCAGGCGGGTGACGTAGAACTTTTTTTCAACAGCTCGTTACAGACGTTTTGGAATCCTCTTTGTTGACGATCGCAGTGATGAGTTTCATAGTATACCGACCTTCTATGTTAAAATTACAGATTTCAGCGGTTGCGGTTTTCCCAGTCGTGGCGGCGTTTCCAGCTTTCACGGTGTCCACGCACCAGTCAAAGACCCGCGGCCGTAGAACGCCCAAAGCCAGCCAGCCCCAGCACCGGCACACTTTGTGGGGAAGCCGCCCGGAAGAAGCTGACCGCCCACCAGGCCATCTCATACCAGCCCAGATACTTGATTTTGAAGGGATAATGCCCATCAGCAGCACGGTCTGGTTGGGCCACAGCCAGGCGTAGGCCAGCAGCAGGCTCAAAAAGATCGGCTCTCGCAGGAGGCGTACCCGGTCAAAAGCAGCTGATCCACGCGCCCAGCATACCCAGGGCGATATAGAGCGTCATGCGGAAGTCGCCCCAGACGCGGGTCAGAGCGTTGCCGACCCAGAAGTAGAACACCAGGTTCAGCACACCCAGCGCACTGCCCAGCCAGATGGGCTGAAACAGAAACGTGACGAGCCGCCAGACCTGCCCGCCCGCGAGATACGCGCGGCTGAGGTCGATCTGGTAGGCAAACTGCCAGCTGAACAGCAGGATGATCAGCCCCGCCGCCAGCTGGCCCAGCATCAGGCCGTTGATAAGGTAGGGGATGCCGCGCCCGCCGCAGCGGCGTTCGAGTTTATCGATCCAATTCATGGGGAAGAGTTCCTCCGTGTATATAGATTTACAGAATATATTATAGCAATTCTGCGGCCAGTGCAACAAATTCCTGTCGAATCCCTTTGCGGCGGGGCGTAAAATATGCTAGGCTTATTTTTATAAGGGCAATACCGCATAATTCTTGCCGATACGGGGAGCGAGGTGCGGCAGATGCCGGAGCGGTGCTTAAGCCGTCAGGCGGGAATTGTGCGGTATTGCCTAAGGAAAAAGGAGCCGCATATGGGACGTACATCCACCAAAGAGAACAAGACAAGCTACCAGCTGATCCGCGAGGAACTGGGCCTGACCCGGGAAAAGGCCAGTGAGCTGCTGGAGACCATCGCGCCCGAGCGCATTGAAAAAATCGAGAACGAGCGCACTGTCCCCCGCCCTGACGAGGTGCTGACGATGGCCGAAAAGTACAAACGGCCGTCACTGTGCAACTATTACTGTTCGCGCCAGTGCCCCATCGGGGAGCAGTATGTGCCCCAGGTGCCCATGCGGGAGCTTTCGGCCATTGTGCTGGAAATGCTGGCCTCGCTGAATGCGATGAACAAGGAAAAGGAACGCCTCATCGAAATTACCGCTGACGGGCATATCTCCAATGATGAAATCGACGATTTCATCCACATCCGCAAAGAGTTGGAGCGTATCTCCGTCACCGTGGAGACGCTGCAGCTCTGGACCGAGCGGATGCTTGCCAACGGCCAGATCGACGCGGAGATCTATAAGGAGAAGATGATGGAGTAACCAGCTGCAGAGGTCGGCCCCGACGACCCGCTTTTCCTTCTCTCCACAGTAAAAACGCCCCTATTTTTCTAAATTTTCCCTGTTTGCGCAATAACCCGCGTGGTAAAATCGTAGTACAGGGTGATGGAGCGGCACCCTGTACCTGAAATGCTATTATAATACCGCACAATTCCCGCCTGATGAAGACCGCCTGGCGGCTACGGCACGGCATCGCGTTGCCAAAATGCTCGATAAGACATCCAGTATTATCTGCGCTTTTGGCTTAGCAGCTGCCGCACTCGCTCGCCGTATCGGCACTTAGAATTATGCGGTATTGCCTTATAAAAAAGGAGAAATAGAGGATGTTTACGCTGTTTGTGATTTTTGTTTTCGGCTGGCTGTTCTTCAAGTCGGTGGGGCTGGCGTTTCACCTGACCTGGGACTGGCAAAATTGTGGCGACGCTGCTGTTCGTGGTGGTCCTGCCGCTGCTGGTGGTGTTTGCGGTGCTTGGTGCCCTGCTGCCCCTGCTGGTGCCTGTCGCCCTTGTCGCCGCCGCCTATGGGATTTTAAAAATTACGCCTAACCTGACAAAAATAACCGCCCGGCATCGCAATGATGCCGGGCGGTTATTGTTTGCATGGCTTCTCCCTTGGGGGAAGGCTCTTTCTTTTACAGCAGCTTATTCGCCAGCGCGTGGCTCGTTCTTGTCAGGGACAGATTCGCCAGTTCCTGATTGTCCAGCGTGTAGCGCAGCACCAACACGTTTGCCACAAACAGCACGGCCAGCTTGACCGGCATACTGCCGGAGTCCAGCGGGCTTTCCTTGGCACCGCACAGCAGCACCACGTCTGCCAGCGCCACACCGGGCGCGTCGTCGTAATGGGTTATCAAAATCACCTTTGCGCCGTTCTCCTTGGCCAGGTGCAGTGTGTCCATCATGTCCCGCGTTGCGCCGGAGTAGGAGACGAACAGAACCACATCTTCCGGCCCCATCAGGCTGGCGGTGATTGCCTGCATATGGCTGTCCCCCGCCGTGTGGAACTTGGTGGTAATCGTGGAAAACCGCGCCCAGATGTCATTTGCCAACACCTGGCTGCCGCCCTGGCCGAAGCAATATACCTGCCGTGCCCGCTGCAAAAGAGTGGCCGCACGATCGATGGCGTCGGGGTCCAGGGCGCTGCGGGTGCCGTTCAGTGCCTCGATGGCCGTATTGTAGGCGTGGGTGCAAAGGGTCTGGGTGTCCACGCCTGGCTCCAGCTTCAGCGTGACCGGCAGGGCCGTGGCCGTCGCCTTGGCCAGCGCGATCTTCATTTCATTGTACCCATCAAACCCCAGCGAGCGGCAGAATCGGAAAATCGTAGCCTCCGCCACGCCGCAGGCCTTTGCCAGCGACGAGATGGACAGGTATTGTGCGTCCTCTGCGTGCTGCAATAAGTAATCCGCGACGATGATGCCCGATTTTGTCAGGCTGTCGCGCTTGGTGCGCAGCATCTCCCAAAACTCTGCTCAACCATGGTGGGTGGATCCTTTCCGGTGTATTTTCCTGATAATAGATTGCTGCCGCAGGGTAGTGCAATGCTCCGCCCCTATCTTTATAGTGTACTGCCCGTCAGTTCCTTTGCAAGGCTTTGGCCAGAACTTTGTGGGCCTCCAGCGTCAGTGCATCCCATCCACATCCGAGCATCCCGCCCCGGGCAGGGTGTTCGCATCCAGGAACCGCACATGGGCCATGCCCTCGAGCATCGGTTTCAGCCGGGCGGCGATGCCCGCGCAGCGTTCGTGGCAGCCGGGGCCCATTTCCTCGCGGAATTTCAGCTTGTCGTACTCCGGCGTGATGGACGGCGGCACGATGACCAGCACATCCGGGTTGGCGTTGTCGCGCCAGCACTCGGTGTGCAGCGCCTTTTTCACCAGCCGCACAATGCCCAGCGAGATCAAATAAGAGCTGCAGTCGAACCGGTTCTTGCTGTCGTTCGTGCCCAGCATGATGGTCACGGTGTCCAGCGGCGCGTGGCTCATCAAAATCGGCGTGATGAGCGTAAGTCCGTTCATACCCTCGGTGATGGCATCGTCAAACACGGCCGTGCGGCCGGGCAGGCCTTCCTCAACCACCGACCAGCCGTCGCCCAGCAGATTTTGCAGCACCATGGGTAGCGCTCGTCGTCGCCGTAACGTCCATCTCTGGCCGGGTCATAGCCGTAGGTGTTGGAATCGCCGTAGCAAAGCACGCGGCGGCGGGTCATGTTTTCATAAGTCATAAAAGAGGCTCTTTCTTAAAATGAAAGTTATTTTTTATTTCATTATATAGGAAAACGCCTTCGTTGCAAGTGACTATCTTCCAGTTTTTGCGGCCTATTTTTGTGCATTTGTGCAAAAATAGGCAAAGTTCCTCGAAACGAATGCCTCATTTGACATTTTCATTTTCGCAGGAAAGGAGTATTCCAAAGGCGATTTTCCATAAATCTTATGAGTGATCGCCTTTTGCCTGCTGTTTTCCGCCTGCGCGCAGAGGAAGCCTTCTATTTTGGAACTTGTTTTCATTTTGTAATAACTGTAAAGAAACACTTTTCATCCGAAAACCCACGAAATCGCTGTATTTCTGTGTGCATTCTGCACTATATGCAGCTAATTTTGTGCAACCTGTACAGAAATGGCCGTTTTTCTTGGCTATTTCACATCTTTACAAAATGAAAAAAGTTTTCTAAAATAGAGACATCACGAGGGACACAGAACGATGATGCCCCCAACAAGGCCGAAAGGCAAAAAGGAGAACAACGTATGAAAAGCAAGTATCCGCGATTTTGGCCGCCGGTATGGCTGCCAGCCTGTTGGTAGGCTGCGGCGGCGGTTCCACCTCCACTGCCCCCGCCGAGAGCACTTCCACCGCCGCCTCCACCGAGGCCGCCGCTCCCGCAGAGTCCACCGAGGCCGGCCAGGCCGCTGATATTACCCTGTGGACCTACCCCATCGGCAAGTGGGCGACTCGAGTCCGTCGATGCACTGCTGGCTGACTTCAACGCCCAGTATCCCGACATCCACGTCACGGTCGAGTACGTTGACTACACCAACGGCGATGACCAGGGCAACACCGCCATCGAGGGCGGCAGCGCACCCGACCTCGTTATGGAAGGCCCCGAGCGCCTGGTCGCCAACTGGGGTGCCAAGGGCCTGATGGTCGACTTGAGCGACCTGTGGACCGATGACCAGAAGGCCGACATCAGCGCCAGCGTTGAGTCCGCCTGCAAGGATTCCTCCGGTGCTTACTACGAGTTCCCTGCTCTGCATGACCGCCCACTGCATGGCCATCAACAAGACCGTATTTGAGGCTGCCGACGCCATGCAGTACGTGGATGCTGAGAATCACACCTGGACCACCGACAACTTCCTGAAGGCTGTGCAGGCCGTCTACGACTCCGGCAAGACCGACGTCGGCGCGATCTACTGCAGCGGCCAGCGGCGACCAGGGCACCCGCGCCATCATCAACAATATGTACGGCGGCACCTTCACCGATGCAGCCCACACCAAGTACACCGCTGACTCCGCTGAGAACGTCAAGGCCATCGAGACCCTGCACAACCAGGACGGCATCAACTTCGACGCTTCCATCAACGGCGGCGAGGAGATCACCCTCTTCCGCAACGGCACCCTGCAGATGGCTTCTGCTGGAACATTGCCCAGCAGACCAACAGCGACAACAGCGCGGCCGGCACCACCAACAACGGTGACGACATCCTGTTCATGGCGTTCCCCACTGAGTCCGGCGATCCCGCTCTGTGCGGCGGCATCTGGGGCTTCGGCATCTTCGACAACGGCGACGAGAACAAGATCGCCGCTTCCAAGACTTTCATCAACTTCATGGCCAACCCGACGAGACCGCCAAGGCCGTCAAGACTCTACTTACTTCTGTGAAGAACTCCCTGTCTGACCTGTACGCCGACGACGAAGTCATGAACGAGTACCAGAAGCTCATGCCTTACCTGGGCGACTACTATCAGGTCACCCCGGCTGGGCCGAGGCTCGTACCGCTTGGTGGAATATGCTGCAGCAGGTTGGCGAGGGCGCTGACGTGACCACCGCCGTTACCGAGTTCTGCACCACCGCAAACGCAGCCGCTGCGGCTGATAACGGCTGAAAACCTCCTTCTTCCTTTGTAACACCCCCCGGCGTCCGACCTCTGACTCAAACGCAGCGGTGGGACGCCGCTTTATTGAAACTCACCTGTGAATTTTAAATTTAGAAGGAGCGATCCTCTTGGCAAACACAGCCGCCAAAAGAGCGAGCCTAAGATGAGCCGTGCGCTTGTCCGGCAGGAGACCATCGCCGGTTATCTGTTCCTGCTGCCCAGTCTGGTGTTCTTTATCGGCTTCGTCATCTACCCCATGGTGATGTGTGTATTCACCAGCTTCTTTGATTCCACCATGAACCGTGACGACGTCTTTGTCCGCTTCCAGAACTACATCAACCTGTTCCGCGACAGCGTGTTCCTGGGTGCCTTGCGCAACACGCTCATCATCGTGATCGTGTCGGTACCCATCACCTGCATCTTCGCTGTGGGTGGCATCCGCCATCGTCAATATGCCGCCGGGGCGACCTCGCTGTTCCGTGTCATCTTCTATCTGCCCGTCGTCACCGGCTCCGTCGCCGTCACCGTCGTGTGGAAGCGGATGTTCAACAACTACTACGGCATCTTCAACTACCTGGGCAAATCCATGGGCATCCTTGACCAGAACATCAACTGGCTGGCGACGCCCGATACGCCCTGGGCTGCATCATCCTGATCCTGCTCACCACCTCCGTCGGCCAGCCCATTGTTCTGTACGTTTCCGCCCTGGGCAACGTCGACCAGTCTTTGGTCGAGGCTGCCGAGGTGGACGGTGCCACCGCTGCAGGCCTTCTGGAAGATCAAGTGGCCGCAGATCATGCCCACCACACTGTACATCCTGGTCATCACCACCATCAACTCCTTCCAGTGCTTCGCGCTGATCCAGCTGTTGACTTCCGGCCCGAATCACTCCACCGATACCATCATGTACCATCTACTACACCGCCTTCGCTGTACAAGTACGGCTATGGCAACGCGATGGGCGTTATCCTGGCCCTGATGATTGCCGTGCTGTCCGCTGTGCAGTTCAAGGTCACGCAGTCTGACTGAAAGGAGGAAATTTGACATGGAAGCAACGAAAACCGCTGCGCCTGCCACTGAGCAGACCAAAAAGAAAAGAAGAAGTTTCCCCATGGTGTTAAGCACCATCGTCATCATCCTGCTGGCGATTGCCTTTGCCTTCCCGCTGTACTGGATCATCACCGGCTCCTTCAAGACGCAGGTGTCCATCAACGCCACCACGCCCGAATGGTGGCCCAGTGAGTGGGTCGCCACGAACTACGCCAAGCTGTTCAGCCGCCAGAAAGCCCCCCTGTGGGAGTTTGCAGTGCCGTTCAGCAGCAACTTCAGCAAAGACGGCAGACATCATCTGTGGTCCGGCCCCCAGGTGCCCGCCGCCATCCGCTGGCTCATCAACACGGTCTTTATGGCCGTTGCCTCGATGATCCTGACCTGCATCACCTCCGCCATGGCCGGTTATGCCCTGGCGAAAAGCGCTTCGTCGGCCGCAGCGTTCTGTTCACCCTGATCGTCTGCGCCATGGCGCTGCCCAAGCAGGTCATCCTGATCCCCTGCTGCGCGAGATGAGCAGCCTGAACCTGTACAACACGATCTGGGCGGTCATCTTCCCATCGTCGGCTGGCCCTTCGGCGTGTTCCTGATGAAGCAGTTCAGCGAGGGCATCCCCGGTGAGATGCTGGAAGCCGCCCGCATCGACGGTGCCAGCGAAGCCACGACCTTTACCCGCATCGCGCTGCCCATCATCAAGCCCGGCATCGGTGCGCTGGCCATCTTCACCTTCATCAACTCCTGGAACGACTACTTCATGCAGTTGATCATGCTGTCCAGCACCAGCAAGCTGACGATTTCCTTGGTATCGCCAAGCTGCAGGCCGAGAACTCCACCGACTACGGCCTGATCATGGCGGCGCCGCGCTGGCCGCCGTGCCCATCATCATCGTGTTCCTTGCTTTCCAGAAGTACTTTACCAAGGGCATCACGATGGGTGCTGTTAAGGGTAACCGACCGCCGGAAGTTCCGGTTGTCGAAAAGCTCTTGTAGGGGCGAGCATTGTTCGCCCGTGCCCGTTGCCTTGTATGAAAACTGACCCGGAAACCGCGATGCGCCAAGTTGGCGGGCGACCGATGGTCGCCCTGCACATTCCATAAACCAAGAATGTGATTTTTGACACGCTGTGTCGCCGCATCCACATATCCGCACCACCCTTCTCCTTCAAAATTCAACGTAACACCAGTTATTTATGAACAGGAAGTGTTTTGTTTATGAAAGACATTACCAAGTACCGCGGTATTACCCCGCCTTCTATGCCTGCTACGCGGAGGACGGCTCTATCTCCACCGAGCGCGTCAAGGCGCTGACCCGCCACCTGCTTGCCAAGGGCGTCAAGGGCGTCTACGTCGGCGGTTCCTCCGGCGAGTGCATCTACCAGCACCCGACGAGCGCAAAGCCGTTCTCGAGGCCGTCATGAGCGAGGCCAAGGGCAAGATTACCGTCATCGCCCACGTTGCCTGCAACAATACCGCAGATTCCGTCGAGCTGGCCGCCCATGCCGAGAAGTGCGGCGTTGACGCCATCGCGTCCATCCCGCCCATCTACTTCCACCTGCCCAACGACGCCATTGCCGCCTACTGGAACGCCATGAGCGCCGCCGCCCCCAACACCGAGTTCGTCATCTACAACATTCCGCAGCTGGCAGGCACGGCGCTGACCATGCCCCTGCTGCAGACCATGCTCAAGAACCCCAACGTCATCGCCGTCAAGAACAGCTCCATGCCCACCCAGGATATCCAGCTGTTCAAGGATGCCGGTATCCAGGCCCGCGGCGAGGATGGCTTCGCCGTGTTCAACGGTCCCGACGAGCAGTTCGTCTCCGGCCGCGTCATGGGCGCTGACGGCGGCATCGGCGGCACCTACGCCGTCATGCCCGAGCTGTTCATCCGCATGAACGAGCTGATCGAGCGACATCCCCTGCCCGCGCCATCCGTACAAGGCTGACCGCATCATCTACAAGATGCGAGGCCAAGGGCAACCTGTACGCGGTCATGAAGGAGATCCTGCGCCGGATGTACGGCCTGGAGCTGGGCGGCGTCCGTGCCCCGCTGGCCAACCTCGCCCCCGAGGATGAGGCCGTCGTCGCCGAAGCGCAGAAGATGATTGAAGAAGCCATTGCAGCACTGTAAGGGGTAAAAAAATGGTCGTAGATTCGTTTGATTACATTGCCTGTTACAAGGGTCTGCACCCGAACCTGGACACCGCCATCGAATGGCTGAACAGCCACACGCTGGATGCGCTGGAAACGGCAAGACCATCATTGACGGCGACAAGGTTTTGTTAACGTGATGGATGCCGACCTGCGCGACGCCGAGGGCGCAGCGTTTGAATACCACCGCCGCTACGCCGATCTGCAAATCGACCTGACCGGCGGCGAGTACCTGGGCTGGGCATCCGAGGGCAAGGACGAGGGTGCCTTTGACGAGACCGCCGACTGCGGTTTCAAGTCCGCCCCGATCACTGCGGCATGACGCTGGGCGATGGCCGTTTCGCCATCTTCTTCCCCGGCGAGCTGCACAAACCCAGCTGCAAAACGCCCGACTGCACCCACGTAAGAAAAGCCGTCGTCAAGATTTTGATGAAATAATTTGCATTCCCCAAGCCTTCCCCGAAGGTGGCCCCGGGGCCGGATGAGGGTAAGCTATCGATGGTTGCCCGTAAACGGGTTGCCGCCGTAAGCTCCGCCCTCATCAGTCACCTCGGTGACAGCTTCCCCCGAGGGGGAAGCCTTTTTGCGTTCCCATTTGCAGGCGGATGTTGCCCGCCGCGGGCCGATGACGAGCATCGACCCCTGCGACCTCACAAAAGGAGTCTTTCTCATGACCCACGAACAAATCTTCACCCAAATCCAGGGCGGTCTTATCGTCTCCTGCCAAGCATTGGAGCACGAACCGCTGTACACGAAAGAAGGCGGCGTCATGCCGCTGATGAAAGGCCGCCGCCCAGTCCGGTGCTGTTGGCATCCGCGCCAACACCGTGCGCGATATCACCCAGATCAAGCAGGTCGTTGACCTGCCGGTCATCGGCATTATTAAAAGGATTACCCGGCACGCCAATGTACATCACCGTCACGATGAAGGAGGTCGACGAGCTGGTGGCCTGCGGCGTGGATATTC
>SCPP01000010.1_pt1 | contig 16270 bp, 12 predicted proteins | sample 6106811 | NCBI WGS metagenome assembly SCPP01 (sample SAMN10720449, study PRJNA508395) | human gut metagenome | isolation source: Participant 2 stool, 15 month | host: Homo sapiens | collected 2018
GTCATAATAATGGTAATACAGACTCTTACGCCATTTTCTTTACAGGCTGTCCGGCAAACAATGGTTGGAGCGAAGTGCCGGCATATAGGCAGGCTTCTTCAAGCCCGCCAGGTCGAGGAAGGTAGGAGCAAAGTCGATGTTCTGTACCATCTGGTTGCACTCTCGCTGGGCTGGATATGCTTTGGATATTGATGATGAGCGGTGTATGGAATGATTCCTCATACATGAAACGCTTGTCAAACCAGCCGTGTTCGCCCATGTAGAATCCCTGGTCGGAGGTGTATACGATGATGGTATTATCCGTGAGATGATGCTCATCGAGATAAGTCAGGAGTCGGCCTACACCTCATCCACCGAAGCAATCACTGCCATATAGTCGCGGATATAGTTCTGGTATTTCCATTCTACCAGTTCCTTACCCGTGAGATTCTTGCTCAGGAATTCTCTGTTTCTCGGCATGTAATAGGCATCAATAGCCTCGCGCTGCTGCGGTGTCATGCGGTTCATCTCTCCCATGAGTCCGGCATACGAGTCTCTGCCTTCCGGTGTAGAAGGGTCGTACATTTCGGGCACTTTCAGGTCGCGTACCATTTCCATATATTCATCGATAGTCATCTTCTGGGTGGATGCAGCCGAGCCTCGGGTCGCATAGTCGTCCCAGAAGGTTTCAGGTAGCGGGAAGTTTACTTTGCCGTATTTCCCAACATACTTGGTGCTAGGCATCCACAGACGGTGGGGTGCCTTATGATGAACCAGCAGACAGAATGGCTTGTTTCTGTCTCTTTGGTCGAGGTATTCGATGGCATGGTCTGTGATGAGGTCGGTGGCATATCCCATTTCCTGCTTGTATTCTCCGTAATGGTCTGTTGATGCGAAGGTCGGGTTGTAATATTGTCCCTGATCGTTGAGGATGTGATAGAAATCGAAACCTTTAGGGCGGCATGACATGTGCCATTTTCCCACTACTGCCGTCTCATAGCCTGCCTTCTGCAGCATTTCAGAGAAGAAGGTTTTGGTGGAATCGATGCCCTCTGCCAGCATGCGCTGTCCGTTCTGATGACTGTAGAGACCGGTCATCAGACAGGCACGGCTTGGTGTAGAAAGCGAGTTTTCAACGAAAGCCTCGTTGAATTTCATTCCCCTTTCTGCAAGTCGGTCAATATTTGGGGTAGGCGCCAGTTGGGAGATGGCACTGCCGTAGGCGCTGATAGCCTGTATGGCGTGGTCATCGCACATGATATACAGGATGTTTGGTTTTTCGCCTGTATTCTGGGCGAAGAGAGATAGCGGCAAGGCTTGTAGGGCAGCCATCGCCAGCAAAGATCGGTTGAAAGGTTGATAATTATTAGCCATAATGTTTTGTATTAAGTTATATCTTGCAAAGGTACGCTGAATATTCGTAATTACCAAAAAAATCGGGATATTTCTTAAGAGTATTTCTCTTATTCTTCATAAAGCAACAGTGAGGGTGTGTCATAAGTCTGAATAATAGTTGGCGCATAACAGTTGACCATCGCATGCACATCACCTGTTGTGCATACGCATATCAGCTGTTATGCAAGCGCACAACAGCTGTTGTGCGACCGAAGATACAGACTGCCTCAACAACATATCCTATCTCTTCCAACAACATATTCTTACTCTTCCAACAACATATTCTTACTCTTCCAACAACAAGAAAAGGGTGAATCATAAATTTATGACACATCCTCTTTTCCATTCAACTAAAACCACTTATAATAACCCTGTCATATACAATGGCAAATAAGTAATCCCCTCCTCTACTTTCAAATCAGCCGTATGCAAAACATACGGAGTGGCCAGATAACTATCATATTTAGCGATGCACTTTTTGAGAGAAGTGAGCGTGTATCTATTAGTTGACTTCACTTCTATCGGTGAAATATTATGCTTTGACGTTATTGTATCTTTGGCTATCAGGAAATCCAGTTCCATCCTTTCTTTGGCATCATCCTTACTATATTTGGAAAAGAAATACAGCTTATGCCCTGCCGAACGTAACATCTGAGCCACAATATTCTCAACTATCATTCCGCCATTGAACTCCAGTTTATCTACCAGAAGCTTGTTATATAAGTTTTCAGATACTATCGTATTTTCATTGAAAGCATGACTGATGAGCAAACCCGTATCAGCCATATAGCATTTCAATGTCGTATCATCGGTATTCATTCCAAGACCGATGCTTGGCTCTGTCGTATTATAGGCCATATTGACTATCATGGCATCTGCCAGCCAAAAGAAAGCCGTTTCATAATCCCGCATTCTCGCCCCTTCTGTAAGTGCTTTCAACATAAATTTCTTCTCATGTTTTTGAAGTTGAGAAGGAATTGTATCAAAAATCTGGGTAACTTTAAATACATAAGTTGAAGCATACTTTTGAATATCATTACGATATAAGGTAAGAATTTGTCGCTTCACACGATCCACCTTATTGAAATCTCGAGTTTCTACAAATTTAGCTACAGCCTGTGGCATTCCTCCAACAATAAGATACTGTCTGAAATAGTCCATTGCCATGCGATGCATCATCTGTCCCATCTCATGCTTTTTCTGAAAGTTCATTCGTATAAGAGGCATCAAGGTTTCATTGTTCAATGCCCACAAGAACTCCTCGAAATCCATAGGATACATCAATATTTCTTCCTCCTCAGAAGGAATCATGATATCCTCAACGTTCTTTTTGATAGAAACAAGCGAACCAGTCTCGATATAATCGTAGCGTCCATCTTCAACCAGATACTTGATAGCAGTACGAGCCCGAGGATACAATTGCACTTCATCAAAGATAATAACCGATTCTCTTGGATATAGAGGTGTATTGGTGAAACTGCTCAAATACATAAAGAATGTATCCAAGTCATCCAGGTAGGTTTCGAACAAGGATTTTATGTTCTTTCCTATCTTATTGAAGTCAAGCAAAATATAACTCTTGTATTCTTCTTGAGCGAATTCCTTTACGATATAGCTCTTTCCTACTCGGCGGGCACCATTGATGAGAACAGCACTTTCTCCGTTCTGTTCTTCCTTCCATTTCTTGAGTTGATCATATACTTTTCTTCTCATAATTTACACCTATCCTAGATTAATTATATCGGATAAATACACCTATCCGCGATTAATATTTTCCGTTTCTTACACCTATCCGCGATTATCGGATAGCACAAATACACACCTATCCGCGATTATCGGATAGCACAAATACACATATCCGCGATTATCGGATGGTGCAAATATACACATATCCGCGATTATCTCCAAGGAAAAGCCAGTTTTTTAATATTTCTTAATCTTAAAAGGCTCGCAAGAAATCGAAACTTCTTGCGAGCCTTTTTAGTATCTTATGCCTTGAGCTTTTTATTTCAAAACATAAGCCGAATGAATATGTGCACACGCTTTACTCTACTGCAGTTGCACCCTGTTCGGCAACCAATGGCCAACCTGGGTTCTGGTAAACTACAGATGTGGTAAGATCGGTCTGGTCACCCGCTGCTGTCTGACGGAATACGCTCTGTGCGATAGGAGACAGATAGTGAGCAGGAGTAAAGTGATAACCATCAAATACCTGGTTGTTAATCTTGGAAATCTGGTATGGACGGATATAGTCGCCACTAATGGTCTTATCACTCATATTACCCTTACCTCCTTCAACATCTACGATAGCGAGGTTGGTTTCACCATCGAGCCATGTGCCCTCGTAAACAGTACCCCAGTACTTCATACCTTCAATCTGGTAACCGTTTACCTGGTCGCAAGCACGCCAGCGGATCAAGTCCTCCCAGCGGGAAGCCTCACCGATGAACTCGTCACGACGCTCACGACGGATGTTGTAAGTAGTAGCATCAACCAACTGACCATGAGAGTAAGCACCGAAGTCCCACTTAGCCTCCTCCTGCATGTTGGTAGCTGCGATGGTCTTGTTGTAATCAGGATCTACCTTGGCACGGGTGCGGAGAGCACGCCAGTACTTATCAGCTGTGGCGTCGATAGTATTGTTCTTCAACCAGGAAGCCTCCATGTAGTTGAGGAGAGCCTCTGTGCCACGGAATACAATGCTACCACTCTGACCATAGTCGTGGTTGAGCTGCTGCAGAACATCATAGTTCTTACCCTTCTTCACAGCATAACCGGTAACGATACGAGTCTCATTGTTACCCTTTACTGTCCAAGAGAGATCAACGGTATTAGCACCATCACTTGTATAGTTCTCTACAGAACCATCCATCTTGGTGAATATCTGGATACGAGAGTCACGATCCTGGAGAGTAGCCTTGATGCCCTGGTTCTCCCACTCAGGGTTGTAACCTGAACCTGCTGCATAGATAGGAAGACCGTTGCGCATGAGGAATGAGTTAACCAATCCACGTGTCCAACCAGTACCACCACCATTACGCTGGAGCTGCATCTGGATGTTGTGAGTTACGTTAGCCTTGTCCTTATCGAAAGCACGGTACATCAAAACCTCGCTATAGCCACTCATATCCTTGTCACAGAACATGGTGTAGTAAGGATTGATACTTGCCAAACTAGCATTCTGTCCCTCTGGAGTATCCGTATTCTCTACAAGGTTATCAACGAGCTTATCACCCAATTCCTTAGAAGACTTCATAGCCTCATCGAGGAAGTGATTGATGGAAGAATCGATGTCAAATCCCTGGATATCCTCAGCCTTGCCTGGCCATCCTGGACCACCTGGCACAAACGCAGTACCCTTGTGATACTTCTCCCATGTAGCCTCAAAGAGAGCTGCACGAGAACGGAGCAGGAGGGCAGCATCGCGAGAGATGCGGTTCTTGCCACCAGGGGCAGACTCCATCAACAGACCGAGTGCCTTATCAAGGTCGTCGAGAATCTGCTGAGCTACCTTATAACGTGGCTGGCGCTTTGAAGCCTCAACAAGAGTCTCCTTGTCATCAGGAAGCGCTGTGAGCACGATAGGGAAATCGCCAAGAGACTGCAACTTGTCCAAATAAAGGTAAGCACGGAGGAAGTATGCCTCACCAATGTAGTGGCGTACATGAGCCTCAGCACCACTAATCTGCTTAGCCTCGAACTTTGGCAGTACCTGATCCAGGAAATAGTTCACCGAACGGATGTTGCCGAAATCCCAGGCACCGCCACTCTGACCTACTTTCCAGTTTCCAGGAACCCAACGGCTAGAATAATCGGTTCCCGCCTGGTTATCAGTAGCATTATCGTAAGCAAAGGTACTCATACCATAGCTACCAGGACCAATACTTGTCAATACACCATAGAGATTCACGGTGTAGGCTGCCAGGTCGTCTGCGCTAGTAAAGAAAGACGCAGGTGTCACGTTGCTTTCAGGCTCCTTGTCAAGATAGTCATCGCAACTTGTCAGACCGAGCGTCACGCCCAATAAGAGCATTGAAATATATTTAATTTTCATAAATTGTTTCCTTTCTATAATCTAAATGATAAGTTAGAATGTTACACTAAGACCGAATGAGAATGTCTTTGACAATGGATAGGTCTCACCAATCTTACCGCCATCATAACCTGCTCCAATCAGCTCTGGATCACCAGCCTCTGTGAAGTTAGTGATGGTGAAGAGGTTCTCTCCAGATACGAAGAAGCGAAGATTCTCAATATAAGCCTTGCTTGTGATTGACTTTGGCAAGGTATAACCGATGGTGAGGTTCTTCAAACGACCATAAGCTGCATTCTGCAGATAACGGGTCTGAGTCTGGATGTTGCGGCCACCACCCCAGTCAGCACGTGGGTAGTATGCACCCTTGTTATCCTCACGCCAGTAATCCTCGTGGAACTTGAAGCCGGTAGCCTGCCACTTACCCTGACCGATAGCACCCCAGAATACAGCACCACCTGCAGCGTAGTCACGCTTGAGGGTTCCCTGGAAGAACACCTTGATATCAAAGCCCTTCCAAGCTGCATCGAGGTTCAAACCAAAGTTATAGCGAGGAGTAGAGTTACCGATAATTCTTCTATCACCAGGCTTGCCGGCTGTATTCTCGCCTGTATTTACCTTACCATCACCGTCAAGGTCGGCATACATGATATCACCTGCTGTCCAGCCGCTTCCGAGTGCGCTCTGGTCAACCTTTGCGAGGTGTGCATCCATTTCTTCCTGGCTCTGTGCAATACCGATTGTGGTAAAGCCCCAGATGTCTCCGAGCTTAGCACCTTCGTAATATGAACCGAGGTTCTTAGATGGGTTAGGATACTTATCGATGACCACCTGGTTATCACTCAATACGAGAGATGCACCATAGCTTACCTCACCGATTACGTCACGCCAGCCAATCTGGAGATCCCAACCCTTAGATGTCATATCAAGGTTGTTCACATTTGGAGGATTGACACCGAGGATAACAGGCAACTCAGGAGCAGGACCTACCATGTCGAATGTCTTGCGCTGATAGTAGCCGAACGATCCGGTGAGGCGGTTATTGAAAGCACCCCAGTCGAGACCGATTTCCCATGTACGGATCTTCTCCCATGTAAGAGTAGAAGATACGAGACCTGGCTGTGAAGCGGTATTTGGCTTAGCGCCATTGATCAACCAGTTGCCACCCTGAGAAGAGAAGCCGATGGTTGGATAGAAAGGATACCAGTTATCAGTATTCTGGTTACCCAACTGACCCCAAGAAGCTCGGAGCTTCAATGTGTTTACGTAATCAGTCAATGGCTCCCAGAACTTCTCACGGGCAATGTTCCAACCTGCAGAGAATGATGGGAAGAAGTTCCAGCGGTTCTCGCGGAGGAAACGTGAAGATCCATCATAACGGAGGTTAGCCTCGAAGAGGTAACGGCCTGCATAATCGTAGTTGATACGACCGAAGAAACCGGCTGTAGTCCATGAGTTATATGCACCACCTACACTTGGCTTGGTGGTTGTTGTATCGAGAGTAGGAAGACCAGACATGATACCGTTCTGACGCGCTGTGATATTGCGCTGACGGAACCACTCACTCTGGAAACCACCCATTACCTTCATATTGTGATCGCCAAACGAATGGCTGTACTCTGCAAAGAGGTTAGGGTTGAAATAGTTCGACTTGAATGAATACTCATACACGCTTGATGTGGCGTTGCTATCTACGTATGGATTGTTGTCGCAGTCGTAGCCGTATGTGGTCTGCCAGTCTCGGTGATTGAACTGTGTAACAATACGATAGTTCAACTCAGCATTGAGAGTCAGGCCCTTTACAGGTGTTGCAACAAAAGAAAGCTGCTGTGCGAGACGGTCTGCCTGGTTCTTGGCACGGCCACCATCCTGAAGACGTCCGATATAAGACTCTGGCAACCAGTTACCATTAGGATCGGTAGTTGGCAAAATAGGCCAATAACGGCACATATTGTGGAAGAACACATCTGTACCATTGATCAAATCACCAGGAGAATCGAAGTCCTGACGTGAGAAACGGGTATTGTAGGTCATGCGCAACCATTTGGTTATCTGTGCATTGATCTTACCTGTCATAGTATAGCGCTGCATGCTATCATCACCATGACGGAGAAGACCACCACGGTTGAGATAGTTACCAGACACATAGTACTGCAAACAATCATCACCACCATTGATACTCAAGGTATGCTCCTGAGAGAAGCTGGTACCAAACTGCTCCTTGAGCCAGTCGGTATTACCAAGAGGCAAGAGTGGCGTATTGTCCCAAACCTCCCAACGGTTGTTGCTGTTCTTGAACATCTTCTGCATGGTTGGATCACTCTGAGCCTTCTTGATCTGCTCGAGTTTTTCATCTGTAAACCAGATACCTGCACCACTAGCAACAGAAGCATCATTCATGTACTTAGCCCATGTGTAAGAGTCCATCATCTCCGGCATGTTGAGTGGAGAATCAAAACGGAATGAGTTGTTGTAGTTAATGGAAGCCTTACCCTTCTTACCACTCTTGGTAGTAATAAGGATTACACCACCGGCAGCACGCGAACCGTAGATTGAAGAAGCAGATGCATCCTTCAATACAGAAATGTTCTCGATGTCCTGTGGGTTGAGTGCGTTCATATCGCCCTCCATGCCGTCGATGAGCACGAGTGGAGATACAGAAGAACCGGCACCGATAGTACCTGTACCACGGATATTAAAAGACTTGGTTGAATTAAGAGTACCACCACTGCTTGGTGTAGAGAAGTTCATACCGGCTACTGCACCCTGAAGAGCGTCAACTACAGAGTTGACTGGGCGAGCACCGAGGGTCTTGGAATCAACGGTAGAAACGGCACCAGTGAGGTTTACCTTCTTCTGAGTACCGAAACCGACAACAACGACCTCATTCAGAGTCTTGTTGTCTTCCTGCATGGTTACATTGATGTCACCACCCTTCCATACCATCTCCACCGGCTGAAACCAATGTAGCTGATACAAACGGTTGCACCATGCTGAACATCAGAAAGCACGAACTTACCATCCAAATCGGTGATGGTTCCACCCTGCTTTCCCTTAACTGTAACTGTAGCACCAATTACTGGCTCACCTGTAGGGTCAATAATGGTACCAGTGCATTGTCCGTTCTTGGACTGATTAGTTTCCTGGATACGAGTTCCCCCATACGCTTGGGTAGGAGTCATACCAAGAGCCATAATCATAGTACTTACTGTGAATAGTTGTCTAATCATAAGATATTTGTTTACGTTAGCCAATGTTATTTACCTAATTTCCGCAACACTATAATTTAATATTTTTTATAATTACCTCAAGTCGCTGTAACTACTCAGCACCCCTATAGAAAACTTCTCGTTAATAAAGCATAAACTTGATTTTGCTTATTTTCTTCATCATTACAAACTTTTTAATGATTGAGTCGATGAGGACGTAGGCTGTTTAAAACAGTTCATTTAACGAGTTCTTTTCCGATGATGCCTCCAACATGTCTCCTTTGTCTATTATCGCCTTTCAACAGATTATCTGCCAGGAGATGCGTTTTTGCATTCCCCGTAAGTCAAAAGTCTGCGTTAAGGGATGTAAATCGTGATTTTGCCATGTGGAGAAAAATGCTTATCTTTGCACCAAAAAATGGCAAGCGACTGTACTGACATAGATGTTGTTTTGCGCCAGATAAACCAGCGTCTGCGCAAACTTGAGAAGTCCGACTCCGAGAAGACTGAGGAGATCGGACGCCTCAACCGTGTCATTAACCAGAAGGACGTGGAGATACATAATCTAAAGACAGAACTTGCTTCCACAAAGGCAGAACTTGCCGTTGCTAAAGAGCGCATCAAGGAACTCGAGGGAGCTGATGACGATACATCAAGTACACCAGGAAAGCCCGAGAAAACAGCAGTAACAGCAGTATCCCTCCATCCCAAGAGTATCGCTTCCCGTGAGCTGCGCAGGACAAAGTCTCTTCGCAAGCCAAGCGGAAAGCCGAGCGGTGGACAGCCTGGCCACAAGGGGCACACACTGCAGACTATAGCAGAACCAGACGTAATTGTAAAGCACGACCCCGTCTATTGTAAATGCTGTGGTCGGCTCTTGATTGATATACCATGCCAGAAGATCCGTAAGACACAAATTGTTGATATCAAGGTGGTCGTAGAGACCTGCGAGGAACAGTATTACGAGAAGGTCTGTGAATGCGGTTGCGTAAACAACTGCGAAGCTCCCAACTGTCGTATCAAGTATGGTGACAACCTCCGTGCACTGGTGACATACCTTAATGTAGTGCAGTGTATTCCGTTCAAAAGGATTGCAGAACTTATATCCGACCTGTCCGGCCAGAATATAAGTGAGGGTACAGTGCAGAACATACTCAAAGAGAATAGCGGCAAGGCAGACTGTGCATATGAGGAAATACGCAAGAGGCTGGAAACAGCGTCTGTCGTAGGAGCCGATGAAACTGGTGCTACGGTAGGAAAGCATCTGCATTGGAACTGGATATTCCAGAACGACCTGCTTACATACGTGTTCCAGTCAGAATCGCGAGGTCAGAAGGCCATAGATTCCAAGTTTCCAAAGGGACTTCCCTATTCGACACTTGTGACTGACAGACATCAGAGCTACTTCAAGATGAATGTTAAGGACCATCAGGTCTGCCTGGCTCATCTTCTTAGGAATGCAAAGTATCTGAACGAACTGGATCCAAACCAGAACTGGTCACGGAGATTCATCCATCTGATAGAACACTCTATAAATCTCAGAAGAGAGGACAACATTACCTCTAGAAAGATAAAGGTACTGAAGACAAAGATGAAGAACCTCTTGGGTGAAAGCCTCACGCATTTAGATAACGAGTTTGAGAAATTCAAGAGGGGTATCCTTAAAGTCAAAGACTACCTATTTACCTTTCTCTCCAATCCAAGTGTGCCTTACGAGAACAATGCCAGTGAGCGGGGAGTTAGGAAAATCAAGATAAAGCAGAAAGTCAGCGGTTGCTTCCGAACAGACAGCGGTGCCGATGATTTTGCCAAGTTGCACTCCATTGCTGAAACTGCTATGAAGAACGGAAATTCTAAATTCAATGCAATTCTTGCTGTAGTACAACAGTAAGACGATTACTCATGCCCATAGGGGTGCTGAGTAGTTACAAGTCGCTTCGCTTTATGGGGTAAGGGATTTTGTGTCTGCGACATTTCTGTTGTGCAAGAAATATGTACAATAAAATGAATTTTGTCGCTTTGCAAGCAAAATCCCACTAAACCCTATAGGTTGCGGATTTGAGGGTTATTAGAATGCTGAAACAGAGTTTATACAAGGGCATCCCTTTGCATCGTCGATTACGATGCGGATGCCACTTGTAGTAATCTTATCGAAGCGAAGTATTCGCTTGTAGCCGATAGTGGTAGTCTCTTCCTTAGGGTCGAGCCTTACCCAGTTTTTGCCTTGTCGGTAATAGATTGAGAAGGCTTTTACGCGCTGCCCCAGAGGTATGTATTCCTGGAGCATGAGGCGTGTGATAGATTTTGGCTTTCCGAGTTGAAACTCGATATAGGCATCTTTTTTCTTTTTAGAAGCCCAGAAGGTGTCATACTGGCCGTCTGTGATATTCTTGCCAATGTGCTTGCCTTGCTGGCTGTCTACTTTAGGTGTGATGCCTTTCAGTAGATTGACAGATAATTCTTGTCGGATTTTCCTGTGGAAGTTTACTGCATTTGCAGAGTCGATAGGGTGGATGAGTCCATCCTTGTCTACCGGGAAGTTGAGTAACATGGTAGCGTTGTGTCCTACACTCTTGTAGTAGAGATCGCACAGGTCTTCAACGGTTTTTACCTTACTGTCTTCTTTCTCATGGTAGAACCAACCCGGACGGATAGAAACATCGCACTCAGCTGGTGTCCACTGGTCGCCGTCTTCCCATCCAAACTGCAACTGTTTGTAGTCTTTGAAGCCTGGATAGACGGTGTTGGATGGTATTGTAGACCAGCAGGTCTCGCCTGCAAATCCATTTTCATTTCCTACCCATCGGCATCCCGGTCCGCCATCACCGAAAAGAGTGGCATTGGGTTGTAAACTGTCAACAATTTCGAAAATCCTAGGAAAATTGTAGTAGTTCCTTCTGTCGATGGTTCTGCTTTCTTCGGCACCTCCGTACCAGCCGTCTCCTCCGTTGGCTCCGTCAAACCATACTTCGAAAAGTTCGCCGTAGTTGCTCAGAAGTTCCTTGAGCTGGCGCTGGTAGAGTTTCAGGTAGTAGGGAGAACCGTAGCTTGCCTGGTGTCTGTCCCAAGGCGAGAGGTAAACTCCGAATTTCAAACCGTATTTCTTGCATGCTTGGGAGAGTTCTCCTACCACATCACCTTCACCATTCTTATAAGGTGTGTTGCGGATGCAGTAATCTGTGGTGCGTGTAGGCCAGAGGCAGAAGCCGTCGTGATGTTTGGCTGTAATGATGACTCCTTTCATGCCCGCAGCAACCAGGGTTCTTGCCCATTGTTCGCAATCCAGTTTCTTAGGATTGAAGGTCTTTACATCCGAATTTCCGTATCCCCATTCCTTATCATTGAAGGTGTTGAGGCCGAAATGGATAAAAGCATAGGTTCCCAGTTTCTGCCATGCCATCTGCTTGGCGGTTGGCACAGGTTGGATGGGGGCTACCTGGCTGTAGTTGCGCTGGGCGGCAGCTGTTATGGCTGCCAGCCCCAGGCATAGTGCAACAAGAAGAGACTTCTTCATACTTAAAATAGGTTTTGTATTGGTTGTTTAAATTCCTTATTTGTCGATGTTCTCATTCAGAAGCCGGTATCTTGCCATCAGACAGGCTCCCGTGATTCCTGCAAGACCTTTCAGACTTGAGGTAACGATTTTAGAATCCTCATTCATGATGTTGAGAGAGAATTTCTTGATACCCATCTTTACCGGTAGCGTGAGGTAGTCGCCTGTAACCGACATTTCACCTCCGATGACCAGCATTTCTGGGTTGAAGATGTTGATGACTCCTGCCAGCTGTTTGCCAAGTTCATCTGCTATGCGCTGCAGTGTGGCAAGGCTCAGTACATCTTCCTTTGCTATGGCGTCCAGGATATCCTGGAGTGATAGGTCTTCATTCTTTTTCAGAACTCTTTCAGAGAGGATGGAAGTCTTTCCTTCCTTTATCTTCTCGATGAGTTTCCTTTTGAGTGCTCTGCCCGAAACTTCTGTTTCTATGCAACCAATCTTGCCGCAGTGGCAGATGATGTTGTTGTTGTAGGCAGTCATGTGACCGAATTCGCCAGAATATCCCGACTTGCCGTAATAGAGATTGCCGTCGATGATGATTCCGATTCCGATGCCCCAGCATACGTTCACGAAGATGGCGTCTTTCAGGCCTTTGCACTGTCCCTTAATCAACTCAGCGAAAGCCATGCTCCGGGTATCGTTCTCGATACATACAGGTAGCTGTATGAGTTGAGCCAGCTTGTCGGTCAATGATTCTTTCAGGAAGGTGAACATGTTGTAGGCATTTCCCTGTACAGGATTCACGCGCTCAGCCACGTTCACGCAAACTTGAAGTATTTCTTCTCTTGAAACAGGAAGGTTTTCGATGAACTCATTGATGATTCTGCTTATCTCTTCCAGGTTTTCAGGAGAGTTCTCATATACGTAAGGCACTCTTGTTTTTTCGGTAATCAGATTGCCTGCGAAGTCGCTTGCTGCAAGTGCCAGGCAGTTCATCTCAGGATTGACGCCGATGAAGTAGCCTGCTGTTGGAACGAGGTCGTAAACCATCGGGATGCGTCCCGAAGAATTGTCTTTCTTTCCAATCTCTCTGGCGAGTCCTTCTTTTATCAACTCGTTGAGGGCACTTGTTGTTGTCGGTAAGCTAACTCCGATAGCCTTCGACATCTCTGGGATGGTGGAGGCTCCGTGAGAGATAAACTGCTCCAGGAGCTTGCCCTGAACTGAGGGCTTTTTGTTTATCTTTCTAAGATATTTTATTAAGTCAGCTTTCATAACTAATATTTTTAGTTGCAAAGATAAAGTTTTTCTGTATAGGTGCAACATTTTTACTGTTAATAAAACTTAAATGGTGAAAAATAGTATACTTTTCGTCGTTTTCGGACATCCTGTTTTCTTCTATACCTTATTATATATAGAGAGAGGTTGGATACGTAAGTGCACAAAGGGGCAATTAAAACTACACTTAATAGCTCTTTTGATATTGGGTAAAGTTACACTGAATCGGTGTCAGATGCGAACAAAGTACAGGTATTTCAGCCATAAGGAGACTTAAAGTATAAAAAATGTTTCTGTTTTAGAAATATTAACGCTATTTTCATTGCTGTGTTTGATAAAACTAGTAACTTTGCAAAATAAAATATTTTAGTAACAAACTGAGCGTTAATAAAGAATTTAATAAATGAAAGTTTATATCGCTCCTCGTTATTTTTCGATTTTAACCTATTAATTAAAAGAAGTATGGAATACGATGTAAAGTCTTTAGTGATTGGCTTGGATTTGGGTGGAACCAATTCCGTTTTCGGCATCGTTGATGGGGACGGAGAAATAATAGCTACAACCTCAATCAAGACCCAGACATTCCAACGCGTGGAACAATACGTAGAGGAATCGGTAAAAGCTGTGATGCAGATAGTAGAACAGGTAGGTGGTATGGAGAAAATTCGTGCCTTGGGCATCGGTGCGCCTTGTGGTAACTATTACAAGGGGACCATTGAAAATGCAGCAAATCTGGTATGGGCTAAGGGTATTGTACCGCTGGCTGACATGTTTGCAGAGAAACTGGGCATTCCGGTTGCTATTACCAATGATGCAAATGCGGCTGCTATGGGAGAAATGAAATATGGTGCTGCAGTTGGTATGAAAAATTTCGTAGAACTCACTCTCGGAACAGGCGTAGGATCGGGTATCGTGGCTAACGGGCAGCTGATTTATGGTTGCGACGGTTTCGCCGGTGAGTTGGGACACATGGTAGTGGAGCCTGACGGTAGACCATGCGGCTGTGGCAGAAAGGGCTGCCTGGAGACCTACTGCTCGGCTACAGGCGTGGTCCGTACTACCTTGGCCATGCTCGAAGCATCAACCGTGGCAACTGAGCTGAGAAATATTCCAAGGGAAGAAATTACATCTTATGTGGTTTATAAGGCAGCCATGGCAGGAGATACACTGGCACGGGAAGTGTTCAGACAAACCGGTACAAGAATCGGCAAGGCCTGTGCAGAGATAGCTACCTTCTGAGCCCGGAGGCTTTTATCTTCTTCGGAGGATTGGCACAGGCTGGCGATCTGCTCTTCCGGCCTATTGAAGAAGCATATAACGAGCATGTGCTCTCATTATATAAAGGTAAGGCTAAGTTCCTGATGAGCGGACTTGATGGTGCCAAGGCGGCCATCCTGGGTGCTGCAGCAATGGCGTCTGAACTCTAATCCGTCATTTTAAAAAAAGAAAACATAACATAACCTATTTATTTAAATACAGATAAAGATATGAGACTCAATCTTAGTTCACAAATCGTACTCAATAAAGTACCTGTAGAGTTCTACAAGCCAAAGACGACTGTAGAATATTCTGAAATCTCCAGAATGGAGAAGATTCATACAGACATCTTTGCCTCTATGGCAGAAGGTGCCAGTCATGTAGCTGACAAAATAGAAGCTGGTATCAAGGCGGCACAGCAGGAAGGCAAATTCTATGTGATGGCGCTGGGTGCTGGTTCTTCTCTATTCTGTATACGATGAACTCGTTCGCCGTTACAACGAGAAGACCCTGAGCTTCCGCAATGTTGTTGTATTCAATGCATACGAATATTATCCGCTCCAGAAGGACAGTTCTCTCCGTACCATCAACCAGTTGAAGGATCGTTTCCTCAATCATGTGGATGTGGCTGAGCAGAACATTTTTACACTGGGTGGTTTTGTGGCACAGGATGCCGTACAGGACAGTTGCCGTCTTTATGAGCAGCGTATCAAGACCTTTGGCGGTCTCGATGTAGCCCTCCTAGGTGTAGGCCGTTCGGGTAATATTGCTGCCAACGAGCCAGGTTCGGGCATCCAGTCGATGACCCGTATCATCCTCATCGGCAATACCTCTCGCGAAGAGATGGAGAACAGCGAGCAGACCAAGGAAACCATTCCTCCATGTTCGCTCACCATGGGTATCGCTACCTTACTCTCAGCCAAGAGCATCTATCTGACAGCCTGGGGCGAAGAGAAGGCAGAGATTATGCAGAAGGTGGTGGAGAACTCTATAACAGATACCCTGCCGGCATCATTCCTTCAGACTCATCCGAATGCTCATGTTGTCATCGACCTGGGTGCAGCTCACCATCTGACGCGCATCGAGCATCCATGGCTCGTAACTTCATGCCAGTGGAGTGACAAACTGGTGCGTTCGGCACTGGTATGGCTCTGCCAGAAACTCGGTAAGCCTATCCTGAAGTTGACCAATAAGGATTATAATGAAAACGGACTGAGTGAACTTCTGGCTCTCTATGGCTCTGCCTACAATGCCAATATCAAGATTTTCAATGACTTGCAGCATACCATTACCGGATGGCCAGGTGGTAAGCCGAATGCCGATGATACCTATCGCCCGGAGCGTGCAACTCCATTCCCTAAGAAGGTTATCGTATTCTCTCCACACCCAGACGATGATGTTATCTCTATGGGAGGAACCATCCGCCGACTGGTACAGCAGAACCACGATGCATGTAGCTTACGAAACATCAGGAAACATTGCTGTGGGTGATGAGGAAGTAACAAGATTCATGCACTTTATCAATGGTTTCAACCAGCTTTTTGCAGACTCAAAAGACAGCATCATCTCTAATAAATATAAGGAAATCAAGACCTTCTTGCCAAGAAGAAGGAGAGACTCGAT
>SCPP01000036.1_pt1 | contig 16254 bp, 15 predicted proteins | sample 6106811 | NCBI WGS metagenome assembly SCPP01 (sample SAMN10720449, study PRJNA508395) | human gut metagenome | isolation source: Participant 2 stool, 15 month | host: Homo sapiens | collected 2018
AACGGGCACTTATCCATGTAAAGCCCCGGTACTGACCGTTGGAGCGAACTGCTGCCCGATCCTCAAGAGACCTGGATCTTCGCCTTTACCCCGACGGCAAACGTGAAATCCGACTGGCTGCCTACGACCACCGTTACGATGCGTTGCCACTGGCATTCTGCAAACGAAACGGAGTGAAGGAACGTGCCACCCTTTCCTTTGAATCAAAACCCGATGAATGTTTTGCCGGAACAGGGGAACGCTTTGCCAAAATGGACTTAAGCGGACAAACGTTCTTAAAGAACCAGGACGGACAAGGTGTGAACAACCGCCGTACCTATAAGAATATTCCTTTCTACCTCTCCAGCCGGATGTATGGAACATTCTATCACACCTGTGCCCACAGCAAACTGTCACTGGCCGGGCAATCCACCCGCTCGGTACAGTTCCTAAGCGACCAGGCCATGCTGGATGTCTTCGTCATAGCAGGCGACACGATGGAAGAAATCCTCCGGGGTTATCGGGATCTGACCGGATATCCTTCCATGCCTCTCTGGAGTTTCGGCATCTGGATGAGCCGCATGACCTACTTCAGCGCTGATGAAGTAAATGAGATATGCGACCGGATGCGTGCCGAACATTACCCCTGCGATGTCATCCATCTGATACCGGCTGGTTCAAGACCGACTGGCTGTGCGAATGGAAATTCAACGAAGAACGCTTTCCCGATCCCAAAGGGTTCATCCAAGGACTGAAGAAAAAAGGATATCGCGTGTCCTTATGGCAACTCCCCTACGTGGCGGAGAACGCCGAACAGATAGACGAAGCACGCAAAAACGATTATATAGCTCCGCTGACAAAGAAACAAGATTCGGAAGGTTCCAATTTCTCCGCTTTGGACTATGCCGGAACCATTGACTTCACTTATCCCAAGCAACCGAATGGTATAAAGGACTGCTGAAGAATCTGCTGGATATGGGCGTGACCTGTATCAAAACCGATTTTGGAGAAAACATCCACATGGATGCTCTCTATAAAGGCATGAAACCCGAATTGCTGAACAACCTGTATGCATTGCTTTATCAGAAAGCCGCTTATGAAATCACAAAAGACGTAACCGGTGACGGCATCGTATGGGCACGCTCGGCATGGGCGGGATGCCAACGCTATCCCCTGCATTGGGGAGGCGACTCATGCAGTTCATGGATGGGATGGCAGGCTCACTGAAAGGCGGCTTGCATTTCGGGCTTTCCGGCTTCGCCTTCTGGAGTCATGATGTCCCCGGATTCCACATTGCCCAACTTCATGAACTCTATAGTGGACGATGATGTATATATGCGCTGGACACAATTCGGTGTATTCTCCTCCCACATCCGTTATCACGGAACAAACAAACGCGAGCCGTGGCATTATCCCGCTATCGCACCCATGATAAAAAAGTGGTGGAAGTTGCGCTATACGCTTATACCTTATATTGTAGAACAAAGCCGTAAGGCCATCGCAAGCGGAGCACCTCTCTTGCAAGCTCTGATTTTTCATCACCCCGAAGACAAACTGTGCTGGCACATCGACGATGAATACTATTTTGGTAACGACTTCCTGGTAGCCCCGGTCATGAACAGCGAGAACCGCCGGGATGTCTATCTGCCCGAAGGAAAATGGGTGAATTTCTTCACAGGTGAACGCTTGGAAGGGAGGACGCTGGCTGAAGAATCTGGATGTCCCTCTGGACGAAATGCCCGTATATGTACGTCAAGGAGCGACCATCCCCGTTTATCCGGATGAAGTGGAATGCACGGACGATATGGATTTAAGCAAAAGCATCGGTCTGCACATAGACCCTCATTTTAAAGGAATATTTAAAAACTGACGAATATGGAAACTTGGAAAACGAATTTAGACGAGACAAAGAAACGATATATAGATTGGTGGAACCATAAAGGAATCATACTGAACATGTGGGAGCACTTTCAGGAAGATGTGAAACCTCATGCGGATATCCCTGCACCCTCCCCGGCAAAAGACCTGAATCAGAAATGGTTCGATCCGCAATGGCGTGCAGAATACCTGGACTGGTACGTGGCACACAGCAGTCTGAAAGCAGATATCCTGCCGGTAGCCAATACCCAGTTAGGCCCCGGTTCATTGGCAGCCATCTTGGGCGGCGTGTTCGAAGGAGGGGAAGATACCATTTGATTCATCCCGATCCCGATTTCAACGATGAGATTGTTTTCAATCCCGAGCATCCCAACTGGATCTTGCATAAAGAATTGCTGAAAGCATGCAAGGCGAAAGCAAACGGTCACTATTACGTAGGAATGCCCGACTTGATGGAAGGGCTGGACGTACTGGCCGCCTTGAAAGGTACAGACAAAGTTTTGCTGGATACCGTGATGCAGCCCGAAGTGCTGGAACAGCAAATGCAACAAATCAATGATATCTATTTCAAAGTCTTTGATGAACTTTACGACATCATCCGTGAAGGGGACGAAATGGCTTTCTGCTATTTTTCTTCATGGGCTCCCGGTAAAATGAGCAAATTACAAAGCGATATTTCTACCATGATCAGCGAAGATGATTATCGTCGTTTTGTACAACCCTTTATCCGCGAACAATGTCAAAAAATAGACTATACCTTGTATCATCTGGACGGTGTGGGCGCCATGCACCATCTGCCCGCCCTTCTTGAAATTGAGGAACTGAATGCCATTCAATGGACTCCGGGCGTAGGTGAGCCACAAGGAGGATCACCCAAATGGTACGACCTTTACAAGAAGATCCTTGCCGGAGGCAAAAGCATCATGGCTTGTTGGGTAACCTTGGACGAACTGAAACCCTTGCTGGACAATATCGGTGCGGACGGTGTGCATCTGGAAATGGATTTCCATAACGAGAGAGAAGTGGAACAAGCGATGCGCATTGTCGAAGAATACTTCCTCTTCCTCCTCTGACGTATCCAAAGAAGACCTTTCGAAAGAAGAAGCCGCTGCAACCAAACAAGAAACAATTGTCCTCAAAGACTCCGCGGCAGCCGGGAATGAAGCCTTGAAACCTTTGTTCAATGCCATTGTGGACGGAAAGCTGGAACCGGCCGTAGAAGTAACCAAGAAAGCCATCGCCGAAGGAGTACAGCCCCAGGAAATTATCAACAACTACATGATAAAGGCTATGGGCGAAGTGGGACAACGCTTCCAGGACGGAAAAGCGTTCGTGCCCCAACTGCTGATGGCAGGACGCGCCATGAAGGGAGCTTTGGAACTTCTGAAGCCTTTATTGCAAGGGAGTGCCTCGACCACCATAGGCAAGGTGGTCATCGGGACCGTGAAAGGCGACTTGCATGATATCGGCAAGAACCTGGTGGCTTCCATGCTGGAAGGCTGCGGCTTTGAGGTGATCAACATAGGCATAGATGTATCTTGCGACAAATTTGTGGAAGAGGTCAAGAAAACAAGGCAGACATCCTGTGCATGAGCGCCTTGCTGACAACAACCATGACTTATATGCAGGAGGTGATCAACGCTTTGGAAGCAGCCGGTATCCGTCATCAGGTAAAAGTGATGATAGGCGGCGCTCCGGTAAGCCAGGGATTTGCCGATGAAATAGGTGCAGACGGGTATAGCGACAATGCCAATACGGCCGTAGCGGTAGCCAAGGAACTGATGGGGCTTCATAAATAAACGGAATATTCATCTTAATCTGATACATGAATTATGCACGCTAATTATTTAGATACGTTAGATTGGGGCATTCTTATTGCCTACTTTCTGATTCTTATAGGCATCGGCATATGGGCCAGTCTGAAACGCAAAAAAGGCAGCAGCCTTTTTCTCGCCGAGCGTTCCCTGAAGTGGCATCACATCGGTTTCTCCATGTGGGGAACCAATGTGGGCCCCTCCATGCTGATAGCCTCAGCCAGTGCCGGATTCACCACCGGCATCGTTTCGGGCAATTATGCCTGGTATGCGTTTGTTTTCATCTGCTTGCTGGCTTTTGTCTTTGCCCCCCGTTATTTGGGAGCGTATCACCACCTTGCCGGAGTTCATGGGGCGGCGTTTCGGACAGTCCACCCGCAACATTCTTGCCTGGTACACCATTGTGACGATCCTTATCTCGTGGCTTGCCCTGACCTTATTCGCCGGAGGTATCCTTATCCGTCAGGTTTTCGATATTCCCATGTGGCAATCGGCATTGATCCTGCTCGTTATCTCCGCATTCTTCACCATGGCCGGAGGGCTGAAAGCGGTAGCCTATACCAATGTATTCCAGATGCTTCTGCTTATTTTCGTATCGGCCACGCTTACTATAGCAGGGCTTTACAAGGTGGGTGGAGTCAGCGCATTGGCCGAAGCGGTTCCGGCCGATTACTGGAACCTGTTCCGCCCGAATGACGATCCTGCCTTCCCGTGGCTGCCCATCATTCTGGGTTATCCCATCATGGGAGTCTGGTTCTGGTGCACAGACCAATCCATGGTACAGCCTGTATTGGCTGCCAAGAATCTGAAAGAAGGCCAAATGGGTGCCAACTTCACCGGCTGGTTGAAGATACTGGATGTTCCTCTCTATATCCTTCCGGGTATCATCTGTCTGGCACTCTACCCGGGCTTGAAGAACCCCGATGAGGCCTACATGACTATGGTCACGAACTTATTTCCTGTAGGCATGGTGGGGTTGGTACTGGCCGTATTGACCGCCGCACTGATCAGCACTGTCAGCTCTGCCCTGAATGCGCTGAGTACCGTCTTCACGATGGATATTTATGTCAAGAAATTCAGGCCACTTGCCAGCCAGAAAGAGATCATCCGTACGGGACACGTGGTTACAGTGGCGGGAGCACTGATTTCGGTGATCATCACCATTGCCATAGACAGTATCAAAGGATTGAATCTGTTCAATGTATTCCAATCGGTACTGGATTTATCGCACCGCCTATGGCGGCTGTTTTCCTGTTCGGCATCTTCTGGAAACGAACTACCACGATGGCTGCCAACATGGCATTGACGCTTGGCACGGCGTTCAGCATGGGAGTGGGCATTCTCTATTTATGGGTATTTCCTGCGGAAGAATATACGACATGGCCTCACTTCATGATGCTGTCTTTCTACCTGTTCGTTATCATCAGCGCAGGCATGATCTTGGTATCCTTATTGGATAAACATCGACAAGAATGTACATTAAATATGAAGAAAGTCATGGAGAAGCCGGCTAAATCCGTTATCCTTGCATGGGCGTTACTGGCTATTGTCATGGTCGGGCTTTATCTATTCTTCAATGGGCATTAAAAGAAGGTGCAGAAGGCTGAAAAGATTGTATTTTTATATGCCTGCATTTGGTATTCCACTTGGGTGGTGAGGCAGTCCCACCCCGGTGAGATTGCAGCTTCACCCCGGTGGAACTGGAGTCTCACCGGGGTGGAATATCAGATGAAAGTGGTTGTTATAACAGATGGGAACGGCTGTTATACCCTGTCTGATAGGACAGGAGATTCATTAAGGTTGCAACAAATTGCAAAATCAATTAATAACAACATCTAGCCAGCTCTGATTTTGTAGTCATCCTATTATCCTCGCTGCTTCCGCCTGTAACATTTATCGTACGTACAGAGACCGCAAGTATATTCCAGTTTACGGACACCATCCCCCAGGCCTATTACTCCACTGACCGATTTTATAGGAAGCATCAAACTGGAATCTGTCAACCGGATGCCGCAAGGTTCCGCTGAAGGAAATAAAGGGAATAATTTCTTTGCTCCGACACATGCCAGCCGCAATATCCGGGACTGAAACGGTTGGTATGCCTCCACCCTCTGTCGCGGATGTATTCATCCAACGCAATTTCCATACAATCCGCAGTCTTCTCGGCTATGACACTTCCTATGGCATCCGCTATATAAACCTTTACCATATCCCCCTCTTGCTGCAACGTATGCTGGAACCTTTCAAAACCGGTTCCGGCAGTCGCGGCAAAGAAAGCGAAGGATTCCGAACCACGCAGCTGCCGGGTGATTATTTTACCTATACTGAAACACGTATCGCCGACAGAAAGCGAGTCTTTCGATTCATCCAACTCTCCACCGGATATGAAAAAACAAAAACGGGGAGAAGTTACTGCCTCCACCCGTCCAAGCACCCACGGACTTCTTTTTCTACCGCTTCGTCGGGCACAGCATCTGCATACCCCATTGCCTCATAGAGTTCGGACAATGAGATAGACAGATCAGCAAAAGAAAGTTCTTTTTCAAGCATTATTGAATTCATTTAATGCGGCAAAGAATGCATCAATATTTTCAGATGGCGTATGAGGCGGTGTATCACATCCGCTGGAGAGCACGAAGTTGGGATAGGACTGGGTAGCTTCCAACAGGTCGAGTGTGGCTTTCTTCATCACCTCCGGAGTAGCCGCCTTGAACAAGCTCACCGGATCAAGATTTCCCATTGCAAGAGCATCGGCAGGTACTTCTTTCAGAGCTTCGACCATATCTATTTTATTTCCAAAATGATAAGCGGCAGCTCCTGTAGCTACCATTGCCTTGGTACAATGACCGGTATTTCCACAATTATGCAGAATGACCGTGAAGTGATCGTCCTGCACTTTCTCTACGATCTCCTTAATGAAAACAGACGAGTATTGCGTGCAGTCCTCATCAGACAAGAGTCCGGCAGCCGGTTCGGCCATCACTACCCCATTCACTCCTGTGGCCTTCAATGCCATGCAGTAACGGAGAATGAAATCCGAACATTTCTTCAACAGCGAATTGGCCGCTTCCGGATTGATATAAATAAGCATCATGATTTCAGACATGTCATACAAACGTCCTGCCAATGAGTAAGGGCCGATGCAACCGGCAAAGACGGGCCGGTCCGTAATGGTCTTGGCTGCCAGCATATTTGCTTTCAGATACTGGGGGATTCTTCCTTTATTCAAGGCAGGGATTTCCAGTTTGTCAATAGCTTCTTCATCATTGAGAAGACGCCCCACCACACTGGGAACCTCATTTTCGGGGAAGACAATCTCCGCTCCGAAAGCCTCGGCTTCTACCGTCAAATCCATAATCACGGTTGCGGCGGCTGTGGGATATTTCTCACTCAATGCCTTGATGGCGTTGTAATGCACTTGTCCGTCAGTGACGGCATCGCGTACCGTTTTCCCTATCATCTCTATGCCCGGATGGGTCATGATGGGCATAGCCACCACTTCTTTCTTTTGGATAATTTCGTTTATCCACTCTTTCATATTCAGTTTACTCATGGTCTTTTATTCTTTACCTATATTGGCTATGTTTAATGACGCATATGAAAAAACATTGTACTCATACATAAATTTAAATATGTAAATAGGGACATTCATTAAATATTACAAAATCAGCCAACTAATTCATACACAAAGTATTGCGAATTAGTTGGCTTTTTTGTATCTTTAGGTATTCCCCCGAAAATAAGATTTGACGGCCAAAACGGGGGAAATATCCAAACTAATAAGATATGGCAAAGATAGTGAATATTTCAGAAATTCACCCTACTTTGGGTTTTACAGAATTTGATATTCTGGAAAAATACCGCAAGAGTTTTAATGAGAGTGAGCTTGGCAAGCTTCATTCGGTCTTTCCGTTTGAATGTATGGCAAAAGCCGCCGGCCTGTCGGACCGGCGCCTGGGACGCAGGAACAGATTCAGTCCTTCCGCAAAGATCGCCCTTATGGTCCTGAAGGCATACACCGGATTCTCCGACAGGCAACTGGTGGAACATCTGAACGGGAACATACACTACCAGATTTTCTGTGGAATTATGATTCCCCCGTCCCTTCCCATAACCAACTTCAAGATAGTCAGTGCCATCCGTAATGAGATAGCATCCCGCCTTGACATTGATTCTTTCCAGGAGCTCCTGGCTTCACACTGGAAACCTTATCTTGATAACCTTCACGTCTGCATGACCGATGCCACATGCTATGAAAGCCACATGCGTTTTCCTACGGACATGAAACTCCTTTGGGAAAGCCTCGAATGGCTCTACAGGCATATATGCCGGCATTGCAGGAGTTGGGCATAAGGCGTCCGCGCAACAAATACAGGAATGTGGCGGAATCCTATCTGTCCTACTGCAAGAAAAGAAAGAGGAGAGCTTCAAGGACAAGAATGCTTAAGCGCCGTATGATCAAGCTTCTTGAAAAGCTCCTCAGTCAAAGGGATGGGATCCATAGCGAGTACGGTGCTTTACTCCGATATACCCAGGATTATCATAAGCGTCTTTCCATCATCAGAAAGGTGCTTGTACAAGAAAAGGAAATGTTTGAAGGGCGGAAAGTCAGTGACCGCATCGTCAGCATTGACCGTCATTATGTACGTCCCATCGTCAGAGGCAAGGAAAACAAGTCCGTCGAGTTCGGTGCAAAGGTCAATAATATACAGATAGACGGCATATCGTTCATCGAACACCTCTCGTTCAAGGCATTCAATGAGGGTATACGCTTGAAGGACTGTATCCGTATGCAGCAGAAGCTTATGAATGTAAGGGTAAGATGTGTGGCTGCCGATTCCATATATGCCAATAATGCCAACAGAAAGTTCTGTACAAAATATGGGATATCCACATCCTTTGTGCGCAAGGGAAGGGCGGCCAAAGATGAGCCTTTGAGGAAGGTGCTTAGAAGCGAACTCTCAAAGAAAGGGCAACACGGCTTGAAGGAAGCTTCGGCACTCAAAAGCAACATTACTCGCTCTCAAGGATAAAGGCCAGAAACAGGAAGACGGAAATACTGTGGATTTTCTTTGGAATACATACGGCAAATGCCATACTGATGATAGAAAAAATCAGAAACAAAACAGCTAAAGCAGCATGATATGATTTTACTCACAGAATCAGAAGAGGTCATCAGACTTCTTCCGGAACGTCATGTCCTGTCGGATAGAAGTATGTGAGAAAGCACGGAAAAATGACAATAAGAATGGCATATGAAATGGTCATGCCCTATCATCTTCATATGCCATCTTATTTTTTAGAGACATTTACTGAATATCCCTAAATAGGAACAATATACTATAAAACTAAAAGTTTGATATAACAAAAAAGAGGATGTACTCGAATTTTAGTACATCCTCTCAGAAAGAATTATTGATTAATACCCCGGATTCTGATAATACCCTCCTCCACCTTCCAAAGTAGAAGTGAAATTAGTAGAAATAGGACGTAACGCATATTCTGGCTTAAAGAATTGCGCCAAATCAGGGTGATGTTCTTCTAAATAACTATTATCTTTCAACATACCAGTACGTTTCAAATCATAAAAACGAGCATATTCACCACACAATTCACGCGCTCTTTCATCCAACACTGTATTTATTGTAGGTACACCAACTAACGGATTTGCCCCAGCACGTGTACGAATTTTATTTATATATTTTAATGCGTTAGAGCCACCATTTACATAAATATCAGCTTCAGCAGCAATCAAATACATTTCTGCAGTACGCATAATAAATGTGGCATTCAAATTACCATTACGTTTCTTACTTGCATTAGCAACATAATAATTACTACTATTATGCTTATTTAGCGAAGGGTAGAAGAAATTAAACAAATTTTCTGATTTTCCATCTGATGTATACCCCTCAGACGGATTCGAATATGAATAGTTCATCTTTACATTCTTCTTAGCATCATCATACACATCCTTATAATCAACAACTAAATAATCCTTTTCCAATTTCTTCGCACTTTCTTCAGCATAATTTTCATCTTGTGGCATAATAAATTTTATAGCCAATTGACCTACCTCAATTTTCTTTCCTTCCACGTTACTTTCACGGTCAAATCTATTTACAGTACCCTTATCCCATGTATAAGCGGTATTAGCCTTCCATTCTGTTGTAAAAGATTCATGAAAACGAGGATCTAAAGTTCCGTCTTCCTGCACATAAAGACTTAACAAATGTTGGGTAGGCATAAATAAGCCATTAGGCCCCCCCTCCCATGCCAAACGAAATTCTTGAGTATCAGTTATAGCACCAAAATTAAATACATTGCACAAAAAATACTCATCATTCCTATTCAATCGGTAGTTTCCACTACTTGAGCCATGTGAACCATTTCCCGAGAACCATCGATGTTTCCAAAGGGCTTCCTTGTTCTCATAATTATTTGACTCTTTAAAAACATCAACATATGAAGCATATAAATGAGTATTATATTTAGCACCACCAGCTTCAGCATCATCAATCAACATCTTAGCATACTCCAAAGCTTTTGTTGCATACTTTTTCGATGTATCATATTCTATAGTCTGCAAATAAGCTTTAGCTAAAAAACCAATGGCAGCCTTTCTAGTCGGAGTAGTAGTTGTCGCATCATTACCAATCGGTAACCATTTAGCAGCAAATTCCAAATCCGGAAGAATGATATCTTCATAAATTTTCATAGGCTCCGTCCGCTCCGGATGATAATTCTTCTCAGTAGTAGGTTCTGTCAGAACAGTCACCCCTCCAAATTGTTCTACCGCATTAAAATAATATACAGCACGTAAGAAGTGAGCTTCAGCCACTTTTGCATTACGAGCTTCTTCTGTTTTGAACGGCACTTTATCAACCTTTGATATAGCTATATTACAGGCACCAATACCATCATAAATACCACTCCAAAAATTGTCAGTATAAGTGGTATTAGGTGATGCACCAGCATAAAACCAAAACCACTGAGTATACGAAGTCGATTTATTACGCTGATAGGTCCACAAATCCGTAGTAGCTTCTGTCATCGCCATCCAATTGTTACTTTCTATTCCGCTAGCTCCACTAGCTCCATAGAAATAACGTTCCATAGCGAAGTAACAGTTATTTATGATTTTCTCATAAGTTTCCTCTGTCTCAGCCAAAGAATCCATTGTAAATTCTCCCGGGTTCACTTCATCCAATGAACAAGCCGTAAAATTGGTCGCAGCCGCCATCAATGCAGATGCAAAGAATATATGTTTCAATTTATTTTTCATTGTTGTCCTCTTATTTAAAATGTAACGTTTATACCAAATACAAACTGCTTATACAACGGGAAGGCATCCGAACCATTCGTTTCAGGATCCGTACCTCTCAATTCCTTATCTTTTACATACAAGAAAGGGTTATATGCCGTTGCATAAAAACGACATTTCTCCATTAAAACCTTGCGTGATACAGATTGTGGCAAAGTATATCCTAAAGTAATGTTTTTTACTTTGATGAAAGAACCGTCACGATAAGTCAATGCTGACATTACCTTTTGCTCGTCACCACTACCCGGAACCGGATAATAAGCGCCTTGATTATTTTCTGTCCAATAATCTACACCAGCTGGCTGATTAATAGAATAGTTAGAGCTTGCCCTATACCATCCTATCAGACTACTTTTGATTGTCTGTCCATAACGTGCCATCGCAAAAATTGAAAGATCAAAGTTTTTATAAGTAAGCGTATTATTCAAACCAAGAATAACATCAGGATTAGTGTGTCCCAAAATTTGACGGTCATCTTCACCGTATTTATGTACACCACCATCACCATCTTTATCAAGTGTTTCAATTTTTACCCAACCCGGTTTCACACCATAAGCGTCCAATGTTTCTTGAGGAACATTACTTCCCCAAATTCCAGCATATTTATAGTCATACAAGGCATGAATTGGCTGTCCTTCAAATAGATTTTCCTTGATCAAGTCACCTGTAGGCAAAGAGTTTATCTTTTCTTTACTCCAAGTAAACGATAATGTTGTATCCCATGAAAAATCTTTAGTCTTTATATTATGAGAATTAATAGTTGCTTCAACTCCCATATTACTAGTTTCAGCCAAATTCTCCCATATATCCAACGGACGCCCCCAACCTGTGTTACCAGTAGTTACAGGTAAAGTACGCTTAAACAACAATCCCTTCGTTTTTGTAGTAAACCATTCAATTGAACCATCAATACGATTACTCAAAAGACCAAAGTCAACACCTATATTCCAGTTATGTGACTTTTCCCAGCCAAGATCCGGATTAGAATAGGTACCTGTATACTGAGCAAATGGAACATTATTACCTCCAATACTAATACCTGAGCTAGAATAAATTATCGCATTGGTAAGAGTTCCATATGCACCAATACCTCCTGAATTTCCTGTAACACCATAACCAATACGCAATTTCAAGTTGCTCAGCCAATCATTACTTGATTCCATAAAAGCCTCATCAGAAATACGCCATGCCAATGCCGCTGCCGGGAAACTATCCCATTTATTAGCCAGCCAAGATACTCCATCCCAACGATTGGAAAATGTGAATAAATACTTTCCCTTATATGAATAATTAAAACGAACAGCATAAGACAATTTTTGAGTCTGTGAAAAATCAGATTCGACATGAGGTGAAGTAGCAGATGTCAAACGCCAAAATGACCAAGAATCCAAATCCTGACCACTACCTGCCGCCATATTACTTTCTTCTTGATTATGACTCCAAGAAGTAACAAAAGTACCTCCAACAGAATGGTCTTCAGCAATGGTCATATTGTAAGATAATATGTTTTCCCATGTATAACCACGTGTATAAGAATTTAAAATAGAAGCATGTGGAGAACTTGCATAAGTCGGAAGATTAGCATTACATTGTGCACCTAGAAATGTTCCTGCACGAGAATTATTCAAAGTAGCACTTATTACTGATTTAAAACTCAACCCTTTCAACGGAGTCAATTCTAGATTTCCATTTACATTGATATAAGTACCTTTAGTATTATTCACATACTGATTAGGTATAAAATCACCCAATGGAGAGTATTCATTAGGAGCGTACTCATGATTAATATTACCATCCTTATCATAAGCATCTCCTAACGGAAATACAGAAAGAGCTTTAGTAAAAGTATTTTTTACACCTTGATTTCTATCTGTATATGTCAAGTTTGAAGTAAAACCAATCTTTGCCCATGAAAATATTTCCTGATCAACATTTAACCGCATTGCATACTTACCCATGTTATCATTACTCAACAATCCTTCTTCACGAGTATAAGCAGCCGATGCAAATATCTTTGTCTTCTCTGAGCCTCCTGTTACAGACAAGCTATATTTCTGAGTCGTAGCGGTATTCCCAGCCGCTTCATCTACCCAATCAATCCATTTTCCTTGATTATAAGCTTCTAATTTAACGGGATCTGTAAGAATGGCAGACATATCAGCTGGATATTGTCCATTAATATATTTATAAGATTCACGCTGATATCTCGTCCATTCATCACCAACCATACCATGATAATAATCAGGAGTACCACTAAATCCATAATAAGCATCAAAATTTACCGTAGCCTTACCTACTGCTCCACGTTTAGTCGTAATAATAACTACACCATTAGCTCCAGCAGAACCATAAATCGCTGTTGACGAAGCATCTTTTAATACATCTACAGTTTCAATATCAGAAGGATTTATTTGGTTATAACTCCCTGGAATACCATCAATAATGAACAAAGGAGTATTATCACCATAAATAGAACGAGAGCCACGCAATAGAATTTCAACATCTTCACCTACCTGACCACTAGTTTTCATAATGTCCATACCAGCAATTTTACCAGACAAGGCTTCCATGACATTATTAGTAGGAGCAATTACTACATCTTTATTCTTCATTGAAGATACCGCACCTGTCACATCACGTTTCTTCATCACGCCATAACCCACAACGACCACTTCATCCAAAGCCTGCGTATCGGCCTCCATTTTAATGTTCAGCTGATTGCTTTTTCCTACCGTTATATCCTGCGTTTTATATCCTATATAAGATATGACGAGAATATGCTTACCTGAAGGAACTTCCAGAGAATAATTACCGTCAAAGTCGGTAATCGTACCCACCGTTGTACCTTTCACCAGTACGGATACACCAATTAACGGCTCCCCTGTGTCATCTATGATTTTACCTGTAACAGTACGTCCTTGCTGGACAGACTGAACCAATTCACCGGCAACAGGATCACTTGCATTTGCATAAGAAAATGCAGACGGCATACATAATGCTGCCGATAACCCTAAAATAATGGGAGTACGTCTGATATTACTTTCCCAATTTTGTTTCGGACTTTTTTTCATGCTTTTCATTTCTGTTATAATAGTTAACTAGATTTATTTTATTATATCTATTAAAATGACGTAGATAAAAAACCTCTGTACTCAAAATTAATTGTAAAAATAGGTTAAATCAAAAATACATTTTCTTTCATTTAGTATTTCTTTTTAACTGAATCACAAACTTAAATTTATAAATACCTGATTTTAGCCAATAAGATTCTAATACAGGTAGCCCCACGAATTATCTCCCTCCAACTCCCATTCGTGCACAATTTATATCTACCGTAGTGTTACTGTGAGGCTTCAATTCAAAGCCATGCTCCGATTATTTATAAGAACATAAAAGGATTACATAGAAACCACCTCCAATCTTTATATACGAAAAGACAGAACATCCCGATAATCAAAAGACCAAAGACCTCATCATATTAACAAATAAAAAGAAGGTGTGTCAAAATGCACCCCTTCTTTCTTTTACGCACAAAGCCCCGACTTTCACAAGCTGGGGCTTTGTTATTACCTAAAGATTTTGTATCTTTAGGCATAAGAATTTCACTATGACAAAGATACATTTTCGTCCTTACAATCCCAACCAAACCGTTCTTTTTCCTCAAAGAATTGATGAGGATATTGCAGAAAACGATCCGGTGCGCATGGTTGACGCCCTGGTTAAGGGCTTGAATCTTGAAAGTTTCAGAAAGCTGTATAAGGAATGCGGCCGCAGCCCTTACCACCCCAAGATGATGCTCAAGGTCATTCTGTATGCCTATATGAACAACATCTACTCCTGCCGGAAAATTGAAAAGCTCCTTCACCGTGACATCCATTATATCTGGCTGGCCGGATATGAGAAACCGGATTTCATTACCATCAACCGTTTCCGCAACCGGGTGAAGAAGGAAATCAACGAGGTGTTTACGCAAACCGTACTCCTTCTCTCTTCCAAAGGCTTCATCAGCCTGAATGTGGAATACATTGACGGGACAAAGATTGAGTCCAAAGCCAATAAGTATACTTTCGTCTGGCGGAAAACGGTTGAGCGGAACCGTGAACGCCTGATGAAGGATACATATCCTGCTAGGGCAGATAGACAATGTCATCGCCCAGGAGAACTCATCGGAAAGCAATGAGGAGATTGAGTTCACTCCAGCCATGCTGACTGAAATGGCTGGAGAATTGCGTCAAGCACTCGAACAGGTTCCTGAACCCTCCACGAAAGAGGAAAAGACTGCGTTGAAAAAGAAACGCAAACAGCTGAAGGAGTTGGAAGAGCACAGGGACAAGCTACAGGAATACGACAACCGTCTGACACGCTGCAGGACAGGAATTCTATTCCAAAACGGACAATGACGCTACTTTCATGAGAATGAAGGAGGATGCCATGCGCAACGGACAGACGAAGCCCGGTTACAACCTTCAAATCGGCACCGAAAATCAGTTCATCACCGATTTTGCACTCTTCCCGAACCCTACGGATACACTGACCCTGATTCCTTTCCTGCAATCTTTTTCAAACAGGTATGACCGGATGGCCCATACGGTGGTTGCTGATTCCGGCTATGGCTCGAAGAGAATTACCGCTTCATGTCCGAAAACGGCATGGAAGCCTACGTAAGTACAACTATTTCCACATGGAGCAGCGGCCGAGATTCAAACCGGACCCGTTCAAGGCCGAAAACTACTACAATGAAGAACATGACTTCTGCATCTAAAGCAGGATGCGGAGGATAGGCACCTGGAATGTGAAACCGCATCCGGATATGTCAACGAAAATGCACGGTACAGAGCTGTCAGGTGTGAAGGCTATCCCTGCGATGCCGCTGTTTTAAAGCAAAGGAAACAGGACGATAGAACTGAATCATAGGCTTAGACAATACAAGCGGAGAGCCAAAGAACTGCTCTGCTCTGAGAAAGGACTGAAACACAGAGGGCAGAGATGCATAGAACCGGAAGCCGTGTTCGGACAAATTAAAACAATATGAACTACAAACGTTTCCCGACATTTTGAAAGGACAAGGTCTTCATGGACTTTGCCTTCCTAGCCATTGCCTTCAATATAAAAAGATGTGTGCAAACTGACAAAAGAAGGTATGAACTGGCTGATTAGACTGTTTTATGAACTTACAACTGCTGTTTTAGATGCTGGGAACACATAAATCAAAGAAATCTTCAAAGATCGCAATTAAAGAAAATGAACAGATTTGTATAG
>SCPP01000281.1_pt1 | contig 16232 bp, 23 predicted proteins | sample 6106811 | NCBI WGS metagenome assembly SCPP01 (sample SAMN10720449, study PRJNA508395) | human gut metagenome | isolation source: Participant 2 stool, 15 month | host: Homo sapiens | collected 2018
AAAGATTTGAGAATAAGAAAATATGGTGGCATAAAAGTGTTATGAAATAGAAAGAAGGTATTATTATGAGAATCTTGGTTTTAGGCGGGGCTGGTTATATTGGTTCACACACAGTATATGAGCTGGTTGATGCAGGTTATGAAGTAATTGTAATTGATAATTTGCTTACAGGGTTTAAAGAGGCAGTACATCCTCAGGCAAAGTTTTATGAAGGAGACATAAGGGACAAGATATTCCTTGATAATATTTTATCAAAAGAAAAGATAGATGGTGTTATTCATTTCGCTGCCAGCTCACAAGTTGGAGAGAGCATGAAAAATCCACTGAAATACTATAATAATAATTTATGTGGAACAGAAGTGTTGCTTGAAAGTATGGTTGAGCATGGCATTGATAAGATTGTATTTTCATCAACCGCAGCTACTTATGGAGAGCCAGAAAGTATACCTATTTTGGAAACGGATCGTACACTTCCAACAAATTGTTATGGTGAAACAAAGTTGTCAATGGAAAAAATGTTTAAATGGATATCTAAGGCACATAACTTACGATATGTTTCACTTCGGTATTTTAACGCTTGTGGAGCACACCCGAATGGAAAAATCGGAGAGGCACATAATCCAGAAACACATTTGATACCGCTTGTTTTGCAGGTTCCGAACGGAAAGAGAGAATACATATCTGTATTTGGAAATGATTATGACACAAAGGATGGAACCTGTGTAAGAGATTATATCCATGTAAATGATTTAGCTCAGGCACATATCCTTGCAATGGAATACCTCTCAAAAGGCGGAGAAAGCAATATTTTTAATCTTGGTAATGGTGTAGGTTTTACAGTAAAAGAAGTTATTGAGACGGCAAGAAAGGTAACAAATCATACAATTCCTATAAGAGAAGAAGAAAGAAGAGCTGGTGATCCTTCAGTGTTGATAGCATCCAGTGAAAAAGCAAGGAAAGTACTTGGGTGGAAACCGCAGTATGCAGATCTTGAGACGATTATTTCAACAGCATGGAAATGGCATGTAAATCATCCGGACGGATACTAGGAGGTATAACATGAATGAACTTATTTCAGAATTAGTAGGTTACGGTATTGAAAAAGGATTGGTTGAGGAAGACGATAAAATTTATGTGATTAACAGACTTTTAGAGTTGTTTAGACTTGACAGTTATACTCAGACGGATAAAGCAATCAGATTCCAACCCATACCCATACCTTACCATACTAAAATTATGGGGATTTTAACACCTGCACCATCTGTGGTCAGAGCAAAATTTACAGATTTGTATGTCAAAAATCCCAAAAAAGCAACCGATTTCTATTATCAATTCAGTCAGGATACAAATTATATACGTAAGGACAGAGTTGCAAGAGATAAAAAATGGAAAGCAGACACACAGTATGGCAAGATAGATATTACAATTAATCTTTCTAAACCAGAAAAAGATCCACGGGACATAGCGAGAGCAGCAACTCAAGCAAAGAATGATTATCCTAAATGTTTGTTATGTGCAGAAAATGAGGGATATGCAGGAACACTCTCACATCCGGCAAGGCAAAATCATAGAATTATTCCACTAAAGCTAGATGGACAAGATTATTACATGCAGTATTCGCCTTATGTGTATTATAACGAGCACTGTATTGTGTTTAATGCAAAACATACACCGATGAAGATTGATGAAGCTGTTTTTGTAAAGTTATTGGATTTTGTAAGACAGTTTCCACATTATACATTAGGCTCAAATGCGGATTTGCCGATAGTAGGAGGTTCAATTCTTAGCCATGATCATTTTCAGGGTGGAGCATATACTTTTGCTATGGCAGAAGCTCCATATGAGTATATGTTTGAGATTGCAGGATTTGAAGATGTGACAGCGGGGTGTGTTAAGTGGCCACTGTCAGTCATAAGATTGCAGGGAAGCAGCATTGGAAGACTTGCAAAAGTGTCTGACTATATTTTGCAAAAGTGGCGTGGGTATACGGATGAAGAGGCATTTATTTTTAGCGAAACAGATGGAGTACCACATAATACAATTACGCCAATTGCACGCATGAATGGAAATTTATATGAAATGGATTTAGTTCTCAGAAATAATATTACGACAGAGGACAGGCCATGGGGTGTGTATCATCCAGAGGAAAAACTGCATCACATTAAAAAAGAAAATATTGGATTGATAGAAGTGATGGGGCTTGCAGTACTTCCTTCCAGGCTGAAAAAAGAAATGGATATACTTGCGAAAGCTATTATTGAAGGGAAAAACATTCATGATATAGAGGAAATAAAAATTCATGCTGACTGGGTAGATGAATGGCGGGATTCTTATGATATTACAACAGAAAATATAGAGAGTATTATTCAGAAGGAAATTGCAGATTGTTTTGTGCAGGTTCTGGAATGTGCAGGTGTATATAAACGCACAGAAAAGGGAATTGCTGCATTTAAACGGTTTTTGTCAGTACTATAAAAATCTTCACAGTGATTTTAATAGATCACATAATAGACTTTACAGTGTAAGAAATTCGTAAAAGTAAGCAGACAGAAAGCTGAGGAAAGTTGTAAAACTGTATTCAGATTTTATTTAGGTACTATGGATATAAACATTTATTGTAACTAAAGAAGTTCCGGCATCAACAGAATTAACTGTTACACATACTGTATGTAAAATAAAAATGATGACAGTTATTTTAAAGATAATACGATAGCTGCTGTAATAAAACCAATGGAGTTACATTTGAAATCACCAATACTGCCACATGATTTTATAAAAATATTATAGAGAAATTTAGTACAAATATAAACAGAATGAACACAACCTCCAGAAATGGAGGTTCTATTCGTTTTCGGAATGGGTGTGTATGCAACTGATCCGCATCTGACAGAGATGGGAAGTATTCAGGATTGGGCAGGCGTATATCCACTGTTTCATTGGAGCTTAATTCCGTGGGGATTCTATCTGGTACTGGCTGTTGCCTTTGGCTTTATGCTCCATGTAAGAAAAAGAAACCGTCAGAAGTATTCAGAGGCATGCCGCCGATTCTTGGAAAGCATACTGATGGCTGGGCAGGTCGCATTATTGATATGTTAGCTGTGTTTGCACTCCTTGCTGGTACTGCTACCACATTTAGCGTGGCAACACCGCTGATGGCAACTATTATTGGCGAACTGTTCCATGTTGCTGTTAGTCATACTGTAATCAACATTATTATTCTTCTGATTACCTGCGCTGTATATACATATTCCTTACTGCATGGATTTAAGGGAATCAGCAAGTTGGCAAACATTTGTATTTATATGTTCTTTGGTCTGATTGCCTTTGTGCTGCTGTTTGGTGGAGAAACACGGTACATTATTGAAACTGGTTTTTCTTCACTTGGTCGAATGATACAGAACTTTGTTGATCTGTCTACATTTACTGACCCGCTCCGTACATCGAACTTTCCGCAGAATTGGACGATTTACTATTGGGCTTATTGATGGTTTGGTGTGGCTGCTCCGTTCTTTATCGGAAGCATTTCTCGTGGCAGAACAGTGCGTCAGACAATTCTTGGTGGCTATATATTTGGTGTTGGTTCCACATTGACGAGCTTTATTGTACTGGGTAACTACTCTATGGGAATGCAGGTGACCGAAAAGCAGACTTTATTGCACAGTATCTGGAGAGCGGTGACCTATACGGGATGATCATATCTATCATTAAGACGATGCCGGGTGCGCCTGTTATTATGGTAGTTGTTTTGTTGACAATGATTGTTTTATGCGACGTCTTTGACTCAATTGCATTGACAGCATCTTGCTACAGCTATCACACATTGAGAGATGGTGAGCAACCGAATAAGGGCATTCAGTTGATGTGGTGTATTTTGCTGATTTTGCTTCCGATTGCATTGTTGTTTGCAGAAAGTTCTATGAACAATCTTCAGTCAGTGAGTATTGTGGCGGCATTCCCGATTGAGCGGTAATTGTGATGATTGCGGTTAGCTTTATGAAGGATGCAAAAAATATATGGAAAATATGGAAGAAAAAGGTCAGCAAGAGGTTGACAATGTTGACAACGAAAATAAATTTGACAGGAGAGCATGTTGAATTTTAAAAGTACAATATAAAATGTGTTGATAGTAATCAGAATCTTGCAGTTGGATATAAAAGGGTCAGGTTTTATAATAATTTTTCTCCTGCTAATTTCAGAAAATGTCTATTCAGGTTTATGTTTTAGAAAATAAACTGCCTTTGCAAGATATACTTGTAACCATGAATATTCCTATGTGTAATATTGTAAATTATATTTCGGATGATGAGATGATTGCTGGGTGTACGGATAGGATTGGGAATGGGTGGATTAATGATAATGAATGGGATGAAATATATAACATAAATTTATAATAAGATTGAAGTCAGCAAAGGCAATTGCGTCATGGTAAAGCCGGTACGATTCATGCTATCGGAGCTTGCATCCAGATATGCGAAATCCAGCAGAATTCAAATTGTACTTTACAGAATGTATGATTATGACCGCAGGGACAAGTTCGGAAATAAACGAGAGCTGCATGTCGATAAGGCTCTTTGATGTTGTTGATACTAAAAGATATGTGCCATATGAAAGCAGCAGTAATGCATATGATGAAGCTTTGAATGAAGCCGCAGCAACTATTGAAGCGGACTCATCAGAAGGTCAGTTATTAGTAAGCTGCAAATATTTTGAATGTTATAAACATGATATATCCGATTCAGTATCAATTAATGTTGATACAGCTTCTTTCGCTCTGTGATATTCACAGAAGGACATGGAACTATCCGTGTGGGCGAAGATGTTAAGACATATAAAGCGGGTGATAGTTTCTATATAACTGCAGGTAATAAAACTGTGGAAATAGAGGGAACCGGTGTTGCTATTGTTACGAAGGTCTGATTGAGATGTATGTATTTATCTAGTTCTAGTTTTGTTATGGACACAAAATAATGCATGAATTTTTAATTTAATATATGTGAAGTTGACCTCCGTTGGTGAAGCATTTGCTTTGCTGGCGGAGTTTTTGTTATTCTGGAATGTGGTTTGTGATTGGAGCAGATAATTCAGGTAGAGAATTGCAATATTGATTGATAAACTGATTATAATATGTTATCATTTAGATAAGTCGGATTGTGAAAATAATTGTTTGGATTAATTCAAAGATACATAGGTGAAGGAGTAATGTACTATGGGTAAGGTTGGGTTAATTCAAGTTGTGAAACGAAGTCCCCTTGGGGACTGGGATATTGATGGGAGAGAGGTTGATGAGGCCCTCTTAAAGTGATGGGTGAAAAAATATAAATATTTTGATGGAGACATAACTTATGCAATTATATTCATTATGTATAGAAGGTTTTAGAAACATTATAAAACAGAGATTAAGTTTTCAGATTCAACATTTTGATTGGAGAAAATAATGTTGGAAAAAGTAGTGTTTTATACGCATTAGATTATTTGTTGGGAGCAAATTCGAGTATTCCTATAGATGAATTCTATGCATTGGAAGAAGAAGGAAAAGAAAAATAGCAGTTGAAAATATAGTTTTACTGCGGAGTTTCGTAGAATTCCTAGAGAAGCAAATTTCTGGAGAGGATTTAAAGGTCGTTTATTGAATTATGAACCAGATATAAATGATCCGTTTGATACTGGATTGAAATTTATATATAGGAAAACATATCCTAAAGGTGGGAAGGTAAAGATAGAGACTTTTGAAAATCTTAAAGTTTTGAAAAGTAAATATAAGGATTGTATATGTGTTCAAGATTATTTGGACGCAGGACTTTCAGAAGATGAACTTACAGATGAAATAAAAAATAAAATATGATAAAAATTGTCTGCAAAGGAAAGAGCGTTATTCGATGTTATAGAAGATATATTTGATATTGATTATAGTCAAGAAGGTTGGGTAGAAAACCAGGCGGTATTCCACAAAATGTACTAAGTAAATTGCCTAAATATTTATTGATTCCAGCCCAAGATAGTGAGGGAGAAATCTCTGGAACATCTGGAACATTACAAAGAACTTTAAATGAGTTGTTTAATGAGGTAATGAGAGAAATCTGAAAATTATAGGCTGGCACAAGAATATTTAAACAAACTGGCACAAGAATTAGATCCATCTGATGATAGTACAGAAATATCAAAGATGATAGGAGAAATCAACAGTATTATTTCTGATGTTTTTCCCTCATACGGGTATAAGTGCTCTGGCAAATTTAAGTGATGCGGATAAAGTGATAAGACCAGTATTTGATATTCAAATGAATAGTAATGTTTCAACATCATCTAAGTTGCAAGGAACAGGCTTGATTCGTTCAACTGTATTTGCATTACTTAGATATAAGGCATTGCGCGATAATAAAAGATATTACGCAAGAAAGACAGCTTATTATAGGTTTTGAAGAGCCAGAAATATATTTACATCCAAATGCAATAAGCAAAATGAGAGATACAATTTATAGTTTGGCTGAATCAGGAAATAATCAGATTGTTTGTACAACACATTCTCCATATATGATTGATTTAAGTAAAACCAAAAGCAAACATTGAATAGATTATCTCTTATTAAATTAGAAGAAAGTACAGCGTTAACAGTTAAAAGTGATTATTTAATATCACAAAAGAGTTTTTGAAATTGCAGGAAGATGATAAAATTATATTAAGATGCTTTTGCGAGTGGAAGATTCAATTGCAAAAATGTTTTTGTGAAAAAGTGTTAATTATAGAAGGAGATACTGAACAAGTAGTATTATCAGAAACTATTAGTAAATTACCAATAAATTTAAGAAAGAGATTTTGTCAGATTGGTATATACTAAGGGCAAGAGGAAAAGCTGCAATTATTCCATTGATAAAATATTTGAGAGCAATGCATATTGATATTTATGTAATGCACGATAAGGATGCTGATACTCAGGGAGGTAATATTCAATGAACCTATTAGACAGGCTTTGGATTATGATGATCATTTGTTTGTATTGGAAAATTGTGTTGAAGACGTATTGGGATATACAGCACCAACATCAGATAAACCGTACAAAGCATATTGCTATATTAATGACAATTGGAAAGAGTGGAAAGATATTAGTGAGCAATGGAAAATAATTATAAAAACATTTTTAATGAGGGAAAAGGATAGAATAGGAACAATAAAATAACAATCTTATTTTAAATTTGAAAGGGTAATCATTGATTAACAAGGAAGATGCCATTGGTGATAAGATTTTCATTGATGGTATTTTTCTTGTTAAATGAATTTAGAAAAGTATAGCATTAGATAATATTTAATATATAGGTTGTCAATGTTTAAGAGTATGAAGTTTAATATAAAATTTTTGATTGTATTAATACATGTCATTTGATTAATGAGAACAATTAAGAAATAAACTATTGCTTAAAGGAGAACAGCATATGAGTTTATCATGGTTAAATAACGGATTTATTTGCAAAGATTTATGCACCGTTTGTTTGGAAAAGATTTTGATTACCTTGATGATTTGAAAGAAAAATATAAGGTTGTGCTACATCAGGCACAAATTGCAAAAAGCTGATGATGAAAGTATTGAGATAATAAAGAGTTTAAAATAAGATACTGGAAGCATTAAAGTGCTATTATAAAGCAGACATTGAAAAATGCAACACAATAATAAGAAATCTTATTAAAGATATAGGGGAAGATTCATTTGCTGTGAGTTTATTGAACAATAGTTATGCTTTTATGGTGCTTCCAAAACAGAAATACAGTTTTAGATGTCGAATAGGAAATCCTTCTAATGCTTATGAGGCAAAAGATATGCTACATTTGCCATTAAATTGAGGTCAAAATCAGGAAACTATCGTTTTAGTATTAGAAATCAAGTTTATATTTGGCAAATTCTTCATATGGTTGCTGGATTGAAACTGGTTTCCCTCCTGAAAATGATTTTAATGTATCGCCTGTTCTTTTAGATGGAACACAAAAGGTTTTAATCTGGTAGTTTCTATAAGAGATTTTCATGCTTTGAATAATTTTGAAGAGAATAGAGTTCACTGTTGGCTGAAATTATATATGCTTACGGTTGCAACTTCGTACAGAATAAAGAAGGAGTAAGAACATTTAAATCTGATATAATTTCTCAGTCGATTATGATGGCATGTAAAGACTTGGATATGATGGGGTAGCATATTATTCCAAAGAGTTTATGATGAAATATTTGCACGATGTCCGATTAATCTCACTTTTATTTACTATAATGGGGATTATTCAGAACTTATTAAGCACATGAAAATGGATGATGCATTTAATTATGGTTTGTACAAGCAATTGCGTCCATCACTTACATGTAGAGAGCATGAATTACGTTCTACACATACTGGTTTTATCACTAACATAGGGAGTTATGACAGACAATACCCATATTCAGAAACAAAATATTTTGATTTTGATAAATTTTGTTTACATCATGGGAAAACAAACCTAATGGAAAGGGAAAAATCAAATTTCATTAGGGAGTATCAGTTGATTGATGACAAATAAGAATAATTGTTTTTAATTATTGATTAAAATGATACATAATAACGAATAGATAATTTCCATGCATAAATAAGTTTCATGAGAGTTCACCAATGACCAGATATTGGGAGATGAATCTTCACTGTTCGAATCTCTGATATGTCAAGTGGAAAAGCAGTCGATGACATCGTATCATTTTGTAGATACAGAGCAAAGTTTCGGACTCTTGCAAAAGGACTTCGTTCATAATAATGTGAGTTGACAATAATATCTCTAAAGTGGAAAAACAAACCGTTTTAGGGATATTATTTTTTGAATATAATTATCGAATGAAACTCACATTTAATAGGAAAGGAAATGATAATGGATAATAAAGAAAAACTGGATACTATCAAAGATTTAATCAAAATTCAACTAATATATCGTCAGACACATTTGCAAAGGTAGTAAAGTCGTTCTGTGATAACATATTAGAATATGATTACAATGCATTTAAACATAGATATACAGATGAGTATTATGAATGTTATCTGATGGACAAGGTGTTGATAAGATGGAATCAGAATCTGAATCATTCGGCTGCTTTATCCAGATTATCAAATGATATCTGCTCTAACGGGTGCAATTTTGAGTGGGGGATTTTATTGCATGGTGATGGAATCTGGCTATTGAACAGGGATATTCAATAGGAAAAAGCAGCTTTGGAAGTAAAAGAACTGTGTTTAAGTTATCATTTATAAGGAAAACAGATATTGAATATCTTGATTTTTAAAGGCGGATTACTTACTAGGATATAATAATGCAGTATATTTCTTTAGAGATATAATTATTTATAAGAATACATTTTCCATCTGCAAAATGCAATAGCTGGGATGTTTACTGGAGTTGTAATAAGAGATTTTTGCATATTATACATTACAATATAAAGGTAGTTACAGTGACGATGCTAAGTCATGCTACGAAAATATTACGCTTAATGCATATGAGGAATACATAAGAAAAGCAGTAATATTAAAACTGCGAATACAGCAAAGAATCAATTCTTTTACATTAAGTCATTTATTCTTAGCCGGGCACATAATAAGAATTTTGATATTGGCAGCGGCGTGATTTTGAAGCGGTGTGAGGATATATTAATTGAACGCGACAGAGCTATGAAAACAGCTGATATTAAGAAGATTGTAAGGATTATTAAGCATATTGAGAGGCAGAGAAATGGAGTCAGAAATAAAGCTGTTTTCTTGATTTTGCTATGCTTTGGAATGGAGAGAAATCTGCGAATTAAGATGGAGTGACATTGGCGATAATTGTCAGACTATTAAGATAGGAAATGGTAATAACAGCAGATTTATGGTTATGCCGGCAATTTTGCGCAATAGCATAAGAATTAATGGCGATGAAAACTAATAATGCTGAATACATTTTGGTAATTCTAGAACACAGTGGTTAAAGCCGTTGCCAGAAGGTGGAATTAATGGCATTTTGGAAAGCATTAAGAATATTGATAGAGAGGATAGGTTTTATAATAATTTTTCTCCTGCTAATTTCAGAAAATGGTTATTCAGGTTTATGTTTTTAGAAAATAAACTGCCTTTACAAGATATACTTGTAACTATGAATATTCCTATATGTAATATTGTAAATTATATTTCGGATGATGAGATGATTGCTGGGTGTACGGATAGGATTGGGGAGCGTTATATCCTTGAGGATTGGTGTTGGAGGTGTTGGAGGAGTATGAGAGGATCTAATTAACCGTGATAAGCTAATTAAAATAATTGACATTGACAAAAATATTGATGCCATATCAATGATGACTTTATATCATACCCATATGGTGTCTGCTTACAGTATGTGGTGGATGGTTAGCCGTTGATATAATATCATCAAAATGGAGAACTTGAAGTGATTTAGAGAGGATCTTAAGTGTATCCTCTCTATTTTCTTATTGTTTTATATAGGTATCTATTATTAACATTGAGCCTGCTTTTAAGGATAACATGTGGGGCGGAACCAAGTTAAGAACAGTTTTGGGCAAGAACGAAATGTGGTATGTAGTTGACTGTGAACCGGAAACATATCTTTATTGCGGATTATCAAGAGATGCCAGTAAAGAAGAGATAAGAGAACGCATTTAAAATAACACCATAACAGGAATCTTATATGTGAAATCCAGCAGTAATGCATATGATGAAGCTTTGAATGAAGCCGCAGCAACTATTGAAGCGGACTCATCAGAAGGTCAGTTATTAGTAAGCTGCAAATATTTTGAATGTTATAAACATGATATATCCGATTCAGTATCAATTAATGTCGATACAGCTTCTTTCCGCTCTGTGATATTCACGGAAGGATGTGGAACTATCCGAGTAGGAGAAGATGTTAAGGCATATAAAGCGGGTGATAGTTTCTATATAACTAAAACTGTGGAAATAGAGGGAAACGGGGTTGCTATTGTTACGAAGGTCTGATTAAGATGTAGGTATGCATTTGTCTAGTTCTAGTTTTGTTATGGACACAAAATAATGCATAAATTTTTAATTTAATATATGTGAAATTGACCTCCGTTGGTGAAGCATTTGCTTTGCTGGCGGAGTTTTTTGTTATTCTGGAATGTGGTTTGTGATTGGAGCAGATAATTCAGGTAGAGAATTGTAATATTGATTGATAAACTGATTATAATATGTTATTATTTAGACAAGTCGGATTGTGAAAATAATTGTTTGGATTAATTCAAAGATACATAGGTTAGAGTAATGTACTATGGGTAAGGTTGGGTTAATTCAGGTTAGAAACGAAGTCCCCTTGGGGACTGGGATATATGATGGAGAGAGGTTGATGAGGCCTCTTGAAGTGTTACATGTAATTTAATTCCATTTTAAAAAGAAGGAGAAATTGATGTGCTTATTTTTAACTAAACTGTTTGTGAAAGAATTATTAACTGATCAAATTTTTATTAATAAAGTGATATGCAATAGTTGAAGAGTCATATTTTGAACGCAATAATGAAGGCATAAGCTAAATTGTATGGTCGTAGATAATGAAAATTATAATATATTGCAAAATATTTGCGATTAAAATGATACTATATGATAGGTTGATAAATAATAATTTTTAAAATGGATACCAAAGAATGGAGGTATAATACATGGCAAGAAAAATAATGTATGCAATATCAAATGTTGAAGGAGACAGCAAGAAGAAAATATATTGCGAAAATTTAGAGAAAACGAATACGAAGCAAAATACAAAGGATATTTAACATGCATCAAGGGATGCCAAGCTAGAATAAAATTTACACAAAGAAAAAAATGATATTAAATTCTTTAGTACATGGAATAAAGAGGGAAATTTACATGAAAAAGTTGTCCTTATCATGTTGATTATAAGGGTAAAATGGGAAGAAAAAAGTTAAATGCTTATTATCAAAGTATAGAGCTAAGTGAAGAAATAATATTACGACGATTAAAAGAAAAATGGAGGATTACTTAAAAATATTCGGATGAAGATATAATTGATCCTCCTAATGGTAGTATGGAAGTTGATGTAATTGGCGAAGATGAAGTTGCAGTATTTGAAGGTGATGAAAATGGGAAAAAGTGAATGTTTGCCAAGAATTTATTATGAAGATGCTGAATATATAAGTACTGATGATATTGGATGTAGAAAATCAGTTTACGGATTTATAAGTAATGTTCAGTTAGAAGAGGATAAGAAAAAGGAAAATATGCTTACTTTAATTTAGCAACGAAACATAGTACTGTTAATATTGCTTTTCCAGAAGCATTTTACTCAAATGAATTATCGTCTGAGTGCAAGAATTTGAAATATATGTATCCAAAGTAAAAGAATTAGTGCAAAACATCCCAATAAAATTATGGTTATTGCGTATGGAGAAATAACCCGAAAGAAGAAAGATAAAAATGGAGTAAATGTTTCTGTAATTTCTCCAAATAGAATTTTGGTTGATAATAAAACATATAAACAGCTTGTGTATGGGTAAATAGTTTCTGCAAAAGAATTTAAAGATAATAAATGTAAAATTCTATGATTTCATGAAGAATTACTTCAGTACCAAATGGTTCTTGTGGTTGCTATGAGGAAGTATAATGAAGCGTCGAGAGTACATAAGAGAGTATACATTATCAGATTTTTATGTTATTTAATGGCAATAATGATATTCTTTAGAATTGGTGTACTAAAGCAGAATTTATGAAAAATTAATGAGATTGAGGGATAGATTGAATAATATTATAAAAAAGACATTTGAAGAAATTAATTTACAAGATCCTTTTTTCAATCTTTAAGAGCAGATTATCCTTATTTTGATGATTGGTTTAAAAGAAAAAGTAATCAGAATGCATTTGTTCAATACATTGATGAAAAGTTAGTCGGTTTTTGTATTTGAAAATTGAAAAATGCATGTTGAAGATGTTGTGCCACCTATTTATGCTGACAAAATATTAAAGGTTGAACTTTTAAAATTGATGCACATGGAACTAAAATGGGAGAACAATTTATCAAAATAATTATGGATTGTGCTTTGTGCGAAAAAAGTAGATGCGTTATGTAACTATTTATGAAAAACATAAATCGCTTATCGATTTGGTGCAACAGTTTGGTTTTGAATTGTATGGAACAAAAGGAAAAGGTGAAAATAAAGAAAATGTTTATTTGAAAAGAATGAATATAATAACAGGAGATATTAAAAAGATTTTCCTTTAGTTGATTACAAATCAGTAAAGAAATATTTGTTGGTATTTATCCTAAATATCATTCAGTTATGTTTCCAGATTCTATTCTAACCACAGAGAATAAAAATATTATTACAGATGTTTCTTATACAAATTCAATTCAAAAAGTATATGTATGTTCGATGAAACAAGTTGAAATGTTGAAATATGGAGATATAGTTATTATTTATAGAACTGCTGAAAATGGGAAAAGTGCGGAGTATTCTGCAGTAGCAACATCTGTTTGTGTTATAGAAGAAGTGAAAAATCAGAATGAATTTAATTCGTTTGAAGAATTTTACAGATATATAAGCAAATATAGTGTGTTTGATAAGAATGATTTATATCACTGGTTTCGTCAAGGAGGATGTAAGTTATAAAAATGACTTACAATGCAGCTTTAAAAAAGAGGATTGTACGTCATGACTTGATTGAAGAAATTGGCTTAGAGAGAAATCAATATTGGGGTTTTTTGAAATGACCAATGAACAGTTTAAAAAATAATTCATATGGGAGAGACCAATAAAATTTTTATCGACGAGAACTAATGTTTGGGCTGAGTTGCAATCATAAATTGATTACAGTATAATATGTTATATAAAATTTTGAAATGGAGTGAAATAATGTGTGCAATATTATTATCAATTAATCCTAATCATGTAGAAAATATATTGAATGGAAGTAAAAAATATGAATTTAGAAAAAGGCATGTAAAAGACATGTAGATAAGATCCTAATTTATTCTACAACCCAATTATGAAAATAGTAGGAGAAGCTGAAGTCGAAGATGTTCTTGTTGATGAACCAGAGACTATTTGGGAAAAAACAAAAGCAAAGTCAGGAATTGATAAAAATTTTTTGATAAATATTATAGAGATAGAGATCAAGCAGTTGCTTATAAATTAAAAAAACGTTATCAAATATGGCAAGCCAAAAGAATTAAAAGATTTCGAGTAAATAGTGCACCACAGTCTTTCAGTATATAGATTAAATCTAATTATTAATTAAGCCGAGAATTTTATGACATAATTTAATAATTTTCTATATTTTATATTAAAACATGTTATAAGGTAAATGTATTTTGATATTCTTAAATTATTTAGGGTATTAGATTGATAAATGTTATATTGTATGTTAGACTTTAAATATGTCGGAATGTGAAAATAATTGTTTGGATTAATTCAATGATACATATGTCGAGGAGAGTATTATGTTATGGGTAATGTTGGGTTAATTCATGTTGTAAAAAGAAGTCTATTTTGAAGATATGATATTTGATTTAAAGAGAGGTTGAAGAGACCTCTTGTTGTGTTGTGTTTTTAATATTAAATAAATAAGATTATGGGGTGATATAATGAAAGATAAAGCAGATGCAGTAAAGTGTTTATATAGACAAAGGGATAAATTTATTTTAATTGGCTTAACAGGAAGAACTGAGCGGGCTGTACAACAGTTGCCAAAATTCTTTCAACAGATAATATTAATGAACTTGATTTGAAAGATAGTAAAACATGTGATTTCAAACATTCTGATGAAAGGAAATATAGTATTGTATATAGATTTATGGCAGAAGATGAAAGATGGAAAAAATTTACAGTTATAGAAGCAAGTTCAATTATTTTTCATTTATACTTCAAGGAACATATAAAAATTTGTTCAATTATATAGATAAAATTTCTAATGAAGTAGAAATAAAAGAAAAGAAGAATTAAAAAAGAATATAGTTGAAGTTTTATCAGAAGAAAAAGTAGAAAATATTAAAGAAATTGAAAATGAAGTTATTGACAAACAATTAGCAGATTGGATTAAAATTTAAATAATAATCCAAAGTATGTGGAATCTTTAAAAAAGAAAATTTAGAACAGTTAAACAAAATGATTAAATACTTTACGGAAAATATTGTAACTGCTAAAAATAAATTTAAAAATAAGTTAGATACAATTACAGTTCAGGAAAAATCTAAAAATTCAAAATCTCAGAATACAAATGTATATAATTTGTATTCATATTTTATGCAATCTGTAGGAAATAATATTAGAAGTTCTGGTGAATATTATAATAATAGTGAAGTTATTGGAAAGAGATAACTTTAGTTGAAAGAATTAATGATATTGTCAAAATGATTAATAGACTGGAGGAATTACAAAATAAAGATAAAGAAAGAACAAGAATATGCATAGATGCATTAAGAAATTCATTTGAAATACAATATTTCAGAGATCGATATAGAGCATTTTATACATTTGCTATTAATACAGAAGATGAATATAGACAAAATAGGTTAGGATTAAATAGAAAAGAATTAATAGGTTTGGATAAAATAGAATATCCAGATAATAATGATATATTTTATCATCAAAATATTTCAGCATGCTTAGAAAATTCAGATGTTTATTTATATAATCCAAATGTTGAGAATCATAAATACTACGAATTAACTGAACAGATTGTAAAATATATTTCTTTGATATTACAGCCGGGATTAATAACCCCACACATGTAGAACGATGTATGCAATTAGCTTTTAATGCAAAATATAATTCTGGCTGTTTATCTAGACAGGTTGGGGCTGTAGTAACAGGAGAAGATTTTTCAATACGGTCAGTTGGATGGAATGATGTTCCTAAGGGACAAGTATCATGTAATTTAAGATGTAGAGGATTATTGTAAAATAAGGATGAAGAGACTTTAGTGAATATGAACTCGAAGATGAATATTTTAGTGAAATTATGAATGAAATTAATCAATCTCTTTAAAGAGAAAGATATTCAGGAGAAAAAAGCGGAAAATGTTTTTCATATTGTTTTAAAAGATATTTATACTGGTTGGACAGGAGAAAAAAATCAAGTACATACAAGAGCATTACATGCTGAAGAAAATGCTTTTGCAGATTGCTAAATATGAGGGGCTAAGATTCAAGGAGGAAAATTATTTACAACAGCAAAGTCCTTGTGAATTATGTTCAAAAAGCATATCAGTTAGGAATAAAAA
>SCPP01000351.1_pt1 | contig 16192 bp, 15 predicted proteins | sample 6106811 | NCBI WGS metagenome assembly SCPP01 (sample SAMN10720449, study PRJNA508395) | human gut metagenome | isolation source: Participant 2 stool, 15 month | host: Homo sapiens | collected 2018
TCTTCGACCATGGCAATCTCACCATCAACATAGCCGAATCCGGAAAGGAACCATACGAGGATGGTGGAAAGGAGGATGACCGTGCCGGCCTTCTTAATGAAACTGGAAGCTCGTTCCCAAACACTGCGGGCAATGTTGGAAAGGGTCGGCATGTGGTAAGCTGGCAGTTCCATGATGAAAGGCGCGGGATCTCCGGCAAACAGCTTGGTCTTTTTGAGGATGATCCCAGAAATGATGATGGCTGCAATCCCGACAAAATAAGCTGAGGGAGCGACCCACCATTCACCGCCGAAATAGGCCCCTGCGACAAGGGCGATGATCGGCATTTTGGCAGAGCAAGGAATCATGGTCGTTGTCATGATGGTCATGCGGCGGTCAGGCGCATTTTCAATGGTCCGGGAGGCCATGATGGCAGGAACTCCGCAGCCGGAACCAATCAGCATAGGAATGAAAGATTTTCCGGACAGCCCAAATTTACGGAAGGCGCGGTCCAGGATGAAGGCGATCCGGGCCATATACCCGCAGGCTTCGAGGAATGCCAGGAAGATAAAGAAGACCACCATCTGCGGCACGAAGCCAAGGACGGCACCGACGCCGGAGATGATCCCATCAACGACGAGGCCTTCCAGCCATTCCGCCACTCCCCAGGAAGCCATGAGCTCGTGGGCACCGGGAATGACCCATTCTCCAAAAAAGGTATCATTGACCCAGTCCGTTGCTTCTGTTCCGATGGTCGTGACACTGATATAGTAGACAAGGAACATGATGACGGCAAAAATGGGGAGTGCCAGGAAACGGTTTGTGACAATGCGGTCGATTTTATCAGAAACAGTCAGACGATGCTTGTCTTTTTTGACGAAGCATTTTTCGATGACTTTTGAAACATAGTTGTAGCGTTCGTTGGTAATGATGCTTTCCGCGTCATCATCCATTTCCTTTTCGACGGAGATGATATCATCCTCAATGTGGGAAATGAGCTCCGGAGAAAGCTTTAGGGCATCGAGCACATTGGCATCCCGTTCAAAGAGCTTGATGGAGTACCAGCGGCTCTGGGATTGGGGAAGGGCGCCCTGCGTGGCTTCTTCGATGTGGGCCAGGGCGTGTTCAACCGGACCGGCAAAGGTATGGATTGGCTCAGCTGGAACCTTGGCCTGAACCATTTGCGCAGCTTTTTGGACGAGGGTCTTGATGCCTTCGCCTGTCCGAGCGGAAATTTCCACAACCGGGCAGCCAATGGATTTAGCAAGGACTTCCGTATAGAGGATATCTCCGTTAGCCCGCGTGACGTCCATCATATTGACGGCCATGAGGACGGGAATCCCCAGTTCCATGAGCTGTGTCGTCAGGTAGAGGTTGCGTTCAAGGTTGCTGCCATCAACGATATTCAAGATGGCATCAGGCCGTTCCTTTACGAGGTAGGTGCGGGAAACGACTTCTTCCAAGGTGTAAGGGGAAAGGGAATAGATCCCAGGCAGGTCCTGAATGAGGATCTCGGGATGACCAATCAGGGTCCCTTCCTTTTTTTCAACTGTAACGCCAGGCCAGTTGCCAACGAACTGATTGGATCCAGTGAGGGCATTGAACAGGGTCGTTTTGCCCGTATTCGGGTTCCCTGCAAGAGCAATCTTATATTGCATAATAAAACCTTCCTTTCAAAAAGTTGCAATAGACTAATCGATTGGGAAATTGATTACACTTCTTTGATTTCAACGATTTCGGCATCGCCTTTGCGCAGGGACAGTTCATAACCCCGAACGGTCATTTCAACCGGATCCCCTAAAGGCGCGACACGGCGGATATGCAGGGCCGTTCCTTTGGTCAGGCCCATATCCATGATGTGGCGCTTCATGGCGCCGCTGCCGTGGATCTTGATGACTTCGTAGTTATGACCGGTTTCAGCATCTTTTAAGGTAAGCATCGCAAGTTCTCCTTTACTGCACAAATATTTTATTGGCCATCTCCATACTGATGGCGACACGGGAATCGCGGATGTTCACAATGATTCCTGAGGGGGTGTTCTGGACAACCGTAATGGGGGCGCCTAGGGTGATTCCAAGATTTTCCAGGTGGCTCCTGACCTTGGGGGAACCGCCAATCCGGATGACCGTTAGGACGTCGCCTGACTTTGCAAACGCTAAGGGCATGATGGCCTACTTTGAGATTTTTAGGAAGAGTTTCTTTTAACGTCACAATGTTAGCACAGACTAACATAATATGCAAGGAGTTTTCCCGTAACAAAGAAACTTTTGAAGTAAAAAAAAAGCACTGCCGAAGCAGTGCACAAAGGATTACCCTTCTGGATGCAATTTCTTTTCTGAGAATTTTCTGAGCTTGTCAAGGGCGTAAAGGAAAATGCCTCCCAGGAGAAAACATAGGGGACTGAAAGTTTCAAAAGTCATGGCTGGCTGGGGAATCTTAAGGGTGGTGGGGCCCGTAACGATGGTGTAGAGGGAACCGACCATGAGTCCCAAGATAAAGTAAACCATGGCGGCTCGATGCATTTCCAGTGCGTTTTTCACAATACGGATGATGCCGACAATCCCTGTAAGGACGCCGCAGCCAAAAATGATAAGGACGGGAAGGTAGGAAAGGTTCATATGAAGGAATTCACGAATGGCTCCGATGATGGGAACGTACAGCCCAAAGATGAGGAGCATGGTGGAGCCCGAAATCCCCGGCAGGACCATGGCACAGATGGCAATCATGGCACAGACGAAGATATAAAGGCCTAGCGTAGGGGTGAGCTGGGCAACGTCTACCTGTACGCCTTTTCCGCCGGCAGGATTGAACCAGGTAATCACAAAGACCACAAAGAGACCCAAAAGAAAGAAAGGCAGCCGGTTTTTCTGGGAAAGCGCCTGCTTTTCCTCTTTGAGGATCAGGGGGAGGGAAAAGAGCGAGAGGCCCAGGAAGAGGGAACTGAGTTCATAGATCCTGGTTGTAAAAAGACTTCCCAAAACCATGACGGATGATCCCATGCCAAGAGCCCAACCAATTCCTAATTTCCCCAAGAAAACCAGGGCATGTTGTTTCAGTTCCCGTGTCCCATGGGTCAGGACATAAAGGGAACCGATGAATTCATCATAAAATCCCAGGACAAAAGCAATGGTTCCTCCGGAAACACCGGGGACACTGTCTGCAAGGGCCATGGAAAAACCACGGATAAGGTTAAGGAAAAGGTCCATTTGATCATATCCTTTCTATGCCAGCATCAGGGTATTGCATGGATATGGTATAATAGTTACGCTTTCAGGGATATCTATGCATTGAAAGCCTATTATATCGTATTTTTTCAAGAATGAAAATAGAAGGGAGCTAGGAATTTGGAACGAGAAGAAGTCAAGATGAAACTCTTTGAACTTGCGGCGCAAGGCGTGGAAGTCCCCCGCATGGAGATGATCAAGACACCGGAACAGATTGCGGGCATCCGCGAAGCGGGACGGCTCAACACGGAAGTCCTGGATGCCGTGGAAAAGGCAATCCACGTGGGTATGACGACGGAAGAAATTGACCGCATTGTCTACGAATATACGGTCAGCCACGATGCCACTCCGGCCTGCCTTAATTTTGAGGGCTTTCCTAAAAGCGTCTGCACCTCTGTGAACGATGTAATCTGTCACGGCATCCCAAGCTCCGATGTGGTCCTTAAAAACGGTGATATCGTCAACGTCGATGCCACGACCATCTACAAGGGATATGTTGGGGATGCTTCCCGCATGTTCATGCTCGGAAACGTGCCGAACAATCGCCGGAATCTCGTAGGCATCACGAAGGAATGTCTCCGCCGCGGCATGCAGAATGCTGTTGGCTGGAAGAACACGCTGGGCGACATTGGCGCGGCCATCCAGTCCTTTGCCAGGAAACACGGCTATTCCGTGGTCCGCGAATTTGGCGGTCATGGTGTGGGGCTTTCCATGCATGAAGATCCTTTTGTTTCCCACGTCGGGAAAAAAGGAACGGGCATGCTCCTTGTGCCGGGCATGGTCATTACCATTGAACCCATGATCAATGAAGGGCGGGCAGCGCTCTATATTGATGAAATCGACAATTGGACGGTTCGCACGGAAGACGGGAAGTCTTCGGCTCAGTGGGAGTATACCCTGCTCATCACGGAGGGAGAACCGGAAATTCTTTCTTACTAAGAAAAAGGAGCAATCTTATGGATTTTTTCACGCTTGCCAAAAATCGTTATTCTGTACGGAAATTCAGTGAACGCTCTGTTGAACCGGAAAAACTGGAGAAGGTCCTTGAAGCCGCGCGTGTGGCACCGACAGCCCATAATTATCAGCCTTTTCGCATTTATGTGCTTAAAAGCAAGGATGCCATTGCCAAGATCCGTGAACTGACGCCCTGCGCCTTTAATGCCCCGATCGTTCTTATGGTGACGATCTGCCGTGATGAGCAGTGGGTCAATGAACTGGAAAAAGGGTTCCTTTCCGGGCAGGTTGATGCAGGAATCATTGGAACCCATCTGATGCTGGAGGCTTGGGAACAAGGACTGGGAAGCTGCTGGGTGGCTCACTTTCCGCCCGTTAAGACCGCCGACGCCTTTGGCCTGTCCCATAATGAAATGCCTGTTTTCTCCTTCCCTTGGGCTATGCCGCAGATGGGGTGAAAGCCTCCTCTCTTCATGAAAAACGGCGCAGTGTAACGGAACTGGTGAAGGAACTTTAAGGTTTCCATACTTCGTAGGATAGAAGGAAAATTAAAAGTTTTTATAAAGAATGACCATCAATTAGATAAAATCTCCCTGAACTTTCCATTTTTCTTCCCTATGGAGTATAATAAGGGAAATTCTAAAAAAGGACGTGACCCCATGAATAAGAGAGCAGAACGCTTCAAGAAATTCATTGCTGACCAAAAAGTAGAAGGCTTTACCATTGAAGAACCCAAGAGCGAACCTAACAATCTGGTCCTTTTCCGGAGTAATTTCCGCATGGATGGCAATCTTCTTCCTTTTGGTATCTTTGTTGATGATACGCCCTTTGCCATGATCCGTGTCGTTGTCGTGGCAGAGGCCCTGCGGGATGATAACGAGAAGGAAGTCACAGGGCTTATCAATCAGCTCAACCTCAAGTATAAACCGTATAAGTTCTATATTGACGGTGCCAAGAATCTTATGGCTGAATCCTGCGTCATCTTCCGTGATGGGGAAGATGCCGTGGGGGATATGCTCCTTTTTGTGCTGAATCTGGCCCAGCAGGACCTTGGAAAGGAATACAAGGCCATCATGCAGACCGTTTGGGGTAAGGGCAGTGAGGATAAAAAACAAAACTGACGGCTGAGGGCCGTAATAAAGCTGACTGTAGGACCCGCTGCAGCCAGCTTCTTTTCTTATGGCAAAAGGGAAAGGGCTAGGGCGAAAAGACTCCTTATGGCAGTTTTTACAAGGGCAGGAGCCTTTTTGAATGTAAAGGATTCCTGATCAAAACTGCAACTGTTGATGCAAGAAATATAAGACCGATACAGTTCAGGATAGATCTGGCGGCAATTAAAGACGATACCGATTGTCAGCTCGAATGAGACGGAAACTCAGGACAATCGGATCTTTGAGCCGCGGGACCTAGGTACAGGCGGCCAGTATCCCCGCAGTAAGATAGGAACTACGAAAAAAAGCCACCCGCGATGCGGATGGCTTTTTTGATGAGGTTCAAAGCATGATGTATTTGCCGATAAATAGTATGGTGAGGATGTACATGAGGGCACTGATCCTGTCCGTGTGACGCGTCAGGACATTGAGGATCGTGTAGGAAATGACACCAAAGGAAATGCCTTCTGAAATGCTGTAGCAAAACGGCATGGCAATGATGGCAATATAGGCTGGAATGGCTTCGGAAAGATCATCCATGTCAATCTTGTTGACGGATGAGAACATGAGAAAGCCAACCACGATGAGGGCCGGTGCTGTTGCAAAGGCCGGGATGGCCATGAAAAATGGTGACAGGAACAGGGAAAGGAGAAAGAGCACGGATACGGTTACCGCCGTAAGCCCCGTGCGTCCGCCTTCAGCAACGCCGGCTACACTTTCAACAAAGGTCGTGACCGTACTTGTTCCCATGAGGGCGCCCGTGCAGGTTGCGACGGAGTCGGCCATGAGGGCTCCTTTGATGTGGGGCAGACGGCCCTTTTCGTCGAGCATGTTGCTCTTGGAGGCAACTCCGATGAGGGTTCCCAGTGTATCGAAGAGGTCAACAAAGAGGAAGGCGAAGATCACGGCAAAGAAGTCGAGGGAAAAGACCGAGGAGAAATCCATTTTGCCCCAAACCGGCAGGGGATTTAGGGAATGAAAGGCCAAACCGGCGGAAAGGTTGGGAAAGACACTGAAAGGTCCCCAATTTCGGATCGGGAATGTAAAGGCCCGATGCTTCTGCAATCATCCCGAGGATCCAAGTGCCCAGGATGCCAAAAAGAATGTTGCCGCGGATGTTCTTGATGATGAGAAAGCCTGTAAAAAGAATCCCGATGAGGGCGATGACGACAGTGATGCCCACGCTGTGGAACGTCCCGTCAGCAACCGCTTTCGTAAAGGAATAGAGCGAAACCTTGGTTGCCGGATTGGCCACGACAATCTTGGCGTTAAGCAGACCAATGAAAGCGATGAAAAGACCAATGCCAACGGAAATGGCCCGTTTCAGTGTGAGGGGGATGGCATTGAAAATGGCTTCACGGATATTTGTGAGGGAAAGAAGAATAAAGACAAGGCCTTCAACAAAGACGGCAGCGAGGGCAACCTGCCACGTATACCCCATCTGCAGGACGACCGTATAGGCAAAGTAGGCATTAAGCCCCATGCCTGGAGCTAGGGCAAAGGGGCGGACGGCTAAGAAGACGCCCCAAAGAGTCCGGCGAAGTCGTTTGTCACTAGCGCCCCCTTATCCATTCCTGTAGCACTGAGGATGGAGGGGTTTACAATGAGGATATAGGCCATTGTCATGAAGGTGGTGATGCCGGCAATGATTTCGGTCCGGGCATCAGTGTGGTTTTCCTTGAGGTGGAAAACGCGGTCAAAGAGTTCTTCCATGGTGTGACTTCCTTTCTTTACTGGACAATGAAAAATCAGGACTTTTTCCAGAAGGCGCGGAAGCGCTCCAGCATCGTTTTCTGGGGTAGTTTTTCCGGCCAAAGTTCCTCTTTATCGGAATGACGCAGGGCCGAGGCCATGTGGTCATAGAAATGGGGAATTTCTTTTTCAAGACGCCGAGCCAGTTCCTTCATATCCTGGCGCTGGGTCTTGCCGTCATAGGGGCAGGGATTGGCCAAAGGGTGAAGGCCAATCTTTTTGCCGATGGCAATGATTTCCGCTTCCCGGTAAAAAAGCAGGGGCCTGATGACGGTCATGCCGCTGCGGGAAAGATGGGTCACGGGCAGGAAGGTCTTGTTCTGCCCCGACTGGAAGAGATTCAGCATCAAGGTTTCCACGGCGTCATCATTGTGATGGGCTAGGGCAATCTTGCTGCAGCCAAGTTCGCGGGCTTTGCGGTTCATCGCGGCCCGGCGGAAGTAGGCACAGGAAAAGCACGGGGTGTTGCCCCGATGGCCCCAGAGGGCCTCGACATTGACCTGCTCCGAATAATGGGTGAGTCCGTAGGTGCGGCAGAAGTCTTCCAGTTCTTTTTTGGGAAAATCTTCGGCAAACATGCCGTCCATGGTGTAGCACAACAGGTCAAAATGGCGGGGACTGTGTTTTTGGATCTCGGCTAGGGCCGCTGTAAGGAACATACTGTCCTTGCCGCTGGAAAGGCCGATGAGAATCTTATCCCCTTCTTCAATCATATTGAATTCAATCAGGGCCCGCCACAGTTTTGTAAGGTCGCTGGCGGGGACAAACGCATCGTGTTTCATGAGATGATGTTCACACTCCTGGAAAAGGATTCTTCTATTATAGCAAAAATAGAGCGGACATGTTAGAATAATAAAGCAAATTCTAGACGAATTGTGAGGAAAAAATGGAAGATTTATTATCATCGCTCAATACTCAGCAGGCTGAAGCCGTCAAACATGTGGCTGGGCCTATTTTAATTTTGGCGGGTGCCGGAAGCGGCAAGACAAAGGCCCTGACGACACGGATTGCCTATCTTTTGGAAAAAGGGGTCCCTCCTTACAGCATCCTTGCCATTACATTTACGAACAAAGCGGCCAAGGAAATGCGCGAACGCGTGGATAAGCTTGTTGGTCCCCTTGCCAAAGATGTCTGGCTCTATACGTTCCACGGTTTCTGCAACCAGCTCCTGCGCCGGGAAATCAAGCATCTGTCCCACTACGGCTATGGGACAGGCTTTTCCATTTATGATACGACGGACTGCAAGAATGTCCTGAAGGGCATCTTGAAGGATCTCAAGATGGATGAAAAGTTCTACCCCTTGAGCGCGGTGATGTCGGTCATTTCAAATGCCAAGAATGCACAGCTTTCCAGTGCCGCTTTTGCCAGGAAGGCCGATGACTTCCATGCCAAGAAAGTGGCCGAGATCTATCTTGAATACGAAAAGCGCATGCGTCAGAACAACGCCGTTGATTTTGACGACCTCCTGCTCCTTTCCGTGGACCTGCTGCAACATGACAGGGACGTGCGGGAAAAATACCAGCATAAGTTCCAGTATGTCATGATCGATGAATACCAGGATACGAACCATGTGCAGTATCTTCTGGCCAAACTCATCAGTGCCCCGGAAAACAACCTTTGTGCCGTCGGCGATATTGACCAGAGCATCTATGGGTGGCGCGGCGCGGATATCAGCAATATCCTTGATTTTGAAAAAGATTATCCCGATGCCAAGATCTATAAACTCGAGCAGAATTACCGTTCTACTCAGGTTATCCTTGACGCGGCCAATGCGGTCATTGAACATAACAGTGCCCGCCGGCCCAAGAACCTTTGGACGGAAAATGGGAACGGGAAACCGATCACCTATTTTCAGGCTTTCAACGACCGTAATGAAGCGGAATTTACGGTCCATAATATGCGGCGTCTGCGCGACGAAGCTCATTTCCATCTGGGCGATATGGCGGTCCTTTACCGGACCAATGCCCAGTCCCGCATGTTTGAAGAAACCCTCATCAAAAATGGCCTTCCTTATATCATGGTTGGCTCCTTGAAATTCTATGACCGCAAGGAAGTCAAGGACCTGCTTGCTTATTTGCGTCTCCTTGTAAATGGCCGTGACGAGCAGGCCTTGGAACGGGTCATCAACGAACCGAAACGGGGCATTGGCAGTGCGACAGTGGAAAAACTCAAGATGCTCCTTAATGAAACGGGACTGTCGCTGCATGAAGCCCTCAAGGCACCTTCTGCTGGTGAACTCCTTGGTCGGAGTCTCCTTAAGGTGACCGCTTTCAGTACCCTTCTAGAAAGCCTTCGCAAGGAAACTGATACGGTCCCTGTGGAGCAGCTCATGACGGATATCCTCGAAAAGACCGGGTACTGGGATGCTTTGCTCCTGGAAGGCTCGGAACAGGCTCGGGGCCGCATGGATAACCTTGACGAATTAAAGCGCATTGCCATGGAGTTCCAGGAAGATGAAAACGAGGAGGAAAAGACCTTGGAGGATTTCCTGAACCATGTGGCCCTTGTTTCCGATATCGATGATGCCAAACTCAGCCGCGATGCCGTGACGCTGATGACGCTCCACTCGGCCAAGGGACTTGAATTCCCTGTTGTCTTCATGGCCGGCATGGAAGAGGGCCTTTTTCCGAGTCAGCGCTCCCTTGACGACACGGATAAGCTTGAGGAAGAACGGCGTCTTTGCTATGTTGGGATTACGCGGGCCAAGAAAAAACTATTCCTTACAAGCTGCCGGAGCCGCATGATGTACGGCCGGACGGTCATGTTCCCGCCGAGCCGCTTCCTTGAAGAAATCCCCCGCCATCTTATTGAAACGGCCCTTGTCGGCCAGCAGGATGGGAGCGGGGCGCAGCGCGCGGCATGGGAAAATCGGCCGCAGGAAGAAGGGTCAGGGCTTCGCAGCATTGCCAGAAGACGCGGCGCAAGCATCCTTGACCGGCGCGACAGGCGCTCCGAATATGTGCCGGATGGAAAGCTGGAAGTCTTCAAGGCTGGCGATAAAGTCCGTCATAAGGCATGGGGCGTGGGGACGGTCATCTCGGCCCAACCCGACGCTGATGGGCAGATTGTCAAAGTGGCCTTCCCCGGTACGGGCATCAAGGCCCTTTCAACGAAATACAAAGTCATCCAGAAAGTATAAGAGGCGAATCTCATGACGATCATGACAAAACAAGAGGCTTTGCTAAAGGCCCAAGCCCTTCGCAAGGAATTGGAACGCAACTCCTACCTTTATTATGTGGAAGATATGCCCACCATCACTGATGCGGAATATGACAGCCTTATGCGCCAACTGCGGGCTATTGAGGCGGAATATCCTGAACTTGTGACGCCGGATTCCCCGACCCAGCATGTCGGCGGCTACGCGAAACCTGGGTTTACGGAAGTGCATCACATTACGCCGCTGTTAAGTTTAGCCAATGCCTTTTCACCGGAAGAAATGAAGGAATTTGACCGCCGGGTCCATGAAGGCCTTCCTAAGGACGCCAAGGTAGAATATGTGGTGGAACCGAAAATCGACGGTCTTGCCTGCAGCATCATCTATGAAAATGGTCGCTTTGTCCGAGCGGCGACGCGAGGCGACGGCATGGTCGGCGAAAATGTGACGGAAAATGTGCGGACCATCAAAAATATCCCTAAGGTCCTATCCTCGCTTCCTGGCGTTCCCATACCGGAACTCCTTGATGTGCGGGGAGAAGTCTATATGCCCCGTCATGCCTTTTTGAAGCTGAATGAGGAACGGGTGGAAAGAGGGGAGACGGAATTTGCCAATCCCCGGAATGCCGCTGCCGGTTCCTTGCGTCAGCTCGATCCCCGTGTCACGGCTAGGCGTTCACTGGCATTTTTTGCCTATGGCATTGGCACGGGCGCCCTTGATACGCATAATGATTCCATGGATCGCCTCGAGGCCTATGGGTTTACAACGACAGAAGGACGGACCAAGGTTGCGACCATTGAAGAGGCTAACGCACTCATTGCTCGTCACGGTGAGCGCCGCAAGAGCCTTGGCTATGACACGGACGGTGTCGTCGTCAAGGTCAACGCCGTATGGCAGCAGAACATCCTCGGGGCCACGGGAAAGGATCCCCGCTGGGCCATGGCCTATAAATTCCCGCCCGAACAGGCGGAAACGACGCTGCGGGATATTGTTATCCAAGTGGGCCGGACGGGCGTCCTTACACCGACGGCTGTCCTTGATCCCGTAAAGCTTTCGGGGAGCACCATCAGCCGTGCCACGCTTCATAATGAAGATTTCATTGCGGAAAAGGATATTCGCATCGGTGATCGGGTCATTATCAATAAAGCCGCGGAAATCATTCCAGAAGTCCTGCGTGTCGCCGTGGAAAAACGGACCGGTGAGGAAAAGGTTTTCCATATGCCTGCGGAATGTCCGGAGTGTGGCTGGCCGGTTGTCCGAAAAAATGGAGAAGCCGCTGTGCGCTGCACCAATCCCCACTGTCCCGCCTTGGGCAGGGAAGGCCTCATCCATTTTACCAGCCGTGACGCCATGAACATCGATGGCTGCGGCCCTGCTGTCCTGCTCCAGCTCCAGGAAAGGAATCTGGTGAAGGACCCGAGCGACCTTTATCTTGTTACGGCAGATGACCTCATGGAACTTGACCGCATGGGCGCAAAGTCCGCCAATAACCTTGTCCGGGCCATTGCTGCCAGTAAGGAAAACAGTCTGGATAAGCTCCTTTTTGCCCTCGGGATCCGCCACGTTGGGGCCAAGGTGGCCCGGACCCTTGCCATGAAATACCAGACCATGGATGCCCTGATGGAGGCAACACAGGAAGAATTGGCACAGATCCCTGATATTGGACCGGTCATTGCCGAAAGTGTCGTGACCTATTTTGGCGATCCAGGAAACCAGGATTACATAGAACGGCTGAAGGAATTGGGCCTTAATATGAAGATGCTGGGGACGGCTGCTTCCAATGAGAATCATCCCTTCTACGGGAAGACCATGGTCTTTACTGGAACCCTGCCCACCCTCGACCGGGCAACGGCCCAGACCATGGCTCAGGAAGTGGGCGCCAAGGTGACAAGTTCTGTCAGCAAGAAGACGGACTATGTTGTCGCAGGGGCCGATCCAGGCAGCAAATATACCAAAGCCCAGTCCTTGGGTGTCACCATCCTTGATGAAGCTGCCTTCCGGCGGCTCCTGGAAAATAAGGACATGCAATAAGCCCGATAAAAAAGCTGCGGAGAAAGAAGAGCTCTTTCTCCGCAGCTTTTCTTATTGGATTAAGCCGGCTAAATAAGTGAAGAGGGCAATCATGAGCGGCATGGTGATGACGCACAGGACCATACTGATGAGGTTGACACTGCCAGCAAGGAAGGCGTCCTTCCTAAACATGACGGCAAATTGGGTCAGCAGCGTTGCTTCGGATATCCATTCATTTGCCTTCTTCATGGCCTTGCTTCGAATGAAAAAGGCCGGACAGGTCCTTTTCAGCCATGACCATGCCCGTTACGAGCATACTCAAGGGGCCAATCATGCTGGCCAGCATGCCCATGGTGTTTTGGATGATCGGCGGCAGTATTTTGAAAGAAAAAGAGGGTCATGCCAATGGCCACGGAAAGGATGTTGATGTTAAGAAGCACTTGCCGAAGGGTGACACGGCGTTCCCCGCTCATGAGGACCATGCCGTGGGTCCAGATAAAAAATTGTTGGACGGCATTGTACATGCAGGCATAAAAGACGTATTCTTCACCAAAAACGGAGGCTACCAGGGGAAAGATGAGGTTTCCTGAATTGGTGTACATCAAGGAGGCCCGCGCCGTACCATCAAGACTCGTTGCCTTGCCTAAGAAGGTGGTGAGAACCAGCCAGAAAAGATGGACTGCAATGGCAAAAATGACGGCAATGCCAAAACCATGGACTTTTTCTTCCGATAAGGGAAGCTGCAGGGCCTTGATGATGGACGAGGGGATGATAACATAAATGAGGAGCGTTGAAATGGGCTTGCACTCGGACGCTTTCATGATGCCTTTCTTGACGGCCGCGTAGCCGATGATGGCAATAAGGAGCAGGGAGGATAGCTGGGAAAACAAAAGAGGCACGATTGCCAAGTAGGGTCACCTCCGTAAGAATGAATTTTTACCATTATAGGTGCTTTTGTGAAATTTTGCAAAAACTCGTTACTTTCCTATCAAAATGCTATATAATAGAACATCCAAGATTTGGATGTTGCCAATGATACTTGAAAGGAGGATTCCTATGGAACCTTATTCCCTTTCCTTATTTGATAATCCGGCACCGCGGGATGCAGAACTGGAAGAAAAACGCCGCAAGGGAAAGCTTACCTTGGTGCGTCCCTTGTCCTACGTGGTCATTGATATTGAAACGACGGGCCTTGACGTGGCACGCAGTGCCATCATAGAAATTGGGGCTGTCCACGTACGCAATGGGGCCGTTTCAGGTCGTTTCCAGACCTTCCTGACCCCGGAACCGTACCAGAGCCTGTCACCTTTTATTACGAACCTGACGGGCATTACGGACAGCGACCTTGTTGGGGCACCGACCTTTAGGGAGATCCTGCCGCGGCTGCGGGATTTTTTAGGTGGCTATACCTTGGTAGGGCACAATGTCAATTTTGACATCAACTTCCTTTATGACCGGATTTACCGGGAAACAGGGGAACATTTGAATAACCCCTATCTTGATACGAAGAAGCTTGCCAAAACCGTTGTACCGGGCCTGTCCCACTACAGTCTGGAAGCCCTTTGCAAGCATTTTGGCATCGCGGGCAACCATCACCGAGCCGTAGATGACTGTGAACTTACGGAAAAAGTGTTGGATGCACTCTGGCGCCTCAAGACGCAGCAAGGTTAATTTCACAAGGAAGAAAAAGACCTAGGTCCGCGGGATCTAGGTCTTTTGCTGTAAAGGAAGGCGCAGCCTCCTTCTTTTTTTATTGTGCCGTTTGACTTTTTGCCGTATCACCCACAAGCTCTTTTCCGCAGTGTTTGACAACCATCAGGGCAAGGAACATGAGGGCAAGGGCAACGACAAGCTGTAGGCCATCGACCATAAGGACGAAGGTGCCGGCCATGAGTTTGCCATAGATCCCGTAAAGGGACAGGCAGAGGGCACTCATGGTGACAACGAACATGAAGGTCATGGGGATGTAGAGCATCCAGCTCTTGCGGCCTGTCGTACGCAGGAAGACAGCAAGGGCAATGAGGACCAGTGCGGAAAGCAGCTGATTGGCAGCCCCAAAGAGCGGCCAAATATTGAGGTATCCGCCGAGGCAGAGCAGGTAGCTCGGGATCAAGGTAACAATCGTTGCCACATAGGTATTGGAAAGGAATTTCGCAGCATTGCTGTCATATTCGCTCAGCAGTTCCTGGAGCATCATGCGGCCGATGCGGGTGACAGCGTCGATGGTCGTCATGGCAAGGGCGGAGATGCACATGGTCACGATGCAATTGCTGACATAGGGCGGAATCCCGAAGATAGAGAAATAACGGCCGATGGCAGACCCGAAGATGGCAAAGGGCGTTGCTTTCGGCAGGGCTCCGTTGACTGCAACGGAGCAGGCAATGACGAGGGAAACAACCCCCAGGACGGATTCAATGAGCATAGCGCCATAGCCAACAGGAAGCATATCCTTTTCATTGGAAATGGTCTTGGAAGAAGTACCGGAAGAAACCAGGCTGTGGAAGCCGGAAACGGCACCGCAGGCGATGGTTACAAAAAGGATGGGGAAAAGGGGCCTGTTTGCTACCGTAAAGCCTTTAAAAGCCGGCATATTGATGGTGGGGTTACCGACAAGAATACCGACAACGCCTGCCAGGATCATGCCAAGGAGTAGGAAGACACTCAGATAATCACGAGGCTGGATAAGGAGCCACATGGGAAGGACAGAAGCAATGAAGCAATAGGCATAGGTTGCATAGAGCCAGCTGGTGCGGGAGGCAAAAAACGGATTGGCAATCCCTACAGCAATCATGGCAACCATGCAGATGAGGGCCAGAATCACTTCTTTGACGCCGCCGATATGAAAGCGGCGAACGGCCCAGCCAAACACCATGGCGACAAAAACGTAGAGGGTGGAAATGGAGCCAGCAGCTGCATTTGGTCCCAAGAGTTCGCCCGTCTTGGAAAAGCCATTGAACGTGCTTGCCATGATGTCGGAAAAGGCAGCGATGACAAGGAGGGAGAAGAGCCAGCTGAACAGGAGGAACATCTTGCAGCCCGTCTTGCCAACGTACTGTTCAATGATCTTGCCCATGCTCTTGCCGTCGTTGCGGACTGAAGCATAAAGGGCCGTAAAGTCCTGGACAGCGCCGAAGAAAATGCCGCCTACAATAATCCATAAGAATGCAGGAACCCAACCAAACATAGCGGCAATAATCGGGCCCGTGACAGGGCCTGCGCCCGTAATTGAAGAAAACTGATGGGCAAAGACCGTAAACCGGGAAGCCGGCGCAAAGTCGCGGCCATCTTCAAAGCGATAGGCAGGCGTCTTGGCATCGGGCTCGATGCCCCAGGTCTTGACGAGCCAACGGCCGTAGAACAGGTAGGCAAACGCAAAGATGACGATTGCAATACAAACCAAGGTTAATCCATTCATCATAGCCACTTCCTTTCCAAATATTTCAAGTCCCGCATGAATGCTGGGATTGAGAGGGTGATGAGTGTTTACAGAGCCATAATTTATCACTTGTATACAAAATTGTCAACATAAATTTTAAAAATAAGTGGTAAAATACAGCTATTCTGTTATGAAGTTACAAAAAAGAACACAAAATATGGCGATAAAGTCTTTTTAGAATGGACGTATTCGTGAAAACGTACATTGAGGGAAATAGGAATTGAAAGAAATTTTACTTTTGCAGACGAAAAAATAAAAAATCCTATGAGATGAAACGCTTATTTTTAAATCAACAATAAAAATATAGAAATGTTATCTTTTTATCAATAAGGTGTGAAAATAACTGGTAATTGTTCATAAATTTTTTAGGTGTATAAATACAAAATGTACTGTTTATTACGTACTTAAGGAATAAAAAGGATTGTATATGGTTCAGAATAAAGAGACTTATGTGGAAAAATTAGCGAAAATGATTCATTATACAAAATAAAATGAGGACAAAGGTTGATTTTTTGCACAGAGAGGATACAAT
>SCPP01000384.1_pt1 | contig 16069 bp, 29 predicted proteins | sample 6106811 | NCBI WGS metagenome assembly SCPP01 (sample SAMN10720449, study PRJNA508395) | human gut metagenome | isolation source: Participant 2 stool, 15 month | host: Homo sapiens | collected 2018
GATGGCGGGCCGGACGTGATGCGAATTTGTACGCCCATCTCCTGCGCCACGATGCCGGCCAGTGTGGTTTTGCCCAGGCCCGGCGGGCCGTAGAGCAGGATGTGGTCCATCGGTCGCCGCGCTGCTGCGCCGCCCGCAGATAGACCTTTTGTTGCCTTGGCCTTCTCCTGACCGACGTAATCGTCCAGGGTTTTCGGGCGCAGGCTGACTTCCTCCGTGTCGGCGGGTCATATCGGGGCTGACGAGACGGTTGCTGTCCACCTGTGTATTCCTGGTTCAATTCGGCACTCCCTTCTGTTACACGCGCGACAGGCTGCGCAGCGCAATGGTGATGATCCTCCTGCACGGAGAGCGTTTCGTCCACGCGGGCCACGGCGGCGGCAGCGTCCGACGGCGCATAGCCCAGGCTGACGAGCGCGGCGACGCCTGCGCGGGCGCAGCTGGGGCCGGGGCGGCAACATTGCCGGAGAAGCTCGTGCCCGCGGCCAGCCCCTGCCAACCTTGTCTTTCAGCTCCAGGGCGATGCGCTGGCCAGCTTCGGCCCGACGCCGGACGCCTTGGTGAACGCTTTGTGGTCGCCGCTGGACGCGGCCAGCGCGATTTTTCCGGCGTCATGATGGACAGGATGGACAGCGCGGCCTTGGGGCCGACGCCGGTGCCGGTCAGCATCTTAAAGCAGTCGCGCTGCTCCTCGGCAGCAAAGCCGTAGAGCGAGACGTCGTTCTCGGTGACGTTCATAATCGTATAAACGGTCTCTCCTGCCCGGCGGGCAGGGCCTCGCCGGTGGTGGCGGGATCTGACAAAATAGCCGACCCCGCCGCAGCTGATGACGACGGAATCCAGCGTTTTCTTTGATGATTTTTCCGGTAAGGCAGTAGATCATGGTGTATCCTTCTTTGTATGGTGGAAAGCATTCCCCCACTTGGGGAATGGTGCCCGAAGGCGATGAGGGGCAGCTTTCGGGTACCGCACGCAAATGAGTGATCGCCGGAAACCCCATCCTCATCCGGCTCCTGCGGCCACCTTCCCCACTTGGGGAAGGCAAGGATTATCTCACCGGTGTCCCCATCAACCGACTGCGGCTGCAATGGCAGTGGGCAATCGCCATGCCGAGGGCGTCGGCGGTATCGTCGGGCTTGGGACGGACTCGAGGTGCAGCATGCGGGTCATCTCCTGAATCTGCTTCTTCACGGCCTTGCCGTAGCCGGTGATAGCCTGCTTGACCTGCATGGGGTGTACTCATAGATCGGCACGCCGCACTGGGCAGCCGCCAGCAGAATGACGCCGCGGGCCTCAGCCACGCCGATGACGGTGGTCTGGTTGTGCTGGTAGTACAGCTTTCGATGGAGAGGGCCTCGGGCTGGTAGCGCTTGCAGATGTCGAATACGCCTCATAAATTTCAACGAGGCGCTGTTCAAAGGGCGTGTCCTTTCGGTGATGACCGCCCCAGCCGATGGGTGCAAAGCGGTTGCTGATGTATTCCACAACGCCCCAGCCCACAATAGCATACCCAGGGTCGATGCCTAAAACGCGCATGGTCCTATACCTCCCCACTATAACCGATATAGTATACCATAAAATTGCAGTTACGTCCATAGGTTGTAATAAAAGCCCCTTCGTGTGAAAGAGAGACTTTGGGAACGAGCGGCTTCCCCTCGGGGAGTTCTGTCAGCGGCCCCGCCCGCTGACTGATGAGGGCAAGGCCCGCGGTAGTTGCTCGTTAAGGGTCTGCAATGGCAAACCGGTCCTCATCCGGGTCTCTGTGGGGCCACCTCGGGGAAGGCTATGATAGATCAGTACCCAATCCCAATCTGCCGTTTTGCCGCCTTTAGCGCCTTGCGCAGCGGCCTGTACAGCACCAGCATAATGGCAAAGTTGCCGACGCCGTGCAGGGCGTCGTAGCTCGCCGCTCAGCCACCAGCTCAACGCAAAGGCGGGCGTCTTGGCAAAGAGATATACCGCGGCGCATAACCCGCCGAAGCACAGTCCGTACAGCCCGCTGAACACGGCCCAGAACAGCGCGTGATCCATGCGGCGGAACAACCACGCCAGCAGTGCCAGTAAATACCAGATGTACAGGTATTGGCCCACCACAGCCCAAAGCCGTAGAGCACACCCTGCAAAAGGATGAACACCGTGATGGCAGCGGGCGTCTCCCGCGGAAGTTCGAGCGCAAACAGGATGATGAGCAGCGTGACCGGCTCGATGTTGGGCAGACCGCTCATGGCCTGCTTGCTGACGACGAGCAGCGCACCCATCAGCCCGGAAAGCACCAGACCGACAATGCGGCGGTGGTTACTTCGTGTAGGTGAAGGCATAGCTGTCGCCGTCGTGCAGCTCAATGTCGGCCACGCCGACGGAGGTCATCTCGCCCGCAGCGTCGGTCAGGCACCACCAGGAGCCGTCCTTGTTGTAGTCGGCGGCCTCGCCGTTGACGACAGTTACAAAGCCGGCCTCGGCCTCGGCGCTGATGATACCGGCGTCCGCCAGAGCGGTGCTCAGCTTTCACCGTCGGCGGCGTCCAGGGTCAGCACGGTGCTCTCACCGTCCGCGCCGGTCACCGTGAAGGTAAACTGAATGGCCTCGGCAGAGTCGGCAGCCTCAGCAGTGGAGACGGCCTCGGAAACCGCCTCGGATACGACCTCGGAGGAGACAGCCTCGGAGGAGGCGGCAGAGGAGGACGCGCCGCAGCCCGCCAGCAGTGCGGCGGACAGCGCCAGGGACAAAATCAGTGCAGAAAGTTTTTCATGTGGAAATTCTCTCTATGTTCAATAAAACTACCGCGCAGGAAAGCTGCGCGGTAGCTATTATACAGGGATGGAAAGATAAAATCAAGTGCCGGAATGAAATGACGTCTGTATGTGTATCATTGTGCGTAGGACGGGTGCCCTCACCCCGCCGCAGGCTTCCGCAACAGACCGTAAACGGAGTGGCAGCAGCGGCGGCATGAGGGCATGCCGCCCTATATGCTCTTACCCTCCAGCTGCTCCTTATGATATTGCAGCGTATACAGCTGGTAATACCGCCCATGCTTTGCCAGCAGCGCCTGATGGTTCCCCTGCTCCAGAATCTTGCCGTGGGACAATACAATGATATTGTCCGCGTGCTGGATGGTGGAAAGCCGGTGCGCGACGATCAGCATCGTGCCGACGGAACGCATCTTTCCAGCGAATCCTGAATCAAAAGCTCGGTCTCGGTGTCAATATTCGCCGTGGCTTCGTCAAGAATCATGACGCTTGGCTTGTGGATGATCGTTCGCGCAAAGCTCAGCAGCTGCCGCTGACCAGCCGAGAAATTGTTGCCGCGCTCGCGGACCTCCTCGTCGAGGCCGTGGTCCAGCTTGTCAATGAACTTATCGGCGTTGACATAACGGCAGACCTGCATGATCTCCTCGTCGGTGATGCCTTCTTCCCGCAGGACGATATTGCTGCGGATCGTGCCCGAGAAAGGAACACATCCTGCAGCACCTGGCCGAAGTGGCGGCGCAGCGACGAAATTTTGATTTTGCGGATGTCGATGCCGTCAATTAAAATCTCGCCCTTCTGGAACTCATAGTTGCGGCAGATCAGCGACAAAATCGTGCTCTTGCCCGAGCCGGTGGAGCCGACAAAGGCCACGGTCTGGTGCGGGTCAATGTGGAAGGACACGCCCTGCAGCACCCACTCGCCCGGAAGATAGCTGAACCAGACGTCGCGGAACTCGATTTCGCCCTTCACCTCGTCCAACTCAACGGCGTCGGGGCGTCCACCATCTTGGGCTGAATGTCCATGATGGAGAACACCTTCTCCGACGAGGCCAGCGCCGATTGCAGCCAGTTGAACTGCTCGGCCAGATTCTGGATGGGGGTGAAGAATTTGAAATGTACATGTAGAACGTGACGATGGTGCCGCCCGTGATGGTCTGCCCCAAAAACGTCGCGCCGGTCAGGTGGCCCATGCCGCCCAGGTAAAAAGACACAGGATCGAGCAGATGTACAGCATATACACCAGCGGACGAAACACGCCGAACACAAAGATCTGCTCCCGGTTCGCGCGGGCGAGGCGCTGGCTTTTCGCGGAACTCTGCCATTTTTTCATCCTCGCGGCCGAAAATCTGCGTGACCTTGATACCGGAAAGATTCTCCGACAGGTAGGTGTTGATATCCGTCGTCGCGTCCTGACCTTGCGGTAGGCGCGGCGGGAAAATTTGCGGAAAATCACCGTAAAATCACGATGAACGGCACAAAGCACAGCACCATCAGCGTCAGCTCATAGTTGAGGGACAGCATAGCGATGAGAATGCCGAGGATGACGAAGATGTTCTTGGCCAGCGTGACCAGCAGGTTCGTGAACATCATCGAGATAGCGTTCGTGTCGTTGGTCACGCGGGTGACGAGCTTGCCGACCGGGATTTCGTTCAGCTGCTCGTGGACAGCGACTCAATGTGGGTGAATAGGTCCTCGCGCAGGTCGGAGATAATGCGCTGGCCGACGCGCTGCAAAATGACGGCCTGGAAATAGGTGCTTGCCATCGAAAACACCAGCACGCCCGCATAGACGGCCACGCCCGCAAAGAGGCGCGGCAGCTCGAACTCGCCTGAGACCAGCTCTCCAGTGCGCCGATGATCAGCGGCGAGATGATGTCGTAGGCAATCGAGAACAGCATCAGAACAGCACAACGACAAATTTTGCCCAGTAAGGCTTGGCGTACCCAGCCAGGCGGCGCAGGATTTCGCCGTCCTTCATCGTGCGCTCAAAGCCCATCGTCTCCTTTTGCCCTTGACAAGGGCGTAGGCCAGCACCAGCAGCGCCGTGACGACACCGATGACTGCGCCTACCAGCAACAGCGGATTTACGTTAGCCATGGCTGCCGCCTCCTTCCTCGTCCTCGAGCTTCTGCAGATCGACCATACGGCGGTATTCGGCGCAGCTGCGATACAATTCGTCGTGCGGGCCTACGGCCTCCACCCTGCCGTCCTCAATAAAGATGATTTTGTCCAGCTGCTCCACCGTGGAAATACGGTGGGCAATCAGCAGGGTGGTCTTGCCCGCGCGGCTGGTCTTGAGGTTGTCGAGGATGATTTTCTCGGTGCGGGTATCGACTGCCGAGACCGAGTCGTCCAGAATCAAAATCGGCGCGTTTTTCAGCAGTGCCCGGGCAATCGAAATGCGCTGCTTCTGCCCGCCGGAAACGGTCACGCCGCGCTCACCGAGGATGGTTTCGTAGCCATCTTTAAAGTCCACGATGTTGTCCCGCACATCGGCCAGCGCGGCGGCGCGGTCAATGTCCTCCCGGCTGGCGTCGTCCACGCCGAAGCCGATGTTGTGGGCGATCGTGTCCGAGAACAGGAAGTTATCTTGCGGCACATAGGCGCAGGCGTTGCGCACCGAATGGATGGACACGGTGTTCACGTCCTGCCCATCCACAAACAAGGTGCCGTCCGGCACATTGTAGGTGCGCAGCAGAAGATCCACCAGGGCTGTCTTGCCCGCACCGGTCTTGCCGACGATGCCGACGCTCTCGCCGGGCTTGATGGTAAACGATACGTTTTTCAGCACATCGTACTCCCCGTCCGGATAGCGGAAATTCAGATTGCGGAACTCGATGCCGCCGTGCGGATTGCGCAGGTCGGTGACGCCGTCGCGGTCCGCCACGTCGATGGGCGCATCCAGCAGCTCGTTGATGCGGTTGAGCGAAGCCTTGCCGCGGGAGTTTTTTCAATCAGCATCGAAACCGCCATGATGGGCCAGACGATGGCCTCAAAGTAGCCGATGTACTCCACCAGCTGGCCCGCGTTGAACTGCCCGCGCCAGACGAGCCAGCCGCCGTAGCCTAAGATTACGCAGATGACGGACTCGACGAACAGCGTGACCAGCACCTCGAGCAGTGTTGCAATCTTGGTGTAGGCGACGTTGACCTCCTCGTTTTCCTTGTTGAGGCGGCGGAAGGCAATCAGCTCCTTGAGCTCCTTCACAAACGCTTTGATGACCGCAATGCCGGAGAAATTTTCCTGCGCAAAGTCCGATAGGTCGGAAAATGCCTGTTGGCGTTCCTCCCAACGCTTGGTCATGACCTGGCTCATCACGGTGCCGAGTACGAACATGACCGCTGCCGGAATCAGCGCCAGAAGTGTTAATTTACAGTCCATCCGCCACATCTTGACCAGTGCCATAATGCCCAGCACGGCGGCGTCAAAGAACATCAGAATACCGTCGCCGAAGCACTCCTGCACGGTATCGAGATCGTTCGTGTAAAGGCTCATCAGGTTTCCGACTTTGTTGACCTGATAATACTGTTGGGACAGCTGGCGGCTGTGGTCAAACATCCGTCTCCGCAAATCGGCGGCCACGTTGACCGCTGAGCCGAAGAAACAAACGCGCCACAGAAAACGCCCGATGACCATGAGCACCACAATGTAGATCATGGGCAGGCAGATGTGTTGAAACAGCACCTCCTGGTAAAGGGCAGCGTCTGGCCGTCCACCACCACCTGCCCCAGGTTTACACCGTTGATGACCATGCGGTACAGCTCCGGGATGAGAAGCTGGATATAATCCACCGTCAGCAGCGACAGAATGCCCAGCAGCAGCACCGGCGCGTGCTTGAGATAGTATCGGTTGATCGCTTTGCCGAAAATCACGGCGATCCTCCTCCTTAATAACACCGCACAATTCCGCCTGACGGCTTAAGCTCCGGTGGCTGCGCACGGCATCTGTTGCCAAAATGCTCGATAATACACAAAGTATTATCTGCGCTTTGGCTTAGCAGCTGCCGTGCCTCGCTCGCCGTATCGGCACTTAGAATTGTGCGGTATTGCCCTATTTCTGCTTTGAACAAAGTACGACAAAATGCCGTAAAATATAAGTATATCGTACCAGCGCGGATTCGTCAATGGGGACACAAAAGTGCATTGTAGGGGCGGGCGCAGCACGCCCGGCCCTGCGGTAGTTGTTCAGCCCGGGTCGATGACGAGCATCGACCCTACATGCAGAAGCGGATGCTTGCATCCGCGGAACAAAGAAGCCCCTTGCCGAACGTATCGGCAAGGGGCTTCTGGTGCGCGGTACAGGACTCGAACCTGTGACCTCCTGCACGTCAAGCAGATGCTCTACCAGCTGAGCTAATCGCGCATATACGTCGCTGCGTTTCAGCGACGTATGTTATTATAGCATACTGCTTTGCAGAATGCAAGCCCTTTGCAAAAAATCAGTCCAGAATGCGCCCATCGGTGGAAATCGTCACGACCTGCCATGGAATGAACTTGCCGGACGCCTGCAACGCACGTTTGGCGGCGTTTTCCAGCCCGCCGCAGCAGGGCACTTCCATCCGCACGATGGTGACTTCCTTAATATCGTTGTTGCGGATGATGGCGGTCAGCTTCGCTGTAATCCACATCGTCCAGCTTGGGGCAGCCCACCAGCGTGATGTGCCCGCGGATGAACCGTTCGTGGAACGCGGCGTAGGCGTAGGCCGTGCAGTCAGCGGCAATGAGCAGCTTGGCGCCGGCAAAATACGGGGCATTGATCGGCACCAGATTGATCTGCACCGGCCACTGGCGCAGCTGGCTGGGGCCGTCGTCGGGGCGCTCTCCCCGCCTCGGCGGGTGCAGGGTTGGCCATGCTGCCCGGGCAGACATGCATTGTTTTGGGGGCACTGCCGGGGCAGCCGGACATTTGGGCGGCCTTGTGCTGCCTGGCGGCCTGGACGGCGGCCTCATTGTAGGCGCGCCTCGCGCTGCTCAAACGTAATGGCTCCCGTGGGCAGTGGGGCAGGCAGTTGCCGAGGCCGTCGCAGTAATCGTCGCGCATCAGTGTGGCCTTGCCCCCGACCATTGCGATAGCGCCTCGTGGCAGGCGGCGGCGCAGGCCCCGCAGCCGTTGCATTTTCTGGTCGATATGAATGATCTGTCGTTTCATAGTCAGCCTCCTTGACTTTATGCTGCTATTTTACTACAATGGCAGCAAGAGTTCTGTTGTAGCAACAACATGTGAGGTGCATAATTATGGAATTGCCGGATGTACCACTGTTCCGCGGCCTGACCGCCGACGAGGTCGAGGCAGCCGTAACCGCGCTGCGGATGCGCCGCAGGGCATTTGCCAAGGGGAGATCCTGCTGGAGGCCGGGCAGAGAGCCCCGGCGCTGGGCGTGGTGCTGGCCGGGCGGGTGCATATGGAGCATCTGGACGTCTGGGGCAGCAAAACGCTGTTGGGTCATGCCGGGCCGGGCGATCTGTTTGCCGAGACCTACGCCTGTCTGCCGGACGAGCCGCTGCGGGTCAGCGTTGTGGCCGCAGAAACGGCGAGGCACTGTTTTGGAGACCGGGCAGCTTTTGCAGTGCGGCTGCGAGCCGTGGCGCTGGAAGCCTGACGCAAAATCTTTGCGCATTGCAGCGCGTAAAATCTGGGCTGGCGCAGCGCAGCCTGTACACCGCCCCCAAGACGATCCGCGGGCGGATCACAGCGTACTTTTCGGTGCTGGCGCGGCAAAACGGTAGCCTGCGGTTTACGCTCCCCTTGACCGCCAGCAGCTGGCCGATCACCTTTGGTGGACCGCAGCGCCTTTGAGCAATGCGCTGAGCCAGATGCAGAGGGAAGGACTGCTGGTGATCGATAAGCGGGAGGTAGAGCTGAAACAGGTGGAGGAGATGTGAGGCTGTCAGCGGCCCCGACCGCTGACTGATGAGGGGCAACCTTGCGGAGATTGCCTGTAAACGGGTTATTTCCGTGAACTTACCCTCATCCGGCCTCGGGGCCACCTTCCCCAAGGGGAAGTCGTTAGAAAAAGCCGCTGACAATTATGCCAGCGGCTTTTTATACATTTATCGTACCACCGTCTCACCTGCGGTGCGCCGCCTGCCAGCTGTTCCGCGGTGACAGGCTGTACCTCGCCGGGCTGTTCCAGCTTCGCGGGCCACGGCCAGCATCAGCTTGATGCGGTTCTCCTGGTTGACGCGGGTAGCGCTGGGGTCGTAGTCCACGGCGTGATGTTCGCATCGGGGTGCAGGGCGCGGATCTTGTTGATCATGCCCTTGCCCACGATGTGGTTCGGCAGACAGCCGAACGGCTGGGCACAGACGATGTTGCCATAGCCGCCCTCGACCAGCTCGATCATCTCGGCGGTCAGCAGCCAGCCCTCGCCCATCTTGGCACCCAGAGAGATAATACCCTCGGCTTTTTCATCAGCTCGCGGAAGGAGCCGGGCGCGTAGAAGCCGTACTTGCGCATGGCGTCGTAGCTGGCGCAGCCGATGCCGTCCAGCCAGCTCAGGAACGCATCCGCGCCGCCTGCGACCAGCTTATTGCCGCCGTACAGGTCGATGTCCAGCTTGTAGTTGGCCACGCAGTACTCCACAAAGCCCATCAGGCCGGGCAGGTTGACCTCGCAGTCCTGGCTCTCAAGAAATTTTTCCAAATCATTATTGCCCAGCGGCGAATACTTGACGTAAATTTCGCCGACAACGCCGACCTTGACCTTCGGTACGCGGGTGGTGGGGATGGTGGCGTAGTCCTTCGCGATGTCGTAGAAGCGGCGCTTCATATCGTGGGCGGAGTAGTTCTGTCGTCGCGATCCAGCCCTGTATCGTAGAGATCCACTTCTCGGTCATGGCGTCGGCGTCGCCCCTGTGGTTCTCGTAGGCGTGGGTCTGGCTGCGCAGGGCGACCAGCATATCGCCGTAAAAAATCGATGCAATGACTTTGCGCAGCAGCGGCACAGTCAGCGGTAGGCCGCTGCCCTTTTCCAGACCGGAGAAGTTCAGCGATGCGACGGGATATTGCCGTAGCCCGCCTTGACGAGGGCTTTGCGCAGCAGCTTGATGTAGTTGGATGCGCGGCAGCCGCCGCCGGTCTGGGTGATGAGCAGCGCTGTGTGGTCCAGGTCGTACTTGCCGCTGTTCAGCGCGTCGAGAAACTGCCCGATGACGAGCAGCGCCGGGTAGCAGGTGTCGTTATGGACGTATTTCAGGCCCAGCTGGGCGACCTCGCTGCCGCAGTTGCCCAGCACCTCGGTCTGGTAGCCCTCGCTGGCCAGCGCCGCCTGCATGAGCCGGAACTGAGTGACCGCCATGTTGGAATCAGGATTTTATGGGTCTTTACCATATCATATCCTTGGTAAAATTGGGAGTCATGTATTCCATGGAGTTGCCTCTTACTTTATCCTCTTTGCGTTCTTCCAGTGCTGCAAACAGGCTGCGCAGGCGGATGTTCACCGCGCCCAGATTCGTGATCCGTCGATCTTCAGCTGGGTGTAGAGCTTGCCGCCCGCCTGCAGAATCTCGCGGGTCTCGTCGGTCGTGATGGCGTCAATGCCGCAGCCGAAGGAGACGAGCTGCACAAGGTCCATGTCGGGGGTTCTCGGTGCAGTATTTCGCGGCGGCATACAGGCGGCTGTGGTAGGTCCACTGGTTCAGCACGGCGGTTTGGAACTTCTGTTCGTGCCAGCTGACGGAATCCTCGCTGACGGCAGCGCCCCGTCGGATGATGAGCTGGTCAATACCGTGGTTGACCTCAGGGTCAACGTAGGCGGCCCGCCAGCACAATGATGCGGCGGCTTCCTGCGGGCCTGCGCAATGATCCGGTGCCCCTTGTCGCGCAGCTGCTGCATATGGGGCGTACTCGTCGTAAGCCGCATCGATGGCCTCATGCACGGCCTTCCGGTCCAGCCCTGAAATAATGGTCCAGCGTCTGCTGGAATTTCTTGTAGAAATCCTTGCGGCGCTCGAGGTTGAAGTAATCGTAGATGAACTTCGTCGCGTTCAGCTCGGGGCAGTTGCCCTCCAAAACCTCGGGGTAATAGGCGACGACGGGCAGTTATAATGGTTGTCACCCAGGTGCTCATCCAGGTTATAGCTCATGCAGGGTAGAAGATCGCATCCACGCCCTGCTCACACAGCCAGCGGATGTGGCCGTGGGTCAGCTTGGCCGGAAGAGGCCGTGTCGCTGGGTATGGTCGCCTGGCCGCTCTGGTACAGCTTGCGGTTGGAGAAGGGCTGACGACGACCTCAAAGCCCAGGCGGCTGAACAGTGTGTGCCAGAACGGCAGCAGCTCGTACATATTCAGGCAGAGCGGGATGCCGATTTTGGCGCGGGGGCTGGCGGGGCGGCCGCCTTGCGGTAGTCGTCCAGCAGCTTCAGCTTGTAGGCGTAGAGGTCCAGATCCTCATTGTTGGCCTTGCCGGTCACGGGCTTTATCGCACCGGTTGCCGGAGATAAACCGCTTGCCATCAGCAAAACGTTAACGGTCAGCTGGCAGTGGTTGCCGCAGCCTGACACTGCACGGTGTTGACCTTCTGGCTGAAATGCTCCAGCCCAGCTGGGTCAGCACGGTGCTGCGGGCGTGCGCGCCTGCCTTGGCCTTGCCGTACAAGGCTGCGCCGTAAGCGCCCATCAGGCCCGCAATGTCGGGGCGGATGACGTTGACGCCCATCTCTTTTTCAAAGGCGCGGAGGACCGCTTCATTATAGAAAGTACCGCCCTGCACGACGATGTTGCGGCCCAGCTCCTCGGGGCTGGACGCGCGGATGACCTTGTACAGCGCGTTCTTGACAACGGAAACCGACAATCCGGCGCTGATATTTTCAATCGATGCACCGTCCTTCTGCGCCTGCTTGACCGAGGAGTTCATGAACACCGTGCAGCGGCTGCCCAGGTCCACAGGCCGCTCGGCAAACAGGCCCAGCGCGGCGAACTCCTTGACATCGTAGCCCAGCGCCTGGGCAAACGTCTGAAAAAGCTGCCACAGCCGGAGGAGCAGGCCTCGTTCAGGAAGATGTTGCTGATGGCACCATCCTCGATCTTGAAGCACTTGATGTCCTGGCCGCCAATGTCGATGATGAAATCCACGTCGGGCAAAAGTGCTTGGCGGCGGTAAAGTGCGCGACAGTCTCGACAAGACCGCGGTCACAGTGGAACGCATTTTGACGAGCTCCTCGCCGTAGCCGGTGGTGGTCACGCTGGCAATCTGCAGGCCCGGGTGATCCTGTAGAGACCGAGCAGCGTATCCCTGACGAGCGGAATCGGCTGTTGAGGTTCGGGCGGTAGCGCTCGAACAGAATGTTCGCGTCGTTGTCGATGACGACGAGCTTGATGGTGGTGGAGCCGGAGTCGATGCCGATATGTACCGGCCCACAGTCTGCACCAAAGGGCAGGCAAGGCACGGTGGCTTTCAGGTGGCGGGCGGAAGTCTTCGTACTCCTGTTTGTTTGCGAACAGCGGCGGCAGGCTGACGTAGGTCGCTGTGGCGCTGTAGTCGTCCAGGCGCTTGGCAACCTCGCGCAGGTCGGATTCCTCGTCGGCGTAGAACGCAGCGCCCATGGCGACGAAGAGAAGGCTGTTCTCCGGCAGGGTGCCGGTGACACCCAGAGTCTTGTCAAAGCCCGGCGCAGCGTCTCGGAGAAGGTCAGCGGACCGCCGAGGTACAGAATGTTGCCCTTGATGGGGCGGCCTGGGCCAGGCCCGCAATGGTCTGGTTGACGACGGCCTGATAGATGGAGGCCGCGATGTCGCCCGCCTGCGCACCCTGGTTGATGAGGGGCTGGATGTCGCTTTGGCAAAACGCCGCAGCGGCTGGCGATGGTGTAAGTGCGGTCGCGCCCTGGGCGGCCTTGTCCATCTCGTCGGCACCCATCTTCAGCAGGGTTGCCATCTGGTCGATGAACGCGCCGGTGCCGCCGGCAGCAGCTGCCGTTCATGCGGACCTCGGTGCCGTTGGTCAGGAACAGAATTTTTGCGTCCTCGCCGCCCAGCTCGATGATGCAGTCGGTGCCGGGGCCAGGCGGTTGGCTGCCACGCGGGTGGCGAAAACCTCCTGCACAAAGGGCACCTTACAGCTGTCGGCCAGGCCCATGCCGGCCGAGCCGGAGATGGCTAATAGGCGCGGCCATCGGGCAGATATTCGGCGGCAACCTTCTCAAGCAGCGCCCTGCCCTTCTCTAAAATATGGCTGAAATGACGTTCGTAGGTCGAATAGACGATCTGCCCGGCGTCGTTCAGCACAACACATTTAATGGTGGTGGAACCAATGTCCAGACCAACTCTCATAGGATTTTGCCTCCTGCGGATGGAGTGAAATTGCGGGATATGTGCGCCGGGTCTGCCCCATGGCGATACAATATCAGCTTATATTATACAGGGTTCTGCACGATTCGGCAAGAGTACGGTGCAGGAAAACACGTTGTCAAATGCAGAAATCTGTCCTAAAAACACCGAAGCGGTGCAGGAAAGTCCTGCACCGCTTCGGCATCAAAGAAAAGAGGAGTATGGATGAAAAACTTGGGGTTCTGTTCTCAGGCCCGGGTCCCTGCTCCTTCCTGAGAACACTTATAGTATACCCGCCATTTGTGTCAAAGTCGTGAAGGAAAATTCAACAAATTAAGAAGGGTTTGTGAACAAACCAAGCCTTTCCAGGGGAGTCGCACTAAACAAAACCACCCGGCGCAAAACCGAGTGGCTATGTACAAACTTATTGCTCCTCCCGGCCCAATTTGTCGATCCGATCCTGCAAAGCTGGGAGATCGGGCGGCGGGTGTTGCGCAGGCGGTGAACCGGGGCGGCAGGGCCGTGTGGTGTACGGGCTGTGCCTTGGCCTTAACGCGCAGACGCTCGGCGGGCTTTTCGGGAGACGGGGCGGCAGGTGGCTGGCGGCGGCAGGGGCGCGGCGGCACCGGTGCGGGAATATCCGTTTCCGGTGTGCCCTGCGCAAAGCTGCGCATATCGGTGCCCAGATCCTTCCAGCTCGGCCTCGGTCTGATCCAGCGCCTGGTAGATGGCCTGGGTCAGGCCGTCCAGATCCAGCGTGGCAGCGCTCAAACGCTCGTCCACGCGGGCCAGACGCTCCGCACAAGCATGACGCCCGACGCAATGCTGGGCATTTTCCGCCATGCGGTTCTTCTGGGTCTCGGCCTGCTGCTTGAGCTCCCGCTCTGCGCTCTCGGCGTACAGGCGGGCATCGGCCAGGATCTTGCCGGCCTCGAGCTTGGCCTCCCGCAGATCGGATGTGGGGGCAGCCGGGGCGGCGGCAGTGTTCAACGCGCGCGCGGCGGTCAGCTGCTTTTGCAGCTCGTCCACCTGCTGCTGCAGATCGTGGCATTTCAGCTGCCAGATGTTGGCGTTTTTCTGGGATTCCCGCTGGACTGGAAGGACGCGGTCTTTTCTTGATGGTCTCCAGCTGCTCGTCCGCTTCGCGGCGCTTGGCCTCGGCCGTCTGCGCTGGGTCGCGGCAGCCAGCTCGGCCTTCAGGGCCTCCATGCGGCTGTCGGCGGTGCCCGCTCGCTGCGCAGCTCGTCCAGCTTGACTGCAGCTGCTGCAGCTGGCGGTTGTACTCCAGCTCGTGCTGCTGGGCCTCGTTTGCCAGGGCGTTCATGTAAGCCAGCACATCATTTTATCAAAGCCGAACAAGCTGGAACGGAAACCCTGTTCCTGAATGTTCATCGGTTCAACGGCATGGCTTTTACATCCTCTCGCAAAAATCATTAAGAACGCTTGTTCAGGATGCTGAGCAGGTCGTCAAAGTAATCGCCGTCATCCTCTTCTTCCTCGGCAGGGGCTGCGGGCTGTGCGGCCACAGGCGTGTCCATGCCGGTGCTGAAGGACTGGGTGAAGATCGGGTTGGGCATGACGGGGTTGACCTGCGGCTGGACAGAGGCTGCGGGCTGGACCGGAGCAGCGGCAGGCTGTGCGGCGGGCTGGGCGGTGGCCTGTGCGGCGCGCTTGGCGTCCACATGGGCCTGGATGGGCTCGTCCACCTCGGGCGTGCTCTCGAAGCCGGTGGCGACAACGGTAATGCTCATCTCATCCTGCAGGCGCTCGTCAAACGCAGTACCCAAATGATGTTGGCATCGGGATGTGCGCTCTGGGTGATCATGCTGGCAGCGGTCTCGACATCCTCCAGGCCGATATCCGGGCTGGACGTGATGTTGATGATGACGCCGCGCGCACCGGCAATGCTGGTCTCCAGCAGCGGGCTGGAGATGGCAGCCTTGGCGGCGATCTCGGCCTTGCCTGCACCCTTGGTGACGCCAACGCCCATGTGGGCGAAGCCTGCGTCCTTCATGACGGAGGTCACGTCGGCAAAGTCGAGGTTGATGAAGGCCGGGATGTTGATCAGGCTGGAAATGCTCTCAACGCCCTGGCGCAGCACGTTGTCAGCGGCCTCAAAGGCGTTCATCAGGGTAATCTTTTCCTGGCTGATGAGCTTCAGCCGCTCGTTCGGGATCACGATCAGCCTGTCTACATGCATCATCAGGAAGCGATGCCCTGCTCGGCCTGGGCCATCTTGCGCTTGCCCTCAAAGGCAAAGGGCTTGGTGACAATGCCGACGGTCAGGATGCCCAGGTCATGGGCCGTTTCAGCCACGACAGGGGCAGCGCCGGTGCCGGTGCCGCCGCCCATACCAGCGGTGATAAACACCATCTGGGCACCTTTCAGGGAATTGGCGATCTCATCCTTGCTTTCCTCCGCTGCACGCTGGCCGATCTCCGGGTCGGCACCGGCGCCGCGGCCCTTGGTCAGCTTTGCGCCAAGCTGAACCTTCTGGGTAGCCTTGGAGTTGACCAGTGCCTGCTGGTCGGTGTTCATCGCGACGAACTCGACCCCGGACAGACCGGACTCCACCATGCGGTTCACAGCATTGCCGCCGCCGCCGCCAACACCGATAACCTTAATGTTGGTTACATTCTGCATCTCTTCATCGAGAACGAATGCCATGAGTGTATCCCCTAAAAGTGATGTTGTGAAACCAGTTCCTGGGGTGCACCCACGCATGGGCACACTGATCCGCGATTTTTACATATAACTGATTATTAGAATATCAAATTTTCCGCGCAATTTCAATACCTTAGCGAGAAATTCATAAAAAACGGCCTGCCCTGCCCTTTGGACAACGCAGGCCGCGATAGAGACTGTGTTTTAGTGCAAAGCTACATACTTTGTGTAAGAATGAAAAATTTGAGAAGTGGAGCTGCCATGATTGGCCGTGTACCGGGGCGGCTCCCCGTAGGGGCCAGGCATGCCCGCCCGGTGGTGTAACGTGAGCGGCAGTCTGCGGGCAGTCTCAGGAGATCTCCCGCCCAGCCCGCGCAGCGCCCCGGCAGGTCCTC
>SCPP01000009.1_pt1 | contig 16059 bp, 18 predicted proteins | sample 6106811 | NCBI WGS metagenome assembly SCPP01 (sample SAMN10720449, study PRJNA508395) | human gut metagenome | isolation source: Participant 2 stool, 15 month | host: Homo sapiens | collected 2018
CTTGCCAATGGTATGGCTGACCAGATTATTTGTACGCCATGGGCACCAGCACACGTGACATCAGCAGCTACTTTGAGCGTGAGTTCAACACAACTCTATCAGCCGATACTATCAGCTCTATAACAGACCGTGTATTACCCGAAATCACCGCCTGAAGTCTCGCATGCCCGATCCTGTATATGCCATTTGCTGGCTTGATGCTATCCATTATAAGGTAAAGGATGAGAATGGCAGAGCCGTCACACGAGCCATCTACAACACTTGGTATCAACAAGGAAGGCCAAAAAGAACGGTTAGGTATGTATGTGTCTAAGAGTGAAGGAGCTAACTTGGCTAGAAGTTCTGACGGGTCTTCAGAACCGTGGTGTTCGAGACATCTTGATTTGTTGTATTGATGGTCTCAAAGGCTTCCCAGATGCCATCCAAAGCGTATCTGAGAGTTCTGTGCAGCTCTGTATTGTCCATCAGATACGCAATTCTATCAAGTATGTTGGCAGTAAGCATCAAAAGGAGTTTATCAAGGATTTAAGAACAGTATATGGTGCAGTAAACAAAGACTCCGCTGCTGCTAATTTAGACCTGTTAGAGTCTAAGTGGGGAGAGATGTACCCAATTGTCATCAAGTCATATGCGTGATAATTGGGAACGTCTGACAGAGTATTTCAATATACTCCAGTCATCCGTAAACTCATTTATACGACCAATACGGTTGAGGGGTATCACAGACAGGTAAGAAAGGTCACAAAGACTAAAGGGGTTCCTACGGATAATTCTTTGGAGAAGCTTGTCTACTTAGCTTACCGCAACATCCGTAAGAAATGGACTATGCCACTGGCAAATTGGGGACAAATTTCTCAACAATTGGCAATAAAATATGGAGATAGATTTAAAATTATGTAACTTTGCAGCCGAAAGGCTTCCTGTTGGGCATGCCCCAGCAGGAGTGGGAATGAAAGTTAAGAAGAAATAATTGGACACAGTTTAAATTGAATATTATTAATATTTTTAAGAGGTGGACATATTGTAAACTTCTTTTCTTTTTTTCAATTATTGCTGGTTGGCCTTGTGTCTTTTATTTGATGGGTTGGCTTCCACATTACATTGTCAATTATGTGCTCTTGTTATTTTTAACAGGTGGTTATGTCTTATATAAGAATGAATTTAGGCTTCCTGGACCGATTGCAGCGATATTACTTTTGCAAATGCTAGTATGGCTTCTTTATGTAATCATACATGGAATGGATTTTGCATATTTTACTCGTATATTTTATCTTTTGATATGTTATTTTATCTTAGAAATACAACTATCTTCTAATTCTTCTTTATTTAAAGTTTATAATTACTGGATTGTATTTCAAGTAATAGCAGGTACAATAGGATTCCTTTTGGTTCTTACTGGATTTTTGGAGCCCTTGTTTGAATTTAAGGAGATGGATATGCGAACTGGGTATTGTTTTGGTTTTTTTACGACAAATACCTACTATCTAGGGCTAGTTCGTAATGCAGGATACTTTGATGAACCCGGTGCTCTAGCTAATTGGGGTATGTTTGCTTTAGTTATAAACAAATTATTTTATTATAATAAGAAAATTGAGATAATTCTAATTTTGGTTTAATATCAACTTTGTCCTTAGCATATTTCATTCAAATATTATTCTATGCTTTTTTCTTTTATAGGAGTAGAATTAAAACTATAATGTCGTCAGTTTTAATATTTATTTTGTTATTGAAAGTAGTATCAATGTCTAACAAATGGATAGATAAAGCTATATTTGGTAGGATGGAATATAATGAAGTTAGTGGTACGATTAGCGGTGATAATAGGCAAGATTTAGTTGTAAATACTTGGGGGTATTTTCAGAAAGCTCCATGGTTAGGCAATGGTGCTAGCCATATTATTGAACAATCTGTTAGAGATAAGAAATTTGTTGGCGCTAATGTATTTACAACTTTAGCTACGGATGGTGTTGTAGGACAGATTGTTGTATTGTTGCCTTTCTTTTTTTTATATTATTTTGACGTTACGACAAAAAGTATAAATATGCTTTTTGGATTTTGATTATCGGTTTGCTTCAACGTCCTTATGATAATACTCAATTATTGTACCCATTATTAACAAATTCGTTAGTTTTATATGCTTATTTAGATAATACGGTATTTTACGGAAATGAAAACGCAACGAATAGTTTGGCTTGATATAGCTAAAGGTATTGCCATATGTTTGATGGTACTGGGACATACTTCTATTCCCCCATTCTTGTCTAATTTCATTTGGGCATTTCATATGCCCTTATTCTTTATTGCATCGGGGTGGACTACAAATTGGGAGAATCCCTCTTTGAAGATATTTCTAAAAAAGAAGTTTAAAGGTCTAATGATTCCTTTCTTTATTTATTCGATGATTGTTTTTATTATAGAATCAATAGTAGGGTGGAATACATTGAGCCATTTTGTTTGTAGAGGATGGGAAGGTTATGCTTTATGGTTTATACCTGTCTTATTCTTTGCTTTAATATGTTCTCAAGTTATTTTGAAAATAACAAGTATAAAACTTCGATATATTTTATGTGGAGGGGTATTATTGGTCGGTTGCGTTCTTAGCTATTATAGGTTGTATTTACCATGGGCTTTTTCCTCTGTACCATTTGCAACTATAATGATATTAGTTGGAAAACAAATAAAAAAATATCAAGATAAGATTAGTAATCCAAGAATGACGATATTGTTATCGTTATTGGTTTTGACAATGGTTATTTCTCATTTTTGGAGACTGGACATTTGTTTCAATCATATATTGCCAGTTATCCCTATGATTATTGGTGCTGTAGCCATTCTGTTATGATATTTATGTTTTCTTCTTTGATATCAAGAAGGAGTAAAATATTAAGTAAGGTATTTATGAAAATAGGTTTAGAAACCTTTGTAGTATTGGCTTTTTCTCAGATAATAATCAGACTTGAAAATGAATATAGTTCATTTAATGCATTTACTAAATATCTGGTAATGCTGATTATATTAGTAGCTTTGGTTATCATTAAAAATAAAATAAATAACAAACTAAAAATAAAAATATTGTGAAGCGTATATTTATAGCTCATATTCTTCCAAGGAAAGATGTTTTGCAAAATCATCTATCTGTGGCTGGATGTAATTTTTGTTGGAATCTTATAGAAGGTGGAGTCTTTGATAAAGTTTATTCTGTTCTTCCTCCTTTTATTAATGGAAATAAAAAATTTGATTGTCCTGGTCTGGTTTATTCTGATTGGCGATATTCCAATGGCTTAAAAAAGAAATTAGCTGCAATTAAAGAACAATTGGATATTTTTAAACAAATACCCCAAGAGGCTTCTGTATGGTTTTATAATATCACATTGATTAATTGTTTTTTATTTATATTATTACGCCTTCTCAGACCTAAGGTAAAGTCTAATGTTATAATTCTAGACTATACCCCGTATCAAAGAAAATATTCTTTGTCTTATTGGATGCTTTGGTTGTGTAATCATGCGAATGGTACAATTACATTAGCTAATTCTCCACTATTTAACGTAGCTAATACTTTTTTACTACCTGGTGTCGTTCCTGAGAATACTGATACCCATCCTAAGGTAGAGATAATAACTAAAGAATTCTTGATATCAGGTGTACTGAGAGAAGAGATTTCATTGATAAGTATGTTATTAAAGGTGTTTTCAAAAATGCCCGAATGTAAATTACACATTTCTGGTTTTTGTGAGGATGATAGCATAATCAAAGAATATTCCAGTAAATATAATAATATAATCTATCATGGTAAGGTCGAGTACAAGGAGTATGTTCAATTGTTGGAAACAATTCCTTTTCTGTTGAGCACTAGGGATCCAAAAGCTACTGAGAATCAGTGTAATTTCCCATCTAAAATAATAGAAGCCCTTTTGTACAATAGAATAATTGTGTCAACGATACACTATGCGCAATTGGATGGTATTAAATATTTTGAAGTATCCTCAGATGTTGCAAAATTTGCAGTAGATATTAATCAAATTCTTGCAATGAGCAGTGATAATATTCTCGATTTTGCCAATCAGTCATCTAAGGTTAAAGCAAAATATGGGGTAGGTATTTGGAAAAAAGCAATGGAAGTTATTGAGCAAAAATGAAAAAACTAGTTTTATTCAGCAATTATCTGAATCATCATCAACAGCCATTGGCAGATGCTTTTTATGAACTCTTAGGAGATAGTTTTGCGTTCGTTGCTACTATGCCAGTTGACGATTTGGAACTTAAGGGCGGTAAAGATTATTCTTCTAGAGAATATTGTGTGGTAGCAGCTAAAGATTGTACTTCAAAAGCTCTTGCCATGAATCTAGCAAGAACTTCTGAAATTTGTATATTTGGTGCGCAATCATTGGACTATGCAATTGAAAGAGCAAAGCAGCCTAATTGTGGCTTGTCTTTTGAATTTGGAGAGAGGTGGCTGAAGCGTGGATGGATTAATGTTCTTTCTCCTCATTTGGTCAAATGGTGGTTTTGTTACCAGAAATATTTCAGAGATAAGCCTTTCTATAAGTTGAATGCTTCTGCTTTCGCTGTGATAGATCATTATAAACTTCATACCTATGGCGGGAGATGCTATAAATGGGGATATTTTACAGCGCTTCCGGAAATAATGGATGCTGTGAAATCCAAGAAAAAAAACACGATTCAAAAGACTCCAGCAATAATGTGGTGTGCAAGATTTTTGAAGTGGAAACATCCTGAACTTCCTGTTCTTATGGCTGAAAGATTAAAGCAAAAAGGATATAATTTCACTTTAGATTTTTATGGAAGTGGTGATGAAGAAACTCCAACCAGAGTTTTAGTACAAGGAAAAGGCTTAGCTGATTTTGTAAAATTCCATGGTGCTTTGCCTAACGAAAAGGTGCTAAAAGCTATGAATGAGCATGATATCTTCCTTTTCACATCGGATAGCAATGAAGGTTGGGGGGCTGTAGCGAATGAATCGATGAGTCAAGGTTGTGCTTTAGTGGGTAGTGATGCTATAGGCAGCGTACCGTTCTTATTGAAGCATCATGAAAATGGTATGATTTTCAAATCTTGTAATGTGGAGTCTTTAACCGAGCAGGTTGAGTGGTTACTTAATCATCCTTTGAAATGAATAGGATACAGCAAGCGGCTATAGAGACAATGCAGAACGTCTGGTCGCCAAAGCAAGCGGCACGGAATTTCTTGCAGCTTGTTAATGATTTACAAAATAATAAGGAATGTTCGGTAAAGGACGGACCGGGTAGTTTGGACATTTAATTTTTCTCATGAAAATATTACAAACGATTGCTGAATTTGGTGCTCATTGGGGTGGTATTACTACTTGTACCTATGATTTACTTTCAGCATTACATAAGCAGGGTGGGGATGTTGATTTGTTGACTCTTTTGCCCAAGGACTCCACAGATAGATTATTAGGAAATGGAGAAGAGTGGATTCATGCTTTAAAAAATGATACTATTACTCCATTCGCTTATTCTGCCAACTTTAAAAGATGGTTGGATATTAATTATTCCCAATATGATATATTGCATACCAATGGTGTCTGGTTGTATGTTCATCATGCTACTTGTGTAATGGCAAGAAAACTAGGTAAACCTTATGTGATTACTACGCATGGAATGCTTTATCCTGACGCAATAAAACGTTCGTACTGGAAAAAATGGCCTTTATTAAAACTTTGCTTCCATAAGGATATTATGCAAGCAAATTGTTTGCATGCAACCTGTAAGCAGGAAATGGAACATATCAGAGCTTTTGGATATAATGGTCCTGTGGCAATTATTCCTAACCCAATGGTATTGCCCACTCTTCCTTCAGCAAAAAGAAGTTCAGAAGGGAAAAAAGTTTTCGGTTTCCTGGGGCGCTTGCATCCCATAAAAAAGGTTGAAAATCTTTTTTATGGACTTGAATTACTTAAGGAAAGGCATGACGATTGTGAGATTTGGATTATGGGTACTGGCTTACCTGAATATGAGTCTTTCTTAAAAAGCGAGGTACATAGGCTTGGATTGAAGAATGTTAAGTTCCTTGGCTTTGTAAATGGGCAAGAAAAATATGAGAAGTTGGTGCAACTTTCAACTCTCTTTGTTCCTAGTGATTTTGAAAATTTTGGCATGATAGTAACAGAGGCTTTGTCTGTGGGTACTCCTGTGATGGCAAGTCTTGGTACTCCTTGGGAAGAATTAAATAATCAGCATTGTGGATGGTGGTGTGATCGTACACCCGAGAATATAGCTAAGGTGATGCTGCAGGTGCTTGATATGCCATCTAAAGAATTAGAAGAGATGGGAGAACGTGGCAAGGCAATGGTTAATAACAACTTTGCAGCAATGCAAGTTGCTAATAAGATGCTGCAACTCTATTCGTGGTTGTTGAATGATGGAGAAAAACCTAGCTTTGTATATGAAGTATAGTGTTCTTTATGAATCATATTTGAGTTTTTATGACGGAAGACAAAAGAAAAATAATTAATCTTTCGATGTATGATAATTCATGGTATCATACCGCAAGTAGATTAAAATGTATATTGTGGTATTTTACCAACATATTCTTTTTCCTTAATCCTATTGTCCCGTTAGTCGGTATGAAAGTTAAACTTTTACGACTATTTGGGGCTAAGGTTGGAAAAGGCGTAGTAATCAAGCCATCTGTAAATATCAAGTATCCTTGGAATTTGAAGATAGGAAACTATGTATGGATTGGGGAGAATGTATGGATAGATAATCTTGTGGAGGTTTCTATCGGTGATAATGTATGTATCAGTCAAGGGGCTATGTTGCTCTGTGGCAATCACAACTACAAGAAAGCAACATTCGATTTGATGGTTGGAAAAATAATGATAGAGGAGGGAGCATGGATTGGTGCTCAATCTGTGGTTTGTCCTAATGTGACAATTCACTCTCATGCAGTGCTCGCAGTTGGCTCTGTTGCTAGTCATCACCTAGAAGGATATGCTGTGTACCAAGGCAATCCTGCAATTAAGGTGAGAGAAAGAAACATTCAATAGTCATATCAGATAACTATTCTTGATTAAATCGCAAAACAATGAAAATCTCTATCATTACCGCTACGTATAATAGCGGGAAGACGGTGGGCGACACTCTGAGAAGTGTGCTCGCCCAAACCTATCACGACTATGAATTGCTGGTTGTGGATGGGGCTTCGAAAGATAATACCCTGGAGGTGGTAAAGAAGATGGAACCTCTGTTTGAGGGGAGAATGAGGTATATCAGTGAACCTGATAAGGGAATCTATGATGCCATGAACAAGGGCATCAGGATGGCTACGGGGGATATAATCGGTATTCTTAACTCGGACGACTTCTATACTTCGGATGATGCATTGGCTTGCATCGCATGGGTGCTGGAGAATGAAAAGGTGGATGCCGTGTATGGCGACATACACTATGTGAACGATGATGACTTGACGAAATGCGTAAGATACTATAGCTCCAAGCCTTTCAGAAGGTGGATGATGAGATTGGGATTCATGCCTGCGCATCCTTCGTTCTATTGTCGTAAAGAGGTATATGAGAAATATGGTGCCTTTGATGCTGAAAACTATCGGGTGGCTGCCGACTTTGAAAACTTACTTAGATTTATCTTTGTAAACAAAATCAAAACGCATTATGTCTCTAAAGACTTTGTTACCATGCGTACAGGCGGAGCTTCCAGCTCTGGATTAGAGAGCCACAAGCGCATCATGCGTGACCACCTGAAAGCCCTCAAGAAGAATGGGGTATATTCTAACATCTTCCTGCTGGGATTACGCTATCTATATAAAATAGGTGAAATATTAAAAAGTAAATGCTAAAAAATAATAGTATAGATATATGATTCAGCCAATTCATTTTTATTTGCTGGGTGCCTTTATCGTGGCGATGATCATCGCCAATATCGTGTTGCCTAACATTCTCCTTATCTCTCATAAGAAGAGATTGTTTGACATGCCGGACAAGAGAAAGGTGCATCATGCTCCGATACCAAGGCTGGGCGGACTGTCGTTCTTCCCCGTGATGCTGATTACCATGGGTGGTCTGGTGCTGGTACATCATCTGATGGGTCTGAACAGCGGGCCATGCAGGGGAGGCTCCCTATGAATACCTCGCCCTGCTGGTGGGTAGCATGATGCTCTTCCTGGTGGGCCTCGCCGATGATCTCATCGGAGTGGGGTATAAGAAGAAGTTCATAGTGCAGATATTGGCGGCGAGCCTGCTCGTGGCTTCGGGCGTATGGATCAAGTCGCTCGACGGACTCTTCGGGGTGTATCAGGTTTCACCATGGTTCGGCATGCCGTTTACCGTGCTCATCGTGGTGTATGTTACCAATGCCATCAACCTGATTGACGGCATCGACGGTCTGGCTTCGGGGCTCTGTGCCATCTCGCTGGTGGCTCTGGCGGGGCTGCATGTCTGGTTGGGATTGTACTCCTATGCCCTGCTCTGTATCTCGGCACTGGGTGTGATCATGCCGTTCTGGTATTATAATGTGTTTGGAAACGAGATGAGGGGCAGGAAGCTCTTCATGGGCGATTCGGGTTCGCTGTCGCTGGGCTACATCATCAGTTTCCTGATGATTCACCTGAGCACGGTGGATGTGAGCCCGCATGTGGTGTCTGACTACAACATGGTGTTTGCCTTTACCACGATGCTGGTGCCGCTGCTCGACGTGGTGAGAGTGGTGGGTCACAGACTGAGAAACAGGCAGAATCCGTTCTTGCCTGACAAGAGCCACATCCACCATAAACTGCTGAGATGCGGACTGAGGGTGAGACAGGTGATGGTGGCTATCTGCCTGCTCTCGCTGATGTTCATCCTGCTCAATTTCCTGATGATCGGCCACGTAAACATCACGTATATCCTGGGCATCGACATCGCTGTATGGATAGTGTTCCACCTGGTGCTGGATGTCATCCTACACACCAGGAGGGCGGAAATGGATATTTAATCCTCTAAATATAAATACAAGATATTCCCGGCTCGGAGATTCTAAGGAATCTCTGGGCCGGGATTTTTGCGTTTGTGGGGGTGGTGGATGGAGTGGTGACTTGATGGGGGAAAGGTTATATGGGTGTAATGTGTAAAAATATATAAAAAGATAAAGTAAGAAGTGCATTTTTGAGTTTTATTGCGTAACTTTGCATTTGAACATTCATTATTATAGATATGCCTAAGGTAAGAATTAAAAATATAGGCCCAATTGTTGATACGGGAGACATCGCTTTGTCTGCCGTAATGCTTATTGTGGGTAAACAATCTTCGGGAAAGAGTACCTTTATGAAAATATTGTGCTTCTGTAGATGGATAGAAAAGCGAATCATGCTTGATGGCGAGAATCTGCTGAAGAAATATACCCATTATGGCCGATTCCTGAAAGAGCTGAAGAAGTTTCATCGTTTCGATGATGCTTTCTTTGCTGCTGATTCTTATATCTTTTATGATGGTGATTGCCTTACCATCGAGATGGATGGCGTGAAGGCGAATGTGAAAATCAGAAAGAAAGCGAATTTCAAAACTGAGCGCTATAATGCAAAACTGAGTTTTATTCCTTCGGAACGCAATCTGGTTTCGGCTATTCAGAACATTGATAAGGTTTATCGCTCATCTGACTATGATTCGATATTTAATTATCTTCTGGAATATCAGGAGGCGAAGAAGGAATATGATATCAAGCATCCGCTGAGAATTCCATTTGATGATAATATGAAATATTATTATGATAAGGTTACGGATTCTGACAGAATCGTGCTTGAGAAGGTGGGTAGAACGATAGCGCCTGTTTATGCTTCAAGCGGTATACAGTCGGCGTTGCCGTTGGCTGTGCTTGTGGATTATATTACCGGACAGGTGGGGAAGATTCCGAAGTCGAGCCTTACTGATTTAACGAGTTTGGTGGCAAAGATTATGCTGGATGATGAGAATAAAGAAATCAGTGCGGATGATGTGATTAAGGGAACTAAGATGTATAGATATAAATTCGCCCAGCTGTATATTGAGGAGCTGGAAGAAAATCTGTTTCCGAAGTCGCAGTTTGCGATGGTGAAGGAGATTGTGAAGAATATCAAGAAGGCCTATGAGCAGTCGGGGGCAAATAGCTATGTGGTTATGACCACCCATAGTCCGTATGTGCTGACTTCTCTGAATGTGCTGATGAAGGTGGCACTGGCTAAGGAAAAGAAGCTTGATGAGAAAATGAAAGAAATGCTGGAATATGCAATCCCGATTTCATGGTATTCGGCATACTGCATGACAGATGAAGGAAAAATGGAGAATATCGTGGATGATGAATACCATTTTATTATGGGTGATTATCTTGATTCTCTTTCTGATGAAATATCTGAATTATCTTCTGAACTTGATGAGATGATATATGGGAATGAATAATAGTTTTTTGGCAGGTTATCTGGCTGAAAAGGAAGTTAGAAAATGTTCGAAAATCAGTCTGAAGGAGCGTTCGACAGTTTATTTGCTGAACTTCGTTCCTCCGATGGACTGTGTGGCTTATCAAGTAGATGGTAACATTATAAAAGGTGCTGACAAGGACAAGTGTGACAAGCTTGTTGTAGCAACAACCTGCACGGATGAAAAAGTATGTGTATTTGTTGAACTGAAAGGTTCTGATGTGGCTCATGCCGTGAAACAACTTGATGCAACATTGTCCTATCCCTTGTTTGCTCAGAACAGAGCGAAATGGACGAAAGCTAGGATTGTTGCAAATAAAATTCCTGCAAACACAGGAAGGTCTGTGGTTGAAAGAGCGAAAGTTGATTTCCGTAGAAAGTATAATTGTGAATTAATCTGTTTAAAGTCTGGACAGCCTGACTTTTTGAGGCAAGAAAAACTGAAATAAATTTCATTAGACTGCGTTTGATTATGGCAAGAAAATTATATCCTATAGGAATTCAGACATTTGAACGGATCCGCAAGGAGGATATGTTCTATGTAGATAAGACGGAATACATCTATCAGATGACACATACCGATGGAACGTATTTCTTCCTGAGCCGACCACGCCGTTTCGGCAAGTCGCTGCTGGTTTCCACCTTCAAAAGTTATTTTGAGGGCAAGAAGGAACTCTTCGAGGGGCTTGCCGTCGAGAAGCTGGAGAAGGAGTGGAATACTTATCCCGTGCTGCACTTCAGCCTGGCTGGAGGCAAACATATGGAGAAGGCACAGCTGGATCGATACCTCTTATATATATTGAAGGAAAATGAGGATAGGTTTGGAGTAGATTGTGATTCTCCAGATCCGAACGTTCGTTTGCTCAACTTGATAAAAACTGTTACAGCAAAGACTGGTAAGCAGGCGGTGGTGCTCATCGATGAATATGATGCACCGCTGCTGGATGTGGCTCACGAGAAGGAAAAACTCGATGTCTTGCGTAATACGATGCGCAATTTCTACAGTCCTTTGAAAGATTGCGAGCCATTGCTTCGCTTCGTTTTCCTGACGGGCATTACGAAGTTTTCGCAGTTGAGCATCTTCAGCGAGCTGAACAATATCACCAACGTGAGCATGGATGAGCCTTATGCCTAGATCTGCGGTATCACCAAAGAGGAACTGTTGACCCAGATGAGCGATGACATCGACGCTCTTGCCGAGCATCTTGAACTGAGCAGGGAGGAGACCATCCAGGAGCTTAAAGATCATTATGACGGTTATCACTTCACTTGGCCATCTCCTGATGTGTTCAATCCTTATAGCTTGCTGAATTGCTTTGCCAAGCAGGAAATGGATGATTACTGGTTCGGATCGGGCACACCTACCTATCTCATCAATATGATGAGACAGTATGATTTCCTGCCTGCAGACCTTGGCGAGACCATAGAGGTGGGCAAGAAGGACTTTGATGCCCCCACAGAAACGATGACCACCATCGTACCTTTGCTCTATCAGAGCGGGTATGTCACCATCAAGGGATATGACAAACCGACAAAGTTGTATCAGTTGGCATTGCCTAACCAGGAGATTAGGGTGGGGCTGTATGGTAGTCTCTTGCCTCATTATCTGACGGACAAGTCTGCGAAGGCTAACACGACCATCGCCAAGATGTCGGTATTGGTAAAGAAGGGGGATATGGATGCTGCCTTCTGCCTGCTGAACGACTTTCTGGAGACTGTGCCTTACTGCGACAACACCCACTACGAGGGGCATTGGCAGCAGACGCTCTACATCATGTTTGCCCTGCTCACCAACTATAGCATCCATGTGGAACCGCATACGGCGAAGGGCAGAATCGATATCACGATGGAAACGGCAGATACCATCTACGTGATGGAACTGAAGTTCAACAAGAGTGCCGAGGAGGCCCTAGCCCAGATAGAAGCAAGGCACTATGCCGATGCCTTCAAGATGAGCGGCAAGAAGGTGGTGAAGATAGGCTTGAACTTCTCGGTGAAGGACGAGGTGAACTGTCTGGAATGGAAGATAGGATGACAAGATCTTATAGTCCTGTATATTTCCTGATAGCCTTGATGAAGGTATCGCCATATTTATTGAGCTTGAATTCTCCGATACCACTGATCAGGCTCATGGCATTCTTGGTGGTAGGTTTCATCCTTGCAAGTTCATGAAGGCTCTTGTCGCTGAGTACGATATATGGAGGATAACCCTGTTCGTCGGCAAGGTTCTTGCGTATCTTTCTGAGGTGTTCAAAGAGCCCTTTGTCTTCCACGCCTTTCGAGTCTTCCTGGAAGATGACACGTTCGGCATGCACCTCAGGAATGAGATTTCCGGCTGGGCGATGGTGCCCTTCCTATTGCGTACCGTTTTCTGTGGGCGGGTGGCTTTATCATCTTCTTCGATATAAGCCAGCGAAACATGATGTTCTCCCTTCAGTACCTTCCAGCCTAAATCGGTAACCTTCATGTAGTTGTGGTTGTTGTAGGCAATCTCGAAGAATCCCATCTGTAGCATCTGCAGCAGATAAGCATTCCAGTCCTTAGATGTTGTATCCCTGCCCACCCCGAAGGTTTTCATCTCGTTGTATTTGTTTTTCACAACTGCAGAAGAATGCATGCCTCTCAGAATCTCGATGCAGGTACCTACTGCTATATGCTCACCCGAACGGACCACGGCACTCAGGGCTTTCTGGGCTCTGATGGTGCCGTCGAAGGTGCGTGGAGGATTCTTGCAAACATCACAGTTGCCGCAGTTGCAGGATGATGTCTCGCCAAAATAATTCAGCAGAATGCGTCGTCGGCATACTCTCGATTCGGCATATTCCTCCATGCGGCGCAGTTTCTCCATGTTCACATCACGCTGTCCGCTTTCTTCACAGAAAGAACGGAGGGTGATGATGTCGGCCATCGAATAGAACAGCACGGTATCTGATGGTGCTCCATCTCTTCCGGCTCTACCTATTTCCTGATAGAAACTCTCTATGCTTTTAGGCATATTATAGTGGATTACCCAGCGCACATTGCTCTTGTCGATGCCCATTCCGAAAGCGATGGTAGCACATACCACCTGAATCTGGTCCATCTTGAACCGCTCCTGTACTGATGCTCTGGTCTGGGCAGTCATTCCGGCATGATAGGCTGCGGCATTGATACCCAGATTGATAAGTTCCTGAGCTACCATTTCGGTGTTCTTGCGGGAGAGACAGTAGATGATGCCTGCTTCTTCCGGATGATTACTGATGAAGCGGGTGATGTATTGGAGCTTTGCCTTTTTGGTGCTCTCCTGTCTTACGGTGAGGGAGAGGTTGGGGCGGTCGAAACTGCTTACGAACGTCTGCCCATTGAGATGAAGCTGGCGTATGATATCTTCGCGCGTTATCTTGTCGGCTGTGGCTGTGAGCGCCATCACCGGGACATTGCGGAAATTCTCGTGCAGCATACCGAGTTGCGAATACTCCGGACGGAAATCGTGTCCCCACTGGCTGATGCAGTGGGCCTCGTCAACGGCAAAGAGCGAAATCTTGATGTTGCTGAATAAATAAGGTATCTCGCTGATGAGTTTTTCGGGCGAAACATAAAGAAGTTTCAGTTCTCCCTTCTCGCATCGGCGGCGGATGATGAGTTCATCGGTCGTGTCGTTTCCGCTGTTCAGTGCCTCAGCCGGGATACCGTTTGCCTTGAGCGCCTCCACCTGGTCGTGCATCAGACTGATGAGCGGTGAAATGACCACAGCAGTACCTTCCATCGCTAATGCGGGAACCTGGTAGCACAGACTCTTACCACCACCAGTCGGCATGAGAACCAGACAGTCGTGTCCCTGCATTACCTCTCTGATAATCGCTTCCTGGTTGGGGCGGAAGGAATCGTATCCAAAATAGCTTTTTAATATCTCGTTTGTCTGCATGATTGCCGTTTTATGATTTCTGCCTTTACCGGCATGTTTTTATTTTGATTTTCATGCAAAGGTAATGAATAATCTGCATAAATAAAGTTTTCCAAGAAAAGTGCATATTTCAAGTAAAAAACTTTGCAAAGAGCGAAAAACAGGAGGAAAAGTTTGGTATGTGGAAAAAATGTATTACTTTTGCATGGTAAATACAGATAAAAATGGCAAAATGTAATGTAAACACTCAAGAGCGATTTGCCGATATCCAGATGCTCCGTTATGAGCTGAAGGGTTTCGAAAACCTGTCGCTCACACAGAAAATTTATATTTATTGCTTGTCGAAGGCAACCCTCTTGGGACGTGATATCACCTTCGACCAGCAGGGCAAATACAACCTGCGCATCCGTAAAACCCTGGAGGCTGTATACCTTCATTACGAGGGTAATCGCGAAAGCGAAGATTTCAAGGCTTTCGAAGTTTATCTGAAGCGTGTCTGGTTTGCCAGCGGCATCCATCATCACTATGGATGTGAAAAGTTTGTGCCAGGATTTTCAGAGGAATCTTTCTATGAAATGGTTGAGGCGATTGCCGATGAATATCTGCCTCTTTCCAAGGGACAGAGCAAGGAAGATCTGTTGGGCATTCTGGTGCCTGTCATCTTCAATCCGGAAGTTATGCCTAAGCGCGTGAATCAGACGGATGGCGAGGATCTGGTGCAGACTTCAGCCTGCAATTTCTATGAGAATGTTTCTCAGGCAGAAGTAGAACGTTTCTATGCCAGGATGAAGGAAGAGGGCAACGAACAGGCACCTTCGTATGGACTGAACTCTAAACTGACCAAGCGTAATGGTGAACTGGTGGAGCTGAAATGGACAGAAGACGGCCTCTATGGCGCAGCTATCAAGGAGATTGTTTCCTGGTTGCTCCGTGCTCAGAAATATGCAGAAAATGAGGAACAGAAACATCTCATCGATCTCCTGGTGAAGTATTACCGTACAGGCGATCTGAAGGATTTCGACCGTTACAGCATCGCTTGCGCAGCAGCACGAGGGAATGATTGATTTCATCAACGGATTTATCGAAGTGTATGGCGATCCGCTCGGACTGAAAGGTACTTGGGAAGGCATCGTAGAATATAAGAATCTTGAAGCAACGAAGCGCACCCAGACCATCAGTCAGAATGCCCAGTGGTTTGAGGACCATTCACCTGTAGACCCACGTTTCCGCAAGCCGGAGGTGAAGGGTGTTACAGCCAATGTCATCTGTGCTGCGATGTTGGGTGGCGAGGAATATCCAGCTTCTGCCATCGGCATCAATCTTCCGAATGCCAACTGGATCCGTCAGGAATATGGTTCTAAGAGTGTGACCATCGGTAACCTGACCGAGGCATATAACAAGGCAGCTCAAGGCAATGGTTTCCGCGATGAATTCGTTATCGACGAGGATACCATCAGTCTGATGAATCAGTACGAGGATATTACCGATGATCTGCATACCGACCTGCATGAGTGTCTGGGGCATGGTAGTGGACAGCTCTTGCCTGGTACCGACCCCGATGCACTGAAGGCGTATGGCAGTACGATAGAAGAGGCGAGAGCCGATCTTTTCGGACTCTATTATGTTGCAGACCATAAATTGGTAGAACTGGGTCTGACACCGAATGATGAGGCATACAAGGCTCAGTATTACGGTTATCTGATGAACGGTCTGCTCACCCAGACCATCCGCATCAAGGAAGGCGACAAGAT
>SCPP01000050.1_pt1 | contig 15962 bp, 20 predicted proteins | sample 6106811 | NCBI WGS metagenome assembly SCPP01 (sample SAMN10720449, study PRJNA508395) | human gut metagenome | isolation source: Participant 2 stool, 15 month | host: Homo sapiens | collected 2018
CTCAAGCGTCCTCTTAATCTGCTTAGCCATGTGATAAGCCAGATTCACGGGCACGGCATTGCCTATCATCTTATACCCCATATTCACATCGGTATAGATAAACTTGAAATCATCGGGGAATGTCTGGACTGCTTCTCTTACCGTCATACGGCGATAGAGATGCTCCTTACCTGGCACAAACTTCTGCAGATTCTTCTCTACCTTAATCATCTTCGGCGCCTGAGGATGGAGCTGGCACTGGCGACCGCTAGCCTGCACCGTAAATCCAGGTTCATCCCATGCTCTTACTCTGTTTCTCGACATGAAGATAGGTGAGAATGCACCTATAAAGTATTCGTGGTTTGGCACCTTGCAGGCATCACCATTACTATGATTCTTCTCCTTAGCAGGGATTGCCGAATCCTTCAAGTCCCAGATTGCCTCACGAAGCGTTGGCCGATGACTCTGCGGAGTAGGATAAACAAACTCCTTGATGCCCAAATCTTTTCTGAAACCGACATAGAACACTCGGTCTCTGTCTTCAGGAACATCAAAATCATTGGCATTCAACATCTGAAGATTCACATCATATCCTGCCTCATCGAAGAGAGCCAGGAAGTTCTTAACAGCCTCAGCATTGCGGGCAGCCAGCATTCCAGATACATTCTCAGCCACGAAGAAGAGTGGCTGCTTATCCTTCAATATGCGGATATAATCATAAAAGAGCTGTCCTCGTGCATCATTGATTCCCTTCAGCGAACCCGCCTCGCTCCAAGACTGGCAGGGAGGACCACCGATGATTCCATCAATATCATCCGGAAAATCCGAAGACGATAGCTTCCGGATATCTCCTTCGATGAGATGAACATCGGGGAAGTTGGCACGGAAGGTGGGGCAAATCTTGGCATCAATTTCATTTGCAATTATTATCCTGAAACCAGCTATCCGGAAGCCTAAATCAAGACCTCCTGCTCCTGAAAACAAACTGATTAAATTCATAGCTATCCTTATGCCTTACCCATAATATCGTTTGAGGCACGGAACTCCTTCCCGTCCCTGCCATTAATCAGACTCCTTACATCAACATCCAACACTTTAGCTATCCTATCCAGAACATTGATAGTAGGATTCCCATTGATATATTTATAGCAAGCATCTCTAGTTACGCCCAACAGTTGGCTCAATTCCTTCACAGATATACCTTTGCGCTTTAATACTTCTTTTATCAGCAATTCCATAATTCGTTATTTTTAGATTGCAAAGATACATTCCGCACAAATAATTCTGTAAAGAAAAAGGCCAATAAAGGCCAAAAGAAGGCCAAAGTTTGTTAATGTATAGCTACAACTATACAAATACCTGATAATCTTATAGTAATAAGTATACAACGGCATCTTACACGAATTCTAAAAACAAGGTTTCCAACAAGTCACAATATAAGAAAAGTTTACTTGATGTATAGTTATAGCTATACAAATAATAGGATTTTCTCTTGGCCATATCGACAAAAAACCTTATCTTTGCCTAGAAAAAAGATTCTGAATTATGCAAGATACAAACATTCAATATCAATTCTTTCCACGTTCCATAGGATTAATCGAACCTATGGAAGAAGTTATCAATGTATTTAAGAAAGCAGAAGATAAGATTTCGTCTTCTACAAACGACTTGAAGTCTGATGATGTTTTATCTATAGTTCGTCCGGAACTCGAAAAAATCGGTTATTGCGTAGAACAAAACAAGAAGGATGAGGGAAAAATAAAAGTACCTGTTCTTTTCGGATGCAACAACAGCATAGACAAACATTTTTATGCAGATGCCATTAGCAATAGTTCGTTAATAATTCAATAATGTGCTAAGCAGCTATACGCTGTAAGCACGAGAGATCTTTGAAAATCTTGCTAATTAAAGTTCGGTTCGGGGTGTACCCGCTTGCTTTAAAAATTCGTTTCACCAGATAAATGTTGGTCATCAGTGACTTAAATGAAGACATAGAATATTCCATTCCCATCTCCTTCATAGTTACCTTGGCAACATTTAGTGATGTGAACGAAGCATTGAAAGCAAAATCGAGTTTCCACTTATCGCGAGCCTGGCAGTCCATAAGACCAGTATAGCCTTTGGCGTCACGAAAGCAAAATTCGATCTGGAACCTGGTTCTATAATAAAGAAGTACTTCTTCACCCGAAAGTGAGGTGTCTGTAGAGAAGAATAGTTTCTTCTTGCCATTCGGCATCTGCCAGATGACAAGTCTAACTTTACACCTGAGTGCCTTGGAATAGGCTATCAAAGTATAAGCTGTTCCTTCTATATCTTTCATCTCCATCTTCTCCATTCGAGTGAGGTCAAGATTCTTCATATTAATCTTGCCATCCTTGGTCTTGGGCGACCACGTTTTCCAGTACGTGGACCAGCATAGACATAAAAGAGACAAGCATTGTCACGAAAGCGGCTTATCAAAGAGAACCCTTCTTTTTTTATCCCATTAACAAATGTACTTGTAGAGAAGTAAGCATCTGCAACTATGAGGGTTGAGAGTTTAAGAAGTTCCTTGCGGTAACGCTTAATGACGCTGATATAGAAATCTACCATAGTCTTGTTTCTAAGACTCAGTTCTTTATTACTTAGCGACTGATGTGCTTTTAACATCATGCAGTCTTTGGCATCAATATCAATGAGGCCAATACCCATGATTTCGAGACCATGTTTAACAGACTGTGCACATCCCGACCAAAAACGACCGATATGTGGAGTCTTCTTGCCAGCTTTGCTGATGTAGCTGGGATCAATGGCAATAGCCCATCTTCCCTGTTTACCAAAGAAGCGCTTGGCAAGTGAGACATTAAGTTTGAGCCAGTCAATGCTTTTCGACTTTTTTAAGCCGAATGCGTTGCGATAGGTTTGCTCAACATGCGAGCCATACCTCCCCATTTGGGTGAAATTTATCTTTCTTGGTATTACCATGAACAAAATTATCACCTCGATGAGTATTTTCTCGAAACTTTTTGTTAACTTTGCAGCCGAATCTTCAACTGCATCTTTAAAGATATCCATATATTGGTCAAGTCCTGTATTCATATAATTTTGCGTTTGTCGTGATTTGCAAAGTTACTGAAAATCAGCGACTTGACCAACTTTTTATAGTTAAGTTTTCATAAGAATTTCTTAATATAAGTTATTGATTTACAGACGATTAAATGTTAATTTAACGCAGTATTGCATTAGTGCAGACAGGAAAATTGTTATCGAGGTAGAAGCTGGCAGAGCCACTGAGAACCACCAATTCTTAAAGGATATTTTCGAAGCTTCTATGATGTTTAGCGTGGAATACTTAGTGATTGCAGTGAGAAATATTTATCGCAATCACAATGATTTTGAAAGAATCTATCCGTTCTTAGAAACAATGTATATAACAAATAGAATCAAATTACCTTTGAAAGGGATTTTACTTATTGGATACTAAAACAAGGACATTCACTAAGGCTTATTTATCAAAGCCTTGATGAATGTCCTTACTGATAATCTCTGCTATATCCGCATGTATCTCGCGCGACATCAAATGAATGTACACATCGTTACCACATGCATCAATGTAAATGGGAGTATCTATAACTGAGACATTTAACTTTCTGACTATTTTTTCAAACATACTAGTAAATAGCCGATTACGATATTCCTGCACCAACATTCCAGTTTCTTTTTCTTAAAGCTCATAGGAACATCCGAGATGTCATCACATTGATAATACAATATAGCATTAGGATGACCTATAAAAATGTTGCAATTAATTGAGATACTTTATTCAAAAGTTTCATAGGTGTTACCTTTTGGACATTACCTAATCTCTCTAGATAAATACCCCATAATTCAAAACCCTTATCTTTCAAAAGAAGCCAATTCTTTTGAAAGAAACAAATCACTATCAGCAGCAAGGCGAAGGTAAAATTTATCTCCAGCACTATTAGAAAAAGAATAGACCGCCTCTTTCATCAGAACTGAAATTCAAAGTCACACTTCTCCACGTTGCGCAACTTCTCCAGTTGCTCAGCTTTATGAGCCTTCAACCTCTTCACCCATTCTGCCATCTTGGGAGAAGAGCTCTTTATAACTATTGTTTCATTTACATGTACCATAAGCCTATAGTTTTATATATCGTGGCAAAAATACTACATTTATTTTAAAACACCAAATTTTTGGCAGATTTTTTTGCTCCGGCCTTCAATAAATCGATAAGTCGGCGCTCTGTGTCTGAAAAATCCGGCATAATCTTATCTATTTAGTTAATATTCAAAATGCAAAGTAAATGAATATTAGACTAACAGACAAATTTTCGGAGTATTTTTAGTTTTCTTTGGCCTTTGAAAATGGTTAGGGCAACAGTCGACTAATATGTGTCCAATTCAAATTGTGTACGAACTCGTACACTTTTGAATAATCAGGAAATAAAATGTAATTTCCCCCAAGTTGGGGGAAATTTATAACTACCTGGGAATAAGCAGTATAGTACTTTTTGATATAATAGAGATTCGTCTTAGATTTGCCCTTATCCTTTCAGCTGCTGTAACTGACTCTCCGACAATCCTGTTATTTCCATCACCGTGGCAGCATCCATACCATTCGCCAGCATCTTTCTGGCAATCTCAAGGCTTCGCTTCTCCATGCCCTTTTTCATTCCTTCAGCCAGGCCCTCTTCTTTACCTTCTCGCTTGGCGGTATCAATCGAATTCTTGATATCACGATATGCCATCTTGCTGGCTTCATACTCCCGCTGCTCCTGCGGAGTGAATTTTGCAATCTCGGCTTCTTCGAAGAGGCGATCGAAGACCTTGTCGCATAACGCCTTAGGGCGCTGAGTAAGCTTGTAGAGGTTCTTCAGGGCATAGAGCCACTTGTCGTAGAGCGTTTCCAACTCATCAAGCGACTTGTTGAACTTGGCGATTTCCACGTAGATAAATTCCAGCTTATCGTAGAAAATCTTGTGCGTGGCAGTATCGCACAACTGCACATGATGGCGGATTTCTTCCTTGTTGAAGGCTTCCTCGTTCATGTTAAAGTTGAGCAGAGCAATTGTGTAAACATGGTTGAGCTTGAAGTCCCATTCACTACCCTTAGGAGCCTGCTCACGAACCGGAAAAGTGGAATAGAACAGGGCACGGTCCTTGAAGTATGTCTGGTATGCATTCTGCATTTCCACGATAAACTTCTCGCCGTTTTCTCCTTCGCAATATACGTCAAAGATGGCCTTGCGGTCGGTATAGATGTCGCCCACGTTCTCCGGATTCAGATACTTCACGTCCTTAACAACCTGTCTTCCATTGAACAAGCTGTTGAGGAAACAGATCAGCAAATCCTTGTTGGGAGCTGATCCAAAAATTCGCTTGAAACCGAAATCGGTCAGCAAACTGATATATCTTTCTTCTACCTGCTTCATAATCCGTAGATATTATTGTTTCGTTTATGTGAGCAAATTTACGACTTTATTTTGAAACACGCAAAGAATTCATAGAAAAGTTTTAGAAAAAGTTATCAGATAGTATTGGGGATAGCAAAATCTTTACTTTTTTACTTTTTTACCTTTAAAAATCCCATAAAAACCTCAGCGACGAGGAGCAGATACGCAAAATCAAGTTCCTGCCGACCTGCTCAATGACCCAGAGATTGGAAAAGCCGTAGAAGATCTTGAAGTTTCCGGCTTTACAGATGCCGAACTCAGAGCCTACGACAAGTTTTGGGATTCGGTAAGTGTTGAAAGAACCCTTATAATAGCGGAGATATTGATGACAAAAATTACCATATAATCAAGGGGCTATACGCCACCTTTTCATCGTGGCATATAGATCCTTGTCGTTTCCCGTGAGGCGCAATGTGTACCAAACCTGTTAATTATAAGATCTGTACAGGTCGAAATAGTTCATCATTTCTCGCGCTGTGCGAATCGGCAAGCCTCGATGAGTTTCTGCTTCAGCTTGCCACGGCCAGCCATCACATTTTTATTTTGCTTCAACACGCTGCTAGGCCAGCCATCCTCGAAGCAGGTCACACAGAGATACTCCGAGGTCTGGGCATCTTGGTCAACTGCCTTGTCTATCTCCTTCTTAAACTCGTCGTCCAAGTCGTTGATGATGCCATCATGATCCTTGCCGTCCTCGGTCTTCTTACCCTTCAGTCCTTCCGTGATGGCACCCATCAGTCCGCCCATCACCTCCTTCACGGTCTCCTTTGGTATCACGCTGACCACCTCGCAGGAGATTGTGTAGTTGCCATTCTTCTCTAGGCTGGCATTGATATAAGTGTCGTTGGCGTAGCTATCCTTGGTGGCATCCTCGTGCTCGTGATGCTCGCCCACGGCATATTGGTTTCCATGCCAGGCGAAGAGCAGTTTCAGCTCCTCCAGGTAGCCCTCCACCAACTCGTCGGTGTTAGCCTGGTTGCCTATCTTCATGAAGTCAAGACCTATCGCCTTCTTCATTGCCTGCATGATGGGCATGGCGGCGATGTCCTTCATGCTCGCCTTGAAGAGAGCCTTTGCCTGCTTCTTGATTTTCGAGAGATTGGTAATCTTGGTGATGCGACCGTATTCATCGGTTTCAAAGTTGACGGTGGTGCCTATCACGCTCTTGGCGGTGCGCTCCGCTACCATGGCCATCATCTTGTCCCGGAAGTTGTCGCCCACCGAATCGGCCTTTACGTCCAGGAAGGTGTAGCTCATCTTATAGCCCTTGCTGGTGGAATCGTTTACCACGAGGCGCACCTGGGTGGATACGCCGAGCGTCTTCACCGTGTCCTTGCCGTTCACCTTCCACTCATTCTCATATATCCAGTATTCGCAGGTGTCGCCCTTGCAGAAGTAGGCCACCACATTCACCACCGAGTCTTCGCCAGCCGTGTCCACTTCCAACGTGTCGGAGTTGTTCGATAGCCATTGACTATCAGCGATTTTCTTGTCAATCGATACCGTATCCTCTACCTTAGGCGACATTTCTCCGCCCTTCACGATGCCATGGTTGGCGAGCAGTCCGCAAGCTATCATGCAGCTCATCACTATCAACGAGATTTTCTTCATAAGTTCATTTTTTATGTTGTTTATTCTTCAAGTTTTTATTCCTCGCTGCAAATTTACGATTTTTTTTCATACCTGCAAGAGTTTTCTGATAAAAATTGAGAAAATGGGCAAGTTGTCAATAGAATCAGGAGAAGGATAGAACTGGAGAACGGGAGTATTGCAAGGAGCTACCGTAAAAAGATAAGGGATATCGTGAAGCGCGACGTAAGGGTAGGAAAACAGTATCTTTTTACCGGCGATAATGACTCAGTTCCTCAGAACTCAGTTCCTCAGTTTTGTTCTAGGAGGTATACTTGATGGTTACAAATTATAAGTAATTATATTTTATTATATATATAATAACATTATATATATAATAAGCTTCTAAATTAAGATAAAAGTGAAGGGTCAGAGAAAAACTGAGGAACTGAGTTCTGAGGAACTGAGGGAGATTTCTTATGCCATTTTGTATCTTTCTATTTTATTGTAAACAAAGTATTTAAGTGCGCAACTCTATGTTTTCCTATCTGAAAAAGTATGAGTCGCGGAGCGCAAAACGGCAAGTTAGATTGTTTAACAGGTTTCGGATTGAAAGTGTGCTGAAAATCGCGCCTTATCACACGCTGAAATTTGGTGGTATCGGGAAATTGCAGTATCTTTGCACTGTCGTTCGAAGAAAGGCTGCACTCGACAAAGCGCACCCCACAAAGTTAACAATTTATTAACCCTTTAAAAAATTAAGATTATGGAAGTAAAAGGAACATTGAAATATCGTAAAGTACAGCGCACACCTCAGACTGGTGAAAACGCAGGTAAGAAGAAGTGGTATGCGGCTGCGGTAACTGACCGCGAAGTGGACTTCGAGGGATTCGTATCGCATATCTCTGACCACGGCTCGCCTTACTCACGAGGTACCATCCACGGTGTGCTGATGGATGCACTCGACCATCTGCAGGAGCTGATTCTCGACGGCAAGAGCGTGCGGCTCTCTGACCTCGGATTGTTCTCCATCGGTATGAGCTCCAAGGCGGAGGACACCAAGGAGAAGGTGACAGCTGCCAGCGTGGAGGGCGTGCACCTGATTGTGAGAAACACGAAGAGCTGGAGCAATACTGAGCTGCGCAAGAAGTGCAAGATTCAGGAGTACGGCGGCAATATCGGCACCGACGGAGAGGGCACCACAGGCGGTGGTACTACCGGTGGCGGCACTGAACAGGGCGGCGGTACGCAGGGCGGCGGCGGGCTTGAATAAAGCCCTCGCCTGAGGGCGGCAAGTAGAAAGCTAGCGTATCCCACTCGCCAAGTTAACATTAACATATAACACTTAACATTAAAAAATAATAATAAAGATGATGAAAGCAAATACCTGGAAAACGATTTTGCAGATTGCAATTTCCTTCCTCACAGCCATCGCTACTACGCTCGGAGTTACCAGCTGTAGCGTGTAAAAAAAAGATGTTTTTAAATTCTGATTCGACATAGCAAAGCCCCCGGTGCATCACGCATCGGGGGCTTTTTTTACTTTTTTACCTTTAAAAGCCTTTTTCCTTAAAAACTCCTTAAACTTTGCTTCTCTCTGCAATATTTTTAGTAACTTTGCACCCAAAAGTTAGTATAGAATATGAACTATAATAATAAAAATGAATACGGTTAACGAAATTTAGCATGAATATGCATTTTCGTAGGCACATAGAGTATCTTTAGGACTGATATCTCAGCCCCTAGCCGACAAGGCGTTCCTTCAGGCGGAGAGATGGTTTTATGGCTTTACAGACTTATATCCATCTATATATATTTTCTCCTGTGTAACAACAGCGAAGGCTTGTCTGATGAGTTTGTTGGCAACAGCGACAATAGCCACTTTTCCTGGCTTCCCATTTGACCGCAAGCGTTCAAAGCATGCTTTGCATTCGGTGTTGCACCGCAATGATGCCATAGCTCCAATATAAAGCTGACTACGCAGATAAGCATCTCCGTTACGATTAATGTGCCCTTTGACATTGACTGACGTACCAGACTGTTGGTAAGTAGGTGACAGCCCTAAATATCGGGTAAGTTGCTTAGCATTATCAAAGTAGGTGAATCCGCCTGTGGCAATGATGAGTGCAGCTGCAAGGGTTGCTCCTATTCCTTTTATGGAAGTGAGTAAATCCATCTGCTTCTTGTATTCAATCTCTGCTAAGGAAGTTAGCTCTTCCTCCATTTCTTCGATTTGTTTCTCTAGAAACTTGATAGTCTTCTCCAAGACTTTCTTGCACTTGGAATCAATGAATGGCAGGATTTTAAGTGAACCTTCAAGGTTTCTGTTAGCGGTAAGCTGCTTCTTCAGTTGGCGTAATACAGTGCGCTTTTGCTTGAGTAACAAAAGGGAATCACTACGGAGCTTAAATGGTGCTGGTTGCATTCTCTCACCATACAAGGCAATGAGGCGGGCATCTATCTCGTCTGTCTTGACAACAGAGAGCATGACACGTGCAAAGTTCTTTATCTTCAGAGGATTCTCCAGGCTGACAGTAAAGCCTGCCTTGGAGAGCAAATAGACAAGCAGCATACTGTAGTTGCCTGTTGCTTCCAACACACAATGGTTCTCTTCAGGAGAGATGGTTCGGATAAACTCTCGGATACCCTTTGTGGTATTCTTGAAAGTTTTGGTTTCACTGCTTTTGGCAGATGAATAAGCAACAACGAAGGTTGCTTTGCTGACGTCAATTCCTACGTAAGTCATAGTCATAATATTTATAATTAAACAAACATCGATACATCATGAGCTATCATTGCGAATACGGGGTCTATGCCCTTTGAACTATCCAGGTTCTGATGTAAGGGTGTGGGGACGGAACATATTCTACGGCTTGCAAAGCTAATGAAAACTCGGTCTTATTCCACACCCTGATGTTGAATTTCTATGCAAAGATAATAAAAAAAAGTAATATACAATGAAAATAGGAATTATCGTTGCGATGGACAAGGAGTTCGCGCAACTCAAAACATTATTGACCGAATCGCAGGTTGAGAGAAAAAACTATAAGGACTTCGTTATCGGAAAGATAGGCAATAACGAGGTGGTGATGCAGCAATGCGGCATCGGTAAGGTGAACAGTACCATAGGTGCCGTGGAAATGATTGACAACTATCACCCTGACCTCGTCATCTCTTCAGGTGTGGCTGGAGGCGCTGATATCAACCTCAACGTGACTGAGGTGGTGGTGGCAACCAACTGCGTTTACCACGATGCCTACTGCGGCGAGGAATGCGAATTCGGACAGATTCTAGGCATGCCTGCTTTCTTCAAAACACCTAAGGAATATGTGGAGAAGGCACTCGCCATCAACAACCTGCCGGGCAACAGGCACCCGAAGATCCACGCCGGACAGATTGTGAGCGGCGAATGGTTTGTAGACAGCAAGGAGAAGATGCGCTCTATCCTGGAACACTTCCCTCAGGCGATGGCGGTGGATATGGAGAGCTGCTCTATCGCCCAGACCTGCCACATCTACAAGACGCCTTTCATCTCCTTCCGCATCATCAGCGATGTACCGCTGAAAGATACCAAGGCACAGCAGTATTTCGACTTCTGGGCTAAAATGGCTGAAGGCTCTTTCAATGTTACCAAGGCTTTCCTCGAAAGTCTGTAAACTGTAAATTATCAATTATCAAGATGAATAAGATTCCAAGTTTTACAATCAATCACAATAAGCTGCTCCGCGGCATCTACGTGAGCCGTAAGGACGAAGTAGGCGGAGAAGTCATCACTACATTCGATATCCGCATGAAGGTGCCTAACCAGGAGCCTTGTCTGCACAACGGTGCCATCCATACCATCGAACACCTGGCTGCCACCTATCTGCGCAACGACGAGGAGTGGAAGGACCGCATCATCTACTGGGGACCGATGGGATGCCTCACGGGCAACTATCTCCTTATCAAGGGCGACCTGGAGAGCAAGGACATCGTGGAACTGATGAAGCGCACCTTTAAGTTTATCGCCGATTTCGAGGGTGAGATTCCGGGACAGGCGGCAAAGGACTGCGGCAACTACCTGCTCCACGACCTGCCTATGGCGAAATATGAAGCCAGAAAATATCTGGATGAGGTGCTCTGCTGCATCAGGGAAGAAAACCTCATCTACCCTACCCAGGATTAGAAACAAAAAATATGGCAAGCTTACCACTTAAGCTTGCCATATTTTCTTTATAAAAGTTGCCAGCCATTGACCAGATTCTGCCATACTACATAGGCACCCGGTGCTACGGCAGCAAGAGGATTCAGGAAGGTGAGGGTGAGCCAGATGCCCACTACCGTATTCTTCTGTCCCAACGCCTGACGGCACTGATACTCGCACCGAAATGCCTGCCTACCGCCTTGCCGATGGCAAACTGGAGGAGACATACCAGCAGCGGTACAAAGAGCAGCAGAAGCATCGTTACGCCCGATACCTCGGCATGGAGCATGTTGCGAACCGTTTCGCCCATCAGTATCGTGAGGTTGAAACACCACATATAAAGCCTAAATCCTTTACATTCTTCACCTTATCCACCCATTTTGGCAGGAACCTGCGGCTCAGCAAGGCAAGCAGCAGAGGCACCACCAGCACGGTAGTGACATTGCGGAACACCATCGCACTCATCATGAGGAACGATACGTCTGCCCCTTTCTCTACCATCGGGAAAAGACTCGGAATGATGACCATCGTAAAAATGTTGGCGATGACCGTATAAGTGGTCAGCGAACCGATACTGCCGCCCAACTTCTCCGTAACCACAGCCACGGCGGCTGCCGTAGGACAGATGAAGCAGATGAAGGCACCCTCGAGAATCAGTTTGGTGCTGTAATCGGAGCCGAACTCAAAGATAAGCACCACCATCATCAATGACAGCGAGGTACGGATGAGCTGGAGAATGAAATGCCACGCCTTAGGCTTCATCTCCTTGATTTCTATCTTACAGAAAGTAACATAGAGCAGGGAGAACAGCACTACCGGCATCAGACTTACCAACCTCGGACCACAATAATCGCCAATGGGCACCAGGAAGGGCACATTGGCGAATATCATAGCCCAATGCTCCCATAACCAGGGAGCAGGGCAATGAAAACTTTCTAAAAATCTCCACAAAAACATTTCTGCTTAGTCTTTGTTGCTGCGCTTGCGCTTCAGGTGATCGAGCTCAATCTTGCGCATACGCATGTTCTTTGGAGTTACCTCTACGTACTCGTCCTCACGGATATACTCCAGGCACTCCTCAAGACTCATCACGGTCTTAGGAATGACGCGAGCCTTATCGTCAGAACCGGAAGCACGTACGTTGGTAAGCTGCTTAGCCTTGGTTACGTTGACTACCAGGTCGTTGTCGTGAACATGCTCACCTACAACCTCGCCTCCGTAAACCTCCTCACCCGGATCGATGAAGAACTTACCACGATCCTGCAGCTTATCGATAGCGTAAGCAAAGGCAGTACCGGTTTCGAGCGCAATCATGCTACCGTTAGAACGGCGGCTGATTTCACCCTTGTATGGCTGATACTCCTTGAAGCGGTGAGCCATGATAGCCTCGCCCTGAGAAGCGGTAAGCACGTTGGTACGCAGACCGATGATACCACGTGAAGGGATATCGAACTCGATGTCTACACGCTCGCCCATGTTCAGCATAGAGGTCATATCACCCTTGCGGCGGGTTACCATATCAATCATCTTAGAAGCAAACTCCTCTGGTACGTTGATGGTCAACTCCTCAACAGGCTCGCACTTCACACCGTCAATCTCCTTATAAATAACCTGAGGCTGACCTACCTGGAGCTCATAGCCCTCGCGGCGCATGGTCTCGATGAGTACAGAGAGATGGAGCACACCACGGCCTGATACAATCCACTTATCGGTAGAATCCTCGTAAGGCTGTACGCGGAGAGCGAGGTTCTTCTCGAGCTCCTTGTTCAAGCGCTCCTGGATGTGGCGTGATGTACAGAACTTGCCTTCCTTACCGAAGAATGGTGAATCGTTGATGGTGAAGAGCATGCTCATGGTAGGCTCATCGACAGCGATTGGAGGCAGTGGCTCAGGATTCTCGAAATCGCAGATGGTATCACCAATCTCGAACTTCTCCAAGCCGATAACGGCACAGATATCGCCTGAATCTACATGATCGGTCTTCTTGTGGCCCATACCCTCGAAGGTGTGGAGCTCCTTGATCTTGGTCTTCTCCTGGGTTCCGTCGCGGTGGCAGATGGTAACATTCATTCCATCCTTCAATGTACCGCGGTGTACACGACCTACGGCGATACGACCAGTATAAGAGCTGTAATCGAGTGATGTGATAAGGAGCTGTGGAGTACCCTCGAGCTGCTTAGGAGCTGGGATAACCTCAATAATCTTATCGAGCAGATAATCGATATTGTCTGTTGGATGATTATAGTCCTCGCCCATCCAGCCGTTCTTGGCAGAACCGTAAACTACTGAGAAGTCGAGCTGCTCTTCTGTAGCATCGAGGTCGCACATCAGGTCGAATACCATCTCGTACACCTCTTCAGGGCGACAGTTAGGCTTATCTACCTTATTAACAACGACGATAGGCTTCAGTCCGAGCTGCAATGCCTTCTGGAGCACGAAACGGGTCTGAGGCATCGGACCCTCGAAAGCATCGACGAGGAGGAGGCATCCGTCTGCCATGTTGAGCACGCGCTCAACCTCACCACCGAAGTCAGAGTGTCCAGGAGTATCGAGGATATTAATCTTAGTACCTTTCCAATTGATAGATACATTCTTTGAGAGAATGGTGATACCACGCTCGCGCTCCAAGTCGTTGGAATCGAGCACTTCGCCGCTGTTATCCTGGCCGTCGCGGAACAGCTTACCGGCGAGCATCATCTTGTCGACCAATGTAGTCTTACCATGGTCAACGTGTGCAATAACTGCAATGTTTCTAATGTCTTGCATTTTAATTTTTACCTTAAATACTTAAATTTGGGTGCAAAATTACAAAAAAATCCCGAAATGTTTGCATAATTCGGCAAAAAGTTGTACCTTTGCACCGCATTTTTAATGAAACCACCGTGAGGAAGGTCATCAGATGCATAAAATTAAACATATTCATATTTTATTAAATTAAGTTTTTACAGCTATGTATTTAGACAAAGCAAAAAAAGAAGAGATCTTTAGCAAGTACGGAAAGTCTAACTCTGATACTGGTTCAGCTGAGAGCCAGATAGCATTGTTCTCATACCGTATTGCTCATTTGACGGAACATGTTAAGAAGAACCGTAAAGATTATACTACAACACGTGCGTTGACACAGCTTGTAGGAAAGCGTCGTGCATTGCTCGATTACTTGTATGATCGCGACATCAATCGCTATCGTGCTATCATCAAGGCCCTCGGTCTTCGTAAGTAATCAGCTTAGGCAGACACATTGCTTAACAGAACAGAATCCCATCGTTCGCAAGAGCGGTGGGATTTTTCTTGCATAAAAAAAAGAGCAGGAATAAAGATAAGAAACAGGAAACGGGCTGGGAGCGAAAACTCCTAGCCCGTTTTTGCATACTTACTAAATTTAAATTACCTGAGTATCTCCTTCAGCGGTTTCATCACGAATTCACGCTCCTCCATCAACGGATGAGGAACCTTGAAATCGGGCTCATCTATCACCAAGTCATCTATCATCAGGATATCAATGTCGATGATGCGGTCATGGTATTCGCTATCCACCGACTTCATGGTACGCCCCATTTCGCGCTCTATGCGCTGCGTAGCCTCCAGCACCTGGCGCGGGGCCATCGTGGTGAGAACCAGCACACAGGCATTGATATAGTCGTTGGGAGATGAATAGCCCCAAGGCTTGGTTTCGTAAAGAGCAGACTGGCGCTCTACCACACCAATCTGCTCTCCTATCTTTTCTATTACCTCGCGAATGTTGCGCTTTCGGTTGCCCAAATTCGTACCGAGACTTAAATATACCTGATACATACTTATTCACACTCTCATAAAATTGTGGATAACTAAGCTAAAACCTAGAATATCAACAACTTCTATGTGTATAAAAACTGTTTATACCACTGTTTAATCTGGAAGCATCAACAATGAATCACCATAGCAGCCAAACATATAGCCATTCTTCACAGCCATCTTGTATGCCTCGTAAACCAACTCGTAACCGCCAAAGGCTGCAGTACTCATCATCAGGGTTGACTCCGGATGATAGAAATTGACTACGGCACAGTCAGCAAGACCAAAATCGTATGGAGGGAAGATGAACTTGTTGGTCCATCCATCGAAAGCCTTCATCATACCATCGGTGCCTACAGCCGTTTCTGTTGCCTTCATCACACTGGTACCGATAGCGCAGACGCGATGGCCGGCAAGTTTGGTCTTGTTAACCAGATCACATGCCTCCTGGCTGATCATCATCTGCTCTGAATCCATCTTGTGCTTGGTAAGGTCCTCCACCTCAATATCGTGGAAGTTGCCCAGACCGCAATGCAGGGTGATATAAGCCTCGTTGATACCGTTGATCTCCATACGCTTCATCAGCTCGCGTGAAGTGAAGCCGGTAGCAGGTGCAGTAACAGCACCCTCTACCTCAGCGAAAACACATTGGAAATCGTCCATATCATCCTCTGTAGCGTGATGATCCTCACGTGCATCGATAACGTAGCGAGCGGAGCCTCGCGAGCGAAGAGCGAGCTTGAAGACATCATGATTGCCATCCTCATCATAGAAAACGGAGGGTACGTCCACGGCTGGTGGTATTGTCGATAACCTCGGCAACCATCTCGTTGACATCATCGAAGAAAAGCTTGTTGCCGATACGGATCTTGCGGGCAGGCTCTACCAATACGTCCCAAAGGCGCATCTCAGGATTGAGCTCACGGGCAGGAACACCTCAATCTTGGCATCGGTCTTCTCCTTGGGTACCATAAAGACGGGCTGGGAAAACCTTGGTATTGTTGAAGA